>OIXG01000148.1_pt1 | contig 87645 bp, 80 predicted proteins | sample 1587731 | NCBI WGS metagenome assembly OIXG01 (sample SAMEA3888908, study PRJEB22519) | human gut metagenome | biome: human gut; feature: human-associated habitat; material: faeces | place: Denmark | collected 2010 | reverse complement strand
CGCCTACGGCACCTCCCCTATCCGCGCTTTACGCGCGGCAGAGGAGGACATTGCTGCGTCTCCCAATCTTGCAATTCAACTCCCATATTTGCTACGTTTCTACCGCACGTTCGTAATAACACGACCTCAACCATAGACCCCCACTAAAAATCTACTGCACCATATTTCTGCTTCGCTTCAATGCGTCAAATACGAAAAAATGCGTATTTTTGGGCGCATTTTTCATTTGTATAACCCTAACAAAACCAGTATGATCCGATTATTCAAAAAATTGACAATCGCATTGTGTCTGCTGCTGTGCGTGCCTCACGCCCTTGCCGACACCTACATCAAACGCGAAGTGCGCGCCGTGTGGATGGCAACCGTGTGGGCGCTCGATTTTCCCACGACGACGGGCACATCCGCGTCTGCGCAGAGCATGCAGAAACGAGAAATGACCGATTATCTCGACCGATTGAAAGCCGACAATTTCAATACGGTATATTTCCAAGTTCGCTCAATGTGCGATGCTTTCTACCCGTCGTCCTACGAGCCATGGTCGAGTTATCTGACCGGCGAACGCGGAGCCGATCCCGGATGGGACCCGTTGGCGTTCGTGGTGGAAGAATGCCACAAGCGCGGCATGGAATGCTATGCTTGGGTTAATCCCTACCGATGGTCGACCGGATCCGATTGGGACACGCCGCAAGACCAAGACTTGAAAAATTCCGGATTGCTGCTATCCCATGGTTCTACCACAATTCTTAACCCCGGGCTTCCCGCCGCACGGCAACGCATCGTCAATGTCTGCAAAGAAATCACCGTCAACTACGACATCGACGGTATCGTATTCGACGACTATTTCTATCCGGACGGCATCCCGACAAACAGCACTGCCGGCGACTACAACCTATGGCAATCTTCGGGCACATCGCTTTCGTTCGGCGATTGGCGCCGGGCAAACGTCAACCAAATGGTGGCCGACGTCTACAACATGATTCAGTCGACGAAACCTTACGTGAAATTCGGCATCTCGCCGGCCGGAGCCGCTTGCACAAGCGAATCGGTCGCATCAAAATATGGAATCGAACCTTGCCCCGTGGCAAGCGATTGGCAATACAACGGCATCTTCTCCGATCCCGTGGCATGGCTTTATGAAGGCACCATCGACTTCATTTCGCCGCAGCTTTACTGGAAAACAACCCACTCGACAAACCCGTTCGGGCCGATGACCGATTGGTGGTCGTATGTAGCAAACCATTTCGGACGCCACCACTATGCAAGCCATTCCATTTCCCATCTGCTTGATAGCAACAACACCTACGAATGGGCTGAAGTCGGGAAACAACTGCAATTTTCGCGCGACTATACGGAAAACGCAGCCCCCGGCGAAGTGTACTATTCCGCCGCTTATATCACAGGGAAAAAAACAAATGACAAAGGGGAAAAAATAGAAGGGCTTGGCGAATGGTTGCTCGAAAACAAATACCAACGCCCCGCGCTGACGCCGGCCATCGACTGGAAAAAAGCCGACCACTACGATAAAGTCACCAACTTGCAAAAATCCGGCACAACCCTCACTTGGGACGAAGTGGAAGGCATGCGCTACACCATATACGCGTTCCCCGTTGGCACACCGGTCAGCTCGATTCAAAGCACCGTGACCGACGGCGGCATTGCTTCCGAATACTTGCTCGACGTGAGCTACACGCCGGAATTCACCCTCCCCGTCGAATATGAATTCGGATACAACTTTGCCGTCTGCATCCTCGACCGCTACGGAAACGAATTTGCTCCGCGCTACACCAACGAGTCCACCGTGCCGGCCGACAAAGCCGACCTGCTCTCTCCCATCGACGGAGCCGGAGTGAAACTGACAGCCGAATTCAAATGGACGGCAGCCGAAAACGCCACTTATGTGCTTTACGTGGCCACCGATGCCGATTTCAAGAACCTTGTGCTTGAAACCGGCGCACTGACGGAGGCATCGTACACAGCCGACGTGACCGACTTTGCCCGCAACTCGACATTCTATTGGCGCGTCATCACGATGCAACCCGACCGCTACGATGTCGTGTCGGACACGGAAACATTCACGACCCTTCCTTACGATCCCGCCGAATCGGCCACGCTCGTGGCTCCGGCCAATGGAAGCGAAATTACCGACCTTGTCAACGTCAATTTCTCTTGGAATGCCGTAGAAGGTTGCACGTATACGCTGCAAGTGGCATCCGACGAAGCGATGACCGACATTGTCGCCAGCAAAACGACAGACGGCACTTCGCTGACCATACCCACCGCCACAATCGGCTATTCGTCCACTCGCTATTGGCGCGTAGCCACCGACCGCCGCGGAGCATCCACGGGATATTCCGACGTATGGTCGTTCACAACGCCGTATGTCCCGACAGCGCCGGCAACCACGCTTTTGGCGCCGGCCGACGGAGCGACAATCGACGACAATTTCTTCTTCGAATTCCAACGTGTCGATGCCGACAATTATGCCATTCAAGTCTCGCGCACGTCCGACTTCTCTGAAATCGAAACGGAAATCACCTCCGGTTACGAAACAGAAGGCAACGTCGTGCGCCGCGCCACGACATTGACATTCATCCCCGAAGGGACATATTATTGGCGCGTAGCCTCACTGAAAGACGGTTACGAAACTTCCTACACCGCTGCCCGCAGCTTCACCATCGACAACAGCATCGAAAGCGGAAGCGGAATTGAAGAAGACTATCGCCCTGTTCAAGACGGCAGCGATTACCAATTTGTCGACGGGCTTCAACTCAACAATTTGTGGATTCGTTCCGTAAAACCGGAATACGGCAACATCCGCTTCGACAGCAACGGCTCGTTCAATCGCAGTTTCTGCGTGCTCGAAAACGTCATCTACATTTCGGGACGCATCGACAACAGCTCTTCTGCCCAATGCTACATCGACAAATACGACGCGCTCACCGGTGCCAAGATCGGACGCGTCATGCTCGACGACAACGCGCAATGCAGCTATTATCCATGCAACGACATATTCAAAGACGGCGCGAAAAACATCGGCATTGCCAATCTGACGCTCAACGTGTCCTCTACGCCGTTGCGCATACTGTCGGTCGATACTGAAACAGGCGAAACGACGCTGTGCGTCGAATGCACGTCGGCAGAAGGCGGACGCATAGACCACTGCTCCGTCACCGGCAACATCACGACCGGCTCATTCACTGTGTTTGCCGCCGTTTCCGGAAGCAACAAAATTTTGAAATGGACATTCCAAGGGTTTGCAGAGACCGAACACACCACGCTGACAGTAGGCGACCTCTATCCGGAAGCCGACAACTTCGGCATCGCTCCACGAGTGTTCATCAACACGGCATCCAGTATATTTGTCAACGGTGGCTCAATCGCGCCGATGCACGTCAACGGCACGACGGGCGATGTGGTCGACAGTTTTGCCAAAAATGCCGAATTGACGCCGGAAGGATTGAACAACAACGGTTTTGCCACGTTCAAGTTCGACAATGAATACTTCATGGTTTACCCCACCGGCGACCACGAAACCGCCGACGGATTCACCTTCATGGTTGCCAAAACAAATTCACAAAGGGCATTCTCTGCCATGCAACCGCTTTGGACGATTCCGCAAACCGGCATAGGTTCCGTTTACAGCACGACGCTCGACGCGCTTGTCGACTACGAGATAATCCGCACCGGCCGCGTCGAACGCAGCGGAAACATTTACATCTACGTGCCGGGCAACGGCTTGGCGGCCTACTCGATTTTCTCCCGTCCGGTATCGGGCATCGACAACCTTGAAACTGAAATCGACAACACCGCCATCGTTTATGCAAACGGCACAATTCGCACGACGAACATTGCCGAACGCATCGAGGTGTACAACCTCTCCGGCGCGCTTGTCTCTTTCGCTGAAAACACCGACGCCGTGCGGCTCGATGCGCCGAAAGGCGTCTACATCGTCCGCGCCGTGACCGACGGACGCTCGACCGTGAAGAAAATCATCGCCGAATAACAGGCGATTTACACCACCATAACAAGAGGCTGAGTCAAAATGCAAATTTTGGCTCAGCCTCTTCTATATGTTAGAATTGGCAAAAACCTCAACCATCAACCACTACGCCGATTCCTCTGTCGCCGTGCAAGCTGCGGCATTTTGTCGCGTTTGAAATGAAAAATTATTAACTTTGCGACGTCATGACAGACGAAACTTCGTTCGAAAATATGAAAGCGGCGTACCATACGCTGGGATGCAAATTGAATTTTGCCGAAACTTCCACCATCGGGAAACTTTTGGCAGAACGGGGCGTCACAACCGCGCGAGAGGGCGAGATGCCGGATATTTGCGTGGTGAACACTTGCACGGTGACGGAGCTTGCCAATAAAAAATGCCGGCAGGAGATACGCCGATTGTCGAAGTTGTATCCAAACGCGACGATGGTGGTGACAGGTTGCTATGCGCAGCTCAACGCTCCGGAAGTGGCGGCGTTGGAGGGCGTGGCTATCGTAGCCGGCAACGACCGCAAGGGAGAAATTGCCGATTTTGTGGATCGTTGGCTTGCCGAACGCCAAAAAGTAGTCGAAGTGTCGCCTTTGAAAGAGATGAAACGTTTCGTCCCATCGTGTTCGCGAGGCGACCGCACGCGGTTTTTCTTGAAAGTGCAGGACGGGTGCGACTATTATTGCAGTTATTGCACGATTCCGCGAGCGCGCGGCAGAAGCCGGAGCGGAAACATCGCGCAGCTTGTGGAGCAAGCGCGGGATGCAGCGGCGGAAGGCGGTCGGGAGATTGTCGTGACGGGCGTGAATATCGGCGATTTTGGGAAAAATACCGGCGAGCGGCTCATCGACCTGCTGCATGCGCTCGATCGGGTGGACGGCATCGAACGCTACCGCATATCGTCGGTTGAGCCGGATTTGCTGACCGATGAAATCATTGAATTTGTGGCTCGTTCGGAGCATTTCATGCCGCATTTCCATATCCCGCTTCAATCGGGCAGCGACGAAATGTTGCGGCTGATGCGTCGCCATTACGACAGGCAGCTGTTTGCCGACAAGGTCAAGAAAATCAAGGATATGATGCCCGATGCTTTTATCGGGGTGGATGTGATAACGGGGATGCGCGGCGAAACGCCCGACATTTTTGAAGATTCATTTTCGTTCGTGTCGGGGCTCGACGTTTCGCGACTGCACGTGTTTACCTATTCGGAACGCCCGTCGACGATGGCGCTGCAAATACCGTATGTCGTCGATCCGCGCACGCGCCATGCTCGCACGCGCCGCATGACGGCTTTGAGCAGCCGCAAATTGGAAGAATTCACGCGCAGCCACATCGGCACTGTCCGGCCAGTGTTGTTCGAACATTCTTTGGAGCGAAACGGAATGATGAGGGGGTTCACCGACAATTATTTGCGCGTGGAACTGCCTGCCGATGAAAAATTGTTTAATCGTGTAGCAGCCGTTCGCTTGGTTACGCTGGCGGAGGAAGAAGGTATCGTGAAAGGAGATCTTGTCGATGAGCGATAAGGTTCGAAATATACTCTATGCCCCATTGTCGGGAGTTTTGCATTTGTCGGCACGCTTGCCGTTTGGCGCGCTGTATGTGCTGTCGGACGTGCTTGCCTTTGTTGCAGGCTCGGTCGTGCGCTATCGCCGCCGTTTGGTGGAGGCAAACGTGGCAGCATCGTTTCCGGAAAAGACCGAAGTGGAACGGCAACAAATCGTGCGGCGATTTTATCGGAATTTCACGGATGTGTTTTTGGAAACCATCAAGTTGCTTCATGTGCGCGACGGGCAAATTCGCGAAAGAATGGAATTTGTCGGGGTGGAACAAATCGACCGCTGCACGACGGAAGGCCGATCGGTAGGGCTCTATTGTTCTCATTTTGGAAATTGGGAATGGATTACGTCGCTTACGCTTTGGGCTTCCACAGACGCCAAAATCAGTTATTCGCAAGTTTACAGGCCTTTGAGAAATAAATGGTTCGACAGATTTTATTTCGATCTGCGCCGCCGTTTCCATTCCGAATCGATTCCGAAAAATGGCGTATTGCGTGCATTGCTCGCCGCGCGAAAAGACGGCGGGAGGTTTGTCACCGGATTTATTTCCGACCAAAAGCCCAGCCACAACGACGGACTTCATCATATAACCTTCTTGCATCAGGAGACGCCGTTTATATCCGGCACGGAATTGCTGTTGCGGAAAATGAAAGCGGCGGCAGCTTATGCCGATGTGGAGCGCACGGGACGCGGACGGTATCGCGTCGTGATTCGCCCGATTGCCGACGACGTGTCGCTGTGTGCGGAAAACGAAGTGACCGACACTTATGCACGGTATCTGGAAGCAACGATTCGCCGGCAGCCGGACGGATGGTTGTGGTCGCACAACCGTTGGCGGCGGACTTTGCGCAAATAATAAAAACAGGAAAATGCAGAAACCGATAGGTGTAATCATATTGAATTGGAACGGAGCGGAATTGCTGCGGAAGTATCTGCCGACGGTCGTGTCGGGAAACGACGACGACATTGCCGATGTGGTAGTTGTCGACAATGGCAGCGACGACGATTCGCGCGAAGTGCTGGCCCGCGAATTTCCGACGATCAGGACGTTGTGTTTCGATCAAAATTTCGGTTATGCGGAGGGCTACAACAAGGCGATAGAGGCATTGGGCTACCGATATTCCGTTTTGCTCAACAGCGATGTGGCTGTTCCGGCTGGATGGTTGCGCCCGCTTTACGGCTACATGTCGCAGCATCCGGAAGTAGCAGCTTGCCAGCCGAAGATCAGAAGCGATGCGGAACGGGAGCGATTTGAATATGCGGGCGCGTCGGGCGGCTTTCTCGACAAGCATGGCTATCCGTATTGCCGAGGACGAATTTTCGACACCGTGGAACGCGACGAAGGGCAATACGACGACATTGCCGATATATTCTGGGCGACAGGCGCCGCGCTGTTTGTCCGTACCGATGCCTATCTCGCAGCCGGCGGGCTCGACAAACATTTTTTCGCCCACATGGAAGAAATCGACTTGTGTTGGCGCATTCGCCAAGCCGGCATGTCGATAAAGGTTGTCCCTGACAGTTGCGTGTATCATCTTGGCGGCGGCAGCTTGCCGGCTTCCAATCCACGCAAGACCTATCTGAATTTCCGGAACAATCTGTTGTTACTCTATAAGAATCTGCCTTCAAGCGAGGGCCGGCGCTTGCTGTTTGTACGGCGGCTTTACGACACGCTTGCGTTTGCCATGTTTGTGGCAAAGCTTGATTTCCCCAATGCGCGAGCTGTCGTTCAAGCCCATCGGGATTATCGCCGCATGAAGCATCGCTACGACGCGTTGCGCCCATCTCATTCGCTACGGCGCGATTATGCTTGTTTCCGGCAAAATGTCATCATATCCTACTATTTGCTGCGTCGTCGGCGTTTCAGCGATTTGAAGTGAGATTGCAAAGTTGGACAATATAGGCTGCGCCTCGGAAAAGCAAATTGGCAAGCTCTTTGCTTTTCATTCTCTTGGATATATTTGAATAATATAGGCTGCGCCTCGGAAAAGCAAATTGAGCAAGCTCTTTGCTTTTCTCTCTCTTGGCTATATTTGGATAATATAGGCTGCGCCTCGGAAAAACAATTTCAAACAAGTTTGATTGTTTTCCACTCGGCTTGCACTATATTTGCAGTGCAGACAAACACGCTTCACCATGGCTAATTTCGACCCTAAAACCACCATCGAACGATTTCTTTTCAGATACCCGACACTGAAACCGCTGTTTGAAAAAGCAGCCGGCAACGTCGATGAAAACTTGACTATCGAAGAGTTTTGCTTCACAAACGGCATCGACATTGTGTCGTTTTTCCAAGAATTGGACACAGCCATTGCCAATCTTCGCGCACACGACGAAGCATTCGAACAACGCATTGCCGACGATCGCGAGTCCATCAAAGAAAAAATACCGACACCTTCTGCCAACCCCGCAACCGAAGAAGAAAACAAAACAATGCGGCAACACAACATGTTCGTGACGGGATTGCTTTGCTTCGAATTGCTCTTGTTTGCCGCCTCCGCCATTGCCAATTGTTTTTTCAATCTGACTTGGCTGCGTAGCATCCTCGGCATCAAATCTGCACTATACCTTCCCCACATTGCCCAAATTCTCGGCATCCTCAACCTTGCCGGAGCTGCCGGTTGCATCTTGTTGCTGCTCAGAAAGAAAATAGGCATCATCGTCATGTTTGCCGGCACAATGCTCAACGACATTTTGGTGGTGACACTCACCGACGGCATCCCATTCGCAACGATTTTTGCCGTTGCCGTTTGCGCATGCCTGCTCGCTCTGAAATTCGACGGAAAACCTTATGCCGACTATCTGAAATAGTTGGAAAATTCGCAATGTTTATCCAACGAGAGTTTTAACCGTCTCCCTTCAAGTCTATGGGATGCTCCCCATCCGCGCACGGCAGAGGGGGGTGGTTGCCACGCACTGCCACAAAGTTGCTTCGTAGAGGCAGTTGACGGCGGGTTGAAGTCGAAAACGGGCTGCATCTCAACAGAATAAAATGAATTTATTCTCTTTCTTCTGCACTCGATTTGTGTTATCTTTGCATAAGACAAACTGCATCTCGGCATAATCGCCCAAACTTGTTTGGCGCTTCTGCTCTCGATTTGTGTTATCTTTGCATAAGATACGCTGCGCCTCGGAAGAACTATTCCAAGCAAGCTTGATTGTTCTTCCCTCGGCTTGCATTATCTTTGCACCCCGAAAGATTGTTTTTATGAATAAAACCGATCCGCATATTTTAGGAGAAGCCCCCGTGGGGAAATTGCTGTTGCAATATTCGCTTCCTTCCATAGCTGCCATGACAGTGACATCGCTCTACAACATCATCGACAGCATATTCATCGGCCACGGAGTTGGCGCAATGGCGATATCCGGCCTTGCCATCACATTCCCATTGATGAACCTTTTGGTGGCATTTTGCACGCTTGTCGGGGTGGGCGGCGCTACAATCTCGTCCATACGGCTTGGCCAACAGGACCGGAAAGGCGCAGAAGAAATTTTGGGCAACGTCACCATCCTTTGCCTCATCAACGCCGCAATCTATGGGGGAATAACCCTTATTTTCCTTGACGAAATACTCCGGTTCTTCGGAGCAAGCGACACCACGCTGCCCTATGCCCGCGACTTCATGCAAGTGATTCTTGCCGGAACGCCCATTTCCTACACGATGATCGGACTGAACAACGTCATGCGTGCCACCGGCTATCCGAAAAAAGCCATGATGTCGTCGATGCTTTCCGTCGGTTGCAACATTTTGCTTGCGCCCATCTTCATTTTCGTATTCGGCTGGGGCATCCGCGGTGCGGCAATGGCCACGCTGCTATCGCAATTTGCCGCCATGATTTGGGTGCTGCACCATTTTTGCGACAAAAACAGCTACGTCCGCTTCCATCGGAATTATTTGAAACTTCGCGCACGCATCGTTAAAAACATATTCAGCATAGGCATGTCGCCGTTCATCATGAATGTGTGTGCCTGCTGTATCGTGATTTTTATCAACTATCAACTGCTTTCGCATGGCGACGATTATTCCATCGGCGCTTTCGGCATCATTAACCGCGTGCAAATGCTTTTTGTAATGATTGTGATGGGAATCGCCCAAGGAATGCAACCCATCACCGGCTACAATTTTGGCGCGAGAAAAATCGACAGGGTGAAAAAATCCCTCCGATTGGGCATTTTGTTTGGAAGCATCGCCACTACATTCGGGTTTGTCATTTGCGTATTTTCGCCACAAACATTTGTAGGCATGTTCACCGACAGCGACATCCTCACCGAGCGAACCACGACCGCCCTGCAAATAAGCATGTTGGCATTTCCATTTGTCGGCGCGCAAATCATCACATGCCAATTTTTCCAATCCATCGGGAAAGCCGCCATCGCCATATTTTTGTCGCTGTCGAGGCAACTGCTGTTTTTGCTTCCGGGGCTTGCGCTATTGCCCTTGTTCATGGGGCTGAACGGGGTATGGACAAGCATGCCGGTTCCCGACTTCCTTGCTTCCGCAATCGCCATTGTCATGCTGATTGTGCAACTCAAAAAATTCAGCAAACAAGCACTTGTTTCACCCGCCAACGTCTGACGAAATGAAAAATTCCGGAGAAATATTCCGCTTTGCCGTCGTCGGATTTAGCAATTTCGTCATCATCATGCTAACGGCATGGCTGCTATGCGACATATTGGCGATGAACTACCTGCTGGCAAACTGCTGCGCCTACATTTTGGCTCTGGCAAACAATTTCTATTGGAATCGCGTTTGGGTGTTTCGTTCCGACGACCGCCATATCCGCCGGCAGATTTTCTTATTTCTTACAGCCTACGGATGCGCCTACGTCGTGCAACTTGCCATCGTCTTTCTTTTGGTCGAAGGCGTCGGGTTTGAGGAATCCCTTGCCAATTTCATCGGGCTTTTCCCTTTCGGCGCAGTCAATTTCATCTTCAACAAATTCCTGACGTTCCGCAAGCATTAAAACACGCAAGGCATTAGAACCTTGGCGGAGGCGGAGGAGCGCTGCCACGACGATTTCCTCCGGCAGGAGGCGGTCCGTCGGGCCGAGGATGGCCCGGACCGAAACCATCGTAATTCAAATCTTTTTCCGTTGTCCCTTTCCCGAAGCATGTGAACCGATAGGAGAACGACAGCATGAAATAGCGTGTCACGGCATTGAATTCCCTATCTTGTATGTAGTTGGCCGATATGCTTCGCGAAATGTTCTGCTTTTGTTGCAACAAGTCGTATGCCTTCAACGTCACGGATGCCTGCCGCGACTTTAAGAATTCATAGGTCACGGACGCATTCCACAGCCATTGGTCGTTATCGTAGCCGTCGGAATAGCCGCTTGTCGATCCATACGAAAAGTCCGTGCCGATAGAAAGACCAAAGGGCGTGTAATAATTGGCATTGAACGTGGCGCCATAAGAATGCACGTCGCGATTGCTGCCTTGCTGTATGGAATTTCGCGTTTGCTGGAAATTGTAGTAAGGACGCAGCTCCACGTCAACTACGTCTGTCCGAAACGCGATGCTCGGCGTTTCGCTCACCATGAACGTGCCGCTGCCGTTCAGGCGGCCGTCGGTATAACCGACTGTGCGCGAATAGCGTGCAAACACATTGTTCGTCACGCGCCACCCCTTGTTGCCAATCGGCGACGTGTACATCATCATTCCGTCGGCCGACCAAACGCCGTTCACATTGGCATAGGTCGTAGTCTGTCCGCCCGTATTGTCGTCGTAGTCGACACGGGAAACGATGCTGTTTTGCGTCACATTGACACCGCCAAACGCCATGATGCTGCTTTGACGCTCTTGGTTGAAATTGTTGTATCGGACTGAAATCCGGTGACGGAACGACGGTAGCAATTCCGGATTACCGATCACCACCCTCAACGGGTCGGACAAATCGGGCACAGGCTGCAATTGCGACATCGTCGGCGAAGAAGAATTGCCCCGATAGTCGAGCGCCAAACTGCTTGTTTTGGAAAAAGAATATCGAAAACGCATAAACGGCGCGTAATTCCATACCCAATTTTCCGGAATGCTTTTCGCGCTGTTGAGCAAATTTTCGCTCTTCATCATCGTCGGATTGACAGAAACGCCGGCATCAAGGCGGTAATTCTCCCGATTCTGCTTGAATCCCACCCGCAACGATTGCGTCAATTGGTCGTTGCGGAAACGGTTGCTCTGATCCTCGTCGAGCACGCCGCTCTCTTCGGCAAGCACATTGGCAACCACCGGATTCGTCACGATGCCGTACTCGCGTTCCAGCAAATCCATGGCCTTTTGCGTGCTGTATTCGCGATCGATGTTATAGACCAATTTATCGGCATTGTTGAAGTAATAATCCATTCGATAAGCAAACGTGAGAAACCGCGCCTTTTTTATGTCGCCGAGCGGTTCAGTCCACGTAAGCCGCACCCCTGCACGATTGGTCCATTGATGATTGTCGGTATATTGGTCGCGTATTTCGTCCTCATCAGGGACAAGGAAAAAACGGTTCACCGAATAAGTCGATTCGTCCTCCTTCGTGTTGCTGAACTTGTAGGTCAATTGCGTGCTAATCGAGCGCCCCGGCCGGCTCTTGAACTGGTGATTATAGACCAATTCGCCTCCCACGTCGTATGATGTCCCATCACCCGAAAGCACGTTCGACGTTTCGTTGACAGCCGTGCGATTGGCGTCGCCGGCAGCCAAATTGCTCGATTCTGTCTTTTCCGAATCGTTGAAACTGACAAGAAATGAAGGCCGGAAATCAAGGATGTTTAGCGAGTCTACCTGCCAGCGCAACCGAAAATTGCCGACAACGTTGTGGCTGCGGTCGCGCGCATTGCTTGCCGAATTTTCATACGATGTGGAATCGGGGAAAAGATATTGCTTGTTGGCTTTCTGTTCCGTGCGTTGGTCGGAATGGGAATACATCAAGTCGCCACCGGCGCGAAACACCTCTTTGTTGCCCACATTAAAATTAAAGCCTATGCTTTGCGAATTGTTGATGCCGTCGATGCCGCCAAATCGGCGGAAACGGCCTGCGCCCGGCATGGAAAACGCCATCTCGTTGATATTGTTTGCGCCTCCGACAATGCTGAATTGGTTGTTGTCGACGAAACGATTGATCATGAAATTGCCGCTATAACGGTCGTCGGTGCCGTATCCTGCCGTCACATTGCCAAACCATCCCTGTTTCATTCCCTTTTTCACCGTCAGGTTGATTACGGTCTCTTCCTCTCCGTCGTCGACTCCGGTCAGCCGCGCAAGGTCGCTCTTGCGGTCGATCACCTGCAACTTGTCGATCATGCTCACGGGAATATTTCGGGAAGCCACTTGCGCATCGGACGAAAAAAATTCTTCGCCATCAACCAAAATCTTCGACACTTCTTTGCCCTGCGCCGTGATTTTCCCTTCGCTGTCGACTTCCACTCCGGGCAACCGCTTCAACAAGTCCTGCACGACGGCATTCGGCTGTGTCTTATAGGAATCCGCATTGTATTCCACAGTGTCTTGCATCACTTTCACTTCGGCGCGAATCCCGACCACTTCCGTTTCTTCCAACAATATGCTGTTGGCCTTCACGGCAATCGTCCCCATGTCGGCCGTTGCGTTTTGCGACTTGATTTCCACCGGTTTTATTTGCGTGTCGTACCCGACATAAGAAATTTCCAACAAATATTTCCCTTTTCTTGCTCCAATTCGGAATTTTCCGTCCGCATTGCTCACAGTGCCCTCGACCAAAGAACTGTCGCGTTGCGCCAACAGCCGGACTGTCGCGCTAATCAGCGGCGACTTGTCCGATTCGTCGACCAGCACGCCTTTCACTTCTCCTGCCCAAGACACTGCTTGCAACGCAAACAGAATCCCTAAAACAATCACTCTGTATTTGATACTCATATCCAATTTTTAGCACTTCAAAAGTAGCCAAATGATTTTGATTTTCAACCCCGAAATAGACAAAACGGGTATTTGTGCGTATATTTGCAACGCTTTTAAATTAAATTTAGAAATGAACGACTTCATCCAAATATTGAAACGCTTTGTGCCTCCATATAAGAAATATTTGATTCTCAATATTTTATTCAACATTCTCGCTGCCATTTTGACATTATTTTCTTTTGCGCTCATCATACCGATTCTGGAAATGCTGTTCATGGGCGACAAAGGAACCGCATACCATTTCATGGAATGGAGCGACGGCTCCCTGAAAGACGTGGCCATCAACAATTTCTATTATGCCGCATACTATTGCAAGCAGTCGTTTGGACCATCCCTGACTTTGCTATTTCTTGCCATCGCGCTTGTGTTCATGACAGGACTGAAAACAGGAGCCACCTTCCTAAGCTCCTATTTCTTGATTCCAATCCGTTCGGGAATCGTCCGCGACATACGAAACTTCGTCTACGACAAAATCATTCGTCTCCCCATCGGCTTTTTCACTTCCGAAAGGAAAGGCGATGTCATGGCGCGCATGTCGGGCGACGTGGCCGAAATAGAAAATTCCATCATGGCCTCGCTCGACATGATGTTCAAAAATCCCATCATGATTATCGTTTGCCTTGCCATGATGATTGCCATCAGCTGGGAATTGACGCTGTTCGTGCTCATCTTGTTGCCTGCATCGGGATTGGTCATGGGGCGCGTCGGCAAGCGGCTGAAACGCACATCGTTGGTAGGACAGCAACAATGGGGAGCATTGATGTCGACTATCGAAGAAACGCTCGGCGGGCTTCGCATCGTCAAAGCGTTTAATGCCGAACATAAAATGAGCGACAGGTTTCATGGAGAAAACCATCAATTCTACAAAACTTCCAACCGCATCAACCGCCGGCAATCGCTCGCCCATCCGATGAGCGAATTTCTCGGCACGCTCACAATCGCCATCGTTCTATGGTTTGGCGGCACGCTCATTCTTTCCGGAAACAACATCATCGACGCTCCGACATTCATCTACTACATGGTAATTTTCTACAGCATCATCAATCCGGCCAAAGACTTGTCGAAAGCCGCCTATGCCATACAAAAAGGATTGGCATCCATGGAACGTGTCGACAAGATTCTCAGCGCAGAAAATCCGATCAAAGACCCCAAAGAGCCAAAAGATGTGCCCTCCGGACGCCTCGACATCGAATACAACCACGTCAGATTCCGCTACGGCTCGGAATGGGTAATCGACGACGTGTCGCTCCAAATCCCCTATGGCAAAACCGTCGCACTCGTAGGCCAATCGGGTTCCGGAAAATCGACGCTTGCCGATTTGCTTCCGCGTTTCTACGATGTGGCCGACGGCTCAATTTCTATTGGCGGCGTCGACATCCGCGACATGCGCGTCAAAGAGTTGCGCGCGCTTATGGGCAACGTCAATCAAGAAGCCATCCTTTTCAACGACAGCTTCTACAACAACATCACATTCGGCGTGGCAAACGCCACGAAAGAACAAGTCGTCGAAGCGGCAAAAATCGCCAACGCCCATGAATTTATCATGGCAACAGAAGACGGCTACGACACCAACATCGGCGACCGCGGATGCCGATTGTCCGGCGGGCAACGCCAACGCATCAGCATCGCTCGCGCCATCTTGAAAAATCCGCCTTTGCTCATCCTCGACGAAGCGACTTCCGCGCTCGACACGGAAAGCGAACGGCTCGTCCAAGAAGCCCTCGACCGGCTGATGGAGAATCGCACGACGCTTGTCATCGCCCATCGACTGTCCACGATAAAGAACGCCGATTTAATCTGCGTGATGCACGAAGGGAAAATCGTGGAGCGTGGCACGCACGACGAACTAATCGCGCTCAATCGCTACTACAAGCGACTTGTCGACATGCAAAAATTCTGATGAAAATGAAACGTATCGCCATATTAGCATCGGGAAACGGCTCCAACGCCGAGAATCTTGCCCGATATTTTGAAAACGACCCTTGCATCTCCGTGCGAGTCTTGCTCTACGATCGCGAAAACGCGCCGGTGTGCGCCAAGATGCAACCATACGGCATTGAAACAATCTACTTTCCCCGCCAAATATGGAAAGACGAACCCGATAAAATAATCGACACGTTGCAATCCCGCGACATCGACTTGATTGTACTCGCCGGCTTCCTTTCGTTTGTCGATTCAAAAATCATCCATGCCTACGACCGGCGCATCATCAACCTTCATCCCTCGCTTCTCCCGAAATTCGGAGGGAAAGGCATGTGGGGCATGCACGTGCACCAAGCCATTGTCGATGCCGAAGAAAAAGAAAGCGGCATCACAGTGCACTACGTCTCCGACCAAATCGACGGCGGAGAAATTATTGCGCAATTCAAATGCGACGTAGCGACCGACGAAACGCCGGAAAGCCTTGCACAAAAAATCCACAAGCTCGAACATCGCCATTTGCCGGAAGTTGTGCGTTCGTTATTGACAAAAAACGTCTACAACCTCCGAATCGAAGATTTCGACTATCCGCTCCCCGATGAAAAAATAGCGAAACATCCGATCGCCGAGCGCGACAAATGCAAACTATTGCTTTATCGCGGAGGTGAAATATCGCAACACGTGTTCAGCGACATTGCCGACTTGCTGCCGGAACGCTCCATGCTTGTCTACAACAACACGCGCGTCATCAATGCCCGCCTGCGATTCCGCAAGCCGGAGGGAGGAGCGGCAATCGAAATATTTTGCCTCGAACCGCTCAATCCTGCCGATTATGCGCTGTCGTTTGCAGCCACGGGAGAATGCGAATGGCTGTGTTTCGTCGGAAATTCCAAACGTTGGAAGGCGGGAAGGCTTTCGCTCCCGCTGATTGTCGACGGACAAAAAACGCTTCTCCATGCCGAACGCGAAGGACGAAACGGCAACGCCTTCAACATCCGCTTTTCGTGGGATGCTGCCGGCGCAACGTTTGCATCGATACTCGAAGCGGCAGGTGAAATTCCCATCCCTCCCTATCTCAACCGCAACACCGAGCCATCCGATTCTGTCGACTATCAAACTGTCTATTCGCGCATCGAAGGCTCTGTTGCCGCCCCGACCGCAGGATTGCACTTCACGGAAAAAACGCTTGCAGCCATCGACAAAAAAGGCATCGCCCGACGCGAATTGACGCTCCACGTCGGCGCAGGGACATTCCAGCCGGTCAAGTCTGAAACCATCGGCGAACACGAAATGCACACAGAATTCATTTCCGTGACGCGCCAATTAATCGATGAGCTAATCGACGCAAAAGGGAAAATCATCGCCGTCGGAACCACGTCTGTGCGCACATTGGAAAGCCTCTACTATATCGGCGCGGCATTGCGCGAAAATCCCGACAATCCGGAATCGGCTCTCCACGTGCCACAATGGATGCCCTACGAACATGGCGACAACCTGACTGCCCGCCAAGCATTGGAAGCCATCGCGTCCTACATGGACGCCAACCGCCTCGACCGGCTTGTCGGCAGCACGCAAATCATCATTGCGCCGGGATATAAGTTCCACCTCGTCGACGGAATCGTGACCAACTTCCACCAACCGCAATCCACGTTGCTCCTCCTCGTTTCGGCATTTGTCGATGGAAATTGGCGCGCAATCTACGACTACGCGCTATCCCACGATTTCCGCTTCCTCAGCTACGGAGACGCTTCGCTTTTGCTGCGATAAGCATCAAAATAGATAGCCGACAGTCAATCCCAAATACGATACCCGATTGCTAATATCGGGCATCACATCCTCTGCATATTTGGCATAATTGCCTAATCCGATATTGTAGGACAAGGCAATCTCTGTCTTCTTGTTAATCATGACACCCGCGGCGACACGCCAATCAAATTGCACCAACGCAGGGTCAATGGCATAAGAATAGCTGTTTTGCAACCGGAACGACACAACCGGCCCCGTGCCTACAAATGGGGAAAACCGCCCGGGCAAATCTAAACGGTAGCGCAACAACACCGGAATTGCAATATTAAAGCTCCGATAGTTCGCTTTGGAAAACTCCTTATGCGAAGAAACGGACCGAAAATCGATTTTTCCCGATACCTGCTGGAACAGCACTTCCGGATCAATTCCAAATCCTTTCCACAAATCGATTTTTGCGGCAACGCCTCCCACAAAATTCACTACATAATCATCGAGGAAAGGCCTCCGCGAGTCGAACTCAGAGGCATCAACCGGACCTTCCACATCCTGATTTTTTACAGAAGAAACCGACGCACCAAGCTTGATTCCAAAATTCAAATCGGCCGATACCGCAGCAAACGTCACAATCGCCGCGCAAAATGTTACAAAAATTCTTTTCATATAATATTAGTTTTAATGTATTTCATTCAAATGACACACATTTAATTCTGTCGTCCCTGAGCAAAGAACCAAATTTGTCTCTACAAAGTTAAACAAATTTTTACCCCCCCCCCTTAAAATTCGTTAAAAAATAATCGAAATCGCGCTTCTCCGGCAATCGAAGAAGCGCGACTTTAAAACACAACGTTCCAAATCTTGTCAAAATCCGGTCATAAATCCGCTATATGTCAGATGTATGCCTATTTGAAACCCTTTTCGCTCCGGCGAAAGAGAAGAATATGCCTGCCGCATCAGATAGGGCGTCAACCGCAACGACGACACATATTGCCGCCTTCCGTTGCCAAACAAGCCCTTTCCGTCGATTGCCGTTGCATGGAATCGCCAATCAAAGTCAATTCCGCACATGACATTGAAATTCCCAAACGTTTCTTTTCGCATCGGGGAAGCCATCACCCACTCGTCTTCTTCCTGCAAAAATTCAAAATCCCCGAAATTCCAACTGTAATTCGTCCATCCGCCGCCGATATGAGGCGCGATGGAAAATCGCTTCGTATCGACAACCCGAAACCCTACCGACACAGTTCCGGAAAGCTGCCGCGCGTTCGGGTTGGTGGCCATATAGCGATGGCCTTCCCCCCACGGGCGATTCAACGGATCGGCAAACACGTCTTTCAAACTCGGTTGCCCGTAAGAAATATCGGCTTTGAGCACCCACCGGCGATATCCGCCATAGAATCCGGCATTAAACACCCACGCATAGTCGAGCAAATCGGCAATTTCACCTGTCGGAATCAAAGCGCCCGTTCCGGCAAACCATCCGACAAAAAAATCGCCCGAGCGCCTATCCGACACAGAAGCGACAGAATGGCCGGCAAGCGCCGCCCGCGCGGCATTCTCATAATCGCGCATTCGCAATTCATTGCTTCCGTTGACCGTTGCCCGCGCCAAGTCTGCCATTTGTTCATCGTAGAGCCGTTGGTAATATGCCAACCGCGCATCCGCTTCCGAACCGGAAATGCCGCCGTCGAGCTCTGCCTGCAAACGCCGGCATACGATTTCAAGCATGTCGAATTGCAAGCGGTGATAACGCAACATGCGCGGAATCCGTCCTGCCGGTTCGGCATACGACTCTGCTTTGTCCATTACGGCTATCACCGTCGGGGCTCCCGTCGGAGAGATTGCCCCATGGTCAAATTCGAGCCTGCCTTTAAAAGCCGACATCACCGGCTTGCCTTCCGCGACGCCGGCAAAGTCTGTCCATTCCAAAGCACCATCGCCCCAACGCTTCACGACATCGGATGCCGAAGCAGACATGGCCGCGACTGCCGTCAGGAAAACAATAACAACTCGTTTCACATTCATCATAACGTTTCCAAAATTCTTTTCAACACCACCATCGCCGAAATCTCACGATTCGCAGCCTCCGGAATGACAATGGAGCGCGGCCCCTCTATCACGTCGTCGCTGACTATCATGTTGCGTCTCACGGGCAAGCAATGCATGAAATAAGCATTGTCGGTCAGCGCCATTTTTTCCTTCGTTATCGTCCACGACCGGTCTTTGCTGAGAATCTTGCCATAGCTGTCGCCTGCATAAGCCGCCCAATTCTTCGCATAGACGAAATCCGCACCGGCCAAAGCCTCGTCTTGATCGTAAACAATCTGCACGCCTTCGGTAAATTCCGGCGCCAATTCATATCCATGCGGATGCGTGATGACAAAATCATAATCCGTCGCCCGCATCCACTCGGCAAACGAATTTGGCACGGCTTGGGGCAAGGCTTTCGGATGTGGCGCCCATGTAAGCACTACTTTCGGACGCTGCTTGGCCTTATATTCTTCAATTGTAATCAAATCTGCAAAACTTTGCAACGGGTGGCGCGTAGCCGCTTCCATGCTAAACACCGGACGGCCCGAATAGCGGATGAATTGCTCCAAGATTTTTTCCGAATAATCGTCTTCTTTGCTTTCAAACCGCGCGAACGAACGCACTCCAATCACATCGCAATAGCACCCCATCACCGGTATCGCTTCCAACAAATGCTCCGACTTGTCGCCATCCATGACTACGCCACGCTCTGTTTCCAATTTCCATGCGCCTTGATTCACATCAAGGACAATCACGTTCATTCCCAAATTCATCGCAGCTTTTTGCGTGCTCAAACGCGTGCGAAGCGAAGAATTGAAAAACACCATGAGTAATGTTTTGTTTTCACCCAAATGTTTATAAGCAAATCTGTTCGATTTCACTTCCAACGCCTCGGCAACTGCCTTTTTCAAATCGCCGATATCACCGACGCACGTAAATTTCTTCATAATCTTCATTTCTATGTTTGACGGGATGAAATTACAAATAAAATTCAAACCCATGCCGCATTTTAACCTTTAAAAACGTCGCGTTGCTTTTTTGCCATAAAAAAATGCAAATTATTTTATCCGCCATGCACGACGACCCACGCATTCTGCCATCTTGGCGCGGTCGTTCCGGCATTTTTTTTTAATTTTGCCGTTAAATTCGACAGAGCATAACCAAAAAACCGACAACATGCAGAACGTCAGGCCGAAAAAATTTCTCGGGCAGCATTTTCTGACCGACATGACAGTGGCAGAGCGCATCGCCGCCACGCTCGATGCATACATCGGCACTCCCGTGCTTGAAGTAGGCCCGGGGATGGGCGTGCTCACCGATTTTTTAACCAAGAAAGGCCACGACCTTACCGTCGTCGAGCTCGACCGCGAATCTGTGGCATTTCTGCGACGAAACCGGCCTTCGCTGCAAGACAGGATCATCGAAGCCGATTTTCTCGCGCTCGACCTCGACAAGCTCTACGACAAACCGTTTTGCGTCATTGGCAACTATCCGTACAACATCTCATCGCAGATATTTTTCAAAGTGCTTGAACATCGCGACAAAATCATCTGTTGCAGCGGCATGTTGCAAAAAGAAGTTGCCGAACGCATCGCAGCCCCTCCGGGATCGAAAACGTACGGAATCCTATCGGTGCTTTTGCAAGCATGGTACGACATCGAATATCTTTTCACTGTCGACGAACATGTGTTCAATCCCCCTCCGAAAGTAAAATCCGGCGTAATCAGGCTGCGGCGCAACAGCACAACCGAACTTGGTTGCGACGAGCGAATGTTTCGCAACGTCGTCAAAACGGCATTCGGGCAACGGCGAAAAATGCTGCGCAACTCTTTGCGCTCGTTTGCCGACAATCCGGAAATACTCGCCGACGAGATTTTCAGCCGGCGCCCCGAACAGCTATCCGTGAATGAATTTATTCGTCTGACAAACATTCTAAACAAGGAAACGGCATGAAAGAATTTTCAGAAGAGTTTTTGGACGAACTCAGAAAAAACATAGAGGCCAACGACGAGCAAAGCGTGATGAAAGAGCTGAAAGAGCTTCATCCCGCCGACATAGCCGAACTCATCAAAAACATGGAAGACGAAGAGGCGGAATATGTCGTGTCGCATTTGGACAGCGACACAGCTGCCGACACGTTGATGGAACTTGACGAAGACGACCGCCACCGCTTGCTCGAAAACATGCCGAACAAAGACATCGCGAAACTCTTCGTCGAGCACCTCGACACCGACGATGCCGTCGACCTTATCCAAGAACTCGACAAAGAAGACCAAGAAGAAGTGCTCTCCCACGTCGACGACGTCGAGCAAGCCGGCTCCATCATCGACTTGATGAAGTATCCGGAAGACACTGCCGGCAGTTTGATGGGTACGGAAATGATTGTTGTCGACGAAAATTGGAGCATGCCGGAATGTGTCAAGAGAATGCGCGAACAGGCCGAAGGCATGGATGAAATCTATTATATCTACGTTGTCGACAACGACCGGAAACTAAAAGGAATCCTGCCGCTCAAAACGTTGATAACAAACCCGTCCGCATCAAAAATCAAACACGTCATGGAGCCCGACCCTTATTCCGTCAAAGCCGACGAGCCGCTCGACGACGTAGTCATCGCCTTCGAAAAATATGACTTGGCCGTCATGCCGGTTGTCGATTCCATCGGACGGCTCGTGGGGCGCATCACCTTCGACGACGTGATGGACGAAGCCCGCGAACAAACAGAACGCGACTACCAATTGGCATCCGGTCTTTCCACCGACGTCGAAACCAACGACAAACTCATCGACCAAACCAAAGCACGGCTTCCGTGGCTGCTCATCGGAATGATCGGAGGATTGTCGAATTCATGGATTTTGGGAAATTTCGAACACGGATTTGCCAACAATCCTGCCATCGCTTTGTTTATTCCGCTCATCGGCGGAACGGGAGGGAATGTCGGCATCCAATCGTCGGCCATTGTCGTGCAAGGCTTGGCAAACGGCTCGCTCGACATAAAGCATTCGCTCACGCAAATATTCAAAGAGCTTGGGCTTGCGCTCATCAATGCAAGCATCATTTCGCTGCTCGTGTTTCTCTACAACGTGTTCTGTTTCCATCCGGATTTCAGAATCACCATAGCCGTGTCCATATCGCTATTTTCAGTTGTATTGTTTGCAGCCATATTCGGCACTTTCGTCCCGTTGATGCTCGAAAAGCTGAAAATCGATCCTGCCATTGCAACCGGCCCGTTCATCACCATCACCAACGACATCATCGGCATGATGATCTACATGACCGTCTGCATGTACATGCTTTAACTTTTTGCAATTAACAAATACATTCACCATATATCAAAATCGGAAAATGACAAAAGTTTTAATCATCGGAGCCGGAGGCGTTGCTACCGTAGCGGCTCACAAATGCGCTCAAAACTCTGACGTTTTCAACGAAATCATAATTGCTTCGCGCACAAAAAGCAAATGCGACGCGTTGGCAAAAGCCATCGGGAAAAGCAATGTCGCAACCGACGAAGTAGATGCCGACAATGTGCCGCAATTGGTGGCATTGTTCAAAAAGCACCGTCCCGATCTCGTTATCAATTTGGCACTGCCCTACCAAGACCTTTCCATCATGGACGCATGTCTGGAATGCGGCATCAGCTATATGGATACCGCCAACTATGAACCGCGCGACGAAGCAAAATACCAATACAGCTGGCAATGGGCCTACAAGGACCGTTTCGAAAAAGCCGGCATCACAGCCATTCTCGGGTGCGGATTCGACCCGGGCGTGACAGGCGTGTTTACCGCTTACGCGGCAAAACATCATTTTTCCGAAATCCGCCAATTAGACATTGTGGATTGCAATGCCGGCAACCACGGAAAAGCATTCGCCACCAACTTCAATCCGGAAATCAACATTCGGGAAATCACGCAACGCGGGAAATATTATGAAAACGGCCAATGGCTCGAAACCGACCCGCTGTCGATCCACAAGCCGCTCAACTATCCGAATATCGGCCCGAAAGAATCATACCTGATGTATCACGAAGAATTGGAAAGCCTCGTGAAAAACTATCCGACAATCCAACGCGCACGCTTCTGGATGACTTTCGGACAAGAATATTTGACCCACCTTCGCGTCATTCAAGACATCGGCATGGCAAGCATCGAACCCATCAACTACAACGGCATGGAAATTGTTCCGATACAATTCTTGAAAGCCGTGCTGCCCAACCCGAAAGATCTCGGGAAAAATTATATCGGAGAAACATCAATCGGATGCCGCATCGCCGGAATCGACAAAAACGGCGATCCGGCCACCTACTACGTCTACAACAACTGCTCGCATCATGCTGCATACGAAGAGACCGGAATGCAAGCCGTCAGCTACACGACCGGCGTTCCTGCCATGATCGGCGCAATGATGTATCTCAAAGGACTATGGAAACGCCCCGGAGTTTGGAACGTGGAAGAATTCGACCCTGATCCATTCATGGCAGAGCTGAACAAGCAAGGATTGCCATGGCATGAAATATTCAATGGGGATTTAGAGCTATGAAAGCAGGCGACATCGTGCGCTTCCTCAATGCCGTGGGAGGCGGCAAAGTGACAAGAATAGAAGGCAATATCGCTTACGTGGAAGACAGCGACGGCTTCGAAACGCCCACGCTTGTCAAAGAATGTGTCGTTGTCGATCCCGACGGCGGCATTATGCCAAAAAAGAAATTCGGGAATAACGAATCGAGCAAATACGAAGCGCCGGCTGTCAAAAAGGAACAGCCGGCGAGAATGCCCGACCAATCATCCGACGACATCAAAATAGCCGAGACGCCGGAAGGCAACGTGCTTAACATCGTTTTGGCCTACGAGCCCGACGACATCCGGAATTTCAGCACTTCCCCCATTAGCGCATATTTGGTCAACGACAGCAATTACTATCTCTATGCCGTTTATGCCACTACCGGCGGAAACGGGCTATGGGCGTGCCGCTTCGACGGGCTTGTGGAACCAAACACGCAAGTGCTTGTCGACGAATTGTCGCGCGAAGACTTGGCGGAAATGTCGCGTTTCTCCGTCCAATACGTGCCGTTCAAACGCGGAAAATCTTTCGCGTCAAAGGCACCCTCATGCGTTGAATATCGCCTCGATGCGACTAAATTCTACAAACTGCATTGCTTTCATCCGAACCTCTATTTCGAAAAACCCGTCATCGCTTTCGACATCGTGAAAGACGACCTCCCGCAGCGGCAAGCGCCAATCGATGCCAACGCGCTCGAACAAGCCATGCAAACAAAAAAACGGCTTGACACTGTTCGCCCCGTGTCGAAACACAAAGCGAAACCGGAAACAAAAGAGATTGTCGAAGTAGATTTGCACACCAATGCATTGCTCGACACGACGGCGGGGCTGACAAATGGCGAAATCATCGAAGTGCAACTTGGAGAATTTCGCCGAGTCATGAACGAAAACATCCATCGGAAAGGACAAAAAATCGTTTTTATCCACGGCAAAGGAGAAGGCGTGCTGAGAAAAGCGATTCTCGACGAACTTAAACGCAAATACCGCAGTTGCGAAGCCCAAGACGCCTCGTTTCGCGAATATGGTTTCGGCGCAACGCTTGTCACCATCCACTGAACATGATATTCTACTTCTCCGCCACCGGCAACAGCCGCTTCGTCGCGCAAACCGCAGCCTCCCTGCTCGGCGAGAAACGGCTTGTCGACTTGCGCATATTCTACCAATCGCAAGCGGAAAGGACTTCGTTTCCCCTTGCCAAAGGCGAACGGATAGGATTCATATTTCCCATCCATGCATGGGGCTTGCCCAAAGGTTTGGACCGAATCTTGTCGTCGCTGCGATTTCCCGGCTACGACGACAATAATTATTGCTACATGATCTGCACTTGCGGCGACGATGTCGGAGAAACTGCACGGCTGTGGCGTCGTGCCGTCAAAGGCGCAGGGCTGCATGGCGACGCTGCTTTCTCCGTTGCCATGCCAAACACCTATGTCTGCCTTCCGGGATTCGACGTTGACGACACGCAAACGGCAACACGCAAATTGGAAAATGCGCCAACTGTCATTCAAGGCATCATCGATAAAATTTGCGCCAAATCCGTCGGCGATTTCTCTTTCCACGGCAAATTCGCATTCTTGAAAACGCGAATCATCCGCCCTTTTTTCTTGCGCTTCTTGGCACGCGAAAAAATTCTTTCATTCCATCAAGAAATGTGTGTCGCTTGCAAAATATGCGCCGGCACCTGCCCGACAGGCAACATCAGCATGACCGACGGCCGCCCGCAATGGCATGCACGCTGCATCGGATGCCTTGCCTGCTACCACCATTGCCCCGCCCATGCGATCTCATGCGGACGGTATGCGCCATTCGAAAAAGGACAATATTTGCATCCGTCGCTGAAACGTCAGTGAGCTTCGAGCCAATTGCCGCCCGTGCCGCAATCGGCCACCAAAGGCACTCTGCCGCGATATGCATTTTCCATTTCCTCTTTCACAATCTGCGACACGCGAGCGAGTTCTTCCGGCAAAACGTCGAAATTCAATTCGTCGTGAACCTGCAAAATCATCTTCGATGCGATGCCCTCTTCCCTGAAACGCCGGAAAATGCGCACCATCGCAATCTTGATGATGTCGGCAGCAGTGCCCTGTATCGGTGCGTTGATCGCGTTGCGTTCCGCATATCCGCGCACAATCGCATTCCGCGAATTAATGTCGGGAAGCATGCGCCGGCGACCGAACAAGGTGGTCACATAGCCTTGCTGCCGCGATTTCTCGATGCTTTCTTCCATAAATGTTTTCACCCCGGGAAAAGTATGGAAATAGCCTTCGATGATGCTTTTTGCTTCGTTTCGAGGTATTTGCAACCGCTCCGACAGACCGAAAGCAGAGATGCCGTAAATCATGCCGAAATTGGCCGTTTTCGCTTTCCGCCGCTGGTCGGCCGTCACATCTGAAATGTTTTCATGGAAAATCTTGGCCGCTGTCGCGCGATGGATGTCCTCTCCGTCCAAAAACGCTTCGACCATCGCCTCGTCTCCGCTCACATTCGCGACAATGCGCAATTCGATTTGTGAATAATCGGCTGAAAAAAACACATGCCCGTCGTCGGGAATAAACGCCTTCCGGATTTCACGCCCGTCGTCGTTGCGAATCGGGATGTTCTGCAAATTGGGATTCGTCGACGACAAACGTCCCGTTGCCGTCACCGTCTGATTGAATGTCGTGTGGATTTTTCCCGTTTGGGGATTAATCAATTCCGGCAACGCATCGACATAAGTCGACAGCAACTTCTTCAATTTCCTGAATTCCAATATTTTCACAACGATCGGATGGCGTCCGGCAAGTTTCTCGAGCACTTCTTCCGTAGTCGAGTATTGCCCTGTGCGCGTTTTCTTTGCCTTGGCATCGATATGCAAACGGTCGAACAATATTTCTCCGACTTGCGCCGGCGAAGCCACATTGAAAGCCACTCCGGCAAGCTCGATGCATTCTTTTTCGATTTCATTCATCCGCTGCGTCAAAACTGCCGAATAATTCTTCAACGCCCCGACATCGATTCTGACGCCCGTCATTTCCATGTCGGCAAGCACTTCCACCAACGGCAGCTCGATGTCTGAAAGCAAATGTGCCATGCCTTCTGCCGCCAAACGTTCGTCGAACGCCAAGCGCAGCCGCAAATTCGCGCAAGCCCGCGCACAAGCCGCCCTGCAAATTTCCTCGGGACGCAAATCGGAAGCAATGTCGAATTTGGCCGGCTTGACGCCTTCGGGCATCGGGTATTCGGGCAACATTTCGTGCAAAACCGTTTCCGTCATTCTCTCCAACGAGTGGCTTGTCTCGGGTTGTAGCAAATAATGCGCGATTCCGTTGTCGTAATACGGAGCCGGCAATCCGACGCCGTCGCGCACTCGCAACGCAATCATCGCCCGCTTCAAATCCGTCCCGACCTTCTCCGTAACCGTGGATTCCAACAATCGCCGCAACGCCGTCATCGTTTTTTCCCGCGAATTCTTAGGAATCGGGAAATAATATGCCTCATCGGCCGACGTGGCGATTGCCACTCCGGCAACCGACGCGCACATCGGTTCGCCGGCCGTCAACAAGAAATGCAATCCCAACCGCTTTGCAGACGACAAACCGTTTGCCACCGATTCGACATCCGGCTCTGCCACCAATGAGTATTTCCCGTCGGCTTCCGCAACAGGCGGTTTCGCTTCGGAATCCTCGCCAAACAGTGTGCCCTGCCAAAGTTCTGCATCTGTCTCCGTGCTTTTCGGGGCAGGCGGCGAAACTGTTTGCTTGCTGCCAAGCACACGCGACAGCAATGTGCGAAATTCCAAACGTTCGAAAATGCGTCGCATCAATTCCGCATCGATCGGATGGCGGGCGAAAGCCTCTTCGTCCAATTCGACCGGCGCGTCCGTGCGTATCGTGGCCAATTTCTTGGAAAAAAGAATATCATCTACATGCGTTTCGATTTTTTCCTTCAAAGCGCCTTTCAATCGGTCAGTGTTGGCTATGACATTTTCCACCGAATCAAATTCCAAAATCAATTTGGAAGCTGTCTTTTCGCCGACACCGGGGCATCCGGTGATATTATCCACTTTGTCTCCCATCAAGGCCAGCATGTCGATCACTTGCGAAGGGCGATTGATGCCAAACACCACGCACACTTCTTTTTCGCCGCGCACTTCCGGCGGTTGTCCTTTGTAGCCCGGACGATAAATCCTGACCAATCCGCCAACCAATTGGCTCAAATCTTTGTCGGGCGACATGATATAGGTGTGGAATCCCGCGCGCTGCCCTTTCACGGCCAATGTGCCAATCACGTCGTCGGCCTCAAAGCCATCCACTTCCACAACCGGAATGCCATAAGCGCGAATAATGTCTTTGATGTAGGGTATCGCTATTTTAATGTCCTCCGGAGTGGCTTCGCGTCCTGCCTTGTAGTCCGGAAACATCTCGTGGCGAAACGTCTTCCCCGCCGGATCAAAGCAAACGGCAATATGCGTTGGCGCCTCTTTGCGCAGCACCTCTTCAAGCGTATTGACAAAACCGAAAATAGCCGACGTGTTCATCCCGTCGGATGTGATGCGGGGTGAATTTTTCATGGCATGGTAAGCACGAAAAATCAAAGCATAAGCATCAAGCAAAAATAATTTCTTCTCTTCCATCATTAGCGTTTTTTCTCTGTGCGCATTCGAAATTGCATGAAAAATCTAAAAAAATCTTATGCGGCCGAATAATCAACTGTGAAATTACAACAAACGCGGAATAAATGATTACTTTTGTGCCTTAAAAATCGTTTTATGACGAATTTTGACGAAATAAAAACCCTCATCGCGCCCGATTTATCGAGACTTGAATCAATCATCAAGCAATCACTTAAAAGCAACAGTCCCTTGCTTGAACAAATAGTCGACTCTTATTTGCAAACGAAAGGCAAACAGATTCGCCCCATCATCGTTATCCTCAGCGCAAAATTCTTGGCCGGAAAGGTTTCCGAATACGTGCTCCACGGAGCAGCCGCCGTCGAATTGCTCCACAATGCTTCGCTGATCCACGACGATGTGATCGACGAAACGAAAAAACGACGCGGCCGCGACACAATCAACAGCATTTGGGACAACCATATCGCCGTGCTCGTAGGCGACTTTTTCGTAAGCAACGCGCTTGCCTGCGCCGCCAAAACAAACGATTTCCGCGTTGTTCGGATTTTATCGGAATTGGGAAAGGAACTCTCCACCGGCGAACTCGACCAAATCGACATTGCCAACCGCCACACGATCGATGAAAAGACATACTACGAAATAATCCGGAAAAAAACGGCATCGCTATTCCGCAGCTGCGTGCAAATCGCCGGCTATGCCGTCGGAGCCAACGAGCACGACATCGACAATCTTGCTCGGTTTATCGAATTGCTTGGATTGTGCTTCCAAATCAAAGACGACACATTCGACTATTTCCGCGACAATACGATAGGGAAACCCACCGGCAACGACCTGCGGGAAGGAAAAGTGACGCTTCCGCTCATCTACGCCTTGTCCAAGCCCGACGCAACGCAACGCGACGAAATGCGACAAATGCTCACGACGTCAGACGTGCTTTCCACAGAACAAATAGAGACGCTTATCGAATTTGCGAAACGCGAAGGCGGCATCGACTACGCCTACCGCTCAATGGAAAAATTGCAAAACGAGGCGACGGCCATTCTTTCCGAATACGACGACAGCGAAGCCAAATCGGCATTCCTTGCGCTTTTCGACTTCATCATCAAGCGTCATAAATAACCTGCCTGCAATGCTGCTCCCTTATCTCGAAGCCGGACGCATAGAGGCCGGATGCGACGAAGCCGGAAGAGGCTGCTTGGCCGGACCGGTATTTGCCGCAGCCGTGATATTCCCCGACGGATATGAAAACGAGCTGCTGAACGATTCCAAACGCCTTAGCGAACACCAACGCGACTCGCTGCGCGACACCATCGAACGCGAAGCCGCTTCGTGGGCCGTCGGCATTGCCACGCAAGAGGAAATCGACTCCATCAACATTCTCAACGCTTCCATTCTCGCGATGCACCGCGCCATCGACGCTCTTTCCATTCGCCCCCAACATTTACTCATCGACGGCAACCGATTCCGCCCATATCAAAGAATCAGCCACACTTGCATTGTCAAGGGCGACGCAAAAATGATGACGATTGCCGCAGCGTCGATTCTCGCCAAAACTCATCGCGACGAATTTATGGCAAAAATACATCAGGAATATCCCCAATACGGCTGGAACATCAACAAAGGCTACCCCACCAAGGCCCACCGCGAAGCCATTGCCCGCTACGGAGCGACGCCCTACCATCGGCGCTCGTTCCGATTGCTCGACAACGAGCCGTCGCTTTTCCCCGATTTATAAGAACAAAAAACTCGCAGAAAAGCCGCTTGCGTACCGCTTCGACAAGCCGGCGAGTCTCTCCCCTATCGCCACCAACACGGCGACACAGAAGGACATATTGGCCGGTAACGAACTATGGCTGGGAGCAGTGAAATCGGGAAAAGTGAACAAACTGTGAAGTGGACAAACACGCAATGTTTTCCTCTGTTCACGTGCGGAGCACGGATATGGAAATGCTGCAAGTGGAGAAGTCGAGGAACATAGTTGCCCTGCTTCAAAGTTTATAAGTTATGGTACTTGAAAGAATGCAACAAAGAATCGCTTCTCTCCATAGGAGAGTAGGCTACACCAAAAAAACGCAAAAAGGTTTATTCTTTGTTTTTCCGTTTCACGGTATGTTTGAGTTTCAACACGGCAAAGTTTAGCTCAATAGTGGTTTCTGAATCGCTAACCTCCATTTCATCGTCCAACAAATCAGACAAAATTTCACCGCCATGTTGCATGAGGCTCTTTTGTTTGAACTGATCTTTGGTATTGGACATCTCCGCCACTGTATGCGACAATTCTCGAATTTTGGCAAACGTCTCTACAATAGCGATCGTAGTTTGTGTTGCCTTCGGACTTTTCAGAATGGTAGCAAGCATATACAAGCCTTTCTCTGTAAATGCTTTGGGCAATGTTGGCGAATACTTCAATTTAGGGTTATCGAAAATTTCGATAACCTCCGCTTTCTCCTCTTTGGTAAGTTCAAATATATATCCTTGGGGAAATTTGTCAGGATTGTTTTTTTACTGCTTCATTTACACGCATGGTCTCTACATTGTAGAGCTTTGCCACGTCACTATCCAATATAACTTTCTGTTCGCGGAGCTCAAAGACTGCTTTCTCTACTTCACTGAACGTGACAATATCCTTGCCCATCATTATTCTTCCTTTTAGTTCTTAATCTGCTCAAAAGCAATAAATTTTATTGAACAACACACCATTTCCTCATTGTTTAGTCGCGTCTATTTTCCAACATGTCTGAAAATTTCACACAAAGGGTTAATGCCGCATTTTTTCACTTGCGGCTTTACGAACTTGATAATCTTCCCTATTCTTACAGAAAAAGCGCGCCACGCAATCGTGACACGCTTTTTATAGTGTTAAGGGATACACACCTACTACTCCCTAATATTCATAATCATAATCAGATTCATAATCGTAGATAGGTTCCTCAACAGCCACAGAATCATTGGCCGGCTCATAGTAGGCAGGAGCATCTACAGAATAGTCCATTTCATCGTCTTGGTTGGCTTCGCTATAAAATTGGTCGATTGCTTCGGTGCGCGGATTAAAATCGGAAAATTCCTCCGTGCCCACTTGTTCGCCTTTTTCGTCAATCAATATCCAATCGCTGTCCTCAAATGCGAAATAATGCGACTTGTCGGTGGACATTTGCACGATAGAGGCGTAGTCGAACGGAATTATTTCTTCCCCTTCGGCCGTGATAACGCCCCATTTTCCATCGGAATCCTCGGCTATGTAGCGGTCGGGCGACGCATAGGTGAGATTCTCGTATTTCGCGCGAAGGACTATTTCTCCGCTTTTGTCGACAATGCCAAATTCGTCACCGTCGGTATAGATTGTTTTGCCGTCGTTCACGCCGTAGCAATAACCGCGTTCCATTTTCGAATTGGAAAAATCGGACGATTCTTCGCCTTTTTTGTCAAGAAACACCACCTTGTCGCCTTTCATCATCGGACAGTAACCCTCGTTGTAAAGCGACCCTGCGAGTTCATATTTTTCGGAGGAAAACGATTTGATTGTTTCGCCTTTTTTGTCGATGAGCGTAATGCGGTCGCCTTTTTGCGCGAATGCCAATCCTTCCTGGAAAATTGTCACAGCATCGTACTTCGCCGAAATGGCTTCTTCGCCTTTTTCATCCAAATAGCCCCATTTCCCATTTTTGCAAAAAGCGGCAAGCCCCTCGGTATAATTGATCGTTTGCGTGATCTTGTCCGACAATTTTTTCACTTCTTCGAAATCCTTGTTGATGACGACAATGCCCTTTCCCGATTTCACGGCAAACGTCACATCGCCATTAAACAACCCCAATTGTGAATATTTCCCTTTGCTCACGGCGTTTTTGGAATCGCCGACATCGTACATTTCATAGTCGCCTCGTTTGTTTTGCACCACGAAAAGGCCGTCCTTGACCATGGAAGGCATATTGTCGAAATCGTTTTCGCATACGATCTCACCCGATTTCGTGTCGAGAATGCTCCATTTGTCCTCTCCATCGAGTTTTACAGGAACATATTGCACTTTGCCCTCGTCGGACGAGCAGCTCCACAATCCCAAGCCAGCAACCATTGCCAACATGGCAACTTTCAATTTTAACAGATTTTTCATATCGTTAGGTTTTGTATCTTTTGCAAATATAGTGAAAGTTGACTACATACGGATAGACTTCGGAGGAATAATGTGAGCTGTTGGAAATGAAAGAGGATGTGTGGTTGTATTCCGTATCCGTCATTGGGGCATATCTGCCATTTTTTGGAAGGGTTAAGAAAACAAATCGCTGCCTATCCGTTGCCTTTTTCAACTTGAAAAAATAATGTAGAAACTGTACATCATTCTTTTAAATCTCTCAGTAACGATGTAACGGAGGCATAGAAATCTAAATCTCGTAATACACTATCCGTCGTTATGGCTGTCAGTTCCCTTAATGTCGTGGATAAAATATGTTCCGCTTGAATCTCTGACAACTGGAACTCTTTCATTAATCCGTTCCGACTTGTCAGTAAACAATTGGATTCTCTGATTATAGTGATTGCTTTGTCGAAATTGTCGTTACTATCGCAAATCTTCAATAGTCCGGATGTTTTTTCGATTTGCCTATCCATCATCGCAATTTCATGATCAAGACGATTCATGAGATACCACGCTAAAGAATGTTTTAATCGGAAATGATAGACACACAGATAAACTTCATCTTCATCACATTTAACATCTAAATGGATATTTGATTTTGACAGTTTCAATTCTACCTCATCAATCTCGTTTTCCTCGAATTCAAACTCCCCAAACTCTTCTGATTTTTCCCGGTATTCCAATAAAAGCTTTCTTGCTTTTTCTAAAAAGCATCGTCGCCCTTCCGTATCGCAACATAACAAGTCTTTCTCAATTTCTTCCAACTGAAACTTAATATCCTGCCAATGATTAAGCATTAGGGAATAATCATGTTGAATTTGAGGGATTTCAATGACAGCACATCCATTGTCTTCAAAATCCAGTATGTTTGAAGTATTTGTCATATTAGATGTTCGCTTCTGGGATAAGTTGAATACCGTGTTCCTTAACAAATGTACTCGCAATTTCAGCAATCCTGTCAAGATAATGGTTCGATGCATATGCTATTTGCTTACAATGAATAAGGAGTTGAGGATACTCTGAATCTTCTCTGACATTAATATTAATCCAATCTTCACTTTCATTAGGACAATAGTTCACGCCAAAAGCACGATGAAAATAAGAATCGTTATAACTGTCGCGAGGAAAGTGCCCAACTGGAGCAATTACTATGGGAAATTTACGAAAGAACGGCTTTGAGAATAATTTCTCTGCACGGTTTCTTACAGATTCCTTCGCTTTAGAAAATTCTACTTCATTATGTTTTTTCGATGCTTCTGCACTCATATCTGTGTGAAATGATAATTTATGGAAATCCAAAATTCCACCATGCATAGTTTCTTTATTCAGAATACGATATACCAATTTCTGGTAATTATACCAAGTTTTTGCAGTACCTTCTTTCCCTTTTATTTTTCCATCTTTCGTCTTACTCCTAACCATGAAACGCTGATTTGCCCACGGCCAAAGAGGTGAGCCAAATGAAATTACTGCCGGATTGATACTTTCGTATCCGCTCCCATTTTCAACCAGAATCTGCCATTGGTGTTTATTATTCGCAATTTCAAGAGAATATTGTTCAGAATCTTTATGCAGGGCAGGCTCTTGCCCAAGAATAAGTATTTTAGCATTAGGATTTCCATGTCCAATATAACCATCCGGCAAACCTACATTAAGTAGATTTTTAAATTCTTTTGAGTATTCCATACTTGATTAGCTTATTAGTTGTTTGTTGTTTTAATAAAATCTACAGTTTATTTAATTAACAGCGTCGTAAATATAACAAAAACATCTTTGCCATACTACGAGCACAGCGATGATGCGCCAATGCGTGACAGCGTCTTATTGTATTCTCTTCCATTACTTTTTCGATCTTCCTGAGAGTTTGTTTTCTATCAAGTCGGCAATCATCAAGTAGTCTTCAACCGCATAATCGTTTATACCGTGGGGTTTCTTAACCTTGTTGCGGAACTCGTCGAATGTGCCTTCGAAATACCCACAAACACCGATTCCTCTGCCTTCAATCTTAAATGCTGTAGTGTAAAAGTTTGATGAACCGAAATAACCGAATGTGCATAAATCATCACGAGATTGAATCCGCGCATTGCCGTTAACCCACACGTTGCCACCAATCGCAACATTACCGTTAACTTCCGCATTGCCGTAAACCATTGCGTCGCCACAAACCTGCGCAATGTCGTCAACCTTTGCATTGTCGCAAACATGCGCATTACCATGAACCGTTACACCGCCGTAAACCCTTGCTTCGCCGTAAACATGCGCTTCACCATAGACCCGTGCATTACCGTAAACTTGCGCGTCGCCGTAAACCATTGCATCTTCGTAAAGCCACGCATCTCCGTTGTGTGACAGGTTGCTTTCTTTTTCGATGTAACCGCCAAGGTCACCCGCTTTGATGCTGCCAAAGTCACGCAACGCCTTTATGCGGTGTAACATATAATCTTTGAACAGAGTGATTGTCTCTTCTGTTAATTCGTATTTCTTCCCTGTAATCATATACTTGGATTCCGTTTTATCATTCTTCAAATGCAACAGGCCTAAAATGGGCTAGATTCGGATTTTTTATCCAATCGATTGCCGGTTTCAATACATTCTCAATCTCCGCATCGGCCAATCTATGCCCTCCGTTATATTCATGGTAGACTGCGCAATTAGATATATCAAAATTATTAATAAACTCATCTTTGCAATTGACAATATTGTCTTGCAAGCCGAATAAACCTATTACATATTTTGTGGCATGATGGTTATAATCAGATCGTTCAAAATCAAATTGTTTTGAATCCATTTGTTCATAAAGAGAGTACAATTCTTTTGTTACGGCAAATTCGCGAATGCCATCAAGGCGTGGGGATAAAAATGGCAGACTCTTTCCTAATTCTCTTTTGAAAGCATTCATTATTTTTTCCATAATCCATAGTAATTAGTGTTCGCGGTATGCTCCAATACCGGCCGATAATTTCTTAAAAGAAAAGTGGGGAGCTTTTTCGTCTATCTCTTAGAAGGTTCTGGCAAACCTGAAAACAAATAAACGAAAACAATCCCCACACCCATATCGAAAGCGCATTGTATACACGCTAACAGATACAGATGACAGGCGTTTGCGTTATCCTTGTTTTCATTGAAAATTGCCAGATTTTCTAAGAAGGATAGTGCAAAAACACTTTCATCTAATATGTAAGTCAGTTCATTTTCTGAACTACAATACAAATATAACATAAGTATTTTTGTCTTACAACACCTTAGGGATTGTTTCCTTGTATGTAATAATCATTTAATCATAAGTAGTGCATTTCCAGACCGTCAATATAGAATTTGCTGGGATCAAATACCTGGACTCCGTTTTCTCCGTAGACTTCAACACTCAGATGACCGCTGTAGCGACTTCCTAAGACCAATTGTACACTATCTTCAGATTCGCCATTTGGAAGTTCCGGAAATGTTAAGTGAAATTGCCACTGTTCGTACATTTTTTTGCCCTCATATTTTTGATAAATCTCATCAAACCATTTCCTGCCAATCCCTTTGTCAAATATTTTAAAACACTCCAAATCCAGTATGTTTGAATACTTAGAATCAGATATAATAGAAGCAGTGTCACCGGGTTCAATACATTCAAATGCAATAGGTATAAGCTCGGGACAAACAGAATTCTTCATCCAACAAATTATCGGTTTCAGGATTGTTTCAATGTCTGTATCAGTCAATCTATGCCCTCCGGCAAATTCATGATAGATAGAATAATACTCTGTAAACTCATCTTTACAGTCGACCACATTGTCCTGTAAACCGAAAATGCCGACAACATCCTGCCATTCAGAATCTGGTCCATATTTGAATTGTTCTTCTTCCACTTGTTTATAAAGCAAACACAATTCCTCCGTAACTGTAAATTCCCTGATTCCATCCTGTCGTTGCGAGTAAAACGGAAGCGTTTTTCCTAAATTATCCTGAAGCATTTCAGATACATGAAATGCCGGATTTATCAGTAGTCTGCGAAACGGAGCTTGCTGATGTGCAAACATAGCTCCCATTGACGAACCGATTACAATGGTATCATCAACAGACAACTTTTGTAAAATGTCTGTTATTAGATTCAATGCTTCATTTGGATTGACAGAAAGATCAGGAGCGATGATATTGTCATCCGGAAACAACGCTCTTAGTTTATTGGCTGTGTTAGACTGGCCGCTTGATGACAGGCCATGCAGATATACGATATTCATAATTGTTATGTGTTTAAAGTATCTCTTATTTGTTTTACGATGGCAAAACTACGGCGTGTATGAGAAAAACCATTTCTCATACACGAATAATTTGACGATTTTTCAGTTCACTTCTACCTATACAGGTCTGCAATCCGTTCTATTTTATCTTTAACAAACTGCCTAAGTGGTTCAGGCTCCAAAACTTCAAGTTGTTCGGAATGTAGTAGTATTTCCTGCACAAAATCAAATGCAGGGATAATCCAATACTCGAAAACGGTATATTCCGGAGTTGATTCTTTTATTCTCTGACTATGATGCAGCGGTTGTGAGATAAGATATTTTGGAAGTTCCCGATATGCCTTTAAAAGGACACGACATTGTTTTGCATATCCATCGGTTGAGATACCATAATATGGGGCAAAATAGTCCTGTGGTGAAAAATTTTCGGAGTATGTGAAATGTTCAGGTGTAAGTTCGATTTTATGAAGTCTGTCCAAAGCGTAAATGCGAAAAGCCTTGCCTGAGAAACGTCTGCAAAGCATGTACCACCGGCGTTTGAACATCTTGAGACACAGTGGTTCAACCAATAAATCGGTTTGATTCACGCTGTCGACATGAAACGACTGATATTCTATATTCAAGACAATATTATCTCTTAATGCAGTTGCAATAACGCTTAAATATTTTGAACCTGCATTCGGTTTCTCCAATAGTATCTTGTTGGGAATCTCTTTACTGACAGCAATTAATTCTTCAGTTGCCATGCTGCTCAGCAACCACTTCATACTTTGGTCAAAAATATCTTTTTTATCTGTGTTTATCCTATAATAACTATTGGCTCCGGAACGTATACACACAATGTCAATACCCCATATGTCTGAAATTGCCATGCAATGATTACGAAGCGTTTCTCGTGAAATGTTCCGTTCTCCAAAATCTTTATAATACGTGCTTCTTTCCCATTCTGAATTGATTGCTTTGAGGGTAAGGCCTTGCTCTGAATATCGGTTCAGCAAATTTATCAGCCATATATATCGTTTTATCAGTAATGCTCCCATTGAAATTTGTATATTAAAATTAATCACATCAGATTATAACAAATATAGTGAAAGTTGAGTGCAAAAGAAAAAGAATTTATTCGTTTTTTCTTTTGCCGAAACGCATCCTATATTATTTAAATATGGCGAAAATTGAGCGCAAAACAATCAAACTTGTTTGAAATTGTTTTGCCGAAACGCATCCTATATTATCCACCAAGTCTATTCACCGCCTTTTCTTGCACCGAGCATGAAATCGTATCTAAACCCTATCAATACCCTCACGGTGCTTGCATCTCCTTCTACCGGAATCGACAACATCGGGCAAACTTGCAAGTTCTTCACCTTGAAGCGCAATCCGGCTTTAACTCGCCGTTCCGACATCCTGTATTCAGGAATGGTGGTGTATTGTGCCAATAGTGAGAACTGGTTGGTGACATTGAAATCAGCCCCTAACAAGTAACACGTTTTGTATTTGAATCCCGAATCATATCGCGCATTTAACTTTGCCCGAAGGCCCAACCATTTCACTGGACCATAAAGTCCGCCAACATTGATACCAAAGTCGTAGAAACTGCCACAATACGTCGTCCCGAAATAAACATCGCCTTGCAACTCGAAGCCGTTCCCTTGCCACTCGTATCCACCCTGCCCACTGACATATTGATGTTTAAGATGCTCGATAAAAACACTATGATTAAGCTGCACATGCCAATTCGAATCCCACTGATAGCCGGCATAGGCATATTTCGTATCCCTCAACCCTACATAGATTTGAGAACAAACGGTTTGGCTCGCCAATGCCGCAACCAGCAATATGAACACTTTTCTCATAATAATTCTTTCACTTTTTCCGCCAGAATTTCATAACCATATTGATTCGGATGAAGCCCATCAAAAGAAAAGTTCATGTTTAGACGGCCATCGGTCGCGAAATCATCAAAAACATCGCAATACGATACCCGCTCGATTTCTTGCACTCTTTCTTTTATCTTTGCGTTAAATTCCGAAACCAAAGCATTAGTCTTGCCCGAAGGGTCAAGTTCCGTACTTCTCGGCAAAACGGATATGATGATTAGCCGTCCCTCTCCCAAGCTGCACACTGCGTTCAGATAACGGTCGATATACGCATCTAATTCATCTTCTTGCATGTGAGCCAAGTCGTTTGTTCCCGAAAGGATGACAATCGGTTCGCCCGCAGCAATATTGGCGTTTTCTTCCAACCATTGCACGCCGCTCCCGCTCAGTCCGTGGTTGCGAGTCTCTGCCATGGGAAAATAACTTTCGACATCCCACCTCGCAATTTGGGAGTCGCCAATAAATACGAGCGGCGGCTTGTCGGATTCCCCGCAAGCACACAACACCAATGACAAGCACATTAAAGCTTTCGTCAAAATCTTATGAAATAAATTCTGCCTCATCGCCAAGGTCATTTTTTATTTAAAGGGAACAACACCCTTTGCATAAATGGAATAGCATACAAAGATAATGAAATTTTGAACGAGACAATACAGAAAAGGCTCCACAAGCGGCATTGCTTGTGAAGCCTTCTCCCAACTGTATTTACTATGATACTCTTACTTTTTTCGTCCGATTAAAGTTTCGGTCCGGCAGCCACAAGAGCTTTTCCTGCGGCATTGCCTTCGAATTTCGCGAAGTTCTTGATGAAACGTCCTGCAAGATCTTTCGCTTTTTCGTCCCAAACTTTTGCATCGGCATACGTGTCGCGCGGATCAAGGATGTTAGGATCTACGCCCGGCAATTCTGTCGGCACAACGAAGTCGAAGTACGGAATTGTTTTTGTCGGAGCTTTGTCGATCGATCCGTCGAGAATAGCATCGATGATGCCACGCGTGTCGCGAATCGAAATACGTTTGCCCGTTCCGTTCCAACCGGTGTTGACCAAATATGCCTTTGCACCGACTTTTTCCATTCTCTTCACGAGTTCTTCCGCATATTTTGTCGGATGCAAGCTCAAGAAAGCAGCTCCAAAGCATGCAGAGAACGTCGGAGTCGGCTCTGTGATGCCACGTTCCGTTCCTGCCAATTTAGCCGTAAATCCGGAAAGGAAGTAGTATTTCGTTTGTTCCGGAGTAAGAATCGAAACCGGAGGAAGCACGCCAAACGCATCTGCCGAAAGGAAGATCACTTGATGAGCATGCGGGCCTTTCGATACCGGCTTAACGATATTGTTGATATGGTAGATCGGATAGGAAACGCGCGTGTTTTCCGTAACGCTCTTGTCGGCGAAATCGATTTTGCCATTGGCGTCGACCGTAACGTTTTCAAGAAGCGCGTCGCGCTTGATTGCGTTGTAGATATCCGGCTCGCTTTCTTTGTCGAGGTTGATCACCTTTGCATAGCAACCGCCTTCGTAGTTGAACACGCCCTCATCGTCCCAGCCGTGTTCGTCGTCGCCGATAAGCAACCGTTTCGGGTCGGTGGAAAGCGTTGTTTTTCCCGTACCGGACAAGCCGAAGAAGATAGCCGTGTCTGTGCCTTCCTTGTTGGTGTTGGCAGAGCAGTGCATCGAAGCGATGCCGCGCAACGGATTCAGGTAGTTCATAATCGAGAAGATACCTTTCTTCATTTCGCCGCCATACCATGTGTTGAGGATCACTTGTTCGTTCGTCTTCAAGTTGAACACGGTAGCTGTCTCGGAATTCAATCCAAGTTCTTTGTAGTTTTCAACTTTTGCTTTGGCTGCATTGAACGATACGAAATCAGGCTCGCCGTAGTTTTCGAGTTCTTCTGCCGTCGGACGGATGAACATGTTCGTTACGAAATGTGCTTGCCATGCCACTTCCATGATGAAGCGCACTTTCAAACGCGTTGCAGGGTTCGCGCCGCAGAACGTATCGACAACAAACAAACGTTTGTTCGACAATTGTTTTACAGCCTTTGCTTTCAAATCGGCCCATGCTTCTTCGGAGCAAGGCTTGTTATCGTTTTTGTATTCGTCGGAAGTCCACCAAACAGTATCTTTGCTGGCTTCGTTCATTACGAAAAATTTGTCTTTGGGAGAACGTCCGGTGTAGACACCCGTCATCACATTGACAGCGCCAAGTTCAGTCACCTGACCTTTTTCATAACCTTCAAGAGTCGGCTTAGTCTCTTCAGCAAACAATACTTCATAGGAAGGATTGTGCAAAATTTCAACGGTTCCTGTGATACCGTACTTTGTTAAATCAAGTTTGCTCATTGTTGATTGATTTATAGTATAATAAAATGTTTTTACCTCTTTGAAAACCGATGCAAAATTACTACTTTTTTCCCATACTGCAATATCATTGTAGAAATTTTTCCGTATTTTAATATCTTTAAATTATTCTTGCCTGTCGAAGCCGGAATCTTCCGATTTTGAAAGGCTCAACGCTCGTGGATACAACAACCGCAGCCGCCGTTATGTTTTCTCCGGCAAACGTTTTTTCCGTCAGATTGAGATTTCGCCCCTAAGCGAACGCCGCAACGCCGATTTCACTTCTTCGGGCGACAATCCGGCACCGAAAAGATACATCAGTTTCGTAATGGCAGCCTCGGATGTCATGTCGTCGCCGCTCACGATGCCGGTGGCCGAAAGCGCGTTGCCCGTCATGTAGCGCTCGCTATGCACGCCGCCATTGACGCATTGCGACACATTGAGCATGACAACGCCGCGTTCTATCGTTTCGCGAATGAGGTCAACAAACCACTTGTCGGTCAATGCATTGCCCGCCCCGTATGTTTTCAACACAATCCCTTTGATGCCCGGCGTGTCGAGCAAATGCCGCAACGTGCGTTCTGTGATTCCGGGGAAAAGGTGGATGAACATCACGTTGCAATCCATCTTCGTTTGCACCCGCAAAGGCTCGTCGGACGGCGCTTCGCGCCACAACATTTCTTCCCTGAAATGGATGCCCAACCCGATTTTTGCAAGATACGGATAGTTGTTGCTCTTGAAAGCATTGAAGTAGTCGGCACTCATCTTCGTGCTGCGATTGCCGCGCCAAAGATAATCTTCGAAAAGGATTGCCACTTCTTGCACCATCGGTTGTCCGTCGGCAGCCCGGGCTGCGGCAATCTGGATGGCCGTGATCAAATTTTCCTCGCCGTCGGTGCGCACTTCCCCGATAGGCAATTGCGAGCCGGTGATAATGACCGGCTTCCTCAAATTTTCCAACATGAAACTGAGAGCCGATGCCGTATAAGCCATCGTGTCCGTCCCGTGCAGCACCACAAAACCGTCGTAACGCTCGTAATTGTCTGCGATGCTCGATGCGATTTCGTCCCAATGCGACGGATTGATATTGGAGGAATCGAGCGGCGGATGAAATTGGATATTGTCAATGTCGAAATTCAATTTCTTGATTTTCGGCACATTGTCTATCAGATGCGAAAAATCGAACGGTTGCAACGATTTTGTTTCGGGATTCTCAATCATTCCGATTGTTCCCCCCGTGTAAATGATCAATATTTTGGGCTTCGCCATGATGCAGATTTCAAATTTTATTGCCGTCGATTCTCTTTTGAGGGCGTTCTTTCTGCAAAAGTAACGAATTTATTTGGATTGCCTAACACTTATTGCCGAAACACGCAGACAAGCATTCTTGCCTCCTTCCCTCAAAGCATAAACTATGACGCTACATGCTTTCGTCCGATTTCACCGCCAAATACCATTTCCCTTCGTATGCGCGGAAAAGATATGAAGCAAGCATGTCGGAGTCCAAAGACACTGTCACCAACTCCTCGTCTTCGCCAACGCGGCATTCGGCATATTGGAATATGCCATCATCAAGGAAATGCAAATATCCCATCTTATCGCGCGATATGGTTGTCACTTCATAAGCAGGCCTAAGCGCGGGATATTCAGGATATTCTGTGCGAATCACTTTCAGCGGAAATTTCATTCGCTCTTTCTGAAACGCGGAATCCGATTTGAACTTGTCAAAGAACGTTGCGAAATTTTCCACATCGTCAACGGCCGCTTCTTCGGAATCCGTTCTCCCTTGCGCCGCCGGAACGTCTGCAATTGTCTTCACTTCTGCGACAGCAGAATCAGCGCCGGCACCACCGCCTGCCTGCGTGCCATTTCCGGAACAAGCCGCAAGAGCTGCGCTCATGGCAACAATCAAAACTGTTTTCATCGATTGGATATATTGATTTGTTCTACATTTATTTGATTCACATATTCGGAAACCGGCATTTGCCGCGGCACAACGAAATTCACCAACTTTCCTCGAAAATTCGCTTCGTCTGCAAATGTGTTTCTATTATCATGACACTGCCGTCCTTCATCACTGTTCCCCTCCAATAATAAAGAGGATCGTCGTAGCTTTCACGCTTCTCGAAAATGGCCTTTCCGCGATAATAGATGTCGGTCGTTTTCGTGGCGTCGGTTTGCCGGACCAAGCCGGAAATTCCGGGAATCCCGTCCCACACGTATAATAAAACATCATACCCGTCATGTTCGACTATGCCGACAGGCTGCCGGTCTTTGAAAAACATGTCATCGCTGCCTGCATCAAATATAAACGTGCAAATGCCATCTTCAGGGAAAACCCAATCATCCAAAGCCATGAAGAAGGGCTCTTTTTGCGGGGTCAATGTATATTCAGTCGCTTCTTGCAAATATTTTGAAAGCAAAGAATCCAAACGGGCATGCGTAATTTCATAAACCGGCAGATTCAACGGCTCCGGCTGACGGATTTGCGACAAAACCGGCACGCCGAATAGCAACGATGCGAATAACAATATTGAAAATAAACGCTTCATATCTATCTATTTAATCATAAATCAATTCAGACTGCAAACTTTTCGAGGCGACTTTGACAATGCCATTTTTATAATACATATACCACCAATATTCCGTACTCGTTTGAGCTTTTACGAAATTTGTAATGTCGGGAGAAATATACAGTATATTGTCGGGCCATTTTTTGATGTTTGTTTTCTCAAAAAAAGTAGCCAGCCCCTCCTGAGATGCAAAAATGAAAACATTTACTCCTTTGCGAGCGACGACGCCGTCGGGGATATCATCCATATCCCGCACCACGCGTAGCTCCCCATCCGATGCACTAAAACCTATTCCATATTCATACACGTCGTCTTTCCGCACGTTAAGCCGGACAAACCTCGACTCAGGATGCCTCGTAAATTCATCCATGCCATCCAAGAAAACGGTAAGCAACGAATCCAATTGGCAATTGGTTATTTTATAAACCGGCAATCCCACGCGCACCATGTGTTCGTCGCCTCTAATGAGGCCGGTCGCGCAGAATATGCCCACAACTGCAAGCATCACACATTTTTTCATAGCTTCATTTTTTATTTAGTTTCTTCATTTTTTCAGGCGCAACATCCTCAAATACTTTTTCCACAGGTCGATAAACCTGAACTATTGCATTGGGGAACTATCGTTGGCGAATTCCAATTTATTAAACACATGCTCGCGTGTCGCCCTGCCCTCGCCGTAGGCTTGCCATTGCCCCGCAAACAGCATGAGTGCGAGTGACAAGATGAAAAAGTGCCAGATGTTTCGTTTGCTGTCCATAACGCCCATTTCTTTATTGCTTGATGCGTTTCGTCTTTTGCTTGCAGTGGTTTATTTATGTCGCAACCTATTGAGCGGCTTCTCTTCGAGGCGGATATTTGAAGTCGCCCCATCTATGAGATTGGTAAATACCGCTATTCCGGACAATTGCCCCGGCACATCGTCGCCATACGCGAAAGGATAAGCGGCGGCGGACATAAACGATATGCAAAATTCGCCATACCGGTTGCCTGCGCCGTCGAGCATGACGAAATAGACCGCCGCCTCTCCTCCATATATCCCCATTGGCGGTTCTTTTGCGCCATAAACCCTCTCATATTCCGGCTGCAACAGCAGTTTGTTTTTGCGGTTGTATGTCGACGGGTTGAACGCTATATCCAGAACAGAGTCCCTCTGCGCGAAAAAGGGAAAGTTGAGATATTCCGCTTCTGCTTTGGATAGCCCAAGTGTTTCTATCCTCTTCTCCAATTCCGGCTTGGACAGGCGTTTTTCAAACAACGCCGCAATCGTTTTCCACCTTTCGGGCTTAATCGTATGCGTCGGCAAGATGGTGATTTTCCCGTCCTGTTCATAAGCGAAATATTTATAGTAGCCGTCTGCTTCTTTCACATATATCGAAAACTCTTTCGCTTTTGTTGATGTTGCGTGTCCTGATGAAGTGATTATGGCCGGACGGCCGTTTATGCCCAGCTCTGCCAAGATGCTGTCGGTGAGAACGCGGCATGATTTCGCGTACTCGCAAAAATTATTTTGACAGTCGCCGGCAAAAGCAATGCTTAAAAGCAATATGGAAATAATAACTCGTCGCATAGCGTTGATTTTTGGCGGATTTGTTGCTTTTTGAATTAATTCTTTGGATTGAGAAATCGTCCAATCTAATATAGTCCGTAGTTCTGATAATAATATCTCATGCCCGTCAATTTGTAAACGATGCTCATCTCTTTTTTAAATTCTTCCGGAGTCGGGTATCTTTGTTTGCCGGGCTCCATATAGTTGGAATAGATATATTCCCTTTTGACAAACGAGCAAGTTCTGTTGACAATGAAAGCACTTTCCATTTCCGGAAGCATGGATAACTTGCCTAAGAACTCATTCCATTGCTCGTAGTTGTCGCCCAAATGGTTGTACAATATCCAAGCAAGTGTTTCATCAAAACATTCATCAAATCCAAAAGGCGCTTTTAGGTGGAAAATAATGTTTTGATAGTCGAGTTCTGTCCATTTTGCGGTAGATGCGGTGTCCGTGTTATGGATGATGTATTCAATGGCAAGGGAGTCTTGCAGACTTAATCGCTTCATTTCTTCTTCCGGCAAGGAACGCCATTTTTCGGTGTATGAAGACTTTTGCGATTCGTAAGATCTGCTATAGAAAGAATCCGGCAGGCAATAGATATAGTCTTTGGTTGTGAGCGTGCTGTCGACAGCAAGGGCGGTATCGGCAGTCGCAGGTTGCCGCTTTTCTTGTTGAGAATGGCGGGTTTGTTGCAAAGGCGCGCTCTGCTTTTGTTGCGTGCATGCAAATGAGATGGCAACAAACAAGATGATCATTACGGTTGGTATGGTTTTCATTGCTTTTGCGGTTAAGATTGATTATTTTATGGAAGGATTTGTAACAGGTTTTACGATGTCGACAATGGATGGCCTCCTTGATTCCGGCATCGGCAATTTTTGACCGATGCAAATAACTTCGTCCAGACGTACATGCCGAAATATGGAAAATTTCATATCGTCTCTATCGCTGAAAGAGACAGGCGCGGGTATGTCGTCCTTCACTGTCAAATATCCGGGGGATTCATTCGGGTCGGAAGATTCTACAAAATCAACGACTTGTTTCAATTCTTTGATGTCTTGGTCTGCCATTCGAAGGCATCCCCATGTATCGGTCAATTCAGGGCCTTGATCTCTCCCACCATGCACATGCATGTAGTTTCTTCCTTTTCCTTCGCCTGATTGGTAATCCAATGCAAGCAAATCATTAGGTCCATATTTTACAGCAGAATATCGGTCGTTTCCCGTCTCCCGCCATTCTAAAATTTTATATATGCCTTGGGGAGTATCGTGATTTGTTTTAGATCGAATCCTGCCGTCCCCTCTTACTTTGACAATAGTTGAAAATATAATATTGTCGTTTCTGTCATAAGCGGTGAATGTCGCATATGGATGCTTCCCGCGGTCAGAAGATGCGCTTACTCGGACATTCCACCCTCCCGTGGGGTCGATATAGTTGACGGGGTTGTTGGCGCAGTAGGCGTAGGGGGAGAGCGAGGGATAGTTGGCGGCGAGCGGGTCGAGCGTGGTGAAGCGCATCGTCAGGGGGTCGTACTGCCGGGCGTCGTTGTCGTACCACCACAACCCGTCGAACGCCGTGAATTCCTTGCCGATGTGAAGCCGGCTGTTCACCGCCGACGCCGCGGCGTTTTCCGTCACGGGCAAGCCCGATGCGAAGTACCACACGCGCTGCACCGCCGAGCCGTCCGCGCCGGCAACCGCGGCGATGCTCCCCAATTTCGCCGACAAAGATTCTCGTTTCATAGCGTTGATTTTTGGCAGTCTCTTGCAAATGTAACGATTATATCGTTAAAATCAAAAATGCGGAGGCAAAAAAACGGAGATGTCAGCCGCGCATTTTTTCAACAAAATCGCGAATCAGCGGGAAACACTCTTCGGCCGTTTCGGCATCTTTGCAAAGCTGCTCGACGGGGCAACTGCCGGTTCGAGCGCGATTCCATATCATTGGCACCAATAAGCCGTAGGTTACCTTCACTCCCGATTTTTGCAACAATTCCAATGCCGGCTCGCTGACGATATCGGCATACACCTCACGCAACCCGCCAAGCGCCATGAGCGCCGCCGCTCCTTTTCCCACCACTTTGTCGGCGGCCGTCGCGCCCCGAAGCAATTCCGGCTGTTCGGAAAGCAAACGAAACAAATCGGAAACGCCTCGCCCAACAAAAGCAAACGCGCTGCCGCCATTTGAAACCACCAGCGAATAGCCGCCGGCATGAAGCGTCTCGACCATCGCCGCCATCGAAGGCTGCGGAGCAAGCTTGATAGATGTTTTTTCCATAATTCTCAATATTTATCCCAACATATACCGCCGTGGCGATACACCCGTAGCCGATTTGAAATATTTTCCAAAAAACGAAGCATTTGCAAAATTAAGCATTATGCTGACTTGTTGCACCGTATATGTCTTGCTTTTCAGCAATGCTTTCGCCTCCAATATGACATAATCACGAATCCAATCGCCCGCCGAACGACCGCTCGCCTGCCGAACCGCCAACGACAGATATTTGGGCGTGAGGCACATTTTGCCGGCATAAAAAGAAATCGACCGTTCGTTCGCATAATGCGCCTTCACCAATTCCAAAAAACGTTCGAACAAGCTCTGTTGCCTGTTCTTGGGGCTTTTGTCGCCCTTTTTTTCATTAAATTCCGACATCCACTGGCATCCGCTGTAACACAACACTTGCATATAACCGCTCAATATTTCGCGCGTAAACGCAGACCGCCGTTGGCGCATCTTGCGTTGCATGGCATTGTAGATGAACAGCGATTCGTCCATTTGCTCTTTCGTCAAAGGAATCAAAGAATCGGTCGACAAGTATTTTATAAACCGGATAGACGATTCCAAATCAATGTTGTCGGCATATTTTTCATTGGTAAAGGCAATTAGAGCCAATTGAAAATCATCGCTTATTTCGATGCATTCACCGATTGAATTGGGCAGCACAACCAGCACGCTGCCCGCTTGCAACCGGAAATCCTGCAAATTCAAGCGCAAATCCATATGGCCTTGCGTGCAAAACAAAATGAGTGTGAAATCGATTTTAAAAGGATCGCTCGTTATTGCGAAATCATTATATTTTATCTCACTCGATGGCATGCCAAAGTTGTCGGCAAGCATAAACTCATTTTCAAAAATGGAGGTATGCTCGGATGTAGGCAGCATCATGAAGTCCAATTGTTTAAAAACAGACGTCTCTTTCATCTTTTCTATTTTTCGCAAAAATAGCCATTTCAACCATTAAAACCACCCATTTACGCCAAACAATTGCAATTATTCGACTTTCGGAACATTTTACTATCCAAATAGGTAGGATGCGCCCTATTTAAAATGCAGACCTTTGAAGCAAATTTAAAAATCAATCCATCAATGAAAAAGAATTATCCGATAGCTTTATTGTTAATCTGCTGCCTTGTCGGATGTTCCGACAAACAGCCGGAACAATTCGTGCGCAGCGTGGAAGTTGTCACTCCCAAAAACATGGCAGGCAACACGGAGAAAACATTCTCCGGAGTTGTCAAAGAAGCCGGAACCATCAATTTAGGGTTTAAAACGCCCGGGCAAATCCGGCGCATCGCCGTGGACGAAGGCGATTATGTGCGTCAAGGGCAACTCATCGCGTCGCTGGACGATGCCGACTACAAGCTCGGCGTAGAAGCCGCGCAAGTGCAATACGACCAACTGCACGACGAGTTTCAGCGCATCGAACGCCTTTACCGCAACAAAAGCATCTCTGAAAACGACTATGAAAAAGCCCTGTCGGGATTGAAGCAAGTGAAAATACAATTGCAATCGAATCAAAACAAACTGGACTACACACGCCTCTATGCCCCAACCGGAGGATACGTGCAAGCCGTGAATTTTGAAGAAACGGAAATGGTCGATGCCGGCACGCCGGTTGTCACATTGATGGACATGAGCCGCATGGAAGTCGAGACCGACATCCCATTCACGATATATTCCGCACGCGACAGCATCAAGGAAATATCATGCGTCCTGCCCAACAATGGAAGGACCGAAAACATGAACATAATCAGCATCATCCCGAAAGCCGATGGCAACCAATTATTTAAAATGCGCTTGGCCTTTTCCGGCTCGAACGGAGCGGCATTGTCGGCAGGAACCAATGTGGAAATCCGCATCCGCTTGGCCGGCAACGGCAATTTGTCGACAAAAACAATCCCGCTGCATGCCTTATTTCAAGAAAAAGGCAAAACATACGTCTGGGTTGTCGACGACAAGTCGATTGCAAGGAAACGGCAAGTCGAAACCGGCGGCGTAACCGCATCGGGCGAAGCCATCGTCGTTTCCGGACTGAAAGGCAGCGAGCAAATCGTAAAAGCCGGCGTCGATGCCCTGCACGACGGAGAAAAAGTCAACATAATCAAGAAATCGGCCACTAACATAGGAGATTTGCTCTGATGAAAATCACAGAATTTTTCATGCGGCGCACCACCTTGTTTTGGTCGCTGATGATTGGCATCATATTGGGAGGCGTATTTGCGTTCATGCAAATGCCAAAACTGGAAGATCCCGTTGTCGCGATGAAGCAGGCAATGGTGGTCGTCCCCTATCCGGGTGCGAGCGCGCACGAAGTGGAACTGAAAGTGGCGCAAGTGGTCGAAGACGAATTGCGCACGCTCCCCGACGTGAAAAAAATAAAAACCGAATGCCACGACGGGTCGACAACATTCACGGTAGAATTCCGAATGACAGTCCCGCTAAGCGAATTGGAGCAACATTTCGATTTGTTGCGCCGCAAAACGAACGCCGTCCGGTCGAAACTTCCGCAAGGGTGCTACGAGCCGATTGTCGTGGACGACATGATGGATGTTTACGGCATTTTCTACGCGCTCACCGGCGACGGCTATTCCTACCCCGAACTATACAAATATGCGAAACTCATCCGTCGGGAATTGCTGGCAGTCGACGGCGTCAAGCGCGTGATCATCGGCGGAAACCGCGACGAAGTGATCAACGTCGTGCTTTCGAAAGAAGAATTGTCGCGCAACGGGCTAATCCCCACCCAAATCATGACAGCCCTCAGCAGCTCGGGGCAGACAGTCGACGCCGGAACCTACCAAAATGAAGGCGACAAATTGCGCATCAACGTGTCGGGCCTCATCAAAGACGAAAAAGACATTGCCGACATTGCCATCAAAACGACAGACGGGAAGCAATTCCGCTTGGGCGACATCGCGAAAATCGAAAGAACATTTTCCGAGCCGCAGCGCAACGGATTTTTCGTCGGCGGCCGTCAAGCCTTGGCCATCTGCGTGGCCATGGAAGCCGATGCCATCGTGCCGGATGTCGGCAAGCTCGTCGATGCCCGCCTTGCAGAAGCCATGAAACAAATTCCCGCAGGGATAGAAACAGAAAAAATATTTTTTCAGCCCGACAAAGTCGATGATGCCATCAATTCCTTCATGGTCAATTTGGTAGAATCCGTGTTGATCGTCATCCTTGTGTTGATTTTCACAATGGGATTCAGAAGCGGCATCATCATCGGATTCGGCCTGATACTGACGATTGCGCTGTCGTTCCCGATATTGCTTGTATGCGGCACGACATTGCAACGCATATCACTGGGCGCATTCATCATTGCCATGGGCATGCTGGTCGACAACGCCATTGTCATCATGGACGGCATTTTAATCGACAAAAAGCGCGGGCTTCCGCCCCAAACCTATCTTTACCGCATCGGACGCAACACGGCAATGCCGCTTTTGGGAGCAACCGTGATAGCAGCATCCACGTTTATTTGCGTTTTCTTGTCGGAAGGCTCCGTGGGCGAATATGCAAACGACTTGTTTCTCGTGCTTTGCGTCAGCTTGCTCGTAAGCTGGGTGCTGGCATTGATACAAGTGCCGGTGTGTGCCAACTCATGGCTGCCACGCCGAGAAAAAGAAAAACGTGGCAGCAATGGCGTGATGAATTCGCCGGTCCACCGCTTCGTGCGCCGCGCCATCGGCTTCCTCATCCGCTACAAGAAAACGACGATTTCCATCGCAGTCGCCGTGCTGTTGCTCTGCATCGGCGGAATGACGCAAGTCAAAAACCTGTTCTTCCCCGATTTCGACTACAAGCAATTTGTCGTGGAATACTACCTGCCCCCGCAATCAAGCCCCGACAGAGTCAGGCACGACCTGCTCGAAATGAGCGAACTGTTGCAGAAAAACCCGAAAGTGGAACGCGTTGCCGCCAGCATGGGCAGCGCCCCTGCCTACTATTGCTTGGTGCGCCCGATGACATCCGGAGGCGACTGCTATGGAGAATTGATGGTCGATTGCAAAGACTACAAAACCGTCGTCGAGCAAATTCCTGTCATACGCAAGCAATTGCGCGAAAAATACCCTGACGCGTACATACGCATTAGGAAATACAATTTTTCCATTTCCACGTCCCACACGGTAGAAGTCGAATTTAGCGGTCCCGATCCCGCCGTGCTTCGCGACCTGAGCCGCCAAGCGGAAAACATCATGCGGAAAAGCCGTTATGTCGACCCCTATTCTGTCGAAAACAATTGGAAGCCGCGCGGCAAGTCCCTGACAGTCGACTACGTTCGCAACGACGCTTTGCGCTCCGGAATTGAGCGCAGCGATGTCGGGAACGCATTGAAAGCAGCTTCCGACGGCATGCCGATAGGCGTAATCAACGACCGCGACCAAATGGTCGTTGTCAACATGCAAGTCAGAAATGGCGACGGAAGCCGTATTCAAGACTTGCACGACATACCCGTTTGGAGCACAATCAACCTCCATGCACCCGACATCAATCCGGCGCTCGCCTTGGGAGGCGGCGTGGATTCCGACAAACTGCAAGATGACATGTTCCGAAGCGTGCCTTTGAGCAGCATCGCCGACAGCATCCGCCTAACATGGGACGAAAACGTCGTTTACCGCATCAACGGCCAACGCGCCATCGAAGCCCAATGCGATCCTAACGCGGATTTGGACGAAGCGACTCCGGCGAAAGTCATAGCAGACATCAAAGACGAAATCGAATCCATCCAATTGCCGCAAGGCTACAAAATGAGATGGGTCGGAGAAAACGAATTGCAAAGCGAAGCAATCGGCGGATTGATGAAATACGTGCCGCTCACGATTTTCATCGTGCTGATATCGCTTTTGCTGCTGTTCGACAATTGGAAAAAAGTGATATTGATATTGCTTTGCTTCCCCTTCGTCTTTTGCGGCATCACGCCGGCATTGCTGATGTTCAACGAGCCATTCACGTTCATGGCAATCATCGGCGTAATGGGATTGATCGGGATGATGGTGAAAAATGCCATCGTGCTGGTCGACGAAATCAACCGCCTGCAAAAAGAAGAACATCAGGAGCCGTATCACGCAGTCGTCGAAGCGACCGTGTCGCGCGTGCGCCCTGTCTTGATGGCATCGCTCACGACAATCGTCGGCATGATCCCGTTGATAGGCGATCCCATGTACAGCTCCATGGCTATCACGATCATGGGCGGATTGACAATCGGCACGATGATCACATTGATATTGTTGCCGCTTTTCTATACAGCATTGTTCCATATCAAACAACCACAAACAAATACCGACAATAAAAATCGCGATATATGAAAAAAATCATCGTATTGTGCGTTGCGGCATTGTCGTTGCCGATTGCCATCGCACAGGAAAAAATAACATTGACGCAAGCAGAATGCCGGCAAATGGCGCTTGCCCACAGCGAAGACTTGCAGAAAGCCGACAACGCCGTCATGCAAGCCGAGTTGGACAAAGACATCGCTTTTGCCGCCTACTTGCCCAAACTGGACGCCACGGCGACAGGCACCTACATGTTTCCCGACATGGACATGATGGGGGCAAAGCTCCAAATGCGAGGGATGTATCTGGCAGGAATCAGCCTGACGCAGCCCATCTATGCCGGAGGGCAAATCCGTGCCGGAAACCGGCTATCGGAAATCGGGAAAGATTGCGCGTTGGAAAACCAACGGAAAGCGCGGATGCAGGTAATCGCAGATGCCGACAATGCCTATTGGACCTATATCGCCGTCTTGTGGAAAGTGAGAATGCTGGAAAGCTACAAAGCGCAAATGGACACGCTCTTCCGGCAGACGGAATCGGGCGTTTCGGCAGGCATGGCGACAGAAAACGATTTGCTGAGAATCACGGCAAAAAAAAGCGAAATACATTACCAATTGCAAAAAGCCGAGAATGGAGCGAATTTGTGCCGCCTTGCGTTGTGCAACGTCTTGGGATGCGATTTGGATACGTCGATCGAACCGACCGACACCGTCATCAAAGTTTCGCTGCCCGCCGAGTTGGACACCGACATTTCCATGCGCCCCGAATTGCGATTGCTCCACAAGCAAGTGGAAGCCGCAGAGCAACAAGTGAAAATGTCGCGGGCGGAAGTATTGCCGACAATCGGGCTTTCTGCCGGATACATGTATTTCGGCAACATCAAAATGAAAAGCGAAGTCGGAGGCCAATCGTTTACGCAAAAAATCGAAGATGGAAACGCTTTGGTATCGGTGTTGGTCAACATTCCGCTTTTCCATTGGGGAGAAGGGACCAAAAAAATCAAGAAAGCGCGGCTCGATCTGCAAAACGCCCAATTGGATTTGCAGAAAAACACCCGCCTGCTAAGCATCGAAGCGCAACAATCCATGCAAAACGTAGACGACAGCTACCGCTTGATAGAAACGGCAAAATTGGGATGCGAACAGGCAAAAGAAAACCTCCGCATGATGCGCGACCGCTACGACAGCGGCATGTGCAGCCTGACGGATCTGCTGGATGCCCAATCGCAATGGAGCCAATCGCAAAGCAACATGATAGAAGCGCAGACGCAATACAAGATACACGAAACCGAATATTTGCGAGTAGTCGGACGGCTGGAATAAAAGCAAAGTTGTTCATAATACCCACAGCCGCAATGCGGCAAACGCAACAATCCCGTATCGCCCCGGACAGCGACACGGGATTAATTGTCAACGTGTTTCTCATGTTTTCTTAATGCCGAATGTCACTCGGAAACAAATACCAATATGGTTCCCGGAGAATTGCCGCTCGACACTTCGATAAACATTTCTTCATTGCCACCCGCGTCGTTGGGCAAAGCAATCCTGCGCACACGATCGCCATCGTCGCCATCGACAATGTCGCTTACCACTTTATAGGCTTGATCGGCAACAATCTCTTCTATGACTTTCCTAAGCGACTTCGATGACTCGTTGCCATCCGACCTAAAAATGCAGCAAAAAGCAGGCCGGTCCACTTCAATCATATCAAGCGTTTCTTCGCCTATGAGCTCGGCAAGCTTGTCGATGCTCATTTCCGTGTAGGAAACACCTCCTATTTCACGCATTTCTTGGATTCGCGGATTGTTTTGCGCCGCAAAAGCATGACTGCAACAAATCGCGGCAATAAAAACGACAAAAAATTTTAAAGTCCTCATTTGCATATAAATTTAGTTAATCTTCCACGTATGTTATGCTGATGCGCCAGCTTCGCTCTATCACAAGAATGCCTTCCGTCACCTTCCCCTGCTTGTTTTTCTTGACAAGGCGATCGACCGAGACATTGTTGCGGCGTATTTTTTCCAACACATGCCAATCCTTGCTTTTAAAGATTTTGTCGAGCAAGCGTTTTGCCTCCGGAAATTGCGACTTGTTCGTGATATTGACCACATACAATCCGCTCGGCTCGTCGATGCCATATTCGAAATTACGCTTGTCGTCGTTGTATTTAATCCATTCCGACGACATATATATGACCTCAGCGCCTTTGAACGATGCAATTTCGCGAACGATGTCGTTGCGTTGCGCGTGTGCGGGAAAATAGGCAGCAATGACCAATAGGATGACTAAAAACTTTGTAATTTTCATAGGCCTCCAATATTGCTTAATTCATTAATAATTTGATAATTCCGTTCCAATTCAGCTTGCGATGCAGCGGTAATGCTATCGGCTTCCGCCATAATGTCGCCGTACATCGATATGGCTTCTTCATAATCGGCATTGACAGCATAAAACACCGCACGGGCATCTTTCGCATTGTCAATGATTCTGACGTTGCGAGCCATCGTTTCCACCGCTTCCGGCTCTGCATGGCCGCCGCGAAATGCAAATTGGGCGATGCCGAAAACGACAAGCAACGAAGCCGCTGCAGAAAAAATCGCCCAACGACGGCGGCGAACGACGCGGCGCCTCCTGTCGAGACGGCCTACAAGCGTGTCGAGCCGCGCATCGAGCGTGTCGGGATATTTCTCCGCCGGAGCAGATGCCTCCAATGCCTCGAACAATTGCCGGTCGGTTTCAAATTCGCTCCCCGCATCGCCTGACAGCAAAGCTTCGCGCAAACGCTGTTCCTCCTCGACAGTGGCCGTTGCATCGTAGTATTTTTCGAGCAACAATTTAATTTCTTCTTTCTCCATTATCGCGTGCTTTCTGTTTTAAAAAACAACTCTCTCACTTTTTTCCGCGCTCTGGAAAGCAGAGCGCGCACATTATCCTCCCTTTCGCCCATCGCCAAGCCAATTTCAGCGAAAGTCAAGCCTTGTATATCGCGCATCTTCATCACTTCGCTTTGGCGCGGCGGCAATTGCCTCATTAATTCCACCACCCGCTTCGCCTTTTCCGCTACGGCAGCTTTATCGTCCATTTCTTCAGCGAAATCGGCCAAGGCTTCGACTGGCACTGCGACATGCCTGTTCCGCAACAAATCAATGGCAATGTTTCTCACGACCGCCACGCAAAACGCCTCCGGCGAATCTTTCCGCGTTATTGCGTCCCGATGGTTCCAAAAGCGGACATAGGCATCCTGCACCGCATCGGCGGCATCTTCGGGATTGCCGAGCAAGCGTAGCGCCACTGCATACAGCTTTCGGCGATACGGCATAAATGCCTCTTTGAATTCATCCGCATTCATTGGTTGACTCTCACATACAAGACGAACATATTCCGATTTTGTGACACGAATATGCGAAAAAAACACGACAAACAAGAATTTATAAGATTTAACATTGCATCTGCAGTCACCTCTATATTTACAAAGCATGATTTTCCGTAATTTTGCGAAAACATTTAATCCTTACAATCATGCAAGCAACAGGAACTTTAAAACTTTACGCATTGGATTATAAGCAACTGAAAACCTATGCAGTTGCCGTTGCATTCATCGCCTGCAACATCATCTTCCCCCAACTTTGCCACTTGGCAAACATGGGCGGGCAAACTTGGCTCCCGATCTATTTCTTCACCCTCATTGGAGCATATAAATACGGCTGGCGCGTCGGCTTGCTGACAGCTGTCGCATCGCCGCTCGCCAATTGCGCCATATTCGGAATGCCGGCTGCGGCAATGCTTCCCGCCATATTGATAAAATCCGGATTGCTGGCAATTGCCGCCGGCGTTGCCGCATCGCATTTGCGCCGCGCTCCGCTCGCCGTATTCATCGCCATCGTAGCGTTCTACCAAGTGGTGGGCGGTCTTGGAGAATGGGCGCTGACCGGTTCTTTGGACGCTGCCATGCAAGATTTCCGTCTTGGACTGCCGGGAATGCTGTTGCAAATAGTTGGCGGCTGGATTGCAATCAACTTCATAATCCGCAAATAAGCCATGACGAAGAAATTGGGTTTCGGCATGATGCGGTTGCCGCTGACAGAACCTGAAAATTTCTCGGCAATCGACATCCCGCAAGTGGAAAAAATGGTCGACATGTTTATCGACAGAGGGTTTACGTATTTCGATACGGCCTACATGTACCATAACCATTTGAGCGAATGCGTAGTGCGCGACGCGCTCGTGAAACGCCATGCACGCAACAGTTTCACATTGGCATCGAAGCTGCCCACGATGATGCTTTCCAAGGAAGGCGACCAAGAACGCATTTTCGCCGAGCAACTGCAAAAATGCGGCGTGGATTATTTCGACTACTACCTCTTGCACAGCTTGAACAAGGCAAACTACAAGACTGCTTGCCGTTTGGGCAGCTTCGACTTCGTGGCGCAATTAAAAAAAGAAGGGAAAATCCGCCATGTCGGCTTCTCTTTCCACGACACAGCCGAACTGCTCGACGAAATACTGACGGCCCATCCGGAAGTTGAATTCGTGCAACTTCAAATCAACTATTTGGATTGGGACAATGAAAGCATACAATCGCGCAAATGCTACGAAACGGCCCGTCGCCATGGCAAACCGATCGTGGTGATGGAGCCGGTGAAAGGCGGCGCGCTTGCCCGAGTGCCGAAAGAGGCGCAAATGCTTTTCGAGAATACACGCCAAGGCATGTCGCCCGCATCGTGGGCAATCCGCTATGCAGCAAGTCTGGAAGGCGTGATGATGGTGTTGAGCGGCATGTCGTCGTTAGAACAATTGGACGAAAACACGTCGTTCATGCGCGACTTCCGGCCGCTTTCCCAAGACGAGCAACGCGCCATAGAGCAAGCTGTGGGCATCATCAACCGCTCGATAGCCATACCCTGCACGGCGTGCCGGTATTGCGTGGAAGGCTGCCCGCAACATATCGCCATTCCGGAATATTTCGCGTTGTACAATGCCGACAAGCAATCGGTCAACCAAGGCTTTTCCATCCAGCAAGCCTACTACGATTCGTATGCCGGCACCCACGGGAAAGCCTCCGCATGTATCCAATGCCGGAAATGCGAACGCATTTGCCCGCAGCATCTTCCCATCACGGAATATTTGAAAGAAGTGGCGACACTGTTTGAAGGCGGCGTGTCATAATTGCAAACTGCCGCGTTATTTATTCGGGCTAAGCCGATTACGAAAGCAAACTCTTTCGCCCTCACCTATCAATTCCAACCCGCCTAAGGGGCTGAGCCAAAATTTGCCATTTTGACGCAGCCTCTTTTCTCTTTTTACCGATCGACGAAATCGGCCGGAACGTAATTTTGCACCGAAACCAAAATTTATGTTCCATGAAAGAATCAACCGAAATCGAAGAAAAACTACCCGACAAAAAACATGAGGATGCCGTACTGAAATATCTTGCGGAAAATCATCCCGATGACGAAAACGCGTTATCCGAAATGACTGCGCTCCTCGATGGCGCGACGGACAGCCAAGCACTCCTCGATGCCGTCTATCGAGGGATACGAAGCGAGCAAAACGCGAAAGACGCAGAAAATGCCGGTTATTTGCGCGGCAAAAACGAAGCCATCGAAATGAGACGCGCAGAAATCCATTCAGTGCTACCTGCCGACGACAGCGAAGACTTTGCCGACAGCAGCATTCCGCTCCTGCGGCACATTCGCCGCAGCGTATGGGACTAATCAAAATCAACAAAACCTTAACTATCAAAAATCAAAGACATGAAAAACAACATGAAAAAACAATTGAGAAAAGCGATTCTGCCTTTGGCTTGTCTGGCAGCCCTGTTTGCAACCTGCAACGATGATGCCGGCATCGGTTGCATAACGGCGATGGCCGTCGTGGCAGGCACAGCCGGCGGCAAGCACATCGCGGGCGAACCGCTGACCGTGGAATTGGCAAAAACGGAATCGCCGGATTTGTTGCGCAATGAAATAGACCGGCGAATCGTGAAAATCCGACCGATGGCCACGCCCATCGACCAACTTTCGCGTTGGGCAGGAGCCAAACACGCAGGAAGCATGATCGTCGACTATTATTCCGTCGACACGCGCCCCACCACCGCCCTGACCGTAGGAGCATTCACCGGCTGCACGGACGACGAAGGAAGCGACCGTTTCCAAAAAGCTCGCCTCTCGACCGACAACAACGACTTGTTTGAAGCCTCGGAAACGATTCTCGTGAAAGGCGTAGCGGGATACCAACCGGACGGAAAAACGCAAAGTTCGCAAGACTTGGTGCTGTATGTCGTGGAAAAAGAAGCCTCTACCGGAATGCTCAACGTAGTCACCGTCAACGGGCAAACAATCGGCGAATATGAAAATTGCATCCCGACGATTCCTTCGGGCACAACGCTCGTGAGAATGGGACGCGCCGCCACCGAACTCGACGTGCAAACGCCGCAATTCGAAGCATTGCCGAAAAAATCGCGCAACTACTGCCAGATTTTCAAAATGCAAATCGAGCAAAGCACGTTGCAAAAGATTGCCAATAAGGAAGTCGGCTGGACTTTCAGCGACCAAGAAGAGGCTGCCATCTACGACATGCGGCTCGGCATGGAGAAAAACTTCCTTTTTGGAGTGAAAGCCCGCGTGGAAGACACGAAAAAACGCGAAACGGTCATGCTTACAGGCGGAATTTGGGACCAAGCCGGAAGTGAATTCACATACGAGAAAGGGGCGCTAAATCAAAATGCCGTCATTTCAATGATGCGCAAGGCCTTCACAGGCAATGCCGGCAACAAGCGCAAAATCCTGATTGGCGGTTCCGGCCTGATCGAGCAATTAAACCAATTGGAATCGACCAAAGTCGTGATGGCCGGAGAAAACATCGTGAAATGGGGTATCGATTTCTCCGAAATGCGGTCGAAATTCGGGAAATTGTATGTGCTGCTGTCGGAGGTGTTCGACGAATGCGGAATGGAGGACAACGGCATGATCATCGATCCCGAATATCTGCAAAAATACAGCCACATTCCTTTCACGACAGAATCGCTCAACCTGAAACAAGCCGGCGTGCGCAACACCGATGCCATCGTGCTCACAGAGGCTTCCTGCATGACGTTGCGCTACCCGAAAGCCCACATGCGCATCGTCTGCACGGCATAGCATTCCATGCAAGACACATCCTTGATTTCCACGGGCATGCCTTCTCTCGGCATGTCCGTTCTTTTTCTTTCAGAACCAAAGCGAAAAATGCTGCAACGGCAATTTGGAAGAAGCGACAAAAACGCCTGTTTTGCCGTTTGAAAAACTCATGCCGGATTGCGAAGCGCCGAGCATTGATTTCCAAATCCGCCGGACAGCGTCGTCGGTCGACAAATTGCGCACAACAACGACCGCATCGCGTTCGCCGGAAGCCAAGGCAAGCAATCTTTCCGACACCGCTGCCTCGTCCGACGGGACATGGGAAACGACCATAAAAGGCATACTCCCGCCGCAATCGCCAAGATAGGCATCGAACGCTTTTTCCACAGAAGAATCGACTTCTATCCGATTGCCGAAACCGGACAGCGTCGCAGCAGCAAGACTTCCGTCGTAATCGCTTTTCCACAGGCGCATTTCCGACTTCGACGAAACGGAAAGCAGCGCAAAGGCCGACAAGCCGCAATACTCGCCCAACAAAAGCATCCGCTGCGGATTGAAACAATTGGCTATCCTGAACAACATCCTCATTTCGTTTCGGGAAGCGACATGCGACGCTTTCCCCCTAACCCTTTTCGGCACTGCCAACACTTCGCCGCGCTTGGCATCGAGCGAAGCATAAGCATAATACGGGCAACGCTCCCTCAACACACGCAACACAAAGCGAAAGGCAAAAGGCGAATGGATGCCAAAGCCCTTGCTCCTGTGATAGCGCGGCCACGCGGTGAGATATCGTTCAAACTTCGTCAAAGCGGATATATGTCTTCCTTTCTCCCATATTTTGCCAGCGTCGCGACAAAAGCGACCACAAGCCCAAGATAAATGAGCAATATGGAAGCATAAGCAATATTTTCAGTCACGTGAATCGATTGCGGATCGAAACGGAACACAATGTCGTGTGTGCCGCTCGGCACGCGAAGCGCGCGAAGCATGTAGTTGACACGCCCAATGTCGGCCGGCTTTCCGTCGATTGTCGCCGTCCAGCCCCATGGGAAATAAATCTCCGAAAAGACCGCCAAACCGCCATTTTGCGACACTGCCTTATAGTGCAGTTCGTTCGGACGGTAGAGCGTTTCATAAATGGTATCGTTTGGCGCAACTTTTCTTGCCGCGCCGAGCACGTCACGGAATTTCTCGTCGGCCACAGCCTCATTTGCCACGTCGATGCGGCCAACCGCATTCATTTCGTCATCGGGCGTTCTCACGTAAGAAATTTTGCCGACAAACCATGCATTGCCCAATGCTCCCGGATTTTGAGCCACAAAGTCGCTGCCAAAAACAAGATATTTCGTATTGAGCATGTCGAGCGCATTCATTTTGCCTTCGGGCAAATACAAAGCGCCGGTTGTCTGAATGGAATTGAGCATGGCATTCTTCGCCGGATCGATTTGCCGCTCTATCAAGTCATTGTAGCGCGTCAGTTTCGCGGCATGGTAACCGCCCACACTCTTATGGAAATAGGAAGGAACGGCCGAACCGAAATTCGTCACGTCCATCACGCGATAGTTGGTCGTATCTTGAAGTATTTGCAAATCGGCTGCCGTCGGTTCGAACGTTGCTGTCGGCAGAGCGGATTTCGGCACAAACACATCGGCATTGAGATAACGCTTGTCGACAGCCGCAAGGTCGATCAACACTATTGCAGCCATGGCTATCGCGAAAGCATTGCCACGGATGCGTTTCGACAAATACAGCCACACCGCAGCCAGTCCGATGGCAAGGACGACAAAACTGCGAAGCGCGTCGGCAGCCACCATCGAAAGCCGCGCATCGGCCACAATGCCCATCACCGTGGTGACATACGTTTGCTCGATGCCTGCCGTTTGCGAAGCAGCTTCGTTCAGCATTTCGTTTTCATTGACAGAAAGCCCGTTGCCGAAAATCGACGGGAAAAGCATCGCCACCACGCAAATCAACAACGGCAAGCCGAATGAGAAATAAAGTGCGCGGCGATGACGGGAGAAAAAGTCGGGAGTCGACAAAATTTGATTGACAGCCATTGCCGCAAGCAACGGCATGGTAAATTCCACGACTACCAGAATGCTCGACGGAGCGCGGAATTTGTCGTACATGGGGAAATGGTCGATCATCCAATAGGTGAACTGATGGAAATTGTGTCCCCATGCCAAAAGGATGGAAAGGACTGTAACCGCCAGCAACGCCCACTTCACAGGACCTTTCACCACAAACAATCCCAAAATGAACAACGCAAAAATCAGCGCGCCCACATAGACAGGACCGTTAGTCATGGGTTGATCGCCAAAATATTGGCGGAATTGCCCCACCGTCGCTTCCAATTGCGGTTGAAGCGCTGCATTTTCTTCCGGATTGTCGGAAATCACGGCATTGCCGATAGCTTCCTGAGCCTCCGGCAGATCGCCGACAGACGCTGCGACAAGCCCTCCATTGTCGTCCACGTCGTTGGGTTTCACAGTCGCTCCGCCTTTCACGTTCGGAATGAGCAACGTCAGTGTCTCATCCACGCCGTAGCTCCACGCCGTAATGTAGTCGCGGTCGATGCCGTTGGCATTGACATTGTGCGAATCCGGCCCTTCGGCAGGTTTCAAAGGAGTCAATTCCGAAGATTTCCCGCGCACGGTCTCCTTGCTGTACTCATAAGTATTGTAAAGGCTCGACGAATTAGCCCCAATTGCCAAGACCGCAGCCACAAACAGCACGCCTGTCGCTTTCGCCCATTGCCCTACCGTCTTGTCGCGATAGGCAATGACAAAATAAGCAATCATCAATGCGGCAACGACAAAGAGGAAATAATAGGTCATTTGCACATGGTTCGACACGATTTGCATCATGGCGAAAAGCGCCGTCAATGCGCCTCCGGCAAGCAATTTTCCCCGATAGCACAACACGATTCCGGCTATTGTGGGCGGGATATAGGCAAGCGCGCAAAACTTCCAAATGTGGCCGGCCCCGATAATGATGAGAAAATACGACGAAAAGCCATAGCCGAACGCTCCGAGCAATGCCAAATGCCAACGAAGGCCGAATGCCAGCAACAGGATATAGAATCCGATCGTCATCATGAACAACAAGTTGGCAGGACTGGGAAGCCCTGCTCCATAAATGCTTTGCACGAACGATATGAATTTGGAGCTGCCGTAGGATGGCGATATTTGGAATGTGGGCATTCCTGAGAAAAGGGAGTTGGTCCAATACGTCTTCTCGCCGGTTTCCTCATAAAAAGCCTTGGCTTCTTGTCCATTTGCCAAGCCTTGCATGATGTCGTTCTGCCTCAGGACTTCGCCAAAGCTGGTGGAAAAATAAAGCAACGACACGACCAATATGATGGCCGCGCCTGCCAATGCTTCGAGAAAACGACGATTGCCGGTTATCTTTTTAAAACCTTTCGGTATTGCGTTCCAATCAAAATTCTGCATAACGGGATTGTTTTGAAAATTCGCGTAAAAGTACGCAAAAGCCCCCGTTTCTGCAACATGGGCATCGATTAGATTCTTCCGAAAAACCGGAACTTGCAAAAATGCAAACGCCCCGATTCGCTATTCTTCGTAGCGGATGGGAATCTCGCGATTGATGCTTTGATCCAACGATATAAGCGTCTCGGTGGCAACTACGCCGTGGATCATTTGAATCTTATCGTTGAGCAATTCCATCAAATGCTGGTTGTCGCGGGCATATACTTTGATGAGCATCGTATAGGACCCTGTCGTGAAATGGCATTCCACCACCTCCGGAATTTTTTCCAACTCCGGCACGACATCGCGATACATCGACCCGCGCTCCAATTTGACGCCGACATAAGTACATGTGGCATATCCGAGCATTTTCGGGTTGACTTGATATCCCGACCCGACAATGACACCCATATCCGAGAGTCGCTGTATGCGCTGGTGGATCGCCGCACGCGACACGCCGCACACCACAGCAACGTCCTTCGATGGGATACGCGCATTTTTCATTATAATTTCCAATATTTTCCGGTCGAGATTGTCAATTTTTTCCATAATAGAGTCATTTACTTTACGCATGGCGACAGTATCGCGCAGGCTTTGCAAAGATATGGCATTTTTCTATCAAATTGGCATTATCTCGAACATTTTGCACTCTTTTTGATTGAAAAAACTGTTAAAACACCCTTTCTCCACGAGCACAAGCAACACAACAACCAAAATGTCACGAAAAAAGGAATATGCTTTTCGGGGCATATTCCTTTTCGAGCGTATGAAAGAAAATGTAATTCTATTGTTCTTTCAAATCAACCGACAATTGCAATTCGTCGAGCTGCTTTTGTTCGAGCGGCGCAGGCGCATCGAGCATGACATCGCGCCCGCTGTTGTTTTTCGGGAACGCGATGCAATCGCGAATCGAATCCAAACCGGCAAAAAGCGACACCCATCGGTCAAGCCCGTAGGCAAGCCCGCCATGGGGCGGCGCGCCGTATTTGAACGCATTCATCAAAAAGCCGAATTGTTCCTGAGCTTTTTCGGGCGTAAAACCAAGTATCTCAAACATCTTTTGTTGCAAAGCGGAATCGTGGATACGGATGGAGCCGCCGCCCACTTCCACGCCATTGACAACCATGTCGTAGGCATCGGCGCGGACAGCTTCCGGATTCGTATCGAGCAACGGAATATCCTCGTTCTTCGGATGCGTGAACGGATGGTGCATTGCCATCAGGCGGCCTTCTTCCTCGCTCCATTCAAACATCGGGAAGTCCACAACCCAAAGACATGCAAATTTGTTTTTGTCGCGCAAACCGAGCTGACGACCCATTTCGAGACGCAACTCACAAAGCTGCTTGCGCGTCTTCATTGCGTCGTCGCCGCTGAGAATGAGAATCAAATCGCCGGGCTTCGCTTCAAACGCGTCCTTCATGCGTTGCAATGTCTCTTGCGCGTAGAATTTATCGACGCTCGATTTCACATTGCCGTCGGCCTCGACACGAGCATAGACCATTCCTTTTGCGCCAATTTGCGGGCGTTTGACGAATTCCGTCAGCTGGTCGAGTTGCTTGCGCGTATAGGATGCAGCGCCTTCCGCGCAAATGCCGCCTACATAAGCTGCATTGTCGAACACGGAAAATCCGCTGCCTTTCAAAATATCGTCCAATTCCACAAAACGCATTCCGAAACGCAAATCGGGCTTGTCACTGCCATAATACTTCATGGCGTCGTCCCATGTCATGCGCGGAAACGGATCGGGCAAGTCGATTCCACGAAGTTCTTTAAAGAGATGGCGGGCCATGCCCTCAAACGTATTGATAATGTCGTCCTGCTCCACGAAGCTCATTTCGCAGTCGATTTGCGTGAATTCCGGCTGGCGGTCGGCACGCAGGTCCTCGTCGCGGAAACATTTCACAATCTGGAAATAACGGTCGAATCCCGACACCATCAGCAATTGCTTCAAAGTTTGCGGCGATTGGGGAAGAGCATAGAATTGCCCCGGATTCATGCGCGACGGAACGACAAAGTCGCGAGCGCCTTCCGGCGTCGAGCCTACGAGCATCGGCGTTTCCACTTCGAGGAAGCCTTTGCTGTCAAGGTAGCGGCGCACCTCCATCGTCATCTTATGGCGCAATTCAAGATTTTTGCGGACGGCATTTCTCCGCAAATCAAGGTAGCGGTACTTCATGCGCAAATCGTCGCCGCCATCGGTATTGTCTTCAATCGTAAAAGGCGGCACCTCGCTTTTGTTCAGCACTGTGAGGCGATCCACTATTATCTCGATGTCGCCGGTCGGCATATTCGCATTTTTATTGGAACGCTCCGAAACGACGCCTTCTGCCTGTATGACGTATTCGCGCCCAAGGTGATTGGCCGCTTCGCAAAGCTCAGCGTTTGTCTCATTGTTGAAAACAAGTTGCGTAATGCCATAACGGTCGCGAAGATCGACAAAAGTCATGCCTCCCATTTTTCGGGAACGCTGCACCCAGCCGGCCAAAGTGACGACTTTTCCGGCATCCGACAAGCGAAGTTCTCCGCAGGTATTGGTTCTATACATGTTGTTGTGTGTTTAAGTTACCGCAAAATTAATGTTTTGCACGTGAAAATACAAACAGCGACGCTTCGTTGCGCCGCTGTTTTCGTATCTGATGTCCAATATTCCGCCGATTAACGGAAATTGATGATGTTGTTTTCGACATCCTTGTTGTTTTCCAATATTTGAAGCAGATTGCCAAACATTGCATACTGTTGCACGAATGCCGCATCGAGGCGGTCGTTCTCTATCGCGTTGGCCGCTTCTTCTTTTTTGTCGACAGTGTAGACAAATACCATGCCGGCGCCTTTCACAGGACCATAAACTTTGCCCACTTCGGCATAAGGCACTTGTCCGCCCAACGCCGGCTCGAACGCCGGCATTCCGCCGCCCACGCGCTGCGTTTGCACCGGTTTGCCTAGCAACTTCGCATAGCCGTCGATATCATTCGCTTTGCCTGCATATTTTTTCACAAGGGCATCGCCTTTCTTTTCGTTGCGGGCTTGCGTTTCGCAATATTTCTTCACGTCGGGATCTTCCAACGGCAGATAGTCGCCATCGTAAACCTTGTCGAGGGCTGCCACCAAATATTGGTCGTTGTCGCCCTGAATGGCAGAAACCTGACCTTCTTTGGCCTCTTTAAACAACCATTGTATCATCTTCGACGACGATTTCACATAATTGTATTGCGAGCCAAGAGCCGGAGTCGTCTCGTCAATGTTCACTGTCATGACGGAATAGTTCCGCGACGATTTTGTAGCATTTTCGACAAATGCCTTAGCCGTATTGTTGGCATCGACATATTTTTGCAAATCGCTGAACAGGTCATTGCGCGTGTCTTTGCTTGCCGTCACCGTATAAGTGATGGTAGCCGCTTCATAAACCGTCTTCGGCGCAGATTTGCTGTCTACACGGCAAATCAAGGCTCCCTCATCTTCCGATTGTTGGATGAAGAAATCGTTGCCGGCAGAAAGCATTTGGCTTCTCATATCTTCCGTGATGACACCTTGCGCAACCGAGGCAATCAAATCCAACGGCATATTTTCTTCAAGTTTGCTAACCGTCGAGTCGTTGGCCAATTCGTCGAGCGATTTTCCTCCGTTCAAAAGCGCGATCACAGAGTCTTGCATCGCCTTGTTGCCCATCACAGTTGCACGCGTGATGTGAACGGAATCGACAGCTTGTTTTTTGGCGAGCAGACGATAGATGATGCGATCGTCGCCATTGCGTGTGATTGGAGAAATCTGTCCCACCGCTGCCGTATCGACAAAGTTTTTCAACGCGATGGTAGCGCGAGCGAGATCTTGGTCGCGAGCCTCCGTTTCTGCGATTGTCAGTTCCGAATAATGGCGAATTCCTTCAACGCCTTCCGTAGCATGGAGCGTGGAATCGACTTCTTCCATGAATTTGTCGGCTTTCTCGTTGTCGGCTTTCGAAGGCGAAATCGCCACAGCTATATAATGCACTCTGCGAACTTCATTTTTAAGTGCAAAACGCTCTTTTTCTTTTTCATAAACGGCCTTTATTTCCGCTTCGCCCACTTTGTAGTCTTTGTCGTCGAGCGACGAATACGGCACAGCCACCATGCGCACGGTATAGGAATTTGCCATGTCGGCATTCAAAGCTGCGCGATCAAGATCGTTGGCCGCAACCATGCTGCCGAAAAGACGGCCGAATTTCATTTGTTTAAGCTGCTCGACCGCATTTTGCTCGTTGGAAAGCCACCATGCTTTCGCCTGAGCGATAATTTCGTCTTCTTGACGGCCGAATTTTGCAGGATTGAATATGAATGCATGGAAATCTTGCACAAGTTGTTCCGGCTTCGACGGATCTTTCAATTCCACGGGAGCCTGCGTCGCTTGCAAGAGGTATTGCAACGATTGTGCAAAGTTTTGATCCTGACGCAACATGTATTTGAACATGTAGTCCGACAATTCGCTGTCGGAAACATCGATTCCCAAAGCGTCGTATTCCTCATTCAAAAGGATTTCGCCAATCATTTGGTCCAACACTTGATTTTGAATGATGGCCGGATCGGTATCGCGCATTTGCTGGTTGTTTTCAGTCAAAGCGCTATAACGTTGTTGATACTGCATGTAGTCGATTTTCTCTCCATCGACATTTGCCACTGTGGTGGCATTTCCAAAAATAGAACGCCCTGAGTTCAAGAAATCGCCGATGATGAACGCAATCAGCGCAGCACCGATGATTACGAGCAATAATACGGATTTTTTCCGAATTTTCTCTAATGTTGCCATTTATCTTATTTGTTTTTAAATTTTCTAAAATTCAAATTTTCAGCTATCTGCGGAAAATTAACGCGCAAAGATACCAAATTCCGACAATAATGCAATGAGTTGCGGATAAATTCTTCTGTTTTTCGCTTTTTCGCAAACGCTTGCCGAAAACATCACAAATCGCGTTCGCTCCTCACTTTCCCGACTGAGCGCGACACGGGCGTGGCCTTGACGAGCATCGCATCGGAAACGATATTATCCGACTCGCCGCGCCACGGCATGTTCGTCGTGTAGCGGTCATACTCCACGAGCACGATGCTGTCGCCTTTCATGGCGTTGTAAAGGCGTTTCCCGACTTGCTGGTCGGTCGTGGAAAAACGAAACACGAGACGGTCGGCATCGACAATGCTGTCGGGATAATCCACAATCAAAGTGCATTCGTAGGAATCGAACACAATGCCTTCGCTCTTTTCTATGGCAATGAGGTAGCCTCTGACTTGGCCGCCGGATATTTTTTTCGAGAAAAAGAGCATGTTGATGGCAATCAGCACAACCGCCGCAACGGCAGCCCAAAGGAGCCATTTGCGGAATCGTTTTTTTCGTCGCTGCCCGTTCGTAATGATATAGTCCGAATCGTATTCTTTCACGACGACCCTTTTCGGCTGGGGCTGCTCAGCGGCAACGGGTTCTTGCACGCCGGATGGCGCTTGCTGTTCGGCAGCGTCGTCGTCGAAATAATCGTCTAATTTAATTGCCACAGTTGTTTAATTTTGAGATTCATTGTTCGCAGGGCTCGACTTTTGCGTCTTCCCCGATTTGTCAAAAAGTATGTAGAGATAAGTGTAGATGCCCAACGCGACAAGCAACAGCGTTTGCGCCCCCCAAACGAGCATGGCGAAAGCCGAAGCTTCGGGATCGGGAGAGTTAAAGGAGAATTTGCCCACGCCGTAAAGCGACAACCCGAAAATGACGGCAATGTGCCAAGCGCCCAAACCTCCATTGGTGGGAATGCCCATGCTGATGCTGCTGAGCACGAAGCAAACAAGCGCGCAAAGGATGCCGAGATCGCGAGTGAAATCGAATGCGAAGAAGCACACATAGAGCTGCATGAAATAGCATCCCCATATCAACAGCGTATATAGCAAAAACATCCCTTTTCCTTTCATCTTCGTAATGCCATAGAAGCCTTGCCAAAGCCCCGCTATCGCATTGTTGATCCGCTGAATGAAACGATTGCGCTTGCCGGCCTTGAACAAAACCACAATCGCGATTGCCGCCAATGCCAAAGAAATCCAAAGCGCGGGCGACGACACAAGATTCGACAAGCCGGCTTCCACTTGCGGGAATGTGGCCAAAAACTGCATGAACGCATGTCGCGCCAGCAGCATGACAACCAACGTGAGCACAAGCACGGTAAGCGTATCCGTCAACCGGTCGGCTACCATCGAGCCCACCACCTTCGTAAACGAAGCGTTTTGCCGACGGGCAATGTAGCCGCATCGCCACACTTCGCCCAAACGCGGAAACACCAAATTGACAGCATAAGTGCCGAATATCGACACGACAAGCACGCCAAGCGGCGCTTCAATGCCGAGCGCTTGCAACTGCAAACGCCAGCGAAGCGCGCGAAACACATGGCTGAATATGCTGACAACAAGCATGACGCCAATCCACGTATAGTCGACGTCGTTGCGCAACGCGTCTTTCATCCGGTCGATGTCGACGTTGTCAAACAACCAATAGAACAACCCGACGCCCACAGCGATCGGGATGCCTATCTTACAGAGATACCCGAAATATTGTTTTAATTTTGCTTTCTCCACTTTCTCATTCTTTTGTGTGTAAAGATTTGCAGCTCATTCTCGAAAACGAATACGGCAATCGTCAAGGCTGTCGATGATTGCAAGGCTCTGCACGTTCATGCCCATCTGCCGCAAGCGGTCGCCGCCTCCCTGAAAACCTTTTTCGATGATAAATCCCATGCCTTCGACTGTCGCGCCGGCTTGCCGTGCAAGGTCGAGCATCCCCATGGCGGCATTGCCATAGGCAAGAAAATCATCGATAAAGACGACACGGTCGTCAGGAGTCAGGAAATTGGCGCTGATGCATACCGTATAGACGCGATTCTTCGTAAACGACCGCACCTCCGACACCAGCATATTATCCATCGTCTTCGGCTGCTTCTTTTTGATGAACACGACCGGCAGCTGCAATTGATAGCCAAGCATGACGGCAGGCGCAATGCCGCTCGCCTCAATTGTCACAATCTTGTTGAACGGGACCGACGCAAAACGTCTCCCGAACTCCTCCGCCAATTGGAACATCAGATTCGGATCGAGCTGGTGGTTCAAGAAACTGTCGACTTTCAAGATGCCGCCTTCAAGCACGCGCCCATCCTGCACAATGCGATTTTTCAACAACTGCATATCCGTTATAAAATCAGCATTGCGTCGCCATAGACGCCAAACCGGTACTTCTCTTTCACCGCCTCTTCATAGGCATTCATCACAGCGTCATAACCGCCAAACGCCGCCGTCATCATCAACATGGTGGAATAAGGCATGTGGAAGTTGGTGACAAGCGATGTGCAGACAGAAAAGTCGTAAGGCGGGAATATGAATTTGTTGGTCCAACCGCTATATTCTTTGATATGCCCGTTCATGCTCACTGCACTCGCAATGGCGCGCAAAACCGAAGTTCCCACGGCACACACGGCGCGCTCGCCGTCTTTTGTCTCATTCACCCTTTTCACCAATTCCGGACGAATCTCCATCTGTTCCGAATCCATGCGGTGTTTCGTCAAATCTTCCACGTCAATTTCGCGGAAATTGCCCAATCCGAAATGCAGCGTCAAGAAATCATAATTAATGCCCTTGATTTCCATGCGTTTCATCACCTCGCGACTGAAATGGAGGCCTGCGGCAGGAGCGACGACGGCACCTTCGTTTTTTGCAAAAATACATTGGAAGCGCTCCACGTCGTCGGGGGTCGGCTCACGGTCGATGTAGAGCGGAAGCGGCGTTTGCCCAAGGCTGAACAACGCTTCTTTGAATTCGTCGTGAGGCCCGTCGTAGAGAAATCGCAACGTGCGGCCGCGGGATGTCGTGTTGTCGATCACTTCCGCCACCATCGAGTCGCCTTCTCCAAAATAGAGCTTGTTGCCGATGCGGATTTTGCGCGCCGGCTCTACCAAGACGTCCCACAGCTTGTGTTCCGCGTTCAGTTCGCGCAACAGGAATACTTCAATCCGTGCGTTCGTTTTCTCTTTATTTCCATAAAGACGCGCAGGAAAAACCTTCGTGTCGTTGAGTACCAACAAGTCTCCTTCATTGAAATAATCAAGGATGTCTTTGAATATTTTATGCTCTATTTCGCCCGTGTTCCGGTGGAGCACCATCAGGCGCGATTCGTCGCGTTCTTCAGCCGGATATTGGGCTATCAATTCATCCGGCAGTTTGAATTTGAATTGTGACAACTTCATAAAGCTACTTTTTTATTTGATATTCACTATTTTATTCTTCCGCAATCATCGCGAGTTCTTCCGTGCGCAAACGTTCGAGCAAACGCTCTGCCGTTTCGCATTGCTCAACGGCGATATCGCCCACTTTCGTGCGCCGCAATGCCGTCAAATGCGCGCCGCATCCCAGCCGCTCCCCGATGTCGCGAGCGAGGGCGCGGATATACGTGCCTTTGCCACACACTACCCTGATAGCAACTTCCGGCAACTCGGAAGGCAGCAATTCAATCGACTCGATCAAAAGCTCCTTCGGGCGGATGCTCACTTCTTTTCCTTTCCTTGCCATCTTGTAGGCTCGCTTTCCGTCGACCTTGCAAGCGGAATATGCCGGAGGCACTTGGCTGATGCGCCCCACAAACATGGGCAGCACCGCTTCAACGTCGGCAAGGGAAATATGTTCCCACGGGCGTTCGCAATCGATTTCCGTTTCAAGGTCGAACGACGGCGTTGTCGCGCCGAGCCTCAATGTAGCCACATACTCTTTCGTATGCGATTGCAATTCTTCGATGCGCTTCGTGCAACGCCCCGTGGCCAATATCATCACGCCTGTCGCGAGCGGATCGAGCGTGCCTGCATGTCCCACTTTCAATTTTTTGACGCCCATCCGCCTCGAAAGCACATGGCGCACCCGCTTCACGACGTCGAACGAAGTCCACCCAAGCGGCTTGTCGACACAAAATATTTCGCCCTCCGCCGGATTCAACATCAGCCGACCATTGTTAGTTCATACCCTGCCAGCGACAAAGCGACGATGAGGCCGCCCACTATGATCCGATACCACCCGAACATCTTGAAGCCGTATTTCGTCACATAGCTGATGAAAAATTTGATGGCGGCAATTGCCACGAAAAATGCCACAACCGACCCGATAATCAATATTTCGAGATTGTTGCCTTCCATCAATATATTGCCTTCGCCATGGCTGATCATCTTGTACAATTCAAGGCATGTCGCGCCAAGCATCGTCGGGACGGCAAGGAAAAAGCTGAATTCGGCTGCCGCTTTGCGCGTCAGGCGCTGCGACATGCCGCCTACGATCGTCGCCATCGAGCGCGATACGCCCGGAATCATCGAGATGCACTGCACGAGGCCGATCACGAACGAACGCTTATAAGTGAGCGGCGTCGCGTCTGTCCCCTTGTTGAAAATCCGATCGCAAAACAACATAAAGACACCGCCGACGATAAGCATCACGGCGACAAGCATCACATTGCCAAGGTTGGATTCGATAAAATCATTAAATGCCAAGCCGAGAACGACGGCCGGAATGACGCCGACAATCAGCCGCAAGTAAAACCGCCAAATGGCCTGCCACCACGTGTAGCCATGCGTCTTCATCGTCTCCGGATAGAAAAACCGGCGCCAATAAAGGCATACGACCGAAAGTATCGCTCCAAACTGGATGATCACCGTGAACGCTTTCACAAACGGCGTCGATTGCATTCCCAGCAGCCCTTCGGTGATAATCATGTGTCCGGTCGAAGAAACCGGCAAAAATTCTGTCAATCCCTCGACTATCGCAATGATGATTGCTTCCAATATATCCATTTCTATGACTATTTTTTCTTGTAAAGAATGGCAAAAAACATCATGACGAAGCCAAGAAACGAAATCGTCGGGCCGACAGCCGTGCGCACCGTGCTGAAAATGTCAGGATTAAACTTTTCCTCCGTGGTCGGATCGCCGCTGATGAGGAAAAAGCCGAGAATAATCAACGCTGCGGAAATGCCCATCAGCACGTAATTAATTTTTTCCAAAGGGCGAATGTCTTCGCGCTTTTCGTGGGAACGGTCCCATGTGTTGTTTGAATTTGCCATATTTTGTGGTTATCGTTTAAACAAATCGTCGTAATCCAGCCGTATGTATTTGTCGGCAGCAAAGAATGCCGACAGGCCGCAAATTGCCACGCCCATCACCGCCATGCCGAAAAACACGCATGCCACCTGCCACGGAGCAAACGCCCCCGCAAACAAGTTGCCGAAACTTTGCGCGGCGAAATAAAGCCCGACAAACACCAAGCAGGCCGCGACTGCAGCTATCAAGCCGTTTATCATGTTTTGAACGACAAACGGACGGCGGATGAAACCGGGCTTCGCGCCCACGAGCTTCATCGTGTGGATCAAAAATCGCCGAGAATAGACCGTCAGCCGCACCGTGTTGTTGATCAACGCAAAGGAAATGAAAATAAGCAAAGCCGCAACTACAAGCAAGACAGCCGAAATGCTGTTGATGTTGTTGTTGACGGCCTCCACCTCCGCTTCGTAAAGCTCCACATCTTCAATCGCCGAATGCTTTTTGATGGCGTCCCGAATCTTTCTCAAATTGGGCAAATCGGAATATTCGGCCTTCACGTTGATTTTATATTCCGCGCTGAGCGGATTCACGCCAAACGTCTCTATCAGATTCTCGCCGGTGTCTTTCTGCCATTGCGCCAACGCCTCTTCCTTGGAGACAAATTGCACTTTTGCCGCATACGGGGCTGCCTTGAATTGCTTGTCGAGTTCGGCTATTTGGTTCGGCGTGGCATCGCTCCGGAGAATGATGCTGATGCCCATGTTTTCTTTCAGGTCGGTCGTGATGTTGCTCCCCACGATACCGAGGAAAGCAATGATTCCCGTCAACACCAATACCAACGCGACACTGACCGTCGCCGTCACGTTCGACTGGAAATAGGATATTTTCGATTTTTTTTCTTTTCCCATGTGCCCGCAAATACTGTTTTCGCGCCTCGCGACAAACGCCAAATCCGCTTGGCCGATCACGCCGAGACGCAGCTTTTTGCGGACAAAGATACAACCACAAACACCCGTTTGTCAAATATTTTACGCTTTTTTCAGCAAATTGTGAAAATCGCGCGAATGTGCAACCGCACGCATCGCCGATGGCATAAAAACTAAATGCTCCGAAAACAAACAAGGCCTCGCACGCCAAACGGCATGCAAGGCCTCAATTGGATTGTCGGGGTGAGAAGACTCGAACTTCCGGCCTCCACGTCCCGAACGTGGCGCGCTAACCAACTGTGCTACACCCCGAGTCCGAAAATCGGTTGCAAAGATAAGCACTCTTTTTGAATATTCAACGTTTTTCCGCCATTTTTTTGTTCTTTCGCAAAAATCACATGTACACATAAGCGCCATAACAGCCCTAATTCTTTCCAATTGCCACGATATTGCGCCGAAAAAATTGTTTTTCATCGGAAAAAACCGTTTCTTTATAGCGAATTTTCTTTTTGCACCACGCCAAACATAAACCCATGAACAAAAAACCTCCATTAGTCGTCACGCGCGATTTTCAAAGAAACTTCGATGTCAGCGTCGTAATCCCTTTCTTCAAAAAGATGAAAGAATTCCGGCGAGTCTTCCCTCGCAACAGGCAATACTTCGAGCGCAACGGCATCGAAATCGTCCTCGTCATGGACACCCCCGACGAAAGCCAAGAATTGCTGGAATACATCAAACAATACCCCTTTGTCGATTGGAAAATCATCGTTAACGAGCAACCCCACGAATGGCGCAGCCCGACACGCCCGCTCAACGTGGGAATCCGCCATGCCACGAAAAAATATGTCATGGTATGCTCGCCCGAATCTGAATTTGTCACCGACGCCATATTCTTGCTGCGCAAATCATTCGCCGACTATCCCGACTTTCCGCATTACGCCATCGGGCATGTATGCTTTTCCGACGAAAATACGGAAGTGACGCCTCTCAATTTCCACCAATTCCGGAGCATCCCGTTCGGAAGTATCATGGCCGAACGAAAACATTTCGAACAAATCAGAGGCTACGACGAAAGTTTCCGGAAATGGGGAGGCGACGACAACAACATCCGCGCACGATTCGACATGATTGGCGTGGAAGAATTCTTCATGGACGATGTCATGCTTGCCCACCGCGAAATCGACTGCAAAGCCGGAGAAAAGCGCAGATCCAATTATTTGAGTTTTTCCAACGACGACATCCGAAAGTTTTTCTACCCCGCACAAGCCCAAGCCAACGGCGACGATTGGGGGCGTGATTTCGACAATGTCGTGTACGACTGGCAACGCAAGCCCGATGCGCGGCAGCAACTGGAAACATATTTGCGCGAATTTCCCGCATTTGAAATCAACGGCTCCTGCACGGAAAAAGATGTCCCGCTTCTGCTTTTGGTGCAATCCTTCAACGAAAGCGACGGCATCCGCGAATTTCTCCGCGACATGTCTCCGCTTTTCGACGGAATCATACTCCTCGACGACGGCAGCACCGACAACACCTACGAATTGGCATCCGGCGAAAAACTGCTTCTCAAAGCAAAGAAACGCCGCGAATGCTTCAACGACTTGGAAAATCGCAACATGCTGCTCGACCTTGCGTCGTTCTTCAAATACGAAATCGCTTGCTTCTTAGACGTCGACGAGCGTTTAGACGCCCGTTTCTGCAACTTGCAAGCATTGCGAGGCGAAACGGAAGCCAATTCTTTTCTATGCGGCTTCATCCATTTGTGGGACAGCGAAGAGACGTACAACGCCGACTATCCTTCGACAATCGATGGCATCGGCTTGAAAGCGCGATTTTTCCGGAACATCGGGCGATGCCAAATCGTCTCCGACCGCGGACGGCTCCATTTCACCCCCGTCCCCGCCACCGACAAGATGCGGTTTGCGCCAATTCTCATCAAGCATTATTCCACCATATCGAAAGAGCATCGAAAGAAAAAATACGATTTCTATACAGCCGAGGACACCGAGCATTGCCAAAGCGATTACAGCCATTTCATTGCCGAGAATCCCCGCCTCGGGCGCGTGGACGAAATCGATTTTAAGAAATTATATGCCCCTTACTTAAACTACATACACCGTTGAACTATGAAACTCCTCATCCTCACCGATTCAAAAAACGCTTCCGTGAAGTCCGCCATGCTCGCCGAAGCCATCGAGACAATCTCAAAAGCAAACGGACATCTCCTCGTCTGCGACGCGGCCAAGCCGTTCGACATCATATTGCTGTGCGCTCCGACACGCCTTGCAGAAGCATTGGCATTGAAACGCTTGCACAAAACGCCTGTTGTAGGACTGTTCTACAAGTCTGAGCTAACGTGGCTTTACGGAAACGACTTCTCCGAAATCGACTTTTCCTACATCCTGCGCGATGTCGACATCCGCATCATGTTTCCTTTTTTCTATTCGTCGGAGGAAATTTCCGTGCCGTGGACAGCCAGCCCGGACACGCGCCAAGCAACCGGCGCGGCAGCTGCACTGCACGCACGTAAAAAATTGCTGGTCGGCATTCACGAAATCTTCCATTCCAATTGCACGATATTAAAATTTTTCCAACAGCTCAACAAACTCACGCAAGTCGACATCACGATCGACTCCGACGCTCCAAATTTGCAATTGGCCGCCAACCCCCACATCCACGTCAAGCCACTGGGAAATCGGCTCGAACAAGCCGTGGCAGAAAGCGATGCCGTTGTCGGCTCCGGCGCTGCCATTGCTTTTGCCATTCGCCACAACGTTCCGTTTGCCATTGTCGGCGAACGCGGTTACGGCGGCATCCCCGACAATGTGAATTTCCCGCTCCACTACCGCTCGTTCTTCCAAGGGCGATTGGGAGGAAAATTCGACGACCCCGCGCCTGCCCGCTTGCTCGAAGAGGACATCCGCGCCATATTGGCAACGACCGCCGACCATGCGCAATTCCGCGCCTATGCCCGCGATGAAATCATGGCATTGGCATCCGACATGGCAACCCGATTCGATGCGCTTGCCGGATTCTACGACAACTTTAAGCGGGACGCTGTCGACGTGTCGCAATTGGCATTCAATCCCGACATGACCATTGTGAAAGGAAATGGGACGTATTGGCTGCTGAACCGGTTCACACGGCAAGTCATCTGCTCGCTCGACGAAGCCTATGCCGCGCTCGCCATCGGCTTCGCGCAAGGGAAACCGTCTCCGCCTTCCGAAGAAAACAGAAAAATCATCAACGAACTGATCGAAAATCGCATTTTGATCATTGCCGCCCGCTGAACGCAAATGCCCATGCAGCGAAAGGCAAGCCACATTGTCGGCAGCAACCTGCGGTTATGACATAGTTCCCTGACTTTTATTGTTGCGGTTGACGAGGCGTAGCAAATGTCCTCCTCTGCCGCGCGATAGCGCGGATAGGGGAGGTGTTTTCGCAGAAAACGGAGGGGTTCGGTAATGGTTTAGAGTTGAGAGTTTAGGGTTGAGTTGCATATAACCGTGCGTTTTCCGGTCTCTCAACTCTCATCTCTCAACTCTCAACTAAATAAAGCCGCTTCGCGGCTGACAGTCAACCCCTTCGGCTCGCAAGCTCGCCACTTCCCCTATTTGCTTCGCAAACAGAGGAAGACATTGCAGCGTTTCCGGCTTTTAACCATAAAGCACAGTTACATTGCCCATAGAGCAATAGCCTATATTGCCCCCGATGCTGCGACACAGAGGGAGACATTGCAGCGTTTCAAATTCTTAGCTATGGAACGCAGTTGCATCGGCCATAGAATAATAGCTATATCGCCGCCGCGGCGACATAGAGGGAGACATCGCAGGTAGCGGTTCGGCGTTTCAATTCCAAAAAACTGCCACTCTCCATGCCTAACCGTTACAAGATTACGCCCCGTAACTATCAAATCCATGTCAAAAACAACCTTTTCAGTTTCAATTTAAATCATTTAGGTACCGCCGATGCCAATTATCAACGTTAAAAACAATTAAATTCGATTCATGACGGCATCTTTGATTTTGTTTTTCAATTTCAATCATTATATTTGCAAATCAAACCTATCATAAAACTTTGCGACATGAAACGCGACGACAACAACTTCCAAACATTCATCGACCGCATGGAGATGGCCGTGCTCTCCGACAACGAGCAAGTGCTGCTGGCCGGAGCGAAAGACGACGAGCCGGAAGGTGAAAATTCGGGATGTGTTACCAATTCCACGCCCGGATGTGGTTGCAAGGACAAGAAAAAACTGAAATTAAAACGAGGCAAAACCCTCAACGAAGTGCCCGGTTGCAACTGCGAGCACAACCTTGTATGCAAAGAACCGAAGAAATCCGACAAGTAAATTTCAAAGATATGAAACGCGACAACAACTTCCAAGCATTCATCGACCGCATGGAGATGGTCGTGCTTGCCGACAGCGAGCAAGTACTGTTGGCCGGAGCGAAAGACGACGAGCCAAAGGAAGAAAACACAGCGTGCAACTATACGCCCGGATGCGGAGAAAAAGAGGGGAAAAAGTATACACACATCAAGCAGAAAAATGTGGTGCCCGGCTGCAATTGTCCGGACAACGACTCTCTCAAAGTTGTGAGCACACAACCAAAAAAGGAAAAATAAATCTTTTATCAATTAAAAACATACTATTATGAACAGAAAAAAATTGCAAGATCTGGAATCTTTCGTCGAAGAAATGGAAATGACCGTATTGCGCGACGAAGAACAAATCCTTTTGGAAGGCATGGGCGGAGCATCGACAAGCGGAACGCCAACAAATCAATGTAACATTAATTGCGTACCGGGGTGCGATTGTGATAAAGAAAGTAATTTCATCTGTCCATAACAACAAACTTTATCTTATTCGTACAAATACGACACTCATTGATCATTCTACCAAATGAAACCCAGCGCTTTTAATACGATTTTGCCGTTGTCGCCTCGGCTGAGCGTAATCTACAACGCCTACACAGAAAAATACTTGTTTTTCAATCCCGCCACATTCCGCGTGGAAGAAGCCTTGACGGCGGGAAGCGATGCGAAAACGGCAAAAACGTTGGAAGCGGGAGGGTTCATCGTACCCGACGAAACGGACGAAGTGGAACGCGTCAAGCAGCGGCAACAGAAAATCGACCTGAACGACGACCTTTTGGGAATCACCATCAACCCCACCGTCAATTGCAACTTTCGTTGCTGGTATTGCTACGAAAGCCACCACAAGTCGCGAATGAGCAAGGCGACGGTGGGCAAAATCGAGAAATTCATTGCCGCGCAAGCACCGCGGTTTCGCAACGTTTCGCTGTCGTTTTTCGGCGGCGAACCGCTGATTTATTTCAAATCGGTGATGCGCCCCATCATCGCATTTGCCAACGAAACCTGCGAGAAAACCGGCACAAGGCTGATGGTCGACATGACGTCCAACGGCTACCTGCTCACGCCCGAAATTGCCGACTTCCTTGCCGCCAATCATTTCCGAACCATCCAAATCACCTTGGACGGCGGCAAAACGCACCACGACAAAACGCGATTCCTTGCCAACGGCACAGGGTCGTACACGCGCATCGTGCGCAACATCAAAATGATGGCGGAACGCGGCATCTACGTCATCATGCGCATCAACTACACCAAAGACAACATCGAGAGCGTGAAATCCATCCCCGACTCGTTTCGCGACCTATCGGCCGAAACGGGCCGAAACATCCGTGTGAGCATGCACCAAGTGTGGCAGGATTCGTCGGAGCTGACACAGCAAGTCGACGAAGCCATCCGCGGTTTCGAAGCTGTGGGAATGACCATCTCGCGCAATCTTTTCGCCAACGTGAGCAATTCGTGCTATGCCGACAAGAAAAACCAATTGGTCGTGAACTACAACGGCGACATCTTCAAATGCACTGCCGTCGATTTCGAAAAAGAGCAGCGCGACGGCTATCTCGACGACACGGGCGAAGTCGTGTGGGAAAACGACAGCCTTGCCCGCCGGCTGGACTCCAAATTCAAGAATCCGCCATGCCTCTCCTGCCGGTTGCTGCCCATCTGCAACGGGGGCTGCTCGCAGCAGGCGCTCAGTCATGCCGGAACAGACTATTGCGTCATGAATTTCGACGACACGGCAAAAGACCGCGCCGTGCTCGACAAAATCCGATTCAACGCCCTCTACAACGCCGATTGGGCAGCACAATGCTTTAAAAACCAAACCAAATGAAAAAACTATCTCTCCGATTCCCGTGCCTGCTGCTTGCCGGCATGGTTGCTTTCGCAAGCGCGCAAGCGCAGCAAACCGTCACCGGCAAAATTGCCGCGCAATCCAATTCCGAACCCATCGCCGGAGCCATCGTGACGCTCGTGGAACACGACAGCATCCCCACGATGCAAACGCAAACCGATGCCGACGGGCGCTTCTCGCTGACATCGAAAGAGCAAGGCAACCTTTTGCTGCAAATCACCATGATGGGCTACGAACCGGAGGCATTGTCCATCGTCAACAACGAAAAGAAAATCGACCTTGGCAACATTTTCCTTTCCGAATCGTCAGTGCAATTGGACGATGTGACGGTCTATGGAAGCAGAATCATCCGGAAGGTAGACAAATACATCGTGCTTCCCAGCGCCGAGCAGCTGGCTTCGTCCGCGCAAAGCATCGACCTTTTCGCCCAACTACAACTACCTCAACTATCTGTCAATTCGGTAACGCGCGAAATCACCGTGGCCAACGAGACGCCCGCATTCCTGATCAACGGACGCTCGCAACCGCTCCAACGCATTCTCAACATCGACCCGAAACAAATCCTGCGCATTGAATATTCCGACATGCCGGGCATCCGGTATTCCGACAAAGGATATAGCGGCGTGATCAACGTCGTGCTTCGCGATCCCGTGCAAGGTGGAAGCGTCTACATTTCTGCCGGAAGCGGCCTCCAAGCCGGCAACATCGACGGCACGGTGCAAGCCTCATACAATTACAAGAAATCCGAATTCATCGTCGGCTACACCGGCGGCTGGCGCAACTACGACGAAAAAAGCATCGACAGCTGGGAGCGCTACATCTCGCCCGACGGCATCATCAGCCGCGAACAGCAGGGCTACGACTCCGAGCAATACTACCAACAACATTTCGTTTCACTCGAATACAACTACGTGCCGCAACTGAACACGCTGTTCAGCGCACGATTCACCACCAACATTCTCGACCAGTCGAGCACCGACGACGGCCGAATCTTCGAACAGCCGTGGAATGCCGAGCGTTTCGAATACGATAAATTTTTGAGCAATAAATGGGACCAAGCGTCGCCGGCAATCGACTTGTTTTTCACCAAAAAGCTGAAAAACGACCAAAGCATCGAAGCCAACGTGTCGGGCAGCTATTCGTCCAACACCTACGGGCGCGACTTGCGCTACGTGTATGCCGACGGGACCGTGCTCCAGCTCCCGACCAATTCCGACGGAAAGGGATGGGGCGCGGCTGCCGAATTGGTCTACAAAAAGAATTTTAAAAAAGTCGCTTTTCAGATCGGAGCGCAATACGCCCGAGGCTACGACAAAAATGAATATCTCGACGGACAAATGTCCGAACAAAAGAAGGACAATTTTTATGCATACGCCGAAGTGCAAGGAAGCATCAAAAAATGGTCGTACGTGATCGGGACAGGATTGAAGGTGCTCCATACGAACACCAACGGGAAAAATCTGACGCAATACGGCAACCATTCGACCCTGCGGCTCAATTACCCCATCGCCAAAAATCTCACATTCGGAGTCCATGCCGGTTTCGGGCCGAACATGCCGTCGCTTTCTGCCCTTTCTCCGGTGGAACAAGCGGTCGACAACCATATCATCTGGAAAGGAAATCCCAACTTGAAAATTTGGAATTACCTCGATTATGGCGCATCATTGTTCTACAATAATCCAAAAGGCTTTGTCGCCTATTTTAGCGCAGGGCATTGGCACGGATTTAATCCGATATTCACCACAACCACATACGACACAGGGCGGCAATGCTTCATCGAATCGCCGAACAACGAACGGTATATAAGCCAAATCGGACTGCATGCAGAAGTAGGCTATATGAAATTGTGGGATCATTTGGACGTGTCTGTTGTTGCAGACTACCAACACATGCGCAGCGCCGGCCATACATTCGACCATCATAAAAAGAACAGCATACGCACAAGGTTCAATGCCCGTTTCACCTACAACAAATGGACGGTAGCCGCGCAATTGCCCATCCATACGCACAAAAATCTGTTTGGCGAAACCATTTCACAATCGGGACGCGTCACATCGCTCTCCGTGCAATTCGCGCCAAAACGCAATCTGTTTCTCACAGCGAGCGTCAACTACTTGTTTGAGAAAAAAGGCTCTTTCTACATCCAAGAAGGTGTTTCGGCCGTGCATCCTTATTGGTCGGAATCGGTCGTGAGAGACTGCACCAACCTCGTAAGGCTGCAACTCGTCTACAATTTCAGCTTTGGCGAACGCCTCCAAAAAGCAAAACGGAAATTCCTCAACTCCGGATACGAAAGCGGCGTGGTCAAGAACTAAGAACCGGTGCGGAAATTTAAAATCATACGGCAACTCGAATCGACCGATTGCGGTCCGGCATGCGTGGCCATGGCATGCCGCGCCTATGGGCGCCGCCAATCGCTGCAATATGTCAAAAGCCTTTGCGACTTGTCGCGGCTGGGCATCACGCTCGCCGACGTGAACAAATGTTGCGAAGACGTGGGATTCCACACTGTCGTGGTGAAAGGCAAAGCCACCCAATTGGACAAAGCGCCGTTGCCGGCAATTCTCCATTGGAACAATTCGCATTTCGTCGTGCTCGCCGACATTGTTTTCGACCGGCAGGGCAACCGCACGTATGTCATTGCCGACCCCGCCTACGGGAAAGTGAAGTGCGACCAAGAAGTGTTCGAAAAGAACTGGCATGGCGAAGACGGCGAAGGCGCGGCCGTCGTCATGACGCCGTCGGAAAAATTCGACGAAATTCCGGAACACCGCGAACGGCAAGACTTCACCGTGGCGCGGCAACTCGCCGCGAAATTCAACCGCAACAAGGCAAAAATCGCAGGCGCTGTCGCGCTGACGCTGCTTGCAGCCGGTTGCAACTGGGTGATGCCGGTGATTTACCAGAAAGTGATCGACAATGGCGTGCTGGCCGGCAACATTTCCATGGTGGGGAAACTGTTCTTGACACAATTGGCATTTTTCATCGGCTACATGATTTCAAGCAATTTCAGCAGTATCGTGCTGATGAAACTGAACTTCCGCATCGGAGTGGAACATCTGTCGGAATTGATGGCGAAAATCATACGCCTGCCCGTGAAGTATTTCGACACGCGGCTCAACACCGATTTCATGCAGCGTCTCGACGACCAAAGCCGCTTGCAGACGTTTCTTTCCTACCGCATGATTGAAACGAGCTTGGACATCGTGAACCTCATCGTGTTTGCCTGCCTGCTTGCCTACTACAACTCGACGGCGCTGTGGGTGTTCATGGTGCTGTCGGCGGCAGCTTTCGGGTGGAACCTCCACTACCTGCGCGACCGGAAATACATCGACTATGCCAGCTTTGCCGAAAGAGCCGACAACCGCAACATCATCAACGAGCTTATCTACGGGATGCCGGAAATCAAGATCAACAACGCGCAAAAGACTCAAATCGGACGCTGGCGCAAAAACCTCGACCGCATCAACCTGCTGACGCTCCGCTCCTACATGCTCAACTACAAGCAACTCATCGGCACCAGCCTGATCAACAACATAAAAGACATGGCCATCATCATGATGTGCGCCTACTTCGTGATCAAAGGCGAAATGACGTTGGGCGTGCTGATGAGCGTAAGCTATGTGCTCGGGCAGCTTTCCGGACCTGTTTCGCGCCTGCAATCGACCATCCAAGACGCGCAAGACGCAAAAATGTCGATGGACCGGCTCGGAGAAATCGAAAACAAGGAAGAAGAAACGACAGAAGGACAACGCAAAAATTTTCCATTCGACCGCACCATCACGTTCGATCGCGTCGACTTCAAATATCCGGGGCGCTTCTGTCCCAAAATATTCAACGGCCTCTCATTGCAAATCAAAAAAGGCCACACGACTGCCATTGTGGGCAACAGCGGCAGCGGAAAAACAACGCTTGTGAAACTGCTGCTCGGCTTCTATGCTCCAACCGGCGGCAACGTCAAAATAGACGATGCCGGCCTGCAAACGCTCGACATCGAGGAATGGCGGCAACGTTGCGGCGCAGTGATGCAGGACGGTTGCATTTTCAGCGGAACGATAGCCGAAAACATTGCATTCGGCGCAGAAGAAATCGACTACGAACGTGTGGCGGAATGCGCCCGAACGGCATGTATCGCTGATTTTGCCGAACGTCTGCCCGGAAAATACAAAATGAAAATCGGAAAATCGGGATTGGAATTGAGCAACGGGCAAAAGCAACGCATCCTCATTGCACGAGCCATCTACAAAAATCCGGAATTGCTGATTTTCGACGAAGCAACATCTTCATTGGACACTGTGAACGAGCGCAGGATCATGGACAATTTAAGAGTATTCTTCAAAAAGCGCACGGTGGTAATCGTGGCACACCGATTAAGCACAGTGGTCAATGCCGACAACATCATTTACCTCGAAGACGGAAAAATCGTGGAGCAAGGCACTCACAAGGAGCTTGTCGCCCTCCACGGAAAATATTACGAATTGATACGCAACCAACTTGAAATAGACCGTTAGCCATGGACGACAAGCATTTCCTGTCTGTCATTGTTCCGCTCTACAATTCTGAATCATGGGTGGAAGACTGCATCGAATCGATTGCCAAACTGACGCCACGCAAAGAAATCATCGTAGTGGACGACGGATCGACCGACCACTCCGCCGAACGGATTGAAAAATTTGCAAACGACGGCACCATCCGGCTAATCCGCCAGCAGAACAAAGGAGTTTCCGAAGCTCGCAATGCAGCACTCGCCGCATGCCGCGGCGACATCGTTGCCTTTGTCGACAGCGACGACCTCATCGTTCCCGACGAGTTCGAGCGCTTCTATCGCCATTTCACCGCAAGCGCTGCCGACATGGCAATGGGCAGCGTCAGGATTGTTTTCCCCGACAGGGAAGACGAGATGCGATGCCCGACAGAGCATCTGCGCGGACACATCATCGACGGGCAGCACTGTTTCGCCGAACTGATGCGCAGCGACACGTTCACGCCGCTGACCGTCGGATACTTGTTCCGCAAAAAATGGATCGACGCGCACGGGATGTCGTTCCGTCACCGCATGTCGGAAGACGATTTGTGGACTTCGACCGCAATGTGCCTCGCAAAGCGAGTGCTTGTCGACAAAGGCGCACCCCACTACGTCTATTGCAAAAGAGAAGGCTCCATCACCGAAAGCAACAAGTCCACCCGACTTCGCGCAGACAGCCACATGGCTGTGGCATCCGACCTTTACCATTTCATGAGAGCGCAGCAACTTTCCGAGGAAGCGCAAACATGGATGTGCTGCAAAATTTTATACATTCTGTCGTCCTCCATCGTGACTTATGCGGCAATCGGACACTACGATTTCGACATCGACACCGAAACCATCCGCGACATTTTAAATCGTATCAAACAGACGGCAGAACCGCGCCCGCAAAAAATTGCATATATCTACACGAAACGCATCGCCGACACGCTTCGGAAACATTTTGACAAGCCGATTGCGGATTGAAGCGACACCGCATCAACGGTGCACGATGAACTTGACAGGACGCGGGCATTGCTCGCTGCTGACAATGTAGATGCCGTCGGACAACGACACGCTTTGCCCGTCGACCACTTCCGGAAGCACTGACACCACCCTGCCCGACACGTCGACAATGCGCACGCCGGTGTGCAGCTCGTCGCACACAAACCGCAACCCGCCGACAATCGGCGCGATGGCAAGCTGCCGCAAGCCGTCGATGGCGGCCACTCCCGCAAAATCGACATCGATTTTATTGGATTCGTCGGATGTCGTCTCGTAGCGAACGGCTTGCACGGTGTAAGCATAGGAAGCGCCCTGCTTGGCTTCCGTGAAATAGTAGTATGTCTCGGCGCCGTCGGTCGATATGGATCGGATCGTTTCCTTGCCGGCTACCGTCTCATAGATATTCACAATGTAGTAGTCTACCACGTCGGGGCTTGACGGCGCAAGCCAGTTGGCGCGGAAACCCGTCGATGTTATCTCCGATGCCGCCGTGGCCGTAATGGGGGCAAATACGGGCTGTTCATGAGCCGAGCCTTTCAGATTGACCACGTAGCTTGTGATGCCTTGCAGCCCGCCATCGTAGAGCAACAGCTTCGCTTCGCTATCGCCTACGGCGTCCGGATGGTAGCTGACCGTCAGCCGGTAGCCGCCCTCGTTCACCTCCGCCCATGGCACAGTCGTGACGGGAATGGAAAAATCGTCCCGCCCGTTGCCCGACAGCGAAAGCAGCAGATTTTTCGTCAGGCTGCCGCGTATGCTGATTGTCACGCTCTTCGTCTTTCCCACGACAATATCACCAAAATCGACCGTCGACCCGTTGACGGGCGACACCAACGAACCTTCGCCAATCGGAGGCAACTCGCCGTCTTCAAACGGTTGCCCTTTCATTTCTCCCCAAACATATTCGGCAAGATCGGGGAAATCAATATATGGATTGCGGTTGGACTGCAAACGGTAGACTTCATCATTGCGATCTATTTCCTTTTGCGAAACGGGGTCTTCGCGATGCCATTTCAGCAAGAGGTCGATAGCCCAGCCTTGCAACGACGGATAAGCTGTGTTTTGCGTCATGTAGGTATATTTCCACCCTATGTCTTGGTAGCAGGTGACCATATAGAAATAAGTACGCGCGAAATCGCCTTTATATTCATCGGCAGGCTCAAACACGCGCGTGCTGCCGCCGCCCTGCCCTTGCACGGGCGTCCCGACTTTGACCACGCCATTGTCGTACGTGATGCCACTGTCGGACACCTCGCCGAGCGGAAGGTTGCTTTTCCGAGAATTGGCAGTGCCGTCCGACGGATACAGATGGTTTAAATCCGTATAGGCCGGCGACGACGTGCTGCTGCCCCACCAACTTTTCGGAAGGCAATGCTCGCGGTTCATGCCGCTCCAACCGTTGCGCACATAACGGCGAATGTCGGAATACATGTCCCACCACGTCCCGTCGCTGCGAACGTCGGTATAGCAAAAACTTTCCGCAAACAAGCCCTGATAGTCGTTTTTACTGTGGTTTTCTATAATTTCGTGCAATTTGGTTTTGAGCGCACTGTCCTTCAATCCGGAAATGCCATCGTAGTAGCCATTGGGTATTTCCGCAGCCATGAAAGCCGCCACCGCCAAGCAGGCGAAAAAAGATAAAAATCGACGCATAAAATACATATTTTCACCGCAAAGATAATGCAAATTGAGTGTAGAAGTTTCGAACTTGTTCGAAAACTTATACCGAAATG
>OIXG01000142.1_pt1 | contig 89216 bp, 76 predicted proteins | sample 1587731 | NCBI WGS metagenome assembly OIXG01 (sample SAMEA3888908, study PRJEB22519) | human gut metagenome | biome: human gut; feature: human-associated habitat; material: faeces | place: Denmark | collected 2010 | reverse complement strand
CGGTAAATACGAAAGTAGGAGATAACACCTATGATTAGTGTTTACCTCCTACTCGATTTTACAACACTGCAACAGACACAATTCATCCATATCTATTGTTTTGTCACGCCACCTCGCTTTTGTAGCACAATCATCTTCATTTCATTACAATAAACATGCGTTTTATAACAAAACGTAAGATAATTAGGTACAAGAAATACAATTTTTCCTGTATTTTCTTGCATGCTTAAAAAAATTTAACTACCTTTGCAGCACATTTATTTGACATTCGTTAATATGTACGAGGGTGAGACGAAAGACAAAACAATGTTCACATAGAGAATTCTTATACTATTAAATTTCCCTCTAAAGAGATTATCAACATGAGAAAGAGAGTTTTGAGCCTTGCTCTGCTCTGTTGCTTTGCCCCCCCATTTGGGCTTATCCATGCAGCTGAGACTGAGCAAGCAGAATTCTTGGTTTTAAAGATGGCCGACTCCAAGACGGCCGAGTTCAAGTTAAGTACGCAACCCGTCATCGCTTTTTCCGAAGACAAGTTGCAGATTACATCCAATGAGATTTCCACCGACTATCCACAGAGCGATGTAACCGAGTTTTATTTCACAGCCATTTCCACAGGAATTGAGGAAAAGGTAAATCCTTCCACCATGAGTTTTAGTTACACCGACAACGCCACTATCCGCATCAGCGGCTCAGCGGCTGGCGAAGCTGTGCTCTACGATGCCAACGGCAAGCTGCTACAGCGACAGAAGGTAAGCGGCGGAAACGCTACCATCAATGTGGCCTCTTACGCACCGGGTGTGTATATTCTGAATCTGACCAACGAACATTCCTTTAAAATCATCAAGAAATAATGAAGAAAACTTTACTTTTATTCACATGCCTTCTTGCCTTCATAGCCATGCCTGTACTGGCACAGCAGAAAACAGTCAAGAAGCGCGTTACCTTTCAGCTCATCAAAAAACGTGGCGCTGACGCTGCCGTAGCTGGCAGAAGAAAAGCCGCAGCCGCACAGGCTGTCGCCAATATCAACAACAGTGTCCTGCTGTCTTACTATCCTGCTGCCGGCTCAGGAGTAGAAGGATACGAAAACTACTACTTGGTTCTTTCTGACAAGGAAGATGTAAGCTACAATGCCAACGAAGGCCAGATCAATGCCAAAAACGCTACTGTAGCCGAGCTTGACCTTTATGCGCCAGAAGGAACAGGCATCGACCTGCCTGCAGAAACCTTCGCAGCCTCTGAAGGCAACTTTTACTACGATCCCGAATTTACTTACGTGGAGAACTTCGATGACAAGGGTAACAGCGACGGCGGTGTGGACATAGCAAGCGGCATCACCGTGAGCAAGGCAGAGAACGACGGAATCGTAACCTACACGCTCTCGTTCAGCGATAACAACGGTACACAATATTCGTACGTCGGCGAAATGGTATTCACCAATATGTCAGCGGGAAGCTCTGATGTATATCCTCAGATTTCGACAGACATCAACACCACTTTCCATGGCGGTATCGGCTACTATTACGGCAACCTCATGGATTCTAAGACCGGCAACATGGTGCTCAACCTCTACGACGGAGAGTACGACACCCAGACTGGCGGAATGACAGGCAAGGGACACGACCTCGTCATCAACCTCTACAACCGTCTCTTTGGCGACCCTAAGACCGCTACTGTCGTGCCAGGCACCTATACCGTAGCACGCAACTTCAAGGTAGGCACTTTCTTCCCAGGTATGGAAATCGACTACAACGGCATGACTGTCGTAATGGGAACCTACGTGAAGCGCCGCAAGGCCGTGACGGGAATGGACACCGACTACGACTACTGCTACATCACCAACGGAACCATCACCATCGCCGACGGCGAGAAAGAGGGAACCTTCGATATTACCGTAGACTGCACCACCGACCGCGGACACAAGGTGACAGGCACAGCCAAGGGCATCTCGTTTATCTACTACGATCAGTCGGAGAAAGACGACAAGGACGTTGACTCCAACCTCGAGGAGGATGTACATCTCAAGTTCGACCGCGTGGAGAAGTCACGCATCTACTCGCTCGGCGTGCAGAACGGTGTTCAGGTATTCTCTGTCGACCTCGGTTCGCCAAGCGGCAAGGACGACCAAGACTATACTGGTGACCAGGATCTGCTGCGCATGGAATTCCAGGCAGCCGAAGGCAGCCAGTATCTTCCCGAAGGCACCTATACCCTCATGGAGGAAAGCCATCTGTGGACCAACATGTATGCTCCATTCATGATGACCCGCGGCTACTTCTATAACAACGGCGAGCGCACAGGCACACGCTACCATCACTTCCGCAAGAACCCAGACCCTGCCACCCGCTTGCCATGGGTAGTTGACAAGTGGGCAACAGTCTACTCAGGAACCGTGGGCGTAAGCAAGACCGACAACACACACTACAAGTTCGTCATCAACCTCTTCGACGGCAAAGGCTTCCAGATTACGGGCGAGTTCGACAAGGAGATGGAATACAATTACGAACCATCTTCCATCACTGGCATCGAAGGCATCAAGGCCGACTTTACCGGCAAGACCGAAATATACTCTGTTGGTGGACAACTCATGCAGACTATCGACGGCACCAAGGCTGCCAGCACCACCAACCTGCCAAGTGGCATCTACATCGTAAAATCAAACAACAAAACTACCAAAATCGTAAAGAAATGAAAAAGTATATAGCTACAGCAGCACTCTGTCTCGCAACAGTGCTCCCCACATTCGCACAGACAAGACGCGTGATGACCGTTCACCAGAAGGACGGCACAACCAAAGTATATAAGGTAAACAGCATAGAGAACGTCACCTTTACCGACGAGGCTCTCGCAACCCTCAGCAACCAGTGGGCATACAACGACGACGTAAAGGACCTCAGCAAGGTAACCAAGCTGGATGTCAACGGATCATACGTGTTTGCGCTCTATGGCAGCGACAGCGACACAAAACCTGTATTCGAGCTGACCATTCCACAGAGTCTCATGGGTCATGAGATTACGCTTGGCTCTGACGATGCTCAGGACGTTAAGGTGGCTTACAATGGCGAGACTCCTAAACTGACTGGTACGCTCCAGGCTCGTTTCGGCAAGTTCAAGAAGAACGTCACCATCTCACTCGAGGCAGAAACTGCCGACTACAGCGACCTGCGCTGCCAGTGGAACAGCGCGTTCACCCAGATTTACTCTGCCACCAACAGCATCAAGACCACCAATGTGAACGACGTGAAGACCTATGACATTGCTTCTGCCCTCGTGCTCAACCCAGCCACTGTAGGTGCGGCAACAACCTTCGCCTTCGGTGATGTCGAGGCTACCACAGCCGACGGTTTGCTGGCAGGCAAGATTGGCGTTGCTGTAAGCATCTCGGCTTCCAAGCTCTACAATGGAACCATCGACCTGGCTGCAGATGCCGACAGCTACACCCTGAAGTACATCGACTACGCCACACGCGTCACCTACGAGAAGGTAAAGGCCGGCACTATCACCACCGCAAAGGACAAGGACGGCAAGCTCTACATCAAGATCAACGCCACCTTCGACGACAACCGTACCATCGAGTTGGAGTATTACGGTGCAACCACTGCCGTAGAGAGCCTCGAAGGAATGACTCCTGCTGTGGTAAGCAACAGCTACAAGTTGTACAACCCTGACGGAAGCATCCTTATAAACGAGGACATCTGCAAGGTGCTTTTTAAGCAAAAGAACAACATCTACACATTCTACCTTTATGGCGGCGAGTTCTCAAGCAAATACAGCGGCGAAAAGGTAACACTGCAGGTAAATGAAAGTTTCATCAATGCCGGAACCATTAACTTGGCTGAGCTGAAAGACGGCGACAACTTCCAGGTGAAATACTCAGACGTACAGTTATATTCTCCAGATGCCAAATATGGTGGATTTAACAACACTCCAGACAACGGTACATTATCCATCAAGAAAGACGCTGCCGGCAACTATGAAATCTCACTGGATGTTGTCAACACTTATACCAACGCCATGACACCAAATGGTGCTGGTAACAAGGAGCGTTTGGTATTCAATTACAACGGAGCAGTAGAAGCATACTAATAAACAGATTAAAAAGAAAAAGAAAAAGAAAAAGAAAGAATTAAGAAATGAATAAGAAAGCCATTCTTATGGCATCATTCCTGCTTGTCGGCAGTTTCAGCTTTGCGCAGAAGCTGTCGCCAAGCACAAGCATGATGCTTCACGAAGCAAGAACAGCACAGAAGAAAGCCAAGGCTGCAAATGCTACCCCACAGACTGTCAGCGCATTCATCACCGTCAAGTCGCAGAATGCCATTGCCAAAATAGAGGCTCTGGGAGCCAAAGTGAACTCGCGCATCAGCGAGACACTCGTCACTGCCAACATGCCCCTGTCTGCCATCGAACCTATTTCCAATCTCGATGAGGTTGTTTCGGTTTCGGTAGGTACAGAGGCCAAACTGCTGATGGACAACGCCCGCAAACTGTTGGGCGTAGACGAATGTCACCAAATGACAGAGAATAATGGTCCCTACACCGGCAAAGGCGTAGTCATCGGTATCGTGGACAACGGATTCCAGTACGACCATGTAGACTTTCTCAATGCCGACAAGAGTGACACTCGCATCAAGCGCATATGGGATCAGCACGGCACTGGCAATGCTCCCGAAGGTTTCGGCTATGGAGCTGAATACAAAACCACAGCCGAGATAAGAGCTGCAAAATATGACCTGACCAGTGGCTTCCATGCCACCCACGTATCGGGCATTGCCTCGGGCAGCGACAAGAGCACACCTTACTACGGAGTGGCTCCCGATGCCGACCTCGTGTTCGTGAGCTTCAAGAGCACCAATGCACAGATTGTAGATGGAATCAATTATGTGTTCGACTATGCCAAGAGCGTAGGAAAGCCTGCTGTTGTCAACATCAGCCTCGGCTCACACATGGGTCCTCACGACGGAAGCTCCGACACCGATCTCTCGTTTGCCAAACTGGTTGGTCCGGGCCGCATCATCGTTGGTGCCGCCGGCAACGAAGGTCTTGACAAACTGCACGCCAGCAAGACCTTTACCGCTGCCAACAAGCAATTGAAAACCATGTTTGCCTATGGCAGCGGACAGGCCAACAGTTCCTACAAGCAGGCTTACGTCGACATATGGGCCGAGAAGAACTCAAAAATTTCCGTTAAGGCTGTTGTCGTAAACACACTCAACGGTAAGATTATCGCATCTTCTGACGAAGTTTCCAACGATGGTACGAAAGAAGTGAACTGGGTTGCCCCCGACGGCAGTGGCGTAGTGGTTCAAGTAGGTTTGTCGCTCCAGGAAAACCCTGTCAACGGTCGCACCAACGTGCTGCTCATGAGCCGTGCCACTTCCATCAACACAGGCTTTGCCATCGGTGTTGTGGTGACTGGCGAGGCTGGCAAGACCGTACACATGTGGAACAATGCCGCCTCTGGCGAGTTCACCAGCTTCAAAAAGCGTGGCTGGACCGACGGCGACACCAACTGCACAGTAGGCGAGCTGGGCGGCGAGAGTCCTGATGTCATCTCTGTAGGTTCGTTCAACTCGAAGGTACAGTACCAGCCCATCAATTTGCAGGGTACAGAAAATGCTTACGGCCTCAACGAGGAACTGACGGGTAAGTTCCTGGAGCACTCAGCCTTCTCAAGCTATGGTCCTACCGCCGATGGTCGCGTCAAACCCGACGTAACAGCTCCTGGCTGCATCATCGTGTCAGCAGGTTCAAGATATTGCTCAGGATGGAGCGACGACACCAATGTCATTGCCCGCACTGGCAACGATCTCTATACCAACGACGTAGGTACTTCTATGGCTTCGCCTTACGTGGCAGGCGTCGTAGCTCTCTGGCTGCAGGCCAACCCCAACCTGACACCTAAACAGGTGCTCGAAGTCATCGGCAACACAGCTGTCCAGAATGATAATTATATGCCAACAGGACAAATCTTCCCCAACAACACATGGGGCTATGGCCGTATCAATGCCATCAAGGGTCTGAAGCAACTGCTCGGCACAACAGGCATCGATGATGTCAAGGCCACTGAGTCTATGTATCGCATCATAACCGACCGCCAGGCTCGCACCGCCACATTCTACATTGGCAGCGACAAGGGTCAGGCTCGTGTAGCCGTCTACAACCTCACTGGCCAGTTGATGTATTCTGCACCTATCAACAGCAACGGCGAGACCATCAGTCTGTCAAGCCTGCCCCACGGCGTGTATGTATTCAAGCTGACACAGGGAAGCAACACACAGACCATCAAGTCTACATTGTAATCTCTCAGTCTGAGATAACTCTATCCAATAGGAGGAAAACAGATCTGTTTTCTTCCTATTTTTATTTTCTTACCTTTCTCAAACCAGCCTACAGCCCGTGCAGCCTGTTTGATAACTTTGGATTATTATACGCCTCAATGAGCTGATGGCCAAAATCATACTCTTGACCGTCACTTAATTGTTCCATCATCAAAAAAGCCTCCTAAAGGAGTGAGATTCTCGGATTTTATTTGTACTTTTGCCATACCATTCAGAGTTTTATTGGTCTTTTTATTGCAACACGAAGACAAGCGAAATTTCTGACATGGCACAATCCGAGCAACATATGGTTGCTCAGGGTGCTTATAAAATAGATAAAAATATAGTGTTGCGTCAATTAGGGTGAAACAACTTAAAGAAAATGAAGGCATAGAGCGCAGTTTGTTGCTCGCAATGGCTGTTATAGCGGGATTGACCGTGGCTAATTGCTATTACAACCAGCCTCTTTTGGAAATGATACGTCACGACATAGGAGTGAGCCAGCATGAGGCAAACCTCATAACCGTTGTCACACAAACTGGCTATGCGCTTGGGTTGTGCTTCCTTATCCCTATGGGCGACCTCTACTCACGCCGTCGCATAATTGTTGTGAACATGACCGTAGCAGCCATGATGGCCATAGTCATTGCTGTTGCCCACAAGGTGTGGCTTATTTGGGGAGCCTCCCTATTGTTGGGAGCCTGTTCCGTTATTCCACAATTTTTCATACCGATTGCAGGACAATATTCCGAGAAGAAAAACAAAAGCAGGAATATGGGTATCGTTCTGTCGGGATTGCTAACCGGCATTCTCGCATCGAGAGTGGTTAGCGGTTATGTTGGAGAATGGTTGGGTTGGCGCGAAATGTTCTTCATCTCTGCTGTCGTGATGGTGCTGTGCATGGCTCTTACGCTCAAGATTATGCCACAGATAAAGAGCAACTATGTGGGCACATATAGGGGCTTGATGGCCAGTGTATTCAATATTGTGAGGAGCAATGGACGCATACGCCTTTATGCCATGCGTGCCGCCTTTAGTTTTGGCAGCATGATGGCTATTTGGGCGTGTCTTGCCTTTCGATTGGCTCAAGCTCCGTTCTTTTCTGGCAGCGAGATGGTAGGCACGTTAGGACTGTGTGGCATAGCCGGGGCCATTGCGGCAAGCGGTTTGGGCAAACTCGTCAATCGCTGGGGCATAAGAAAGATAAGTTTTTATGGAGCGTGCCTGCAACTTATGGCGTGGACTGCGGCCTATCTGTTTGGCGACACATTCTTGGGACTTGTTGTAGCTATCATTTTGGTAGACATAGGCTTGCAATGTCTGCAACTTAGCAATCAGAGTGGTTGTATTCAGGAGATGCCGAAAGCCTCCAACAGAGCCAACACCATATTTATGACTACCTATTTTATAGGCGGTTCCTTTGGAACCTATTGTGCCGGATTGGCATGGACACATCATGCATGGACGGGAGTGTGTGCTGTGGGAGCAATCTTTGCTGCAATCTCGCTATGTATAACATGTTTTAACCGGAAGAGAATTTAAGTCTTGACTGTCCTAAAAATCTACAACCTACACTATTTTTGATATTTTGTACACCTTTTATATTATAGGGGCGAGATTGCAAAGATGCAATCTCGCCCCTATTCTTTCACTTCACTATCTTCCCGAAACATCCTTATCTCGTCAGCGAGAACTTGACACTCAGACCGAAGTCCTGCGTGGTGGTGGGATAACTGCTGCTCGAGAGCAGAGGAGTGTTGGTCTGACGGTCGTAGTAGAAGCTCATGGTGAGAAGCCGGTTGAGGGTGTAATCGGCTGAGAAACTCAGCTTGAGCGCCTTGTTTCCGCTGCTGGCACTGCTCACCATAGAGGCTATGTCGCGCACGATGGCAGCCTGACGGCGGAAGCTGAAATCAAGACGCAGGTTGAGGTTCTGGTTGGTCCCAGAGTTGCGGTTGCTGGCGGCCGCGTTGCTCTGATTCTTGTTCTTTCCCTTCGACTTGATGGCTCGCTTTCCCCTGCCGAAAAGGCTGAGGTTGTTGAGACGATAGCCCATTCCTACGACCCAGTCCTTGCTGAGCGCCTCGTTCACCTGCACACTCGTCATGCTGAGACTCAGCACGCGCGTCTGACGATACTCAGCCTTGAGCGTCATATTGTTGTTGAACGTCATGTCGACACCCATGAGTGGCGAGAACGACTCGTTGATGCTTACCTGCGAGATATTGAACATACTGCTCGGTGTGACACTGCCTGTCGCCGTGTCGTCGATGAAGCCTATTCCGTTCATATACTCCTGAAAGGTGCTGTAGGTGTTGTAGCTTCCTATGGCGAAGATGCTCTTATAGGAGTGGTTGATGTTGATGCTCTTGAAGTGGTCGCGCAGCCAGGGCAGCTTGCCCAGTCCGCTGTAACGGACAGTCCAGTTGGGCAGCAGACGGCTGAGTGCGGGGAAGAGCGAGAGCGACGAGCCTCCCATGCTGGTATAGGCATCAAGGAACGCCGGAATCATCACGTCGCCGCTGTACTTGTTGACAGGCGTGCGCGAAGCATCAAACTTGCCTCCAGCCAGAGCCGACCCTGCCGGATAGACTGCGTCGGCATAACGCGCCTCCACCTTGTTGCGGTAAGACTCGAGCGAGTTGACAAACTTTTCGAAAGTCTTGCTCTTGTAGCCGCTGCTTGCCGAGCCCATTCCCTCGAAGGCAGAGCCTATCGAGATGGTAGTCATGGTGAAGGTTCCGCTCTCCGTGGTGGGCGTTCCCTCGTACATGTACTGCATGCTCTTCTGCACAGTCTTGGTGCGCGAGGCGTTGAGGTCTATCTTTAGATTTCTCACCGGTTCGAGCGTCATGCGCAGTTGCAGGTCGTTGGTGGTGCTGCTGGCAGCAGGTGTGGCAATGGTGTCGTTCACCAGGAGCCAGTCGTTGCGTCGTGCCTTGTCTATATAGCTGTCGTCCACCATACCGAAGGCGAAGTCGAGGCCTGGCGAGAGTACGCCCTGCTTGGTCTGTCCGAAGGCGTCGCCGATGGTGGGCAGGAATCCTGGCAGCGTGAGCTGATAGTTGTTGCGATAGGTGAAGCTGATGTTGCGCACCATCATGGCCGTGCGTGCCACAGCCTGCATGGTCTTGTACCAGCTCTGGTTCTCGAGCGGTTCCTTCGGCAGCACGGTGAGTTTCACCTTGGTGGCAGTGTCTACCTTCGAGATGAGTTTTATCTGGTTGGCGTTCACCTTCTTGTATTTCAGTTTCATCACCTTTCCGTCCTCAGTCTTGGCGGTAACGATGAGTCGCTTGCTGTTCTTGCCGTGGTTCACCTTGATGATAGTGTCGGGCATGAGCACCACTTCCTTCTCGAAGGCACGGCGGTTCTTGGGCAGTGCTTTCTTCTGCTGCTCTGCCTTCTTGTTCTGCTTGCTCCGCCATTGTTTCTCAGCCTCGTCGGGGTCTTTTCCGGCAGCCTCGGCTTCCTTTCTCACCTTTTGCAACTCCTGTTTCTGTCGCTGTGCCTCCTGCTTCTGCTTGGCTTTATCCTGCTTCTTGCGCTGCAGTTGCGATCTCGACGGCTCGCGGTCGAAGCGCTGGTTGGCCTTCTTGAGGAAGGGCACGTGGTTGTAGAGTTTCACCAGGTTGAACGATCCGTTGAGTGTCACGTCGCGGTTGGTGTTGATGGTGTTTCCGTAGTTGTTACCGTCCTCGTCGTCGGTTCCCTTGTTCCAGGAATAGGTCGAGTTGTAGTTGGCGTCGGCGTTCACCCAGTCGAATACGGGCAGCAGGTTGAGCGGCAACTGATAGGATGCGGTAAACGTCTGATTGTAGTCGAGCGGTGTACCGAGGTGCTTGATGCTTGTCCACACTGAGTCCTTCCAGGCATGATACTGGTCGGGATAGAGGTCTTTGTTGACGGGTGTGTAAGGCTCTTCTATCTGTGCGTGTGTAGCGCTTCGGAAATTGGCGTGCAGGTTCTTGGTGAGGTCCCAGCGCACGGCGAACTCTCTATTCCAGAGGAACTGCTGGCTGAACGAGAGCGGCAGCTGCGTGTTCTCTGTCGACTCCATGTCGCGCTCCTGCAGCTCATAGTAGTTGCGCGTCATCTCGGTGTTGAACGCCACATTCTGCGGCAGCCAGTTCAGTCCGAATCGCTTCAGTATGTCGAGCCACTTGCTGCGGTTCTTTATCTTCTTGAACGGCTCCCACGCCTTGTAGACCGGAGTCCACGAATAGTCGAGCGCTCCACGCCAGTTGTCCTCTTTCTCGTAAACGGTGGTCTCGCCCGTGGTTCGCTGGTGCGAGTGGCTGTAGGAGAAGGAGAAGTTGGCTGGGTCGTATGGCATGGGGTGACGCTTGGTGGAGATTCCTACTCTTGCGTTGGAGATGGAGAAGTTGGTATTGGTGACCTTTGTCACGGCGATGCTCTCTATGGAGTCGCGCTCGTGTCGCGATCCAGCCGCGTCGAGTGCGTCCTTGAGTTCCATGTCGGTGTCCATCGGGTTGTACTTGGGCGAGGTTTTCTCCTTGGTGATGCTGTAATATAAAGGTATGCTCACCTTGGCCTTGTCGGGGAAGAACTTTCCGAGCTCGAGGTTGGTGGTGACGCTGTACGAGCTGTAGGTGTCGGTGGATCGGCTTGCCACTCCGTCCTCCAGACCGCCGAATCCCTCGCTCTGATATTTACCTGTGGCGTTGACGCTTCCCAGGTCAGAGAGCTGCACATTGAGGTTTCCGTTGGCAGCCCATCCGCCCTTGCTGTTGTGGTCGAGCAGACGCAGCTCGTTGACCCACACCTCCACACTCTTGATTTCTCCGGCGTTGTTGCGCACGCCTATCATCATGGTTTTCACCTCTCCGAGTGTAGGATTACCCATGATGGTGATCTTGTTGTTGGGATGGTTGGAGTCGTAGGCCGAATAGGGTGCCGAGAAGGAAGCCATGCCTTGCGACTTGGCCTGGTTGCGCGCCTTCTTGAGTGCGGTGAAGACGGTGAGCGCCACGTCGAGCATGTTCTCCTCGGGCCACACGGCACGGCAGTCCTCGTAGCTGTATCGGCTGTAGTTGTTGCGTGCCGGTGTGAGCTTCAGCGGTATTTCGTACTCGTAGTAGTTGTTCTTGTAGTCGCTTCCCAGACGGATGAACACCGAAGCCTGGTTGTCCTGCAGCGAGGTGACGTCCTGCTCCAGGGCGTTGGCGTGAACAAACATCTGCATGCGCTTGTACTGTCGCAGGTCGAGGGTGGTGTTCTTGTACACCGCCTTGGCCTCGCCCGTACTCAGGTTCTTGGCCACGAGGCTGAGCGACTGCTCGTTGGCCTCCACGAGCTGTGGCTGCGTGGGGTCTTGCTCGCGCTGTACGCCCGGTGGCAGCACGTAGTTGACAGGTGTCTTCTCGGCATTCTCCTCTATGCTCACCGCACTGGCCTCAAGCGTGCCGCTGTTGGCAGCGCCCAGCAGCTGGTCGTAGGTTCTCCACTCGCCCCTTACCAGGTCGAGTGTGCCGAAACGCAGCACGATGGGCTTGCGGAAGTTGGTGAGGAACATGCGCATGAAGCGTATGCTGGAGAAGTCGTTGATGTTGCCTTCCTTCTTCTCGTACTGGTCTACGGGAATGCGGAACTGATACCAGGTGACGGTGGGCTTGCTGCCGTCGCGCAGTGTGGGCGTGTAGCTTCGCTTGTCGACGATGAAGTTGGAGCCCACCTGCAGGTCTTCGGGTCGTATGCTCACGTGATACTGATAGTATTTCTCGTATTCGTTGAGGGTGAAGTCCTGGTTGATGTCCTCCACGTCGGGCGTCGACTTGTAGGAAGTGTCGTAGCTCTCGGTGCGGCTGTCGCTGTCGGGCGAGTTGCCCTGTGGGTTGTTGATAAACTTGTATCTGTACAGGATGGGTGCCTTCATCTGGTCCCAGTCGCTGCCACGGTAGTAGTGGTAGTCGTCGCGAGCAGGGTCATTATAGATGCTGTCGAACACAGCCTGGTTCACCTTGCCCTGTATCTGGCTGAGATAGGCGTTCTTGTAGTAGTCGCGTTCCTCCTCGTCGTTGAGTCCGTTGAATCCCACGTCCTGCAGTGCGCGGCTTCCCTTCGTGGTGGCGAAGGCATAGGTCACGGTGCTCTGTGCGGGAATCTTTCCCCACTGTGTGTAGGTGAAGTTTGACGTTCCGTCCACGGGCATTCCGCTCTCATAGAATTTCTTTCCGTCGCGCAGTATGTCCTCGCTTATCTCGCCGAGGTTGATATAGAAGTCGCCGCCATACTGGGCAGCGTCGGCCTGCTCGCGCGAGTAGATGAAGGGGTCGAGCATCCAGAACTCGATGTACTCCACGTTGGCCTGCTCGAAGTCGTTGGTGTCGAGTTTGCGCATCATGCCTCCCCAGTTCTGCTGTGGCATGGCGAGGGTTCCGTCGGGCTGCAGGTCGGGGTTGAAGTTGTAAGGACCTGGCTCGGCAGGATAGTAGGCGAGGTTGAGCACGCTCAGCGTGTTGGTGGCTCCACTGTAGGAGCTTTGCTGGCGCAGTGGGAAGAGCTCGCGCACATAGACCTCACGCACATAGTGATTGGACAGCTGTGCCAGGTCGCTCTTGATGTGTCCTGGTGTGAGCGAGCTGCCCCGTCGTGTGAAGAGCGGGTCGATGGTGTACCAAGCCAGACGGCTGCGTCGGAATCCGCTGGTCAGCCCCATCTTGTCGTTGTAGTCCTGACGGAAGTTTGACGAGGGCACGCTGGAGAGCACCCACGATGTGGGCGACATGACGTCGATGGTGTTCTTGGTGTTCTCGAAGTCGTCGAGATAGGATGCGTTGTCCTGCGTTCCGCTGGCCTGTCCGGCAAAGAGTTTGGCAAACTCGCCTGTGAACGAGATGTAGGATGGCTGCGTGAGGTGCAGGAACGGTATTTTGTCGAGCATGTTGGTGAGCCACTGGCTCTCGCGCTTCCAGTTGAGGTTGAAGCCCACGAGGGTGTTTCTGAGAGGCTCTGCGCCCATGGTCACCTTGGTGGTGAGGGCCTGTTCGGTGAGGTGCTGCAGGGTTCCGCTGATCTGGAAGTTCTTCGAGAAGTCGTACTCCCAGTTCACGCCAAACATGGTTTTGCGCATCTGTCCGTAGTCGGTGTTGCTCTCGAGCGACACGTTGACGGGTGTTCCAGCGTCGATGATGCTCTGGTTGAGGATAGTCACCTCGCCGGCATTGTAGTCCACCGCGTAGTCGGAGCCTTCGGTGAGAGTCACACCTCCTGCCGTGACGAGCACCGAACCCTGTGGCACGTTGTATGCGCCTAAGGAGATGACGTTGGCGGAGGTTCCGCGAAACTGTCCCACGAGTTGAAATTTGTTCTTCTCGGCTATCTGCTTCGCCACGGTCTTGGTGCTGTCGTAGAGTTCGGTGAAGGCATACTTTTTCGCCACCTCGTCGGCGATGCCCTTGCCCTTGAGATAGGTGTAGAGATAGCTTCCGAAAGGCTCGGCCTTGGGGATGAAGACGCGTCCTTCCGATACGGTGTAGCCAGCCACGTAGTCGTAGTAGCCGTTGCTGTGGGGATTGTTGTTGTTGTCGAGTCGGTCGGCTCCCAGCACCTTGATGATGGGCTGGTCTTTCACCTTCGCCTCGGGAATGTAGTTGAGGTAGACGCCCGTAGAGTCGCTCTGATACTTCACGTCGAGTCGGAACTTCTCCTTCTCCACCTGCGATGCGAGGTAATACACGTTCTTCATCATCAGGTCCCAGTTGCCCTGCTGCGGGTTGTTGCTGGTGTTCTTGAGCGACTTGACGAAGAGTCCCTGTCGGGTGTCGGTGATGTCGGATGCGAACTCGCCCACCTGATAGGTAACACCGCCGTAGGTGTACTCGTAGGCCACAGCCAGCACCTGGTCGGTCTGCAGTCCGCTCCTCAGCGACACGTAGCCGAGGGCAGTGTTCACCGTATATTCCGACGAGGAGAGCAGTCTGGCGCTCTCCAGCTTCTCGAAGTCGTCGCCGCCCTTCAGTCCTGCTCCTTCGAGCACGGTGGCGGCCTGGTCGATGTCGCGTGCTGCGGCATACTGGTTCACCATGGCGTCGTACTCGCTGTTGGCTCTGTTGGAGGGCACAGCCGTTCCTGCAGCCGTCCACATGGGGTTGCTTATCTTCGAGGTCTCGCCCAGATCGGTGAGGGCTATGATGTTTCGGGTGTTGGTGGTGGTGGCAGTCTTGTTGGTTACCCAAATCTCCACTCGGTTGATGGTGACGCCAGTGGTGAGGTTGGGCAGTTTCTGCATCCATGCGTCGTAGTGGTCGCGGAAGTATCGCGAGAGGAAGAAGTGTCGGTTCTCCTCATAGTCGGCCACATTGATCTCGAAGGGTGTGAGCTGCACGCCTCCCTTCGACGACACGCTCTTCGACGACGATTTCTTCTGCGACAGGACGGTCTGCAACTTCAGTTTGCCAAACTGCATATCGGTGCGCACACCGAAGAGGCTGCTGGCACCGCGGATGAGCGACGAGTTGGAGGGGAACGACACGTTGCCTGCCTCCACGAGTTTGATGATCTCGTCTTCCTTGCCGTCGTACTTCAGTTTCATGTTCTGCGCGTCGTAGTCGAAGGTGGCGTCGGTGTTGTAGTTGAGGTTCATGTTCACCTTGTCGCCCACCTTTCCGTTGACGTTGAGGTTGATCTTCTCATCAAACTCCATCATCGTGGTCTTGCGGTTGCGGATGGGCAGCGAGGGGTTGTCCACACTCTTCTTGTTGATGCCAAACTTCAGCTCGGCAGTTCCCTGCGTGCGCACTCGGATACCTCCGGGACCGAAGATTTTCTCGGCAGGTCCCAGGTCGAAGTGCATGTCGGTGAAGTCAAATTTCTCCTTTCCCTTGGCCTTGTATATCTCGTCGTTCTGCTTGCGGTAGTAGGCACGTCGCTCGTTGAGCTCGCTCCATGCCATGTACTCGGCAGGCGTCATCATGATGGGAGCCGAGAGCCATGCGCCGCCCAGCTTGTTGCCGATAACGTAGCGGTCCAGCGTGTCGTTGTACTCCACGTGATATTTCATGTTGTCGGGGCGCTGCAGGTCTAACGGACTCTGATACAAGTCGCCCGTGCTGATGGGCTGTGTGCGCTGTACGGGCCATCGTGTGTGCAGCAGCGAGTCGGGTATGGTGTCCTCGTCGGCGAGGATGGGCTGGGCCGTGATGCCGGGCTTTCCTGCTGCCGTGGTAGCCTTTTTCGTCGTGGCAGCCGTCTGCTTCCTACTGGCTGCGCTGGCATTGCGGTTCTGGGCAGCTCGCTGCCGCGTCCTGTTGTCCTGCCAGTACGACAAGCCAAAGGCATTGCCGATGACCGAGACCATCAGCAATGCCATCAACAGAAAGGCATATTTATATTTTCGTCTTATCAACATCTACACTCGTTTCTTCTTTTTCGTCATTTTATTCGTTTCAGAGCCGTCTTGATCACCTGTTCCACCTTCAGGTCGGGCTGTTCCTTCAGGATGTCGACCACCACCTTGGACGATGGCGCTGGCGAGAATCCGAGCATGGTGAGTGCGCTCACCGCCTCGTCCTTCACGTCGTTGTTCACCATGTCCACGTTTCCTCCGTTGGCAGGCAGCTCGTCGGCTATTCCCATGCTTACGATCTTGTCCTTCAGGTCGATGATGATGCGCTGGGCTGTCTTCAGTCCTATGCCCTTCACGCCCTTGAGCATCGCCTCGTTGGCAGTGGAGATGACGTTACACAGCTCGCGTGGCGACATCGACGAGAGAATCATCCTCGCCGTGCCGGCTCCCACACCCGATACAGTGATGAGAAGACGGTAAAGCTCTCGCTCCTGCTTCGAGGCAAAGCCATAGAGGGTGAACGAGTCGTCTCTTCCACCTGTCACCAGTACTTCGTGAACGTACAGTTTAACCTCTCTCTTACCCTGTATGGCAGTATATGTGTTGAGCGAGATACTGAGCGCATAACCCACGCCCGCGGTCTCGATAACGGCCTGTGTCGGCGTCAGCTCGGTCAGGTCGCCATGTATATATTCAATCATGATTGTCGTTAATAATTTTATGATTTCACATCTCTCGTCATCGCGCCCATGCGCATACGATTATATAATAAACGCACATTCGGCGCTATTATTGCCAAAGAGGGGGAAAATGTTTTTGCTCCACTTTTGCAAATGAGAAAATTAAAAGAAGTTAGAGAAGCTCAAGAATTCAACTCCTGCATTTGCCCTCCTTCTTTCAATCTGTAAGCATTCTCACCCCACCATCCTTACACTATCCTACAAAAACATACCTAAAAGCTATGATTTTACAACTTTTTGTCGGTTCTTATAGTTAAAAAACTATTAAAACGTTCGTTTTCTCGAATAAAAGCTATACTTTTGCAACCGGAAACTGAACAAACAACAAATAAAAGAAAGAATACAATGAAGAAATTTAGAGCAGCCGTAGTAGGTTACGGCAATATCGGTAAGTTCACCGTCGAGGCACTCGAGGCAGCTCCCGATTTTGAGATTGCAGGCATCGTACGCCGTCAGGGCGACAAGAACAAACCAGCCGAACTGGCTGATTATGATGTAGTAGACGACATCACCAAGCTGAAGGACGTGGATGTAGCCATCCTCGCCACTCCTACCCGTTCTTGCCCAGAATACTCTGCCAAGATAGTGGCTCTCGGCATCAACACCGTCGACAGCTACGATATCCATACCGGCATCCTCGACTATCGTACCAGCCAGATGGAAAACTGCAAGAAGGCAGGCAAGGTGAGCGTCATTTCTGCCGGCTGGGATCCAGGTTCTGACTCAGTAGTACGCGTGCTCATGGAAAGCCTTGCTCCTAAGGGTCTTACCTATACCAACTTCGGTCCTGGTATGAGCATGGGCCACTCTGTTTGCGTACGCAGCAAGCAGGGTGTCAAGGAGGCTCTCTCTGTCACCATCCCATTGGGCGAGGGCATTCACCGCCGCATGGTGTACGTAGAGCTGGAGGAAGGCGCCAAGCTCGAGGACGTAACTGCCGAGATTAAGGCCGACCCTTACTTCGCTCACGACGAGACCCACGTCTTTGCTGTAGCCTCAGTCGATGATGTCAAGGACATGGGCCATGGTGTGAACCTCGTTCGCAAGGGCGTTTCGGGCAAGACTCAGAACCAGCGTTTCGAGTTCAACATGAGCATCAACAACCCAGCTCTCACTGCTCAGGTATTGGTCAACGTGGCTCGCGCCACCTTCCGTCTGCAGCCAGGCTGCTACACGATGCCCGAGATTCCAGTCATCGACATGCTCCCCGGCACTCGCGAGGAAATTGTCGCCACACTCGTGTAAGATTGTTATCAGCAAATATTCTGTTCCCCCTGCTCATCGGCAAGGAACATGAAACACAAAGGGAAGAGAGCCACTATGTTCTCTTCCTTTTTTCGTTTACTCATTAGCACCTGCTTATCAGACTTTTGCAGCACAACCCACAACACTTCACTCAATTTCCTATGCCCCCCAACACATTGAAGCATTAATCTTTGTTTACGCTTACACCTTTTTCTCTTTTTCTTGGAATGTTCAGGTAAAAGTAGTAGATTTGCAGAAATTATGTGTAAATGACAGTTTATTACTTTGTCAGCTGCCCGACAGTGCCACTTTTGGGTCTTAATAGATGACCGGTGCCTGCCGTCTATTGTGACCGCCCTTGGTCGTAATAGATGCCTCCTGAGAGGCTCCCTGAGCACTTTCATTGGTTGACGCTGCAAAGAAAATGCAAATCGAATGCAGAATATCAAGCTTGCTTGAATATTTTGCTGAGATGCAGCTTTTCTTCTGCAAAGAGTTACTTATGAGTCATGATGTTGAGCACCATGTCGTCGGTGGTACGCATGGCATCGGCACCGATGGAGGTGAGGTTGTGGATGCAGCGGTCTACATCGTCGTCGACGATGCCCTCGGCAGAAGTGACACAACGACCCTCCATGGCGAGCAGCGAGGAGAGCAGAGCGGTGCTGACTCCCGACGAGATCTTAAGCGAACAACTGGGCTTGGCTCCGTCGCAGATCATGCCCGTAAGGTTGGCCACCATATTCTTCACCGAGTTGCAGATGCGCTGATAGTCACCGCCCATGAGATAGGTGATGCCGCAACTGCTGCCTATGGATGCCACCACGCAGCCGCACAGCGCCGACAGCTTGCCGAGGCTCTGCTTGATGTAGATGGCGGTGAGATGGCTGAGCATGAGGGCTCGGATGAGCTCTTCCTCGGTATTCTCGTTCTCGAGGGCATAGACGGCAACAGGATTGGTGGCACAGATGCCCTGGTTGCCGCTGCCGCTGTTGCTCATCACGGGAATCATGGCTCCTCCCATACGGGCGTCGCATGCCGATGCGGTGCGCGAGATGATGTGCGAGAAGATGCTGTTGCCGAAGATGCCGTGACTCATGGGACGGTCCATGGTCTTGCCTAAGCAATGGCCGTAGTTGCCCTTGATGGAGAGCTCGGCTGCCCGCATATTGTACTCCTTGGTCTTCAGAATAAAGCTGATCTCGTCGAGGGGAGCTGTCATGGCGAAGTCGTAGACCATGCGCATGGAAAGTTGTATGTCGGTGTCGTCCTCATCGGCGCCTCCGGGCTGTCGCTCGTCGAGCACCACCTCGTCGTTGCGCTCGGCAAAGACAAAGTGGGTGTGGCTGCCCGCGATGATGGCGGCAGCCTGGTCTTTACCCGAATGACAGACAACCTCGATGTAGAGTTTCTCGACGATGCCCTGCTTCAGCTTGATGTCAATGTCGGCATCCTCGATGTAGCGCTTGCCCTGCTGCAGAGCTTCGGGGGTGAGGTCTTTGAGCACTTCGAGCTCATATTCGGGCTTGCCGATAAGGGCACCCAAGGCTACAGCGATGGGCAGGCCGATCATTCCGGTGCCGGGAATGCCCACGCCCATGGCATTCTTGAGCATATTGGGGCTGAGCAGCACCTCGATACTGTCGGGACGCTTGCCCAACAGAGTGGCTGCCTTGGCCGTGCACAACGCCACAGCCATCGGTTCGGTGCAGCCGATGGCGGGAACTACTTCCTTATTGACAAGAGCGATGATGCGCTCGCGGGTCTTCATTTCTTGCATGATATTCTCTATTTTTGGGGCAAAGGTACGAAAATTATTCAAAAAAGAATAAAAGTGATGATAAAAAAAAATTACTCAACTTCCGTAAGTACAAAAGTTGAGTAAATTGGGATGATTAGTCTTCTAACTGGAAGAGAGGATCGTCGGCTGTAAGCATCACTGGCTTCTGGTCGAACTCCTTGAGGAGCTGGGCAGGAACATACTGCTTGTCGACCACGAGGCGGAACATGTACTCATTGAACCAGTGGTTGGTCATGATGAGACAGCCCTTCTGTCCGTTGTCGGCGCCCCAACTGTTCTCCACCTTCCACTTCAGCGGCTTGCCATTGGTGTCGAGGTCGACGGCGGTGAGCGTCATGGCGTGGGTAGAACCGCTGTCGAAGGTGCTGATGCGCTCGGCCTTGTTCATAGGGAACGTGGTACCGAAGAGCGAGGCATAATCATAGTTGTCGAGGTCGAGATAACCGCGCTTGCGGTCGAACTGCTTGCCCACATCGTAGCTGGAGTACATCTTGCGACCGTCCTTGAGCGAGGCGATGGCGAGGCTGGCTATCTCGTCCATAGGCAGGTTGAGATACTTCCAGTTGTGGCCGTCGTAGGTGTGGCGGTCGTACTCCACCTCGTAGGTCTTGTGGTAGGGGCGGCGTGGGTCGTTCATCACCATGATAAAGGTGCCGTTGAGTTCCTTGCCCACGGTAGCGTCGTAGAAACTCTTGGGAGTATAGGTCTTCGCCTCGCCCATCTGCTTGCCGTCCTTGTTGCGGAAGGCGTAGCTGAACTCCTTGACAGGCTCGCCCAGGGTGAGGCATAGCATGTGATAGACGGTGGCGAGCATCTCGGTCTTGCGGGCCGCTATCTGCTTGGCGTTCTTGCCTGCAGCAGCCATGCGGCGAAGCTCCAGTCCGTACTCACGAAGCTTGCTTGCCACGAGACGGCTCATCTTGTTGGTGTTCTCGCTCGAATAGGTCTCGGGCATCACGCTCATAGGCACCAGTCCGTACTTAGCTGCCAGGTCGGCTACGCCGCAGAAGGTTCCGCCGTCGTTGAGCGGACTCTTAAAGAAGAACTGCACCTGAGGATCCTCGATGGACTTGCGCGCATGGTCGATGACGCCCTGAAGCATGAGGTTGGCCTTCTCCAACTGGTCGTAGAAGAAGAGATAGTCCTGCGAGAACTCCACTGCCAGGGAGTCGGCATGAGCCTTGGCGAAGTTGGCACGCAGCACGTTCATGCCGCTGAACATCCAGCAACGGCCAGAGCTCTTCTGGTTGTGGATGCGCTGTGCGGGAGTCTCCACGCTGAAGTGAGTGTCTACAGGACCGGCATTGGCACGGTTCTTCACCAAATCGTCGATACTGTTGGCAGCGATGGCATTGAAGAGCGCCTTGTCGGTAGCCGATGTCTTCTGCATTTTCTCGATCTGCGAGAGCATCTGCGCCGAGATGCCTCCCTGCTTGGTCTGAGCCATCGTGGCGGCTGAAACGGCCAGCAAGGCTCCTAAAAGGAAGATGTTTTTTCTCATTATGTTGTGATATTATTGATTTGTCGGGATGCAAATATACGAAGAAAATGTGGGAAAACAGAAATAAAACGGACAAAAATGACATATACTGAAAAAAAAATACTACCTTTGCATGGTTATTCATGAGATGAAGACATGGACAAAGAAAAGTTTAGCCTTTTAAGCAACATCAAGTATCCCGAAGACCTGCGCAAGCTGAGCATCGACGAGCTGCCGGAACTCTGCAGGGAACTGCGCGAGGACATCATCGAAGAGGTGGCGGTCAACCCCGGACATTTCGCCTCCTCGCTGGGTGTCGTCGAAATCACCGTAGCCCTACATTATATATATAATACACCCTACGACCGCATCGTGTGGGACGTGGGCCATCAAGCCTATGGCCACAAGATACTGACCGGGCGGCGCGACGCCTTCTGCACCAACCGAAAGTTGCACGGCATACGCCCCTTCCCCACTCCCTTAGAGAGCGAATACGACACCTTTGCCTGCGGGCACGCCAGCAACTCGATTTCGGCGGCGCTCGGCATGGCTGTGGCCGCCAAGCAGAAGGGGGAGAACGACAGGCACGTAGTGGCAGTGATAGGCGACGGAGCCATGAGCGGAGGACTCGCCTTCGAGGGAATCAACAACGTATCGAGCACGCCCAACGACCTGCTCATCATACTCAACGACAACGATATGAGTATCGACCGGGCCGTGGGCGGTATGGAGAAATACCTGCTCAACCTCGACACCAACGATACCTACAACCGACTGAGGTTCAAGGCTTCGCAATGGCTGCACTCGAAAGGCTACCTCAACGATGACAGGCGAAAGGGAATACTGAGACTGAACAACGCGCTGAAGTCGGCACTGAGCCACCAGCAGAACATCTTCGAGGGAATGAACATACGGTACTTCGGACCCTTCGACGGACACGACATACGCGAAGTGGTGCGCGTGCTGCGACAACTCAAGGACATGAAAGGCCCCAAGTTGCTCCACCTGCACACCACCAAGGGCAAGGGCTACGAGCCTGCAGAGAAAAGCGCCACCATCTGGCACGCACCAGGAAAGTTTGATCCCGAGACGGGCGAGCGATTAGTGAGCGACACCAGCAACCAGCCGCCCAAATATCAGGACGTCTTCGGAAACACCCTGCTCGAACTGGCACGGCAGAACCACAACATCGTGGGTGTAACGCCCGCCATGCCCACCGGATGCTCCATGAGCATCATGATGAAGCAGATGCCCGACAGGGTGTTCGACGTGGGCATAGCCGAAGGACACGCCGTCACCTTCTCGGCAGGAATGGCAAAGGACGGACTCATGCCGTTCTGCAACATATACAGCTCGTTCGCACAGCGGGCCTACGACAACATCATACACGACATGGCGCTGCTCAGTCTGCCCGTGGTGCTGTGTCTCGACAGGGCTGGACTCGTGGGCGAGGACGGACCCACACACCACGGAGCCTTCGACCTGGCGGCGCTGCGGCCTGTGCCCCACCTCACCATCGCATCGCCTATGAACGAGCACGAGCTGCGCAATCTGATGTACTCGGCCCAGTTGCCCCACCACGGTTGCTACGTGATACGCTACCCCAGAGGCAACGGTGTGCTCACCGACTGGCGAAACCCCATGCAGGAAATCGTGACCGGAACGGGCAGAAAACTGAAGGAAGGCACCGACGTGGCTGTGCTCACCCTCGGACCTATCGGAAACGATGCTGCCGAGGCCATAGCCGAAGTGGAGAAAGAGACGGAGGGACTGAGCGTGGCCCATTACGACATGCGATTCCTGAAACCGCTCGACGAGAAACTGCTCCACGAGATAGGTAGCAAATTCAACCGCATCGTAACCATCGAGGACGGCGTGCGCATGGGCGGCTTCGGCTCTGCCGTCCTGGAATGGATGAGCGACCACGACTATCATCCTCACGTCATCCGCATGGGACTGCCCGACGAGTTTGTGGAACACGGCACGATAGCACAGCTCAGAGAAATCGTACACATGGATAAGAAATCAATCAAAGAAGCTATTATAAAAGAATGAAAATCATCATTGCTGGCGCATACGCCATCGGAACGCACCTGGCGAGACTCCTGTCACGCAGCAACGAGGAGATAACACTCATCGACGAGAGCGAGGAGCGGCTGGCTAGCATCGGCTCCGACTGCGACCTGCTCACCATGGTGGGAAAGCCTACAAGCCTGAAGATATTGCGCGATGCGGGAACGGCTGACGCCGACCTCTTCATCGCTGTCACACCATTGGAGAGCACCAACATCACTGCCAGCATCCTGGCGAAAAACCTGGGAGCCAAGCGAACGGTGGCACGCGTGGACAACCCCGAATACATGGATCCGCAGGCACAGGAGTTCTTCCAGGGACTGGGCATCAGCAAGCTGATATATCCAGAGATGCTCGCCGCTGTCGACATCAACAACGGACTGAAGATGAGCTGGGTGAGACAGCGATGGGACGTGCACGACGGCGCCCTGGTGATGCTCGGCATCAAGCTGCGACAGACCTGCGAGATACTGAACCAGCCGCTCAAGGACATCAGCGGACCCAACGACCCCTACCACGTAGTGGCCATCAAGCGAGGCGACGAAACCATCATCCCCGGCGGTAACGACGAGCTGAAACTCTACGACCTGGCTTACTTCATGACCACTCGCAACTATATTCCCTACATCCGAAAGATAGTGGGCAAGGAGCACTATGTGGACGTGAAGAACGTGATGATTATGGGCGGAGGACGCACGGCCGTGAGAGCCGTGAAGAAAATGCCCGAATACATGGAGTGCAAAATCATCGAGAAGGACGAGGCACGGTGTGAGTACCTCAACGAAATACTCGACGAGAACAAGACGCTCGTCATCCATGGCGACGGACGCGACATCCCGCTGCTCAACGAGGAGGGAATACGCAGCACGCAGGCTTTCGTGGCGCTGACGGGAAACGCAGAGACCAATATCCTGGCATGCCTCACAGCCAAGCGCATGGGAGTGAGAAAGACCGTGGCTGCCGTAGAGAACGTCGACTACGTGAGCATGGCTGAGAGCCTCGACATCGGAACCATCATCAACAAGAAGGTGATTGCCGCCAGCTACATCTATCAGATGATGCTCGACGCCGACGTGATGAACGTGAGATTCCTCATGAATGCCAACGCCGACGTGGCGGAGTTCATCGCCAAAGAAGGATCCAAGGTAACCAAGAAGCCTGTCAAGGACCTGGGAATGCCCATCGGCGTGACCATCGGCGGACTGGTGCGTGGCGAGGAGGGAATGCTCGTTTCGGGCAACACGCAGATTGAAGCGGGCGACTCGGTCATGGTATTCTGCCACAACATCAATATGAAGAAGATAGAAAAATACTTTGTATGATGGGAGAGAATGGGAACTTCCATTAACTTCTTAAAACTTCCCTCACTTGAGAAAACTTGAACAGAAAGAATGATCAACTGGAAACTGATATACAAGGTTCTGGGGCAGCTGCTCTTCATTGAGGCTTCGCTGCTGCTGCTCAGTCTGCTGGTAGCTGTCTACTATCAGCAGGAAGACATCTTTGCCTTCATCGTGGCAACGCTGACCACCATTGGCGGAGGACTCATCCTGAAATGGCGAGGACACGGAGCCGACAACTCCATGTCGCGACGCGACGCCTATCTCGTTGTCTCGCTATCGTGGATTATCTTCAGCCTCTTCGGCACACTGCCCTTCATGGTGAGCGGCTACATCAACCACTTCACCGATGCCTACTTCGAGACGATGTCGGGATTCACCACCACCGGAGCCACCATACTCGACGACGTGGAGTGCTTTCCGCACGGACTGCTGTTCTGGCGATCACTCACACAGTGGATAGGCGGACTGGGTATCGTGTTCTTCACCATCGCCCTGCTGCCATCGCTCGTAGGCGGACAGACCAAGGTGTTTGCCGCCGAAGCCACAGGCCCTATTAAGACCAAGTTGCATCCACGTCTCTCCACATCGGCAAAGTGGATTTGGAGCACCTATCTCGTGCTCACCATCGCCTGCATTCTGTCGTATTATGTAGCGGGAATGGGACTTTTCGACAGCTTCAACTATGCCATGACGACTACGGCTACGGGAGGCTTCTCTACCCACAACACCAGTACCGAGTTCTTCCATTCGCCATCGCTCGAATACATCTGTACGTTCTTCTGTTTCCTATCGGGTGTCAACTTCACACTGCTCTATGCCGCCGTCATCAAGTTTAAGATCAAGGAACTGTTCCGCAACTCCGAGTTCCGATTCTACATCTTCCTCGTCACGGTCTTCAGCGTCTTCATTATGGTTGAGCTCATTGTGATGCGCAACTACGACATAGAGCACGCCTTCCGCAGCGCCATCTTCCAGGTGGTTTCGTTTATCACGACCACTGGTCTCTTCAACGACGATGCCGCACTCTGGCCTCACGTCACATGGGTGGTGCTGTCGATGTGTATGTTTATCGGTGCCTGCTCGGGCAGTACGAGCGGTGGACTGAAATGCATCCGTGGCGTCATCCTGCTGCGCATGGTGAAGAATGAGTTCCGACAGATATTGCACCCCAACGCCGTGCTGCCGCTCAAGATCGACGGGGTGAACGTGCCCATGCAGAAACGCGTCACGCTGCTGGCTTTCCTCACCATCTACCTCATCATCTGCGTCATCATCTCGTTTACGATGATAGCGATGGGAATCGACAACACCAATTCCATCACCATCACGCTGAGTTGCATAGGAAACGTAGGACCAACCTTGGGAACTGAGATTGGACCCACCATGTCGTGGAGCGAACTGCCCGATCTGGCCAAGTGGTTCTGTTCGCTCATGATGCTCATCGGCCGTCTGGAAATCTTTACAGTACTCGTGATCTTCACACCAGCCTTCTGGAAGGAAAATTAGGGGGGGGGAAGGAAAACGGTAAAAAAGTAAAAAGAGCCTTCTTGCTGATAAGGTGTTTCATGTAAAGGATAAAAAATAGAAAAATAAAATTAACATAACATAAAATAATAAGTGTACTCTGCTCGTTATTTGTTTAGTAAATACTCAACTATAACAAGTGTGGAGCTAAAAAAGCAAAAGAGTAAAAAAAATTATTCTATTTGGCTATAAATTACTGACACAATGAAACCATTAAAATTTGAGCCCTTACTGAAGTCTACCATCTGGGGTGGCAACAAGATAATCAACTTCAAGCATCTCAACCTGCAGCAGGAGAAAGTAGGCGAGAGCTGGGAAATCTCTGGCGTGCCTGGGAACGAGAGCATCGTGGCTGACGGCGAGATGAAAGGCAAAAGCCTCAACGAAGTGGTCGCCGAACTGAAAGACCGTTTCTTAGGCAAGGAGAACTATCAGCGATTCGGCAATGAGTTTCCGCTGCTCATCAAGTTTATCGATGCCAACACCGACCTCTCCATTCAGGTGCACCCCAACGACGAGATAGCGCACAAGCAAGGCAAGGAGCGCGGAAAGACAGAGATGTGGTACGCCCTGCCATGCGATCCCGAGGCCAAGCTATACAACGGTCTGAAAATGAAGATCACACCCGAAGAGTACAAGCAGATGGTAGAGAACGGCACCATTACAGATGTCCTGGCACAATACAAGGTGAAGGAGGACGACTGCTTCTTTATCCCTGCAGGCAGAATACACACCATCGGAACGGGTTGCTTCGTGGCAGAGATACAGCAAACCTGCGACGTGACTTACCGCATCTACGACTTCAAGCGCAAGGACAAGGACGGCAACTACCGACAGCTGCACACCAAGGAAGCTGCCGAGTGCATCGACTACACCGTGCTGTCCAATTATCGACAGGAATACAAACCTGTGAAGAATCAGGGTGTCAGCATCGTGCGCTGCCCTTATTTTTACACCACTGTCTACGATCTCGACGAACCTATGACGCTCGATTACTCTGAACTCGACAGTTTCGTGATTCTAATCGGCCTGAAGGGCCAAGCCACCGTCACCGACAACGAGTGCAACACCATCACCCTGCAGGGCGGCGAAAGCATCGTGGTTCCAGCCTCCACCCAGACGTTGAAGGTAGAGGGAACATTGAAGTTCCTCGAAACTTACGTATAATTTTTAAAGGTAAAAAGGATTTCTAAAGGTAAAAAAGGTAAAAAAGTAAAAAGGTAAAAAGAGCCTTCTTGCTGATAAAGAGTAAACCTTTTTACCCTTTTACTTTTTTACCTTTTTACCCTTTTACCTTTTTACCTTTTTACCCTTTTACCTTTTTACCTTTAAAAATCCTTTTCCAAATATCTTTCCACGTCCGCCAGGATCTTCTGGAATTCCGGAGAGAACTGATAGTAGGTATTTTTCTTCATCATCATCTTCACCTTGCCGAGGCTGTTCTCGTAGCAAGCTATTTCGGTGCGTGCCTGTTCGCTGTGAACAGCACGGTCGCGGATGTCGTTCTCCTGCTCATTGCGCAGAATGTCGCACACCGTCTGCACCACCGGACTCACTACCAGGTCGAAAAGATGATGACCCTGGATGTAAAGATAAGTATTGTTGTCGTTGATTCCCAAGTCGCGCAACATCCGCTCCGTCTCAGGCAAGGCATCCTTGAGTTTGGGGAAACGGCGCTCCAGCTGGAACATCTTCGCCCTCACCTTCTTGCTCAGATACTCTATCGCCCACTTCGGATTCTGAATGCGTACTGAGGGAAGCACCACCACCTTGTTGAACTCGCACATATCGAAGTGCATCGTCATCTTGCGGCGCTGCAGAAAGACAACATGCCATACAAAGAGAGGCCAGATGGTTTGGGAATAAGACTGCAGGAAGCGCTCAAAGTTGAAAATGCGATGGTCATTGAGCGTCACCATCACACAGGTCTCGTGCAGTCCCTTGGCATAACACTGGAAGTTTTCTATCGCGTAGGCATAAGTATGAAAGATGTAGGGATTCTCCAACATCTGTCTCGACATCTCCGTAGCGCCTTGCAGAATATAGTCGTAGTCAGCATCCACACAGGCTATCATGTCTCTGCCCACGCCCTTGAGCATATTGGAGATGGCAGCCTTCTTGCCCCTGTCGAGATGCTGGTTGCGCGAAGGCAGCATGATATCGAAAGTTAGTTTGTCGTCCTCATAACGGCCAAGCACCGAGCGCCAGAAGAACACATCGTCGTAGCTCTCGACGTAGACTACTATTCTGCGCCGGGCTTTCTTCGGAGTCATCTTGTTGATGGCCTCGAAGTATTGCGAATTGATATTATCGGTTAAACGTTTAGCCATAAGCAGAACAATTAAACACTAAACATTAAACACTAAAACATCACTTAATCGTTATGTCGTTCACCTCAGTCACACGGTCGGTCCAGCCGTCCATGACCACAGCAGGACTGTGGGTTGTCATGATAATCTGAATGTTGGGGTTCAACTTCAGCACCAAGGAGATAAGCTGCTTCTGCCATTCAAAGTGCAGACTGATCTCAGGCTCGTCCATGAAGAGCACATAGGACTGATTGTCTTCCACCAGCACAGTGAGCAGAATGGCAAGCATCTGCTTCTCGCCTGCCGACAGCTGATAAGGCTGCAGTACCTCGCCGATCTGGTTGAACTTAATCTCATTGGCAGTGCGGATGATGGTCTTGCCCGTCTCGCGGAACAGGTCGTCCACGATGTCCTGAAACATCCTCTTGGGCTCGCTGAGCGCCTGAGCCTTCTGGGCAGCATCGGGTTCACCACTCTGCAGCACGGCAATGATACGGTTGCCGATGTTCACCTGATAGTCGAGGTACTTGCGCTGCAACTGGAAGAGCTGCCAGTCGAGCTCAGTGACAAGCGTAAGATCCACCTTGCTGATCATCTCAGAGTTGAGCAGCGGACGGTCGACCGAACGAATCACGTCAAACCGAATCCACTTAGCCTCCTCGGGCTCCACCTTCAGATGAACACCCTTGAGCAGATGGCTTGGAAACTCACCCCCGGCACTCAGGCCTTTCACTACCTTGTTGAGAATGGTGCTCTTTCCCACTCCGTTCACACCGCTCAGGATGTTCACCCTGCGGTCGAGGTTCCAAAGTATGTGCTTGGTACCACTCCATAGAGAGTCTATCTCTATCTGCTTGATATAATCGGCATATTTCTGCATAGGTTTATACTTTTATCTACTTTAACTCTAAAACTTAGGGCAAATATAATCATTTTAACCGAAATTTTGTACCTTTGCATCGATTTTTTATATTAAATAAGGTAAAATGGGTAACAACAAACCACTTTTAGCCCACTTGTGTCTCTTTGGATCGGGCGCATTCTGGGGACTGATGGCACCTGTAGGCAAGGATGCCATGACACACGGCATCGAGGGTATCGACATGGTATCATTCCGCGTTCTGGGCGGAGCCATCCTCTTCTGGCTCACTTCACTCTTCACTCGCAGGGAGCACATCCCTACAACCGACATCATCAAGTTGGCTGGAGCTGGACTCTTCGGACTGGTATTCAACCAGTGCTGCTACACCATCGGACTGAGCATCACCTCGCCCAGCAATTCGAGCATCATGACTACATCGATGCCTATCTTCGCCATGATTCTGTCGTTCCTCATCCTCCGCGAGCCCATCACCTGGAAGAAGGTGGCTGGCGTACTCTTAGGCTGCAGCGGTGCCGTGCTCATCATCATGACAAGTGCCACGGCGGGAAATGCCAAGGTGGGAAACATCTGGGGCGACTTACTCTGCATGGCCGCACAACTGTCGTTTGCGCTCTATCTGTCGCTCTTCAAGCCCTTGGTGGGAAAGTATTCGCTCTTCACCATCAACAAGTGGATGTTCACCTGGGCATCGGTCATGATCCTGCCTTTCTCCGCCTCTCATGTGGCTTCCATCCCATGGGCTGAGGTGCCAGTATCGGCATGGTGGGAAACGGGCTACGTCATCTTCTTCGGCACTTATCTGGGCTACATCCTGATGATGATAGGTCAGAAGACACTCCGACCCACAGTGGTTTCGGTATACAATTATGTGCAGCCCTTGGTCTCTGTTTCTGTCAGCGTGCTCGTAGGCCTGGCTGTCTTCAAAGGCACGCAGGCTCTTGCCGCCCTCCTCGTCTTCTCAGGCGTTTGGCTGGTTATCAAGAGCAAGTCGAAACACGACATCGACAAGCACGACCACAGCCTGGCCTACGAGAAAAGGCATGCGTAAACTGATTTCATGTCGATAAAAAAACAGTAACTGTCCTCATCTGACATAACCTTTCAGATGAGGACAGTCTTTTTTCGCCAAATTAGGTAACAAATTACAGCCAAATTGGGTAACAAATTACAGCCAAATTGGGTAAAAATATGCAGCCAAATTTGGTAATTCCAAGATTTCATCGTATATTTGCAGCAGAAATAAAAGAGATTTGACATGAAGGAATACAAGAAAAGAATTGCAGATAAACTATTGGAATACAGATTAGAAGAAGTTGGAGCTGTATTGATAGAAGGCCCAAAATGGTGTGGAAAAACAACCACAGCAGAACAAAAGGCCAAAAGCGTGCTATATATGGCAGACCCAGACAACCAAAACAACTATCTGGAAATGGCGAATTTAAAGATAAAAATGCTCCTGAAAGGAGAAAAGCCACGTCTCATTGACGAATGGCAAATCATTCCGCAAATCTGGGATGCCATACGATTTGAAGTGGACCACCAAGGTGAGGAAGGCTTGTTTATCCTCACAGGTTCTGCCGTGCCTACATCATCTGAAAAAATACATCACACGGGTACAGGACGTTTCGCTTGGATTACCATGCGCCCTATGTCATTATGGGAATCGAGAGAATCTACAGGCGAAGTAAGTATCAGCGAACTGTTTAAAGGAAATGTAAACCAAGAAGGTTTCAACAAATTGAAACTGGAAGATATCGCCTTTCTCGTCTGCAGAGGAGGATGGCCCAGTGCTACAACCAAGAACACAAGAGCTGCCTTGCGACAGGCATACGACTATTACGATGCAGTGGTTAAGACTGATATTTCAAGGGTAGATGAAATCAGCAGAAACAGCGAACGAACCAAGCTCCTTCTGCGTTCATACGCCCGTTCACAAGGTGGACAAGTCAGTATCGGAGCCATACGACAAGACATGAAGGAAAATGATGATGAGACGCTGGCAGACAAGACTGTTCAGAGTTACATCGGTGCGCTCAAAAAAATCTTCGTCATAGAGGACATGCCTGCCTGGAATCCGAACCTTCGCAGCAAGACAGCCATCCGTTCGGCTGAAACCCGATATTTCGTTGATCCATCTATTGCTGTGGCAGCATTAGGTCTTGGTCCTGATGACCTCATCAACGACTTGGAGACTTTCGGCTTGCTCTTCGAGACCTTATGCGTTCGTGATCTTCGTGTATATGCAGATGCCATAGATGGCAACGTCTATCATTATCGCGACAAGAACGGCTTGGAATGTGATGCTGTTCTCCATCTCCGCAACGGTTCATACGGCCTCATCGAAATTAAGCTGGGTGGTGCACAAGCCATCGAAAAAGGAGTCTCTACGCTAACTGCTCTTGCTGACAAGATAGACACTACCAAGATGAAATCCCCATCTTTTATGATGGTACTCACAGCTGTCGGCGACTATGCTTACCGCAGAGAAGACGGAGTATATGTGGTGCCTATCGGCTGCCTGAAAGATTAACTTTGTAGAGAATCCAGGCTACTTGTATTATTCCAATGCTGGCACATTCATTCCTGGCACTTTGGAGAATGTTTTGAGGGACGAAGAGCCTCAGACGCATTTTCGCAATGAATGTCTGTGTAGGGCTATGGTAGATTTCAACATGATTGATACTGTAAGCCGTGGTATCAAGAAAATGTTCAATGAGCAATGGCGCAGACATTTCCCTATGCCAGACTATGAGATTGACCAGATAAAGAAAATTGCATCAAAACAACAACCGATGTCGAAATTTAGATGTATACGACTAAGGAACATAAAACAATTACCAGTAGATGAGGACGGATTAATTAATTATGGTTCGTGCCCACACGTACGTATAATTTATTTTTTATAAAAATGTATCAAAGTATCATTTTTGATGTTCAACACCGTTATATCTAATTGATATATTAGCAGTTGCCGGCAATGAGACTTTTCGTGAAATATGATGGGAAGTATCATAGAAGTATCATAAAAGTCGCATTTTTGGCGAAAAAACATCATTTTCGATGCAACATTTTGCCATTTTCCACGTTATTAAGATAATCAATTATTAACTTAATACCCAATAACACATGGACGAAAAAGAACTGCTGAGAAAAGCTTTTGAGTCTGGCGAGGTGCCAGGCATCATCACCTACTGCTTCACCGAACTTTGTCCGATGAAAAACAACTGTATCCACTATCTCGCCTCGCTCTACAAGAACGACGACACCAAGCGGGGCCATGCCATCTTCCCCAATGCCTTGAAAAACGGAAAATGCGAGTTCTTCGCCCCACTGCGTATCGTGAAAATGGCCTGGGGATTCGACAAGCTCTTTGCCGAGGTGAAGGTGAAGGACGCTCCCCTGCTCCGCTCCGAGATGAGAAGCTACCTCGGCAGCAAAGGACAGTACTACCGATATAAACTGGGACAACAGAAACTCGTGCCCGAACAGCAGGAACACATCAAGCAACTCTTCGCTCGCTTCGGTTACAAGGATGTGGATTTCGAATACTTCGCCGAGGAAATCGACTTCACGAGTATATGATGAAGATTCCTGCCACCCATGGTTTCTCCGTGCCCACCACATGTTCACTTACGGACCGACGGACGGGCATCGACTGAACAAGCGGTTGGCATCGACTGAACAAGCCTCGGGCACACACTGCCAACACAGTGGGCAACGAGTGCCCAGACTGAAGGCCCGTTTTTGGGCACTATACTTTCATTTTCCAACAAGCTTTCAAAAAAAAACATCATGAAGATTACAATCGTACACAACGACAATAAGAAGCAACTCCTCGTCAGCACAAAGACGATGGAGAAACTACTGGAGCGCATCGCCAAGGACGACAGTAAGCAGAGCGTAACCCGATTCAGAGACTACGCCGCCTACATCGACGAAGACTATCGTTTCTACAAGGACATGCCTACATGGATGCACATCTATCCTGCCGCCGAGTTTGCGAAGGACGAGAACAGCAACCTGAAGATGAAGGTTTGTAATGGCATCCTGCTCCTCAAGTTCAACAACATCACCGACCCCGACGGCACGGAAGGCGTGAAGCGTTCGGTCGCCATCCTGCCCTCCACCTTTGCCGCACTGGAAAGTGCCGACGGAAAGAGCGTCATCGTGCTGGTAAAATTCACCAACCAGAACGACAAGCTGCCTACTTCCGAGCCTGAGGCGAAGCAGCTCTATCGCATAGCCTACCAACAGATCCACCCCATCTACCAAGCCGTGGTCAAGGCATCGCTCACCATCGGCGCCCAGGTTGCTTCCGCCGAGGCTTCCTCTGCCATGTCGAACGAGCCTTCGCTGCACAACAGTTTCATGATGACGCTGGATGCCCACCCTTATTACAATGCCAAGGCGGTGGCGATGAGGATAGACTGTCATTACCGCACGGAAGACACCGACCAGCAAGCCGATCCCGAAGCGAAAGGAAAGGCAAGAAACGAGGACATGGATTGCAAGGACGAGAAAAACGACATAGCAAGCATGATGCTGCTGTTGAGAAACCAATACAATTTCAGATACAACTCGGTAATGAAATACGTGGAATACCAGCCGAAGGAGAAAGGATGGTACGGATACCGACCCGTGGAGCCGAGGGTGATGAAAAGAATGACGCTCGAAGTACAGTTGGCTGGACTAAGGGTGAGCATCAAGGACGTGAGGAATTTTCTGGAGTCGGACTACATCAAGAATTACAATCCGATAGAAGAGTATCTCTATCTGTGCCACAACAAGTGGGACGGCAAGGACCACATCCGTGCCTTGGCCCGCACCGTGCCCACCAACAATCCATACTGGGCAGACTGGTTTTACACGTGGTTTCTCGGCATGGTGGACCAATGGCGTGGATACACGCATCGCCAGTACGGCAACTCGGTGGCTCCGCTCCTCATCTCCAAACAGGGCTTCAACAAGAGCACATTCTGCCGCCGTCTCTTGCCGCCCGAACTGCAATGGGGGTACAGCGACAACCTGATTCTCTCGGAGAAACGACAGGTGTACCAGGCGATGGCACAGTTCATGCTCATCAATCTTGACGAGTTCAACCAGATTTCACCACAGGTGCAACAGGGTTTTCTGAAGAATCTTATCCAGTTACCTACGCTGAAATACAAGCCGCCGTACGGAAGTCACGTCATGGAGTTTCCACGCCTCGCCTCCTTCATCGCCACGAGCAACATGAACGACATCCTCACCGACCCATCCGGCAACCGCCGTTTCATCGGCATCGAGTTGACGGGCCCCATCGACGTGAGTGTCCGTCCCAACCACCTGCAACTTTTCGCCCAGGCACTTGTGGCGTTGGGCAATGGCGAGAAGTGTTATTTCGACGCCGAGCAGGTGAAGCTCATCATGCAGAGCAACTGCCAGTTTGAGGTGGTTCAGCCGATAGACCAGTATTTCCGTCTCTACTTCGAACCTGCCGACGACGAGAAGGAAGGTGAGTACATGACGGCCGCCGAGATTTTCGACTTTCTGAAAAAGCAGATTGGTTCGTCGCTGAAAGTAAACAGCTTGATGGGATTCGGACGAAAATTGGCTAACATGACGCAACTGAACCACAAGCGTTTCGCCGATGGAATGAAGTATCTGGTAAAGAAAAGATAAAGCAGCTCAAAATGAGACTTCCATGATACTTTTATGAGACTTTTCGGAACAAAATCCGAAAAGTCTCATTTATTATATATGTCTATCTATCAATGTATTACAAAAAGTTTCAAAGCCAAGAATGATACTTTGACACTTTTCTTTCAAAAAAACATTTACGGGCAAGAGATCAGCATCCTAAGTAAACCATAAGTCCACCCAGTACGATATACAACACGGCGTATGGGATGGCGGAACGGAGGATCTCGCCGTCCTTACCCTCCATGTCGCATGAGGCAGTGGCGATGGCGATGCTCTGCGGACTGATCATCTTTCCACCCGTGGCACCTGTGGTATTGGCGGCAACAAGCCAGTTGCTTTGACTTCCCTCCATCCCGAAGAAAGTATCAGTGCCCGTCATGCCGAGCTGGTTGGCAACATGAGCCTGGAGCTTGGCGAAGAGAATATTGGATGAAGTATCAGAACCCGTAACGAAGGTACCGATGGCACCAATCATCGGAGCTACCAATGGATAGAAATCACCCGTCACAGCCACCAAGCCCGAGGCGATGGAAGTTATCATACCCGAATAGTTCATCACACTCGCCAAGGCTATCAGCGAACAGATGGTAACCACCGTCTTGCGCAAGTTCACCGTGGTTCGGGCCAAGATGACCATCAGTCGCTTGAAACTCAACCCCTGTACCAATCCACCGATCGTAGCACCCAGGAAGAGCATCAACCCTGCATTCGAAATCCAACCGAACTTAAAGGTACTGCCCAGCACCGGCAGATGAACAGCACTCACCAAATGCGTCTTCAGGAAGGCGTTGACTGGAGGACAGAGCGCACCCGACACCAAGATAAACACCAATATAAAGAGGTAAACGCTCCACGCCTTGAAGCTCTCGGAGAAAGTGAAGGTCTCCTGTTTCTGCACCTTGCTCTTTCTCGCAAACACCTTGGCATAAACGATGATGGCAGCGATGGCGGCGATAGAGCCAATGATGGCAGGAGTCTCCGAACCGAGATAATAGCCGCAGACGAACTGCACCGCCACGGAAATCATTCCCACCCAAAGGGATATGACAAGGTTTTTGACGAGATTATGCCTATCGGTAAGGGTAAGGATGATGAAAGGCAGGATGATGAAGAGCGGAGACAACTGTATGATGGCAAACGCCGATGTTTCGCAAATCTGCGCCACCGATGCCGAGCCGCTATCCGCCACCTCATTGCAGAGCGTGGTGACAGGCACACCGACGGCACCAAATCCCGTTGCCACCGTGTTGCCGACCAAGGACACCAGAGCCGAGAACATGGGTTTGAATCCCAGTCCAATGAGGATGGCGGCAGGAATCGCCACCGCCGTTCCGAAGCCTGCCATGCCTTCGAGCAATCCGCCGAATCCCCAGACGAGCAGCAGCACGAGCAATCCCTTGTCGTCGGTAATAGAAGTGAATTGTTTCTTGATAACCTCAATCTGCTTGCTTTCCACCAATATATTATAGCTATAGATAGCCATCAGGATGATGATGAGGATCGGGAACACCGCCTTCAGCAGACCTTCCACCACAGCCCATCCCGTCAGGGCGAGGATGCTGTCCCCCGCATGTTCCGGGGCTATCATCCCCAGTGGAGAGGCGGCGAAAAGAGCCAGCAATACAGTTACTACGAGTGTCAACAAGGCGCTCTTATGTCCTGCCATCTTGAAGCCGAGCATCAAGACGAAGAGCAACACAATGGGTACAATAGAAATAATAGATGCCATAAGTTATTCAGATTTTATGTTTTTGTCTGCAAATATAACAATTTTCTTTGAGAATAGAATATATTCTTTTTAAAGAAATAAGTTTTTTTACTCAACTTTCGCAAATGGGGAAGTTAAAGAATTTAAAGAAGTTAGAGAAGTTAAAGCCATATGCTTTACAGCTAAATCTTCAACCAAAAAGGCTGTTGGCTATAACTTCTAACGACCGAAGGGAGTGATAACTTCTTTAACTTCTGAACTTGCGGAAGTTCTGTAATTAACACAAAATAGCTTAATGAATAATGATTATCGTAAAATTTAATGTATATTTGCAGCAAAATTCAGTGAAAAAATGAAACTGAACAAGATAAAAGATGTCTTAGCAAGTATGTTGTAGAACTTCTGATAATAAAATATTATTTGAATATGGGCATAAGTAAAAATTTAACAGAAGAGGATGTAAAGTTCCGCTATATCAACGAAGCCATTACAAGCAAGGGATGGTCAAAGAATAGTATATTTATGGAACAGAAAGTTAAATTTACAGACGGTAAAATTAACCTTCATGGTAATCTTGTGCATAGAGAGAAACCGAAGTTTGCCGACTATTTCAAGAAGCGCAAGGCTCTTGACCATGAGATAGACAAGACACTTGCAGAAATACAGCGTATCCTGGGGATAAATGTGAATGTGGACGAATTGTAAAATGTGGAACGGTGTTCCACAAATTATGAAAAAGTGAGACGCTGTCTCACTAATTCAGAAAAGGATTGGATAATATGGAAAAATTTGCATTGACAAACACAACAGAAAAGCTGACTCAACCTGAGAAAAACTTTGTCTCTGACTTGAAGCATTTAGCCGGTGAAGCACGTCGGCAAGCCTATCGCAGTGCAGACCATCTATTGGTGGTTCGCAACTGGCTTATCGGTTGGCGTATTGTGACACAGGAACAAAATGGAGAGGAACGTGCGAAATATGGCAAACATGTCTTAAAATTGGCCTCCCAAACCCTTACAGAAGAATACGGCAGGGGATTCGGACTGACAAGCATAAAGAACATGCGCTCTTTTTACCTGATGTTCAGTAAATTACAAATTGGTCAAGCAATGCTTGACCAATTCAAACTCACAGACGAAACAATTCGTCAAGCACCGCTTGACGAATCTATGATACCATTTTATCCTAACCTATCATGGCTTCACTATGAACGCTTACTGCGTGTAAAAGATGCGGATGCAAGGTTGTGGTATTTGAAGGAGGCGGCTCGTGAACAATGGGATTACCGTACCTTGCAGCGTAATATCTCCTCACAATACTATTATCGTTTGTTGCAAACCCCTGAGCATCTGCACAAAGAGGTAAGTGACGAGATGCGTTCGCTGACTTCAGATTTCGAAAAAGACAAACTCTCTTATCTCAAGAATCCTGTGATAGCAGAGTTCTTAGGATTACCACAGAACCCTGCCTATAGTGAATCGAAACTGGAAACTGCCATTATCGACCATCTGCAGACTTTCATCATGGAGTTGGGCAAAGGCTATGCGTTTGTGGCTCGCCAACAGCATATCAAGACGGACATGGGCGATTTCTATATCGACCTTGTGTTTTACAACATCATCCTTAAGTCCTATCTCATTATTGATTTAAAGACTACGCAGATAACTCATCAGGATGTGGGACAGATGGATATGTACGTCAGAATGTATGACGAGTTGAAGAAAGAGGAAGGCAATAATCCTACTATCGGTTTGGTTCTGTGTTCTGACACTAGCAAAGACCTTGCACGTTATTCCATATTGAAAGACAGCAAGCAGCTCTTTGCCGCTAAGTATCTTACTTATCTTCCTACAGAAGAAGAGTTGAGCCGAGAAATCCGTGAACAGAAAGAGTTTTTTGAATTACAAAAGGGAAAAGAGGTAGAAGATGAAGATTAGAAATAGTATATAATTCGTCAACATCTTGTTGGCGAATTGATGCTTTACGATAAAACTTATGTTATGAACGGAAAACAATTAAAGAATAGCATATTACAATGATCATATATGCAATTCTTCGCTTACCAAATAGGTTGGTATAGATTGCAATGTCTTTTCGATTGCAAAAACAAAGCCGGCTTCGTTTTAGGGGTTATTCCCTCTCCTATTCATCCCAGGATGTCCAGGGGGTGTAGGGTTTTGCCATATCGGCAACACTGCCGTTGCCGTTGTCTTCATTTCCTCCTTCTGATGAAGTTCCACCCACATTAGTGCCAGTTCCTCCGTTGACGATTTGGTTCTGGTCTACTTTTCCAGGCGATGCGGCTATGAAATGTTCTGTTTCCATCTTCACCAATATCATAGTTGGCTTGTTGTATATCTTTTTCATTTTCTTTTCTCCTTTTACTATTATTTTTATTAGTAAAAAAATCAAAACGTTTTCTTTTTGCATATCATTTTTTCGCAATTAATTACGAAAACGTTTACGATAACTCCCCTTTCCTTACGTTTTATCTCTCAATCACTATCTTTCGCTTACTTTTTACTGCCAACTTCGTCATTTATACATAAAAAAGACAGAAAGCAAATCTCCCCATTCCCTATATATAATAAGGTGTAAAGGGAGAAAAAGAGGGCAAAAACAGTCATATACCACAAACGTGGTAGTAAGAATGCCACTATTATGCGATTTCATAACTCGTTTTTTCGCCGTACCTTTGCATCGTCAATCAGAAATAATAAACAATTTAAAGAAAGGACATAGATTATGAGTACAGAAAAGAAACTTCGCTTTGAGACACTTCAGTTGCATGTAGGTCAGGAAAATCCAGATCCAGCTACCGACGCTCGTGCGGTGCCTATCTACCAGACCACAAGTTACGTGTTCCGCAACTCTCAGCACGCTGCCGATAGATTTGGACTCCGTGACGCAGGTAACATCTATGGTCGCTTGACCAACTCTACTCAGGGTGTATTCGAAGACCGTGTGGCTGCCCTTGAGGGTGGTGTGGCTGGTCTGGCTGTCGCTTCTGGTGCTGCCGCCGTTACCTACGCTCTGCAGAACATCCTTCAGAATGGCGACCACATCGTAGCAGCCGACAATATCTACGGTGGTACTTATAACCTCATCACTCATACATTATCCACACAGGGCGTCAGCTACTCCATCGTGGATCCTCGCAACTTCGAGCAGGTAGAGGCAGCCATCCAGGACAATACCAAAGCTCTCTATGCAGAGACCTTCGGAAATCCTAACTCAGATGTGACCGATATCGACAAGTTGGCAGAGATTGCTCATCGCCACAACATCCCATTGATTATCGACAACACCTTCGGCACCCCATACCTCATCCGTCCTATCGAGCACGGAGCAGATATCGTGGTTCACTCAGCTACTAAGTTCATCGGCGGTCATGGTTCTTCTCTCGGTGGCGTCATCGTAGATGGCGGTAAGTTCGACTGGAAGGCGAATGCAGACAAGTTCCCTACCCTCGCTAAGCCAGACCCATCTTATCATGGTGCAGTATTCGCAGATGTAGCCGGAGCAGCAGCCTTCGTAACCCGAATCCGTGCGGTCATCCTTCGTGATACCGGTGCTACCATCTCTCCATTCAATGCCTGGATTCTTCTTCAGGGCTTGGAGACATTGAGCCTCCGTGTAGAGCGCCACGTACAGAATGCATTGAAGGTAGTGGAGTATCTGGAGAATAACCCTAAGGTGGCTAAGGTTAATCACCCAGCCGTTCCTTCTCATCCCGACCACGAACTCTACAAGAAACTCTTCCCTAACGGCGGTGGTTCTATCTTCACCTTCGACATCAAGGGCGGCGAGAAAGAGGCATGGGAGTTCATCGACCACCTGCGCATCTTCTCTTTGCTGGCCAACGTAGCCGACGTGAAGTCACTGGTTATCCACCCAGCCACCACCACCCACTCTCAGTTGAGTCCAGAGGAGTTGGAGGAGCAGCACATCTATCCTTCTACTGTTCGATTGAGCATCGGTATCGAGAACATCGACGACCTGATCGAGGCACTCGACGAGGCATTCACTTACGTAAAGTAAACATTACGAAGCATTAGTCTTAACTTCTTTAACTTCAAAAAAAAAAAATGGCAAAGATATATAAGCAGATTACTGATTTAATCGGTAAGACCCCATTAGTAGAATTGGGAAAATATTCAGCATCCAAGGGTTTGGAGACTCCTGTAATAGCTAAGGTAGAATTCTTCAATCCAGGCGGAAGCGTAAAAGACCGCGTTGCACTCGCCATGATAGAGGATGCCGAGAAGAAAGGCATATTGAAACCAGGAGCCACCATCATCGAGCCTACCAGTGGCAACACGGGTGTAGGACTGGCATTGGTATCTGCCGTGAAGGGCTATCACCTCATCCTCACCATGCCTGAGACGATGAGTATTGAGCGACGCAACCTGGTAAAGGCTTATGGTGCAGAGGTAAGACTGACCAGTGGTAAAGACGGAATGACCGGTGCCATCAAGGCAGCCGAGGAACTCCGCGACTCCATCCCCGGCGCTGTCATCTTAGGACAGTTTGTCAATCCTGCCAACCCAGCCAAGCATTACGCCACTACAGGTCCAGAGATTTGGGAAGACACCGACGGCAAGGTAGACATCTTCGTAGCAGGTGTAGGAACAGGCGGCACCATATCGGGTATTGCCAAATACCTGAAGGAGCAGAACCCTGACGTGAAGGTCATCGCCGTAGAGCCAGCCACATCGGCAGTTCTCAATGGTAAGCAGAGTGGTCCTCACAAGATTCAGGGCATCGGTGCCGGCTTCGTGCCAAAGACCTATTCTTCGGAATATATCGACGAAGTGTTCGACGTACAGAACGATGATGCCATCAAGGCTGGCCGCGACTTGGCTCAGACCGAAGGCATCCTGGTGGGAATCTCTTCTGGTGCTGCAGCCTTTGCTGCCACCGAGATTGCGAAGCGTCCAGAGAACAAGGGCAAGAAGATTGTGGCGCTGCTCCCCGATACAGGCGAGCGATATCTAAGCACTGTACTCTATGCTTTCGAGGAATATCCTCTGTAAATCGCCTCTCATTCGCTGAGATGCAGAAACGCAGAGAAGATTTCCATAAAGAAAGCGAAATCATTATAATTCCCCCAACCTGCTTTTCGCTATAGCAGGTTGGGGCTTATTGTATTATATAGAGTGGAAAATCGAACTGTAATCGTAATCAGTAATCATCCCACAAGCCTACGATATCTGAAGCAGAATCACTATAGAAATAGATTACTATTTCAAAAAATCTCCCTAAAGAGAATTTTCTCGAAACTTTTAGCTAACTTTGCAACCGAGTTATCAACCCAATCTGCATAACATGGATTCATATTCAGGAATCATCATAGAAGAAAGCAGGAGGTCTGAGCAATTTTCAGACTTTACTCCCATACCTTGCAAAGGATTCAACATTCTTTGCAAGGCAAAGCGCTATGGCAGATGGTGGGTACTCAAGGGGTTGAAGGAGCCATACCGTCAAGACGAAAACTACAAGAACCTGCTGCACAAAGAGTTCGATATCCTCATATCCCTGCAGCATCCCAACATCGTATCAGCCTACAGCATGGAAGAAATACCGGAAATGGGTACCTGTATCGTAATGGAATGGATAGATGGTATCACGCTGGAACACTGGAGCGGCAAGAAGACTGAGGGAGAAGGCATCTTCCTCCAGCTGCTTGATGCAGTGCATTACATCCATGCCAAGCAGATAGTACACAGAGACTTAAAACCTTCCAATATCATTATTACCCATAACGGCAATCATGTAAAACTCATCGATTTCGGGCTTTCAGATACCGATGACTTTGCCATCCTCAAACAGCCAGCCGGCACACCGGGCTACATCTCTCCAGAACAGATCATCTCACGACAGGCAGACATCCGCAACGACATCTTCAGCATCGGCTGCATCCTGGAAAAAATACTTCCAGGCAAGCCCTATACAGCAATCATCAAGCGTTGCAAGGCTCCCATAACCCAGCGATATGCCAATGTGGATGAACTCAAAGCCGATTTCAAGGCTCACAGAAACAGGCATCTATCCGGTATCAAGCGTATCGCAATCGCTGTTTTGACCTGCATCATCTTATTAGGTTTCATCAGTTATCCTTTACTGTATCAGCAGGAAAAGAGCATTAGCATCACCCCGGCACATCACGAAGCCAAGAAGGATACAGTCATCCGCCAGCAAGCGGGTGATGCTGCCCCACTCTCTGAAAGCAAACATTCCCAGCAGCCAGCAGCTGCTGAGCCATCTTCAGCATCCCATTTACAAAGCGCCGAACTCATATCAAAAGGCAAAAAAGCAATTGACAAAATGTGGAAGGAATCCGGCATAGACACCATCCAGTCTGTTGTGAAAAAGAGCGAGGCATTCTATCAGTTTGTCGATAAGAGTAATGAATTCATCACAACGACTTATCCACAGACATTCTCTAAGGACATAGCCGGCAAGAAGACAGATATCATCTATGAACTGTCCTCCTATACCGCTGAGAGATATGTGAAGCCCACCCTGTCGAGTTTTCAATCTTCCAAATAATGCTCTACGATGATACCGTTCTTCTTACCTATGGCGTAGGTGACCGATGGCATATCCCCATGTTTCCAGCCATGAAGATAAGCAGGTTCATGGTTAATAAAATGATGGCATTCAAAGGTATCATTTTTCGACAATCTGGTATTTTCCGATGACAAGACCTTGAAATATCCATTACCCAGATACCTGATGATGCAGGTCCTGTCGGGCAGCCAGGAAAGTTTGAGCATCTGTCCCTCATAAAGATCATCACAAGAGATTTCCTTGCCCATAACCATTTGGCTCTGTTGCTGACCAGCCCCCTGCGAGAAGCCAAATTCCTGAAAGTCAGCATAACCAAGAAAATTCGCCAGGACATCCTTGGTAAACTTACTGGCAGAAACCCCTTCGCTCACATATCCCCAGAATCGTCGCAGCGTAGAGGCACTCACCCTCTGCTGGGTACGTTCCTCCACCTTTTGGCTCAACCAGATGAAATCGCGAGGCACAACCATCTTGCGCCCCACCATCTTTTCTATCATTTCACGTAATATCTGTTCCATGCTGCAAAGATAGTAAAACAAATCCAACCAATAAGATATTTCCACAAAAAAGCCTCATATTTCGAACTTGGAATAGAATGGAACGCTGAAAAAGCAGAAAAAACACCTATTTTTGCTAAAAAATCAGCTCACAATGAACAACTTTAAAAAAAATATGGTATATTTGCAGTGCTGTTCTAAACAAGCAGCAGACATGTTAAGGAAACAACCATGCTTGGTTCGTACTGAGAATCTGGACAATTCATTGTACACAAGAACGAAGACAGAAGTTGTTCACCCAATCGTGTATTATTGTATCCATTCCGCTTCGGCGGGATGGGTATCAACATATACCCATTGGTGTGAGCTGATTTTCATTCTTTGTGTACAGGTAGTCCAGAACCTTCAGAACAGAATGAAATCGGTTCGCACCTTTTTTGTGCCTAAGAATGAAAAAACAAATAATTATGTACAACGAACAAATTGAAGCGCTTATCAGTGCAGCTTTGGCTGATGGCGTATTAACCGAAAAAGAAAAACAGATTCTCTTCAAGAAAGCAGAATCTATGGGAATCGACCTCGATGAGTTCGAGATGGTTCTTGACGCTCGCCTCGTTGAACTGAAAAAGAAAGAAACTCGTGAGGCTGAGCAACATGAGTTGGAGATGGAGAAGGCTAAAGCTGCTCAAAAGTCTGCGCCCAAATCCAATAAGTATGGAGATGTTAGAAAATGCCCTGCTTGTGGTGCTATGGTTGAGTCTTTCCAAACCAAATGTCCTGAATGCGGATATGAGTTTACTAACATAGAGGCCAATTCTACGACAAAGAAACTACTGAAAGCTTTAGAAGAAGTTGACGAACAAGTTTCTTCCAATGAAGGCATGGTTGGTAGTGTACTCAGAGGTGCGGCAAGCGTCTTTGGCGCAGATTCGTTAACTGCTAGAAAAGTTCAAATTATCAGAACTTTTCCAATTCCAAATACAAAAGAAGATTTGCTTGAAATGCTTAGTCTTAGCAATGCAAACTCCACAGCACCAGCCAATCCCTCTCCTTCTGACAACAAAATTGCTTCTGCTTGGCAAGAAAAGACAAAACAGCTCATACTTAAAGCCAGAATTATGCTGAAAAACGATCCTGACTTAGAGTATATTCTTGCTGAAATTGCAAGAGAAAAGAAAAAGAGAATAATCAAGATATCACTTGCTATAGGCATACCTTTACTCATAGGAGTGATTATGTTCATCATACTAGCAATTTGTTTATTTTAATCAATGGATATTGGAATAGCTAGCATTATTGTAGCCTTAGTAACAGGAGTTTCCAGTATAGTAACTGCTATTATTTGGGGATATGTTCCAAGAAAGAGACTAGAAGAAAACAAACGTCTTCAAAAAGAGCTACTTGAAATCTACATGGGCGTTTATAACCTAAAAGCAATAGAAGAAGGACTCGAAGGAGAACTTGGAATTTCTAAGAGGAAAGCAAGACAAAATTTGCAAATCACCCCCAAGCTACAAAAGAGCCACATCGAAAAGAGAATAACAGAATTACAATCTAAACTCGATTGATTATGGGACTATTCGGATTTGGAAGTAAAGGAAAGTCGGGCGGATTGATGAATGTCATCCGCTGCGACGAACAGGAATACTTGGTATGGAAGTGGCGACCTGAAGGACAGGAAGCCAACTCCACATCAAGAGAAAACGCTATCAGATATGGTAGCAGTTTGAGAGTGAAGGATGGTGAAGTAGCTGTCTTCGTCTATAAGCAAAAAGGCAATGGAGTCATGCAAGACTTCATCGTCGGTCCTTATGACGATACCATCAAGACTGCCAACTTCCCTATCTTAACAAGCATCGTAGGTTTGGCTTTCGGTGGAGAATCACCATTCCAAGCAGAAGTGTATTTCATCAACTTGGCAGGCATCATACAAGTAAAGTTTGCCGTGCCATACTTTGATGTCTATGACCCTCGTTTCTTGGATTTTTCCGTACCTATGGCAGCAAGAGGAACTATTACATTCCAAATAGAAGACTATCAGGCATTCATTAAATTACACCGCTTGATTGACTTCGACTTGGAAGCATTCAAAAACCAAATAAAAGATGCTGTCAAGAAATACGTCAAAGGTTTCATCACCAATGTTCCATCTGACAATCAGATACCAGTATTGCAGATAGAGCGTAAGGTTATGGAAATTAGCGATTTAATACAACAAAAGCTTACCCCTGCTTTCAGTGATGACTTCGGTGTCAAATTAAAACGTTTCGACCTGTCCGCCATTGAACCAGACAAGGAAAGCGAAGGGTATGAAGAGTTACGCCGTCTCACCGCAGGTCAACAAGCCAAGACCATCGAAGCTCAAACGGACATTAATATCAAGAACATGCAAGACACTCAACGTATCAATGCAGAGAACATGGAAGAAACCATGCGCATCCAACGTGAGGAAAGTCAGCGTGCTCAGCGTCTGCAAACAGAAAGCAACTTCATTGGTGCTCATGCTATCAACCAACAAACGGAAGTACTCAAGACTGGAGCACAGAACCTCGGTCAAATGGGCAGCATGAACATGGGAGGAAATGGTGGCAGCATGAACCCTGCTGGAATCATGACAGGTATGGCCATGGGAGGAGCCATGGGACAACAAATGGCAGGCATGATGAACCAAATGGGCAATGCCATGAATGGTCAGATAAACACTCCTCCACCTCCACCAAACATACAATATCATGTTTCTGTAAATGGACAACAAGCTGGTCCTTTCAACATGAACCAACTACAACAAATGGTTCAACAAGGACAACTTACCCCACAGACATACGTTTGGAAACAAGGCATGGCTGGATGGGAATTGGCAAGCAATGTGCCTGAACTAGGAAGTCTCTTCCAAAGCACAACGCCTCCACCACCTCCACCACCAATGCCATAAACTAGTGAAGATATGGATGATTACAATTCATTTAGCACCATCGACCACCTCGTAGAGTTTGGTATGGGAATGGCTATTGCCCAACAAATGGTGAACACTATGAACCATTGCATTGGCAACATGCGGATACCAGGAACAGGAAATGCCCTCTCCCAAGGAAAGACTCCTGTCCAATACCACATTCTTGTCAACAATGCTGTTGCAGGAGGCTTCTCAGAAGACGAGCTTGCAACTTTGGCAAAAGCCAAGTCGCTCACATCTGAAACTATGGTGTGGAAACCTGGCATGAGTGGATGGATGCAAGCCAAGAATGTGCCAGAGGTACAGAAAATCATATTATTGAACCCATAAATGATTAATGACATGAAAATTGATTTAGTCAGAACTATAATTGCCATCTGCATAGGAGCCCTCATAGGTTGGGGCTTCTATGCGATGGCGCAAGACACCAACGATGGATTGCCATTAGGCTTCGCCATCGGAATAGAGACTGCTCTACTCGGAATTGGCTTGGTGGGTATCGAATATGAAGAATATCCTCGTTCGGGCACAATGATTCGGGCAACTTGCGCCCTTGGCGCATTGGTACTATTGGTATTAAATGCCATTTATGCGTATACAGGAGTCAACACCTCTTTTTATATATTGAATGGCATCATATCACTCATCTTGCTATTGACCGTAAATGGCATTAGTAAAAGTAAACAATAATAAACTACTATTATGATTAGTACAGACAACAACTCCATTACATTTACCTCTAAGACCTTTCATTGGTGGCCGTTCAGTATTTTCGACGCTCACTATCCAGGTTTTTGGAGAGGTTTTGTTGAACAAAACAACATCACATTAACAGATACAGACATTATTGTATCCTATTCCAAAGGTGGCAAAGGCGAATTTAGTTTACCTGTCAAAGATTTGGAATATTGCATTAATGAAAAGAAAATCTTCAGTTTCAGATTTCCATGGTTCTGCATGGGCAATACCAGAGTGTCTATCGGTATTGGAGAAAAAGATGACCGCTGTTGGAAAGGTGGAAATGTATCTTTTGACAGATTCTACATAGATTTCGACGAATATGCCGACTTCATAGATGCTCTTGAGACCAAGAAACCGCTTTGTTTCTCACAAGAAACAGAAATGATAGAAACAAGAGCTCGTTGGTATCGTATTGATAAACTGCTGAGTGGCAACAGAAATACTCTTTGGATGAATGCCAATCATATCATCTCCTCAGAAGACCTAAAATGGGGATGGTGTGTAAAGACAAACGAAATTAAGTATTTCTTCACTCGAGGTATCATCAACAATAACTTATACATCGGTTCCGAGAAACATATTCGCCTCAGCAATGTTACAAATGAGGATGTAAAAACGGCTCGTCAATTCATCAAGACCAACGGCGGTAATATTGCCGAAGATGCAGAAGAAAGCTATAGCGATTGCTGGACTCCTAACGTTATACTCAGTCCTTCGTTGTGGTTTACTCATTCTTCTATCGGCTTCACAGATAAAGGTATCGTGTACCACCAAAAGACTTTCAAGACGAACGATGACATTTTCTTGCCATACGAGAAGGTAAACATGGCAACTTATGAAAGCAAATGGTACTGGTTATTTACAAAGCACTTTACCATCTATGGTGAGCAAAACATCATACCAACCAAACGTTACAGCAAAAATGACGTTGACGAAATCAAGGATAAACTGGAAGCCGTTGGAGTTAAAGATATGGAAGGAGAGACTTACACTCCATCATATCATACTTCATGGATTGGAATCGTACTGAGCATTGTCACCCTGTCTATCTACCATTGGCTTGTTGTAGCAGCAAAAATGCTTAAAAAGCGTAACACTTTGGTTATTGGCGATGACAAGATTGCTTGGGATGGGCAAATTTATGGTTTCACAGCATTCAGAGATGGTTATCACAGAGAAATTCTCAAAAAGCTCTCCACGCTTGTACTTGAAGGAAAAGACATTCATGACATCGTATATCTCAAAAAACATTGGTATCATCTTTGGGGATACATGTTCATTTGGGCACATCCATACAATATTCGTTGGTGGGATGGCGAAGCTGGCGAGAATCAACACTCCGTCGATTACGACTTAGAAATCAAAAAGATTTGGTCGTGGAACGTCAAGGAAATAATCTCTAAATTTGAAGACAAAGGATTTGTTCCAGAAAACAAGAAACATGATTTCTACAAGAAATGGTGCAAACATTTCATGCTAGATAAATACAAATAATAACTTCACTAGTGCCTCTGATTACCGAGGCACTAGTATAAACTTATATCTCATGGGGAAAAACGAAAAAGATTTGTTGCATTAATCGTTGAATTTGAGGAACGTCTAACCTCTGTTCGTGAACACATCAAAGCCAACTTCAGCATTGGTAGTGAATTTGACAAAGAAAAAGGCATCCTCAATCTGTTCCCCATTACAGATAGTGCAAAAAAGAACATATTGAATGCTCAAAAATACGCCAACCAAATCATGGAAGGCTGCATTACATTCAATCCTCCACTACCAGAATCAGAGAATCCATATTGGGAATAACCACCATTAATCATACAATAATGAAAAAGATATACATTTTTATAAGCATGCTTATATGCATCGTGGCAAGCATGACAAGTTGCTCTAGTAACAAGAGCAACCCAAAAGAGAACAGAATAGATTCTGCCGCTATTGCGCAAGCTAAAGCTGACAGTATCGCAAGAGTTGACAGCATCGCTCGTGCATATAGTATTGCAAGAGCAGACAGTATTGCCAAGGCAAACAACCTAGCTGTCGGAATGAAAGTAAGTGAGGCTTTGCAGAAGCCTGGTGTCAAGAAAGATTATGCAGATGCATTTGATGGTCAACACCAAGGAGATGCCTTGGTGTTGATACAAAACGGCAAGAAGTTTCTCACAAATGTTAGTTATCACATGAAGAATGGCTTTGCAGAATGTGATCATCTCAACTTTGACCTTTTGCCAGACAGTTATGAAGGTGACATCACTTTGGTTAGAGCCAAGGACTGTGCAGCATCCGCAAAAATTGTAAAGGAAATCAAATGACAAGCCTCATGAGACATTCTTTTATCACAGCATTAGGCGTTTGCCTAGTCGCATCATTTACCGCCTGTGGCAACAAGCAGACTAAAGATGCAGAAACCGTAGACAGTACGGCAATAAAAGACACTATCGTTTCCGAAAAAGTAGAGCCACAAGTGGACTCTACAAAAATCTTTAGCGACACAGTTGCACAAAGAGGAAAAATGGTATATAAGGTAACACGCCAAGTAGAAGACGACATCGTATATGATGACGAAAGAGACTTGGATAAGAGCACATTTACTGAGTCATTGCGCATTACCTTCAAGAACAATGGCAAAGTCAGCATCAAGGAAACATTGCAAGACGACGCCACTTGGAGTGGAGAATGGGAAGCGAATGGCTATGACATAACCATTTACGCCAACGATTTTGTCCTACGAGGTACCGTTTCCAAAGATTACAAGACACTTGAACTTTCCTCAGAATCTATCAGCAAAGTAAGTTGGACAGGCTCAAGGAAATTAAAACTTCAATAAACCAATTACACTCATGGCTTTCCTATTGATATAATAGCGAATGCCATGAGTGTTTTCTTTATTTTCATCCTATGGGGAGAGGAGAAGAACATCTTCTAAGAGACTAAAGGTTAACTCCGCTAGAGACAAAAAATATGAAAACCACCTTATTGTAATATCAATCTTCCAAATGATGGCACTCGAAGGTTTCATCTTTCGACAATCTGACATTTTCAAAATCCACAAAAATATGGTTAGAAGGGAAACTTCTATAAATCAGATAGAACCCAATGAAGGTTGTCTCTCGGAACTTAGACCTCAGATTGACTTTTACAAATTCTTAAAATAACCATCCCATGACATACGAAAAATTCAAGCAATTGGCTGAGCATCCACAGCATCGGGCTGTTCCTGCCATCATCAAGCTCGAAGTTTTAGAAACGGAAGAACTGGAGGAGAAAGACAGGATCTTCCGCCAGGCTCACGATTGCAGCTTCAGCAACAAGGAACAGATAGAGAAGTCTGAAAAGTGCGGTTGCTTCAGCTGCTGCGAAATCTTCACACCATCCGAAATCACGGATTACCTTCCTGATGAGCCGCCTACAGCCGAATGTCCCTTCTGCCATATCGATTCCGTAATAAGTGATGCCTCCGGCTTCCCTATCACCAAGGATTTCTTGAAGAAAATGAAGAAGAGATGGTTCTAGGGTGTTTTTTCAACGTTTTTCACCCATCTTCTTTCCCTATCTCATGGGGGCAGTATCAGTTTTGAAAACGGACATTAAAATATCATTTACCGCAAAAGCACAAAGTAAACTGCCTAAAATAAGCAATGCCCCTCTAGTATGCAGCCTTTCGGCGCACCAGAGGGGCTTATTATCTTTTATTTGTTATTTTGTGCGGAGATAGATCAAATCAAAGTACATCAATCGTGTCTTCATCGGCTCTATCGGAGTTGTTGGCTCTTGACCTTTGTTATGCAAGAAGGTCCATTCCTCCTCATCTGACGAAAACAGAAATTTGAAACCATTTCGTTGATAATATTCAAATACTTTCTGATGGTTGACAGCATCAACAATGACATACCGGCATCCAGTCTTATTCAGTGGGTCTATAAACCATGATTTGATGAAATCCAACAATTCGTCTCCTACATGATGTCCACAGAACAAATCACTTACAGCCAACTGTCCTACCAATACAGCAGGATACTGTGGTCTTCGCTTGGCATTCGGAATCTTTCTATTAAGCTTATTTCGAAGGTTTGAAGGAAGTGAATCAACTTTCACGCTCGAATTAGCGACAATAAATGCACAGATTATTTCAGATGTTTCTGGTTTAACAAAGCAATATGATTTTCCTAACAACTGATAGGCATAGTCAGCATAGTCATGGGCGAAGAACTCTGTTATGTCCTCATCCTTGCAAGTGAAACCTTTGCATTGCTGCAAGACTTCCTCTGTCAGTTCCATAAAATCACATTGCTCTAACATTTTAAATGTACAGTTTTGAACGTTTTAATATAGCACGTGCCTTGGCTACTTGCTTGGAGAAGTCAATGGAGCCTCGCTTTTCCAATGCCTCATCAGCCGCTTCAACGAAACGAGCTGCTGCCTCACCATGAAGGACAGGTATTGTTTTAATTTCTATTGCCATAATCTTCTTATTTTTAATGTTATGTACTTATTTAATCTGCGAAAATATGCTTTTATTTCCACATTACCAAGCTTTTTGTTAACTTTCAGTTGAATTTTACCAAAAATTTCAATTTCACACCTATCCTTCACTTCATCCTCTCCAATTCTTCATCCCGTCTCATCTTATCATTCAACTTTTCCTACAACTGGTTCTGCTCCATCTTGCCACCAAGGTCGTTGATAAGTTAGCACATAAAAACAGATACTCTATACCATTATTAAAAATCTCTTTTAATTTGCTTGGTTGTCTCGAGGAAAAACGTAATTTTGCTACTGTAAATTGATGAATGTTTTTAAAAAGGAGTAAGTATGAATACATTAGCAATAAACGAACCTCAATTGCTGATTTTATTTAATTTATACTAAACTTACCGGTACAAAGATAAACAAAAAAGATGAAATCTGCAAGGATAGCACCGCCCTAACTACCTATTTTTATATAGTTAGGGCGGAGTTATCGCAACTTATTCCATTATTCCATTCTTCACCCCCTTGCACCATAGAGGAAGGACACCTTTACGCAACGGGCTACATGGAAGGAAAAAACAGCTGAGGAGGTGCGGACGACAGTACTTTTTATGCACATAAAAGCATAAAAAAACTTTCATCATGCTCTTTTCTGCTGCAAATTCTGTATTTTTGCAACCAGAACAAGTTTATTACAGACATGCAGACAAGCAAATATCTATTGGCCAACGAACGTGACAAAGAATGGGGACTCACCGTGAGCACCATAGGGTACGAGATGATCGAGCCGGGAGAATCCTATCCCACAAAAGGACATGCCGACGGCTATTACTTCGACCTGAAGAAGGGACGCGAGCTCGATGAATACCAGTTGCTCTACCAACCCGAGGGAGAAGGCGTGTTCCAGTCGGCACATATCGCAGAGACACCTATCAAGGCCGGTGACATATTCCTGCTCTTTCCTGGCGAATGGCACACTTACCACCCCTGTCCTGAGAAGGGATGGCACAGCTATTGGATAGGCTTCAAAGGCAAGAACATCGACGACAGAGTGAAGGCAGGATTCCTTTCACCCGAGAAACCTATTTACCATGTTGGGTTCAGCAACGACATACTAAGCCTCTACAAGGAGGCTTTCCGCATAGCACAAGAGGAGGCCGCCTACTCGCAGCAAACATTGGCAGGAATCGTCAACCACCTCATCGGCATGATGTACTCTCTGGAACGCAACATCATCCTGAACAAGAACACAGCCCATGTGGATATGATCAACAAGGCCCGACTGCGCATACGCGAATCCTTGGAGAGCGACCTCACCATACAGAAGATAGCCGAAGACCTGGGGGTAAGCTACTCATCGTTCCGCAAACTCTTCAAGGAGTTTACAGGCATCGCTCCTGCCATGTATCAGCAAGATCTCCGACTGCAAAGAGCCAAGGAACTGCTCTCCACCACCGACGAGAGTATCAAGGAGATAGCCTACAGACTCAACTTCGAGTCGCCCGACTATTTCTCATCGAAGTTTAAGAACCAGACCGGTCTCAAACCCTCTGAGTTCCGCAACAAAATGAGATAACAGCACCTGCGAACCCCGGAAGAACATTCTTCGCAAGAGCTGAAGAAAGGAGAAAACAAAGAAAAGACAACCTGTCACTACGACAAGTTGCCTTTTTTATTTCATCGACTCAAAAGAGTCAGTTTACACTGCATAGAGGAAAGTGCGGATCAACCAGTAGCTTACGATACCAGCCAAATAACCTACGAAGGCAATCCAGGAAATGTGCTTCATATACCAGCCGAAGGTGATCTTCTCCAAGCCCATGACAACCACACCAGCAGCACTACCGATAATCAGCATAGAACCACCGACACCAGCACAGTAAGCCAACAACTGCCAGAAGATTCCGTCAACAGCCATATCGCCTACAGCAGCCACAGGATACATACCCATACAGCCTGCTACCAAAGGCACATTGTCCACAATACTTGAAAGCACACCAATGATACCTGTTACGAGGTAGTGATTGCCGTCGAAGGCAACATTCAGTCCCTGACCTAAAGCTGTCAGTACGCCGATTTCTGCCAGACAAGACACAGCCATCAAGATACCGAGGAAGAAGAGAATGGTGCTCATATCCACACGAGAGAGCAACTTGGTTACTCGCTTCTGTGTACCCTCAGCGTCCTGTCCGCGATGCAAACTGCGATAGAACACCTCGGTAGCAGTCCACAGCACACCCAATACCAAAAGGATGCCTACGAATGGAGGCAGGTGGGTAATGCTCTTGAAGATAGGAACGAAGATCAAACCGCCAACACCCAACCAGAACACAGCCTTGCGCTGACCTTCTGTGAAGTCGCTTACAGAAGCATTCTGCTGGGCAGAAACCTCAGGCATCACGAGTTCGCCCTTCAGCATGGTCTGAAGAATCAAGGCAGGAAGAACCATGGAAACAACAGATGGGATGAAGATCTCGGCGATTACACCAGCTGCGGTTATCAGCCCCTTATTCCAAAGCATGATGGTGGTAACGTCGCCGATGGGCGAGAAAGCGCCACCCGAGTTGGCTGCAATGATGACAAGCGAGGCATATACCATACGGTCCTTGTGGTCGGTAACGAGCTTACGCAGAATCATAATCATCACGATACTGGTAGTCAGGTTGTCGAGGATGGCAGAAAGGAAGAAGGTAAGGAAGGCTATGCGCCACAGCAGAGCATGCTTCGACTTTGTCTTCATCACCTTGCGAACCCAGTTGAATCCGCCATTCTGGTCTACTATCTCTACGATTGTCATGGCTCCCATCAGGAAGAAGAGGGTCGTTGCTGTATCGCCCAGGTGTTCCTGGATAATACCCGTTACCTTTTCTACCATTCCTGCAGCACCACATGTATAGTCAGGGTGCATCATCTGAAGATACTGCATAGGGTCAACCATGTAGAGTGTCCAGCACCCCACGAGCATGAGCAAGGCTATCGCAGCCTTGTTTACCTTCGTCAGGCTCTCTGTGGCTATGAGAGCATAGCCAAGCACAAAGACGACGATAATCGAAATTGTTAATGTTGTCATTTTTAATTGTTTGTGTTAGATATTTTTTTATATTTGTTTGTATTGGATCGTATTTTTGCCAAACGGGTGCAAAGTTACGAAAAGAAACGCAATATCTGTCCTTTTCCTTATTATATTTATATGAAATCGTTTACTTACTTTTACTTTTGTCCGAAACAGCAGGTGTTTTCTTCTATCTGTTACTATTCCACGTAGCCTTCCTGACGACAGAAAAATCAGCGGGTCAAAAAATAAGGATGAAAAATCAAATAATCGTGGTCGGCAGCTTCTTTTAGTACTATCTTTGCAACCGTAAACAACATAGGAAATCTAACGACCTAATCGAATGAACAACAAAAAATACTATTTTGCGGTAGACCTCGGTGCTACCAGCGGACGAACCATCATCGGTTCTTTGTCGGAAGGTAAGTTCTGTCTCGAAGAACTGACACGCTTCGACAACAACCTGATACAGACAGGCGGACACTTCTACTGGGACATCTATGCCCTGTATCAGGAAATCATCCAAGGTCTGAAACTGGTGGCGCAACGCGGCATCTACATCCAGAGCATCGGTATCGACACCTGGGGATGCGACTTCGTATACGTGGCCAAGGACGGAGCCATACTGCGCAATCCGCTGGCTTACCGCGACCCACACACCGTGGGCATGATGGAGAAATACTTCGACGAGAAGATAAGCAAGGAAAAGGTATACGAGAAGACGGGCATACAGTTTATGAACTTCAACTCGCTCTTCCAGCTTTATGCCATGCGCAAGGCTGGCAACGTGGCGCTCGAGAATGCCGACAAGATACTCTTCATCCCCGACGCGCTGAGCTATATGCTTACAGGCAATGCCATCTGTGAATACACCGTGGCTTCCACCTCGCAGATTCTCAACCCTATGACAGGCGACCTCGACAACGATCTCGTAGAAAGCCTTGGACTGAAGAGAGAGCAATTTGGAAAGATGACCCATCCTGCAACCATCATAGGCACCCTGACCGAAGAGGTTCAGCAGATGACCGGTCTGAAGGCTGTACCCGTTATTGCCGTGGCTGGACATGACACAGCCAGTGCAGTAGCTGCCGTGCCTGCCAAGAACGAGGAGTTTGCCTACCTGAGCTCTGGCACATGGAGCCTGATGGGCATTGAGACCAAGAACGCCATCATCAACGAGAAGAGCTACGAACTCAACTTCACCAACGAGGGAGGAATAGAGGGTACGACCCGATTCCTCAAGAATATCTGCGGCATGTGGATTTACGAGCGTTGCCGCAAGGAATGGAAAGACGAGGCTGCAGCCCATCAGAAAGACATGACAGCCTTGGGACATGGCGAACTGATAGCAGAAGCGATGAAGCAACCAGCCTTCCAAAGCATCATCAACCCCGACGATGCCTGCTTCGCCAATCCTTCGAGCATGACAGAGGCCATCCAGCAATATTGCGAAAAGACCGGACAGCATGTGCCACAATCGAAGGGCGAGTTCTGCCGTTGTATCTTCGAGAGTCTGGCTCTCCGTTATCGTCAGGTATTTGGCTGGCTGAAGGAGTTTGCCGACATCGACCTCAATGTTCTTCATATAATAGGTGGAGGCTCGCTCAACAAACATCTCAACCAGTTCACCGCCAACAGTTGTGGTGTCAGCATATTGGCAGGTCCTCAGGAAGGAACAGCCATAGGCAATATCATGTTGCAGGCAAAGGCATCGGGCGATGTGAAGGATATATGGGAAATGCGACAGATCATCGCCAACTCTATCGAGTTGCAGCAATTTGAGCCTCAGGACAAGGAGGCATGGGATGCGGCATACGAGAAGTTTTTAAAGGTAAAAGGGTAAAAAGGTAAAATCTTCTGAACTTGCTAAAATTCAAAAAATAATAACAACAATAATAAAAAGCTTAAAAACAATGAAAGCAGATTTGATTTTAAAGAATTACGAGATTGCCAAGGAGCGCTATGCGGCTCTTGGTGTGGATACAGACAAGGCTATTGCCACATTAGAGAAGACTCCTATCTCCCTGCACTGCTGGCAGGCTGACGATGTGGTAGGTTTTGAACGTGGCGAAGCTGCATCGGGTGGCATACAGAGTACAGGCAACTATCCCGGCAAGGCTCGCAATATCGACGAGCTGCGTCAGGACATCGAGAAGGTGAACTCTCTTCTGGCTGGTACCTTCCGTCTTAACCTGCATGAGATTTACGGTGAGTTCAGTGGCAAGCAGATTGACCGCAACGAGGTAACCGTCGACCAGTTCACAGGCTGGATGCAGTGGGCTAAGGAGCAGAACATGAAGCTCGACTTCAACTCTACTTCTTTCTCTCACCCTAAGAGTGGCAGCCTCACATTGTCAAATCCCGATCCTGCTATCCGCGAGTTCTGGATAGAGCACACCAAGCGTTGCCGCCGCATTGCCGATGCTATGGGTAAGTTCCAGAACGATCCATGTATCATGAACATCTGGATACACGATGGCAGCAAGGACATCACCGTAGAGAAAGGCCGCTATCGTGAGATTCTGAAGAACTCGCTCGATGAAATCCTGGCAGAGGAGTTGCCAAATATGAAGTCATGCCTCGAGGCTAAGCTCTTCGGTATCGGACTGGAGGCTTACACCGTAGGTTCTCACGACTTCTACGCAGGCTATTGCGCCAAGAACAATGTGATGTACACCCTCGACACAGGTCACTATGAGCCTACAGAGAATGTTTCGGATGCAGTTTCCGCACTCCTTCTCTTCGTGCCCGAACTGATGCTCCACGTATCTCGTCCTATGCACTGGGATTCTGACCACGTGACTCTCTTCGACGACAACACCCGCAACCTCTTCTCAGAGTTGGTTCGTGCCAATGCACTCGACCGTGCACACATCGGTCTCGACTATTTCGATGGTTCCATCAATCGTATCGGAGCTTATATCATCGGCGTACGTGCTGCCCAGAAGTCTTTGCTGCAGGCATTCCTTGAGCCTCTCGATACTCTCCGCAAGTATGAGGACGAGGGCAAGCTCTTCCAGCGCTTGGCTCTCTTGGAGGAAGAGAAGACATTGCCTTTCGGTGCTGTATACGACTACTTCAACCTGAAGAACAATATCCCTGTAGGCGAGGAATACATTGCCGACATCGAGAAATACGAGGCAGAAGTTCTCGCTAAGAGAAACTAAGATATTGAACATTTGTATGTTCAGGAGTTAAAGAAGTTAAAGGAGTTAAGACAACAGTCTTTGCACGTAGTTTTTAAGCAACAAGACATACGTCTTAACTCCTTAACTCCCTTAACTCCTTTAACTTCTTTATATACTAAAGTTCAATAACCTAAAAGCCAAACTATTAACAATATGGAAATATTAATAGGACTTTTAATCATAGCAGTGGGCGCCTTCTGCCAGTCGAGCTGCTATGTTCCAATCAATAAGATAAAGGACTGGAGCTGGGAATCCTACTGGATTGTACAGGGCGTCTTTGCGTGGCTTATCCTTCCTTTCATAGGCGCCATGCTTGCCGTTCCAAGCGGCCATTCGTTCTTCGAGCTCTTCGACGGCTATGGCTTCGAGGTGATGATGACCATGCTCTTCGGTATGCTCTGGGGAGTGGGAGGTCTTACCTTCGGACTCTCCATGCGCTACTTGGGAGTGGCATTAGGACAGAGCATTGCCTTAGGTACATGTGCTGGCTTGGGCACCATCATGGGTCCCGTGTTGCTCAACATCTTCTTCCCCGAGATGGATGCCTTGTCTTCGCTCACCTTCAGCGTAATCCTCGGAGTGGTGGTCACCTTGTTGGGTATCGCCATCATCGGTGTGGCAGGAAGCATGAAGGCCTCATCGCTCTCAGAAGAAGAAAAGAAGACTGCAGTCAAGGATTTCAACTTCCCCAAGGGTTTGACTATCGCACTGCTGGCAGGTTTCATGAGCGGATGTTTCAACGTAGGTCTGGCTTTCGGAAGCGACATACACTTCGGAACATTCACTCCCGATATGTACAAGACGCTTCCCGCTACCTTCCTGGTAACAGTGGGCGGATTCATCACCAATGCCTTCTATTGCTTCTATCAAAACTCCAAGAACCACACTTGGGGTGATTATCTGAAGCGCGAGGTATGGAACAACAACATCTTGTTCTGTGCTTTGGCAGGTGCCTTGTGGTACAGTCAGTTCTTCGGACTGTCATTGGGTAAGGGCTTCCTCAACGAGTCGCCTACCCTCATGACGCTCTCCTTCTGCATCCTCATGGCACTCAATGTTGTATTCTCCAACGTATGGGGAATCATCCTGAAGGAATGGAAGGGCTGTTCACCCAAAACCATTGCCGTGCTCATCCTCGGCATCGTGGTGCTCATCATCTCGAGCTTCCTGCCACAATGGGTATAAGAAGAATACTACCGACATTTCACTTTTATTGATGATTTAGATTAGATAGGGGCACTCCTTGTGAGTGCTCCTTTTTTTGTAACATCTTTGTCTTATTTTCGTCAATACCTTTCAATCTCATCGCAACCACCCTGTAACAATACCATCGTATCTTTGCATCCGAAAAGAAGAGGGTTGTCATAACCCAATTCCCGACAAAGAGAGAGGGAACTGAAACAAGCAGTCCTCTCAGATAAAAGAAGATGTAACAAGAAAAAAGAAAAAGGTATGAAACTAAAAAGGGGAATCATTGCTTTGGGATTGCTTTCGGCTGTAAGCTTGCAGTCGTGGGCGCAACAACTCAAGGGAATCGTTATCGACAAAAACTCGAAAGAGACACTCATCGGAGCCGTTATCAGTATCGAAGGAACCGATGTGAAAGCAGTAACCGACGTGAACGGAAACTTTTCGTTCGAAGGATTGAAAGATGGTACTTATCATTATATATTAAATATGTAGGGTATAAAACTCTAAAAATTGACGGGGTTCAGATGAAGGATGCAAACCTGACGATTGCTTTGCAGCCTGATGAACAGCAACTGAAAGGCGTTACCGTTACCGCAGTGGAAAGGCGTAATACGGATGCGGCAATGATACAGGTAGCCAAAAGCAGTCCCGTCATCGTGAGCAATGTTTCAGCACAAGAAATAAGTCGTACGCAAGACACCAATGCGGGTGAGGTGATACGCCGTGTGCCAGGCGTGAGCCTCATCGACGACAAGTTCGTCATGGTACGTGGACTGTCTCAGCGTTACAACAATGTTTGGGTCAACGGAGGAGCGGTGCCCAGTTCGGAGGCCGACTCAAGGGCATTCTCCTTCGACATCATCCCAAGTTCGCAAATTGACAATCTTACTATCGTGAAAAGCCCAACCGCAGAATATCCTGCCGACTATTCGGGCGGTTTTATCATCGTCAACACCAAAGAGATTCCGGCAGAAAACAGTTTTTCTTTATCTGTAGGTGGAAACTGGAACACAGCTTCAGCCTTCCAGGACTTTGCTTACTCTAAAGGTTCGGCAACCGACTTCCTGGCTTTCGACAACGGGATGCGGAGCATTCACGGAGGTATCAATGCCTCCTTGGCTCCTCAGCTCGATGCCAACGGCAGCCCGATAGACAACTATGCCACATCCCTCTTGGGCAACCACCTGAACAACGACTGGATGGTAAAGAGCAAGAAGCCCCTGGGCGACCTAAAGTTGGCAGCCAGCCTGAACCATCGATGGATGTTGGGAGGCAGAACACTCGGCATGCTTGCCGCACTGAACTACACCAATGAATATCGTACCTACGAGAAGATGGAGAACAACCTCTTTGGTATCTACGATGCTGCTAACGACAAGCCCAACTATCTGCGTCATTCTGTCGACGACCAATATAATAATAATGTCAGACTCGGAGCCATGCTCAACTTCACCATCCTCTCCAAGGACGGCAACCACAAGTACCAGCTCAAGAACATCTTCAACCAGTTGGCTACGAGCCGATATACCTGGCGTGACGGTGTGAGCGCACAGTCGAACCTGGAGCGAAGTGCTGAGTATTACTACCGCAGTCGAACTACATATAACGGTCAGCTTACCGGCAAGCACACCTTCACCAGCGATGCCCTTGACTGGAGTATCGGGTATGCGTATGCCAACCGTCATTTGCCTGACCGCCGTAGATATCTCATCGACGATGCTCTCGAAACGGGCGTTTATGCCCTGAGCACCGGAAACGACATATCGCGCGAGTGGACCCAACTCGACGAGCACATTCTCTCTCTTGGTATCAACGACAAGCACCACTTCAAGTTTGGCAACTTTGAGCCAGACTTGCAGGTGGGTGCCTACGGAGAGTATCGTAGCCGCAAGTACCAGACTCGCGAATTTATCTACAACTGGAATGTTTCTGACAATAATATGCCATCCGACTTCCGCCACAGCGACATCCCTACCCTTCTTTCCAATGAGGAGAATATGGGCTACGACAAGCTGTACTTGCTTGAGCAGAAGCAGATGCGCAACAACTATCGCGGACACAACACATTAGGCGCAGGATACCTTACTTTGTCTCTCCCCTTTGGGCAGTTTGGCATCCACGCTGGTGTCCGCTTTGAGCACAACGACATGGAGCTGATCTCCAATACCCGCGACTACGAGAAGAGCGAGACAAGCCGCCACTACAGAACCAGCGACTTCTTCCCTTCACTCAATACCACCTACAAGTTGAACGACCAGCATCAGATTCGTCTGTCGTATGGCCGCAGCATCAACCGACCTGAGTTCCGCGAGGTTTCATCATCGGTTTACTACGACTTCGACCTGGCAAGCAACGTGCAGGGAAATACAGAGTTGAAGAACTGCTATGTCGACAATCTCGACTTACGCTACGAATGGTATCCATCAAGAGGCGAACTCATCTCACTGGCTGTCTTCTACAAGCACTTCGACTCGCCCATAGAATGGACCTACACCGTGGCTGGCGGTACCGACCTCATCTATTCATACAAGAACGCCAAGAGTGCCAGCAACTACGGAATTGAGTTGGATATCCGAAAAAGTCTAGACTTCATCGGTCTTCGCAACTTCAGCTGGTCGTTCAATGGAGCCCTGATCAAGAGTAAGGTGCAGTTTGAGAAAGGAGCCAAAGAGGAGAACAGACCCATGCAGGGACAGTCGCCCTACCTCATCAACACCGGACTCTTCTATAAGAACGAGCCACTCAAGATGGACATTGCCCTGCTCTACAACCGCATCGGAAAACGAATCATCGGTGTGGGAAGAAGCGAAGGAAGCTCTGGCGACGACTCCAATGCACGAGTGCCCCACAGCTACGAGATGCCTCGCAACACCATCGACCTCTCGTTTGCCAAGAAGTTTGGCAGCCACCTGGAACTGAAACTCAACATCAGAGACCTGCTGGCAGAAAAGGTTTACTACAAGCAGTTTGCCGACGTGACCTACAGCGATGGACGAACCAAAGAGGTTGAGGAGATTACAAGATGCTACAAACCTGGTAGAAACATAGGTTTGCAGGCGATATATAAATTTTAGGAAGAAGTTTAGCAAAGGTAACAACTCAGCCCCCTATAGCCATAAGTAGTTACTTTAATACGATACAAATTGTTTTCAGTTCGTTATGATTTGTTCTGTCTCTTTGATTAAATTTCCGTTCCATAGTTTGGAAATGTCTGTTCAAAGGCTTTGAACGGACATTCAAAGGCTTTGAACAGAGATTTTATAAGGCAAAGAAAACATTTATATAGTATAAGAGTAAAATTTCTGTGGGTTAAAAAGAAAATATTAGATGTTTGTTAAATAAAAAATTTAAAACAAGAAACAATGATGAACAAGATGTATTTAATGGGATGCATAGGCATTCTCGCAGCATCTGCCATGTTGAGCAGTTGCAGCAGTGACGACGAGGGTAATGGAGGTAGCACTACCGAGTACAAGTGGACTACCAATGGCGGTCTTAAGGCTTGCGACCACATTCTCTTCGAAACTGACAACAAGGAGAACGCCAACGGAACACAAATCGGAAACGGCGACCAGGAATTCGTTTTCACAGGAAAGCAGACTTTGAAGAAAGGCACTTATCTCCTCAAGGGATGGGTATATATCGCAGATGGCGCTGAACTCACCATCGAACCAGGCACCATCATCAAGGGCGACAAGCAGAGCAAGGCAGCCCTCATCGCAGAGCGTGGCGGTAAACTCATCGCCAAAGGTACAGCAACAGAGCCTATCGTCTTCACATCAGAAGAGGCTGCTGGCAGCAGAAAACCGGGCGACTGGGGCGGTGTCATCCTCTGCGGTAAGGCTAAGAACAACCAGACACAGCAACAGATAGAGGGTGGTCCTCGTACACAACATGGCGGCAACGACGATGCCGACAATTCGGGAGCCTTGAGCTATGTTCGCATCGAGTTCGCTGGTTATCCTTTCCAGAAGGATAAGGAGATCAATGGTCTTACCTTAGGTTCTGTAGGTTCTGGCACACAGATTGACCACGTTCAGGTATCATACTCTAATGATGATTCCTTCGAGTGGTTTGGTGGTGCTGTGAACTGCAAGTACCTCGTTGCCTACAAGGGCTGGGATGATGACTTCGATACCGACAACGGTTTCTCAGGAAAGGTACAGTATGGTCTCTCTATCCGCGACAGCAAGATTGCCGACACCTCTCAGAGCAACGGTTTCGAGAGCGACAACTGTTCTGACGGTGCTACCGTGGATCCTCGCACTACAGCCACCTTCTCCAACATCACCTTCGTAGGTCCAAAAGTTTTGGATGACAAGTTTGAGAACACCACAAGCTATATCAACGCCGGCGCATACAATCCCAACAACGGTTCTGCCCTCGGCAAGTTCCAGGCAGCCATGCAGATTCGCCGTTCTTCTAACCTCAACTGCATCAACTCTGTAGCCTTAGGCTGGCCTATCGGTTTGATTATCGACGGTGAGAAGGGTGAAACTGTTCAGAATGCCAAGGATAAGAAGTTCAAACTCCAGAATGTTTATTTCGCAGGTATGGACGCGATAGGAACCGATGCCAACAAAAAGTATGAGGATTACCTCTACGATGCTGTCAACAAGAAGGACATCGACAAGAATCAGCAGTCATACAGCCACACCTTCTTCAGTTCAGAGCCAACCAACAAGTACTTCGCATCATGGACCTCACTGGTAAGTGCCGACGGTTACACTCCTATCGCTGGCAGCCCTCTGCTCAGTGCAGCATCATTCTCTGGCTGGACAGGCTTTGATGTAGTAAGCTTCATCGGCGCATTCGATGGCAGCAACAACTGGCTGAACGGCTGGACCAACTTCGACCCTCAGAACGCAAGATACTAACTAATCGATTCTTTTTTGACTATAAGTAGTTCTATGTATCGGGCATGGCGCAAGCGATTTGCGCCATGCTTTTTTTTGGAACTGTAACTCGAAGATGATTGTATTAACCATAGTGGCAACAAAGTTATGGATGTCCAACACAACAACTTAGTGACGGGAAAAAATAACTTGATACGATTTGAGTGAAATTAGTCGAATATAGCTGATACAGAATATAAAGGATAATTAGCAAGCCAATCCTGCTCTCTATAAGGTGACATGGATAGGCGCATACCTTTCAATCCCTGATTGCGCTCCACAAACACCCTCAGACTCTTAGCCTGCAAATTCTCCTCAGCCTTTACTTCTATCGGAATGATTCTTTCCTCATCCTGCACCAGGAAATCTATTTCACCACGTGAATTTTCTGCCGACCAATAATAGATAGACAGGGAAGATTTCTCCTTAAGCTGCTGCAGGACATACTGTTCTGTCAGCGCCCCCTTAAAATCAGAAAACAGCACATTTCCTTCCAGCAAGCTTTGGGCAGGAATATTGCTCATGGCTCCCATCAGTCCCACATCAGACAGGAATAACTTGAAAGCAGAGAAATCCTCGTATGCAGCCAATGGCAACAGGGCTTTCTTACAGCGGTTTACCTTATAGATCAGCCCTGCATCTTTCAGCCATTCGATGGCGAGCTCAAAATCCTTTGCTCTGGCTCCTTCCTTCACGGCACCATAGATGAATTTCTTGTTTTCCTTGGCAAGTTGGGATGGGATGGATTTCCATACCATTCGGATACGTGGAACTTCTATAGCCGGGGCATGTTTGGAAAAATCACGCTCATACGCTTCAAGGATTCCTTTTTGAATGCTTCTGACTTTAGACAGATTCCCCTCACTGGCAAAAGACTGGACAACAGCCGGCATTCCCCCTACCAGATAATACTGACGCAGGCATTCCTCAAATTTATTCCGGAACATAGTTATCATATTCCAATCCTTTTTCATGAGCAGTTCCACCATCCTGCCTTCACCGATTGCATCCAGGAATTCAAAGAATGTAAGGGGATATAAATGCATGAAATCTACCTTACCTACAGGAAAAGAGTCATTCTGATGCATCGCTATTCCGAGCAATGAACCTGCAGCCACCACATGATATTGAGGTGCTTTTTCTGCAAAATACTTTAATGCGGTGATACCCCTGGGCGCTTCTTGTATCTCATCAAGAATGATAAGCGTATCTTCGTCTATAGAAACTCCTGTACTCCATTGTATGCCATTAATAATGCGGGGAATATCAAAGTCATGCGCAAAAACTTCCCGGAGCATTTCATTGTCTTCGAAGTTTACATACGCACTACGGGGATAGGCCTCTTTGGCAAATTCCTGCATCAGCCAGGTTTTGCCAACCTGGCGGGCTCCAAGCATGATCAACGGCTTTCGGTCGTTGCTTGCTTTCCATTGATATAGGTATTTGATGGCATTTCTCTTCATAACTATCTGATTATTTGATGTTTCTGAATGCAAAAATACACTTTTAATTTCAAATAGTACAAAAAGTCGTCCTTAAAAATGTATAAAACTACAAAAAGTCGTCCTTAAAAATGTGGAAAGTTGCAAAAAGTCGTCCTTAAAAATGTATAAAACTACAAAAAGTCGTCCTTAAAAATGTATTTACAGCAGCCATTTCCAGACAGATCCAAACCCAAAATGAAGGGTGAAGGGAATAGTATCTCTGAGTATTATGATATGTTCTCCAGTGACTATAGCATAGACGATTTCTTTGTGGTAAAATTCAAGTCTGTAGGAAAAGGCAGACAAATGACCAGTGCTGTTGTTCATTCCAACAGAATTGAAGGTGCCAAGGAAGATAAATCTGTAGAATTAGAAGTGAAAAAGTTTCTGATAACGTCAAAATATAACCTAATTAATTTGGTGACGCGGCGTTTTCTTCGTATCTTTGCCGCAAAATATGCGGCATTTTTGGATAAATAATGCCGCAAGAGTATAAAAACTTCGTTATTAAGATTATTGCATGAAAAAACGACATAACAGAAAAAAACGCATGGCACAATATGCCATGTGTGCATACTGTTTTTTTGCGATTCTTTCACTCGTAAACACGGTTTGTGGAAGTCTTGGTGCTGCAGTCAACATTCCATCCATCTTACTCACCATCAAACAATGGGTCTTAACGCTTGCCCCCATAGCATTATGGGGAATATTCCGATTAATACAACCAAGAAACGAAAAGTTGCTGCGACGTTGCTGCGAGGTGATGGTATTTTACTATGTGTTTTCATTCGTCCTGTCAATATTTTTTAAGTTCAACCTAATACCCGTGACACAAAATGGCTTGATAACCAGGACTGCCACTATCCTCACTTGGACAGAAAACAGCATCGGCTTGCTCTCTGTCATCGCATCACTGATTGCAGGTTGCCATTTAGGAAGAAAGCATAAAGGAAGCATGCACCAACTGGGCACAGCACTTATCCTGGTTTTCATCGTATGGCTGATATGTGTAAACATCCTCCCAACCACTATATTTTATCTATTGGGAATCAGTCATCCTACAGCCTTCACCTGTGTCTATATGTTCTCTGCTTTTTCCAACACACTCGTTTATATATACGCATACTATAGAATGTATCGCACTATAAACAACTGATTACGATTTAAGAAGTAGGGTTTAATTACTTAATGTATTCTTCCTGATTGACCAAGTTATTACTCCCCATGGTCATTCGGGAAGTTACCAGTTAATGAAAACATGCTTTTTTGCATATCCTTTAAATTATTTATCTTTATAGTGTCCTTCTGCTTTCACTATAAGTACTACAACTTCATTCCTATAGATATCATATATTATTCTATCATGAGCTGTTATATGGCGAGAATAGGTAACAGAATTTCCACCGACAAGTGGCTCTGGATGCCCCGTACCAGTTTCAGGATGTTTCTCCAACTCAGGAAGAAGATCATACAACTTCTTAAATAAAGCAGGATTAGACTTTTTCCACTTTCTGATAACCTTCTCTGCTTTTTTAGAAAAATCTATCTGGTATTTCATAGAGACTCCATCCATTGCTGAGCATCTGCTGCACTCTGAAAATGAAGAGTCTCACCATTCTTATATTCTTGACGAGCTTCATCAATATCTTTTTGCAGTTTTACAGAAATTCTATTATTTTTGACATAGACATCATCCCCCTCCTTGCAATTGACAAGGAAAGTTTTAATTCTCTCAAGTATATTCATGTCGGAAACATTTAATACTTGACGAATGATATCCATCTGTGCTAATTGGATATTTTCTGAATTCATAATTATGATGTTTAAATGTTATAACAACTGCAAATGTACGATTAAAATCTGTAACCTCAAAGATTTTTTGCTTTTTATTTACTACTTCCTTTCAAAACTATCAAATTTCTCACTTCTCTTTTCCGTATATTTCCCCACATATTCAGCCTTCTATTAAGCCACAGGTTGGTCATCTGTCATGACACCAAAAGGAAATAAGAAGTGAAAAGAATAGCAAAAATCTATAAAATATCTGTTTCTTTTGGTAGAGTCTTTAAATAGCCGTATCTTTGCACCATAAAAACAGCAACAAGATGGCAAAGATATTGATTATAGAAGACGATTTGGCATTTGGAACCATGATTCAGACATGGCTCAGAAAGAAAGGTTTCGAAGTAGAGAAAGCCACATCGGTTGGTGCTGCCTTGAAGTTGTTGCAGGAAGACAGCCAGCGCGATCTGATTCTCTCAGACCTCAGACTTCCCGACCACGACGGACTCACCACACTGAGATGGCTCCACAAGCAGGGCCTTCACATTCCCTTTATCGTCATGACAAGCTATGCAGAGGTGCAGAATGCTGTGCTCGCCATGAAATCGGGAGCCAATGACTATGTGGCTAAACCTTTTCATCCCGATATCCTGTTAGAGAAAATCAATGAGGCTATCAAGCAAGCCTCATCGACACCTGTTCCGGCAAACTCTCCTGCCACACCGACTCAACAAGAACCCCCTCAGCAAACTACCACACAGCCCGACGAAGACGAGGCGCCCAAATACATTGAAGGCAAGAGTGAAGCCTCGCAACAGCTATATAGATATGTGTCACTCGTAGCACCTACCCCTATGTCGGTACTGATACTCGGAGCAAGCGGCACAGGCAAGGAATATGTGGCGCATCGCATACACGAATTGAGCAGCCGTGCCGACAAGCCCTTCTTCGCCATAGACTGTGGAGCCATACCAAGAGATGTAGCTGCATCCGAATTCTTCGGTCATGTGAAAGGCGCCTTTACTGGAGCCGAACAAGACAAGAAGGGAGCTTTCGAAGTAGCCAACGGAGGAACACTCTTCCTCGACGAGATGGGAAACCTGAGCTATGATGTGCAGGTGCAACTGCTTCGTGCCCTGCAGGAGAGAAAGATAAGACCCGTGGGAGGAACTAAGGAAATCGACATCGATATCCGACTGGTGTGCGCCACCAACGAAAATCTGGCACAGAGAGTGGCTGAGGGACAGTTCCGCGAAGACCTCTTCCACCGCATCAACGAGTTCACCATCTATATGCCCGAACTGAAAGACCGCGGCACAGACCTCTTCCTCTTCGCCAACCTCTTCGTCAAGCATGCCAACAAGGAGTTGGGACGGCACGTGCTCGGGTTCGACGACAAGGCTTCAGAGATGATTGCCTCATACAGCTGGCCCGGCAACCTGCGCGAACTCAACAACGTGATGAAGCGTGCCACCCTGCTGACCAAGGGATACTATATCGGCAGGACTGAACTCCAGCAGAGCATGAGTCATCTGCAACAACCCACAGAGACCTTGACTTTGCGGGATGAGCAAACCGAGTTGCAACGCATAGAGGCTGCCCTGAAAACCGCCAATGGCAACAAGAGCAAGGCTGCCCAACTGTTGGGAGTGGACAGAAAAACCCTCTACAACAAAATCAAGAAATATAATCTGTAGACCTCTGCAACTTCCTATAACACATAGCAAGGACGGACTGTAAACCCAATGGGGTTCATAGTCCGTCCTTGCTGTATGATAGCTTTTCTATCATGTCCCGACATCCTGTGCCAATTCCCCATTCCCCAATAGAGTTCCACAACTTTTTGGGGAAATATTCCACACTCTTTCCACACTTTCCACACTTCCACACTTTTTGTCACAACCATTCCAACCGCTGATTATCAAGCACTTAGCAAACTTTCTTCATTTTTGGCACGCTGATTGTGATATTAGATAGTGAACTCGCAAACGAACTGAATGTTCAACAAGAGTTTCAACAGAGAATAATAAACAAAAATAGAATATTAACAATTTAAAACATTACAATTATGAAGAAGTTATTTTTCGCAGTTATCGCAGCAGCATTCGTTTTCGTATCAGCAAACAACGTATTTGCAAGTAACAAAATGATCAGCACATCAGCTTACGAGCCAACTGATACAGTAGCTCCAGCCGACACTACAGAGACTACAACAGAGAAGCCTGCGGAAGCATCTTTGGTAATGTCACTCAGCGACATCGAGCCAACTGACACAGTAGCACCAGCCGAGACTCCTGCTCCAACAGAGACTCCTGCTGACACAACAAATACTCCAGCCGACTCAACAGCAGAACAGGCTCAGTAAACCGCTCCACCTTCAAAAAACAGTATACATGCAGCTTTTAAAATGAAAATATCTTGTCTTCTCTTCCGAAGGCAAGATATTTTTTTGTATTTTTGCACCATGATAAAAAACAATATTCCTCTCAAAGTAGCCTTAGGATATGCTGCCGTAGCCGTGGTGATGGCCCTGGCAGTAGCGCTCGTATACAGCAACACGCAGTCTATCCTGAACATCGACAAGGCTTCACGTGACTATACCCACAAACGCAATATGGCCGACAGCCTGGTGTACAGCCTGCTCGACGTGAGCAACAACGAACGTTCCATCTATATGGAGACATCGGGAAACTGGGAGGAACTCAACCACTCCATCTCGGAAGCCAAGGTGCAGGCACTCAAACTCAAGGCGCTGGAAAAGGACTCCCTGCAGAAAGCACGCATGGACACCCTCGTCAGTCTGCTCAACCTGAAACAAGTCAACCTGAAGCAACTCCGGAGAGTGTTGATAGCCAACAATCATGAGAGCTTTCTTCACGAAAAGGTGAGCAATCTGAGCAGCGGAAAAGACTCGGTAGTGGTGCACCCCAAGACTGCACAAACCCATGAGAACAAAAGGACAACCGTTGAGGTGGTGAAAACCCGAAAAGGCTTCTTCCGCCGACTCGCCGACGCCTTCAAGAAAGGCGCCACCGACACCATAGCCATACACAATGATGTCAACCAAACTACAACCGACTCGATTTCCACACCTGTCGACATCGCCGGAGAGGTGGCACAGGTGCTGTCGCAGATAGGACAGGAAGACAAACAGAACACACAGAAGAAGGAGAAAGCAGTAAACAAAGAGGTGAGCGACCTGCAGAAAGTGAATGCCCAGCTTGCCGAACGTACTTCCCACTTGCTCAACACCATCCGCCAAAACGAGATGCAGTCCATGCAGCAGGCTTTAGGCAAAGCGCTGAATGCCCGCCGTTCACTCCTGTGGCAGATCACCCTTATGGCTTTGCTTGCCATGACCGCCGCCGTAGTCTTGCTGTGCTACATCTTCAAAGACACCAAGAAGGAACGCATCTATCGTGAGAACTTGGAAGAGGCCAACACCGAGATTCAGCGCATCATGAACCAACGCGAAAGACTCCTTCTTACCATCACCCACGACATCAAGGCTCCCGTGGCTTCCATTTCGGGCTTCATCGACCTGATGAGAGAACATGTGAGCGACGAGAAAGGCATAAACTATATCGACAACATAGCCAGCTCTGCCAGCCATCTGTCAAGATTGGTGGCCTCGCTCCTCGACTATCACAAGTTGGAGAACGGACTGCTGGAACTCCATCCCTCCAGTTTCTCGCCAGCCTCGCTCATTCAGCAATGCACCGAAGGCATGAGGATGCAGGCAGAGAAGAAGAACCTGGTGTTAAGTTCCTCTTATCAGGATAAGGCTGCCAAGCTGCAAGGATTAGCAGCCGATGCCACAATCACCTATCAGGCAGATGCTTTCCGCATCCGTCAGGTGTTGGACAACCTCATCAGCAACGCCATCAAGTACACCATGAAAGGAAAGGTTACTGTCACTGCCCTCGTCAAGCCAGCCCCATCGGCAGGCATCTGCCACCTTATTATAAAGGTAGAGGATACGGGCATGGGCATGACTTCTGAGGAATGTCGAAAAGTGTTCCAGGCTTTCACACGTCTCAAGGACGCACAGGGCATAGAAGGCACAGGCTTAGGACTGTCCATCACCCATGAACTCGTCACTCTCTTAGGCGGACAGATCAGTCTGCAATCAGAGAAAGGCATCGGCTCCACCTTTACCATCACCCTTCCTATCAGGCAGAATCCTCCTTCCGTTCAGGAAGCATCGATGGGCGAAGCTGCCGAAAAGCAGCCGGCAAGTATCAGCGCCGCGGACACAGAACTGTCATCAGCGAACCAGCAGCCCCTTGCCAACCATAAGATTCTGATCCTCGACGACGACCGTCTGCAGCTGCAACTGCTCCAGGAGATGTTGCACCGCAAGGCCAATGACGACTGGCAGATATTTGCCTGTCAGCATGTTACCGAGGCTCTTACCATTCTGCACAACGAGCAGCCCGCCCTGATGCTGATGGATATAGAAATGCCAGAGATGAACGGAACGGAGATTATCCGCATGATCAATCACAGACACATGAAGGTGATTGCCATGACAGCCCACGACATCAGCATCAAGGAAGAACTGACGGAGGCAGGCTTCGACGACTGCCTGTTCAAGCCCTTCCGTCCTGAAGCCTTAGAAAGTTTGTTGGCTCCTGCTGCCCGAGAAGCTGCTACAGAAGAACCTGCCGCTGAAGAAACAACTGCAGAAGAGCCTGCCGCCGATGTATCTGCCCGTGAAAGGCTGTCTTCACTTTTGATCTTTGCCGGAGGCGACAAGGAAGCAGAGATGGAGATTGTGAAAACTGTGACAGCAGAAATAGAAACTTACCGGGAATCGTTGAACAAGTATCTGCCTGCTGCCGAAAAGAAAAAAAAGGCACAGGAGAACAATACACAGGCGGTACAGGTGGAACTCAGCCAGGAGAACAAGCAGAATGTGGCAAAAATCGCCCACAAACTGCAACCCATAGCCCAGATGATGCAGGCGGAATGTCAACAGCAGCTGCAGGCTCTCTCGCCCGAGCACATCGGCGAACAGGAAGACAAAAAAATCCGAGCATACATCCAGGCCGTCTTCGACGACTTAGGAAATATGCTCGGAGAGTTGAGAAATATTCTTTCTGAGTAATCGTTCTTACAGTTCCACATTGTCTATGTGGAATTTCATCAGTCCGGCAGGCACCTTCACCATGACCTCATCGCCGGCTTTCTTGCCCAAGAGAGCCTGTGCGATGGGCGACTTGATAGAGATTTTTCCACTATGAAGGTCTGCCTCGTGAGGATTCACTATGGTGTAGGTCATGCTGCACTTATTGGCCACATTGGTAATCTTCACCTTGCTCAACAGTCCCACCTTGTCGCTTTGCAGTCGCGACTTGTCTATTACGCGGGCATTCTCCAGAATCTTCTGCTTGAAACTGATTCTGCTCAACAGCTTGCCCTGCTCTCGCTTGGCAGCATGATACTCAAAGTTCTCGCTGAGGTCGCCCTTGTCGCGTGCCTCGGCTATGGCGTCACGCACAGCAGGCAGTTCCACCTTTACCATGTGTTGAAGTTCAGCCACGAGCTCATCGTAGCCTTCCTGAGACATATATTCCATAATGCTTTTTTTCTTTTTGTTTTATTCTTCGGCGTGCAAAGGTACGGAGAAATCATGAAAAAGCCAAGACTTTGCCCGAGTTTTACGCAAAAAGAAAGCCGTGCATAAATATTCACAAGCATACTGCACTTAACTGCGAAAAAAAATTTTCCCAGTTAGGAAAATTATTTTCCCAGTTGGGCAGATTCATTTTCCCAACTGAGAAGCCGTTTTTCGGCAATTCTTGTATGAATATACTTGCGCTGTAAGAACACGTCATTGCCCCGGATGATTTTGCAAGACAAGGGGAAGCATCACGCTCCCCAAACCTCCTCGGCGATTTCTCGCACAAGATCCAACTTGGCCCACTGCTCTGCCTCTGTCAGTTTGTTGCCTATCTCGCAAGAAGCAAAACCACACTGAGGACTCAGGCTGAGACGCTGGAGAGGAAGATACTTCGCCGCCTCATGAATGCGGGCTATGACTGTGGCCTTGTCCTCGAGCACAGGCGACTTGCTGGTTATCAGACCAAGAACCACCTTCTTGCCTTCAGCCACATACCGCAGAGGCTCGAAGCCACCCGAACGCTCATCGTCGTATTCAAGATAGAAGGTGCCGGCATCCTCGCGGGCAAAGAGATAAGGAGCCACAGCATCGTAGGCGCCCTTCGTGGCATAGCATGAATGATAGTTGCCACGGCACACGTGCGTGTTGACGGTCAGCCCCTCGGGCTTTCCCTCTATGGAGAGGTTGTTGACCTTCAGATATTGCAGGGCCTCGTGTTCCAGGGTAAAGCCCGTACCTGCCATCGACTTCCAGAAATCGTCATCTACAATCATGCCCCAGGTACAGTCGTCCAACTGTACAGTTCGACAGCCTGCTGCATAGATCTCGTGGAAGAATGTGCGATAGGCCTTGGCAATGTCTTCTATCAGCTCTGTGGTGTTGGGATAAAACTGACGGGTGTTCTCGGCATTCTTTCCTCGGAACAGCTCTGCCAGAAACTGTGCCGGTGCCGGTACGGTCTGCTTGGCCTCTACGCCCTCCTCCTCAAACTGCTTCACAAACAAGAAATCTTTGATGAAGGGATGGTTCTCGCCTGTTATCTTTCCTGTAAGACGGAGGGAGCCTTTCGTGGTTTCCTCGCCATGAAACTGATAACCATGATCCAACTCTATGTGCTCTACGCCGCCAAATCCCCACATAAAGTCGAGATGCCAATAGCTGCGACGAAACTCGCCATCTGTAATATAGCGCAATCCGTGCGCCTTCTGCTGTCTGACCACTTCTGTGATAAGCCGGTCTTCAATGTGACGAAGTTCTACTGCCGAAATCTGTCCCTCGGCAAACTTTACTCTGGCTTCCTTCAACTCTGCTGGGCGCAAATAGCTGCCCACTGCCTCAAAATGTTGATTTCTCACGTTGCTCATGTTTTTATTTCCCTTTCTTTAATATTATGTGTAATGATGACTGTCTGCATCCTGCCCCACTGACGGCAGAAATGCTTCTTTTTCGGCTGCAAAGGTAGAAAGAAGAATTTTATCCGCCAAATATTCTTCATAATTCAGAAAAATATGCTAACTTTGCAGTTAGAATAATCGATACGCAGAATATTATTCTGTAAAAAATGCACATTTAAAGAAGAATAGATTATGGCAACAGAAGAAAAACTCGACGACATAGACATCAAGATACTGAAGTTGCTGCAACAGAACTCCCGGCTCACCGTCAAGGAACTTGCAGCAAGAGTACACCTTTCGCCCTCGCCTACCTTTGAACGTCAGAAACGACTGGAACGGGAAGGATACATACAGCGATATGGAGCCATCGTCGACCATCACAAGATGGGGCACAACGTCATCGTGCTATGCAATATCCGACTGAAGCAGCACACTCACGACCTGATACAGCAATTCATGGACACCGTGCAGAACATAGACCAGATAACGGAATGCTACAACACCACGGGCGACTATGATTTTCAGATCAAAGTGTATGCACACGACATGAAAGACTATCAGGACTTCATGCTCAACACCCTCGGCAACATTGACTGCATAGGCAGTCTTCACAGTATCATCGTCATTGGCGAAATAAAAGACTCGCATTACATCCCGGCAAGCAAATTGTTGGCGAAGACACTCCTCCTTCTGTGCATCATGCTCTCTTCGCTGTTCTGTATGCCCTTGAAAGCACAGAACCCAGGCGAGACTGTCACAGAGCAAAGCATCAGCAAAAAGGGAGAAAAACATTACTTTTATGCCGTGCCCATTCCCGACAACATCTTCAGCATGATGAAGGGAAAAACATACAAGAAGAATTGTACTGTGCCAAGAAGCGAGCTGCGCTATCTGCGCTGCCTGCACACCGACAAGGACGGCAGGAGCATTGTGGGAGAAATGGTGGTCAACAAAGCCATAGCTAACGATGTGCTCGACATTCTGTACAAACTCTACCGGGCAAAATATCCTATAGAACGGATGCGGCTCATCGACTATTGGAACGCAGACGACGAACGGGCCATGAGAGCCAACAACTCATCGTGCTTTAACTTCAGATTCATCTCGCATACCCACACCGTATCAAAGCACGGCAGAGGAATGGCTGTAGACATCAACACCCTCTACAACCCCTACCACAAACGACTGAGAAATGGCAAAGAAGTAATAGAACCAGCCACAGCACGTCCCTATCTCGACCGCAGTAAGAAACACGCATACATGATTCAAAGGGGCGACTTATGCTATCGCCTTTTCAAAGAAAAAGGATTCAGATGGGGTGGCGACTGGAAGCACAGCAAAGACTATCAGCACTTCGAGAAATGACAAAAATTTACCCACGTACTCTGAATCAGAAATTCAACAGCACGTGGGTAAAAGCTTCAAACAAGATGCTTAGTTGTACCAAATAGAGTTATATTCTCTACAATCATCTTCTTCGTTGTAGATGTTCTCATACTCCAGGTTCTTTGCCTCGAATGCTTCTAATGACTTTTTCATAATCCACCCTCCTATATGTTAAAGTTAATAATCTGCTTTGTGATTGCAAATATAGAAAAAAAAACGGAGTCACCTTGTCAATAATTCAGAAAAGTTGTGTATTTTTGCAGCATTTTAAAATGTATGAACATTCTCATTATAAAACCACAGCATGAAACTATCAAATACTTTCAACCGACTAAGATGGCGACACTGGTTGCTCCTGTCGTTGCTCGTCCTCGTTCTCGCCTTTAAGTGGAGCCCATATTTAGGCTACATTTACACCTTATATATATACAGCACCATCGGGAGAATACTATCTTCCTTTTCGGGCATCTTCCCGTTTGCCATAGGCGACATCTTCATCGCCCTCAGCATCGCATGGGTCATTCTTTATCCTCTCTACGAGATTGTCCTTCGCAAACGACTTGCCCGCCGTTACGCCTTTCTGGAGCCCAAGGGAAACTGTTATCCCAAGAAAAAGACGGTGTGGGGAAGAGTGGCAGAATATCTGCTGTGGATCTACGTATGGTTCTACATGGCCTGGGGACTCAACTACTCGCAGCCCAACATCTATCAGCGCACAGGCATGAAACCAGCAGAAGTAGATAAGGACAAGCTACGCGAGTTTGCCTATCGCTATGCCGACAGCCTCAACTTATTGAGTGAAGAACGAAGAGTGAAGAGTGAAGAAACAGCGTTCGACGGCCAGAGGGAAAGTCAATTCAATGGTTTTGTGGATGATGGATTGAAGAATCGGGTGCGGGATGCAGTTCTGAAAGGATACAACAAAATAGGACACAAGGAAGGCATCAACCCTTCCTTCAACCCTCATCCCCATGTCAAGACCATGGTGTTCACTCCCTTCAGCTCGATGGCGGGCGTCACGGGCAGCATGGCTCCTTTCTTCTGCGAGTTTACGCTGAATGGCGACATTCGCCCTCACGACTATCCTGCCATCTATGCACACGAATATGCACATTTCTTAGGAATAGCCAATGAGGGCGAAGCCAACTTCTACAGCTATATTGTCTGCACATCGTCAACAGACAAGGCTGTGAAGTTCAGCGGATATTACCACATCTTCTTCCATGTGCTCCACAATGTCTTCGATATCTTAGGCGAAAAGGAGGGAGAGAAATTCCTGAGCCACATCCGTCCCGAGATCATCCGTCTGGCAAAGGACGACCGCCACTACTGGCTCAGCAAGCGAAGCAAGGTGCTTGATGCCGCACAAGACTTCATCTTCGACCTTTACCTCAAGGGCAACAACGTCTCGGAAGGCAGGAAAAGTTATTCGGGTGTTGTCGCCCTGATACTGGCATGGGAAGAAAAACAGAAAAGTTAGGGGAAGCCAGAGAAGTTAGAGAGACAAAATGCCCACGAATGACTATTTTTTGTTACTTTTGCACCACACTTCATGAGTGACGACAAAAAATCAAGACTGACTATAGAAGTATGATAGACCGCTGTTACATAGAAATTATCAATACATGCAACCTGAACTGCCACTTCTGTCCGAAGCACAACAGAGCGAAGAGACAGCTCACGGCAGAAGAGTTCGACTTGCTCACCAGTAAGTTGAAAGGCAAAGTGTGTTTCCTCTACTTCCATCTCATGGGAGAGCCCCTGCTCCACCCTCTGCTGCCACAATTCATCACTCTGGCAAGAGAGCGTGGATTCAAGACCGTGCTTACCTCCAATGGCATCCTCCTGCATCGGGCCATGGAACTCTTAGACACGCTGCCCCATAAGATTCAACTCTCTGTTCATTCGCACGAGAGCAATGCACAAGGCAGACTGTCCGACTATATGGATGAGGTGATGCGCTTCTCCACTCAGGCAGCAGCCAAAGGCACCTGTATGGTGTTGCGCCTATGGAACCAGGGAGGCATGGACCAAGAGAACGAGGAGGTGATGAGCCTCATCGAGAAGTACGTACCTAAGCCTTGGAAAGAGCGTCCCGACGGATTCCGCCTCAGCGACAATCTCTACTTGGAGTTTGACAGAAAGTTCGAGTGGCCCAACTTCGACAACAAAGAAGAAGGACAGGAAACAGGCAACAGCGAGGAAGACAAGAGTAACGTCAAGGGAAGAGAGGTGTTCTGCAAGGCACTTATCAAGCAGATAGGTGTGCTGGCAGACGGAAGCCTCGTGCCCTGCTGCCTCGACCATAACGGCGATGTCGTGCTGGGCAACCTCTTCCATCAGTCGCTCGAAGATATTCTCTCCTCGCCAAGGGCTACGGCATTGATAGAGGGTTTCAAACATCATCATGCCTCGGAAGCACTTTGCCGCGACTGCGAGTCGGCACTGGCACGAAACAGCTTCCGAGGTAAAGCAAGAAAACAGATATAAGACAAGAAACAGACATGAAAGAAGTATTAATCGTAAGCATAGGCAGCTTCTTTGGAGGCGGCCTGAGATATTGGATTTCCAAGATGGTGCAGTCGTGCAGCCTCATAGCTTTCCCCTTCGGCACCATGACAGTAAACGTGTTGGGCTGCTTCATCATCGGATTTCTCTCCGGCATTTCGTGGAATGGCGGCGGATGGATGAATCCCTCCACCAAGTTGCTGCTCACCACAGGCTTCTGCGGTGGCTTCACCACCTTCTCCACCTTCATGAACGAAGGTTCATCGCTGATGAAGGATGAGCAATATCTCTACATGATGCTCTATCTCTTCGGCAGCCTCATCCTTGGCCTCATCGCCGTGATGGCTGGACATCAGTTGGCAAAGTTTTTCTGAAAGGAGGCAAAGGTGATAAAAAACATCACCTCCCCGAGAGTTTCTGGGAGGTGATGGAGTAAATGTCAAAAAGTACATATCGATGTAGCGAATGTTTCGCAAGTTGAGTCAATTATTTCACGTACTTCTTTCCATCCTTGATATAGATGCCGCTTTCTGGCTCCTGACTCAACTTGCGACCTTGCAAGTCGTAGATGCCATGCAGAATATGTTCCTCTGCGGTATTCACATTCTCTATGCCAGTAGCATAACCTTCACCCATCACATAAATAGGCATAGTCTTAGCATCGGAAGACAAAGGTTCATCTGCACCTCCGAAAGGATTCTCGCGTATAGTTACATTCATGTACCAACTTTGTGGTGCAGGCACATCCTCGTCAGTTCGCAAGACCAGTCCACCATCTTTTATGATGTAATTGATAGCATCCTCCGAGTTAGATGCAAGGTTTTTATTGGCTTGATAAACACCATTAAAAACATATTTTCTTGTCATACTCATACAGTCGATAAATTTTTCCTTCGATGCAGAAAGTGTGACATCTGCCAACTCGATGGTCTTTTCGCCATCACTCTCACACATGATCAAGCTTGGATAGTTTGCTTTAGAGGAACCAGACTTCAACTTCTGGACGTTCAGTCGCGTAATAGTTTCATTGACCACTTCGATGTCCACTGGGGTTGCCACGTTTAAGCCATTGCTTGTCAACTGTTCAAGACTCATCCTAAATGGCACATAGAGTGATTGCCACTTGTAGGCATCGAATGTACGAATGTACTTGAAGTCAGCCACCTCAATATCTACTGGACTATTATAAGCCTCGCCATCTGTGAGCGTCACTGCCTTGGCAGTGTACTTACCATCAGCGTAGGTCAGTTTCAGGTTGTTGCCAAGAATGCCACAGAAGTGCTGAATGTATTTTATGTTCTCATTGTTTGCATTGCAGTTGATACACACATCCCCATAGAGTCCATTGGCATCTGGGTGTCCAGCCATCTCAAATACGTGTGGAACAGCTCCATCCTCACCGAAAATGCTATTATCATTGGTATAAACATCAGTTATCTTGTCACATTCCTTACCATGATATACAGTATTGTCACCAGTAGATTTCAACACAGGATAAGCATCACCATTCTCACCAAGTTTCTGATACCAAGCCAAATCGCCAGAAGTTTTATTGTCATTTAACGCCAATGCCACCTCGCCACTCTTTATCTGCTGTTTGGTGAATGCCTTGACCACGTTCGCTTCTTCCTTTCCGTCTTCGAAAGTCAGACTTCCTACACCAACTGTTTTGATGTTCTCAGATGAGTTGTTCAGCAAAGCCTCCTTGTTGTAAGCTACAATGCCCTTTGCGGTTAGTGTACCACCTACATAACCTATAATGATTCCTGAAGAGCCATTTGTATTCGTCACATCTCCATAACTGAACACATTCTGGATACTGCTGTTTTTCAATGTACTTCCTGCTATGCCACCGGCATGCCAACCTGTGCTTGATATCTTGCCATAGTTGGCGCAATCTTCGATACTTGTTCCATAAGCATACCCTATGATTCCACCAATAGAGGTATTATTGTTTTCAACGGTTCCATAATTGGTGCTGCGCCTGATGTTTCTTTCAATGCTACTACCTGCAATTCCGCCAACATTATCTGTGCCCTTCACGCTGGAGTGATTGTCGCAGTTTTCGAGATTTATTTTGGCATATCCAACAATACCGCCAGTAATTTGTTGTCCTATTACAGTACAATTGTTTGTGGTTTTAATACCCTTTATATGTGATAGAGCCCCGTATGCATATCCTGCCAAGATACCGGTGTAAGCTGTCTTCGTGTTTGTTGTGCTCACATTCTCCACCTTGGCATAGTCAAAGATAAGGTCTTGGATAGTTGCACCGTAAGTATAGCCGAAAAGCCCCACAAAGTTTTGTGCTGTCTTGATATAGAGATGTGAGATGGTATGTCCCTGACCGTCCATATTTCCACTCCAGCTATTATTGACATAGCCTATCGGAATCCAGCTCAAGAGTTCCTTGCCGTCTTCTGCCGCATGGCAGTAGTTCTTTAGGTCGATATCCGCAGTCAGCATGGCAGATGCCGAAGGGTGAGTAGTTCCAGCTACTCCGCCTTCGTCCACGATAGTTCCGTTCACATAGTCACGGAACCAAGCCAAGTGGCAAGGTTTGGCTATCAGGTACACCCCATTTTCCTCTGAAGGCTTCACAGCCACATAATGCTGGCAACGCTTGCAATAGCCATCCTCATTGTTGTCGTGTCCAAGGGCAGGATGCTCTGCGTCCGTTACATCAGTCAATTCCTTGGTCAATTGGCTGTCGGAATAAGTCTTAAGGCAGTCCTGGCATTGCCAATATTCCTTGGTTGCCGCCTCTGTACAAGTAGCGTCTGTTGCAACGTGGTGAATTATCGTTCCGTGTTGATACCTGATTGCTGAACTGGTAGGATTGTTGGTGAAACTTCCCCTCACCACCTCATAGGTTTTGCAATTTAAAGTCGTATTGTCAGCATAAACCTGATGCTCCGAACCAATGACAGGATAGATGTCATCATCATTAGCCAGATTTTGTCCCCATTTTGCTTCGCTCGAAGCGTTTTGCTGGAGCTGATAGGCAACAAAACCGCTTTTCAGTTGGTCCTTTGTAAATCCTGTTGCGTTATCTTCTGAAGGCGTGCCATTTCCGAAGGCTTTAACCTCTTTCTCTTTGCCGTTTACAATCAGCTTTGCGCCACTATAGTATGCCACCATGCCTTCAGTGGCCCCAGAGACAGAACAGCCAAAAACCATGCCTACATTTTGTGTTTTGTTTGTGACACTGATGTTGCCATAACTGAACACGTTTTGTACCTTGCCATCGCTTACGAAACCTGCCATGCCAGCAACACGATTTGTGCCTTTTACATCCCCATAGTTGGCGCAGTCTTGGATCGTTCCGCCACGGAAATAGCCAACCAAGCCACCTGCCATCTCACTTGATGCCGTTACATTTCCATAGTTGGCACAAGCGGTTATGGAATTACCTTTTCTACTATACATGCCCAAAAAACCGCCGACATATTTTATTCCTTGTACCGTGGCGTAGTTCACGCAGTTGTAGGCGTTACCATCAAGTTCACCTGCAATGCCGCCAGTATAATTACCTCCTTTTATCTGGCAAGTTTTTGATATTTTGATATTTTGAAGGGTGCTTCCATATCCTGCCTTACCAACCAAAATTCCTGTGTTAGATTGCGTATTTGTCACATTTGCGTTCTCAAAGGTTAGGTTCTTGATTGTGCTTTGATAGGTATAACCGAAAAGCCCCATATTATTTTGGCTTGTTTGGCTTGCATTGATATAAAGGTTGGTGATGGTCTTTCCATTTCCGTCGAAAGTGCCTCGGTACTTTATAATATTTCTATTGCCGATAGGCACCCAGCTCTTTTCTTCTAAGTTTTGAGACTTATCAGCCGCATGGCATACTGTACTCATGTCAATGACCTCAACATTATCTGCTATCTTAGCGCAGATACTATATTGTCCGCTATTCACCTGATCGCGGAACCACGCCAACTCCTCAGCTTTGGTGATGATGTAAGGACTGTCTTTTTTACCATCACCTTTGGAAGGCTGCGTTTGTGCCCATGCCCCCCCATAAGGCATGAGGATAGCCATCACGAGCAGCAGCATCGTGAATAGCCTGTTTCTTTGTTTTTTGTTATTCATATCTGTAAATTATTATTATTATACTTTCTTACATATTTTCTCTCATTGCCATCAGATATACTGTCATTCCCAGGATGATGACGAAAGTCTGTCCGAGAAACAGATAGATATAGAATCTTTCTCTCTTGATGAAATCACAGAAGCTGTAGCGAGCCTTGTAGTTCTCATCAAGATATATCCTGTAGTCTTGAACCATGGCATAGCTCATGACTATGGCGAACAACAGAAGAAACAATGCCACAATGAAAATAGCCTGTTCCTCTTTCGTGAGAGTCTCTATCATATTTCCCATGGCGCAAAAATAGTGTTTTTCTTCGGAAAAAGGTGTCCACTTCCCCCATTTAGGTGTCTACTTCCTACAAAATAGGTGTCTACTTGGTGGGGGAAGTAGACACCTAAGGCGTGATTTTATTGTATTTTCGCTCTCCAGACTGTTGGGGAGCAACCTTCTTTCTCTTTGAATATGCGATAGAGATAGGAGCGTGAAGAGAAGCCACATTCGGCAGATGAGCCAGAATTTTACACATTTAATCCTGACAAATCCATCTTATAGGTTATATTCTGAACAGAATCTTTTTCCAGAAACATCAGCATGTAAATCGGAACATAAGTCACCTTTCCTTTTGTCTCTACATTTCCATTACAAAGTACCAAACCATGAGGAATTTTGTATTCTGTTGATGCCATTACATTCGAAAGCGCATTATGACGGTCATAATCCTTACCAGACTTCACCTCTATTGGCAAAACCTGTCCTTTGTACTCCACCACAAAATCCAACTCTCCCAAGCGCTTATTGTTAAAGTAATAGAGGTCAAAGCCATGAGCTTTCAACTCCTGAGCAACCACATTCTCATAGATGGCGCCAAAATTGATAAACTGTTCATCGTTTAAAAGACGCAACTGAATGCCATCAGCAAACTGACTGATCAGCAACCCCACATCATTTTGGAATAATTTGAAAAGGTTTCTTGTCTTAGCCAGCAACAATGGTAATTTAGGTTCCTCTACATTGTAAGTAGGAAGAGCCACACCAGCATCCCGAAGCCAAAGAAAGCTATTTTCATAATTAGCAAATCTAGCTTGCTGATTCAAACTTTTAAGAATAAAACGCTTGTTTTTAGCATTCAATTCAGAAGGAATCAATTGGAATATTTCCTGGATATACAACTTTTGATTGTTGTCATCCATCTTATATTTCATGATATCACGCTGATACTCCAAAAGAATACTCTTCTGTACATCAATCACACGCTGTAAATTATTGCTATCCAAATAGGTCTGAACAGCTTGCGGCATTCCTCCTATTATCAAATACAAGCGAAAAGCTCTCATCAATTCATGATGTACAAAATCATCTACAGGCGTCTTTTCTTCCCAGTTTTTACGGATAACATCCAAAACATCTGCAGATAAACCTATAGCAGAATAGAACTCCTGCAAATCAAGTGGAAACATTTCCTTAACATCTAAATAGCCAACAGGTTCAGAACGCAAATTATTCAATTCGATACCCAGCAAAGAACCACTTAAGGCATAGCGATAACTCCCTTCATCAACCAGAAATTTGATGAGGGTTACTACTTCAGGATAAACCTGCACTTCATCAAAAAAGATGAGAGTCTTTCCTTTAACAAGAGGCTTATGCACGAAAGCCGTCAGACGAAACAGCATATCCTTTACATCTTTGGCTCCAGTGAAGATGCCAATAGCCTCAGGAGAAGTTATGAAATTGATCTCAACAAAATCATCAAAGATTCGCTGAGCAGCCTGTCTTATTGAGTAAGTCTTACCTATCTGTCGAGCTCCCGTAAGCAACAATGCTTTATGCGTTGCTTGAAAGAAATTATCTAAATATTTATCTATCTTTCTGTTAATCATACACTTGTACTGTTAAATTACATTTTTCCAAGGTAAAAAACAGCCTATTTTATACATTTTTCCAATCTTTTTCCAGGCTATTTCTTACATTTTTCCAATCTTTTTTCAGGCTATTTCTTACACTTTTCCAACTTTTGGATAATGCAAAGATAAACAAATTATCTGATAGTACTATCATTTATTAAGATATTTAAACCTTTTTATATGGCAGACAGACAGAAATGAGAAAGATTAAAAAAATGAGTATAGCCCTTTTTCATCTGCAAAATTAATGGTTCTCTTTGTCTCCACTTCCCCCACTTAGGTGTCTACTTCCTACAAAATAGGTGTCTACTTGGTGGGGGAAGTAGACACCTAAGGTGTGATTTTATTGTATTTTCGCTCTCCAGACAGTTGGGGAGCAACCTTCTTTCTCTTTGAATATGCGATAGAGATAGGAGCGGGAGGAGAAGCCACATTCGGCTGAAATGATGTCGTTGTTGTAGTCGGGATAGTCGAGCATCATCTTCTTTGCCGCCTCGAAACGTACCTCGGCAAGCCAGATGCGGAAGGTGGAGTTCAGGCAGGAAGTGAAGTAGCGTGACAACTCGTTCTTGGAAATGTTCAGCGAGCGTGACAGGGTGAACATGTTTACAGTGGTGTCTTTATAGCCCAACTCTTCGCACCACTTGTCGAGCTTCTCCTTGATGGCTGCCTGACGCTCCTGAGAAAACGATGGCAATGTTTCTTTACTATCAGCAGACTCTGCATCCTGCCCATTGGAGCTTTCTGTTATTTCATCTGCGAGGGCTGCACTTTCTTCTTCCTCCTTATCCAAGAGTTCCTCGGTAGGAACGTAATTGAAGCCCATAGCCACGAAACTCAGGTTGAAGAAAAGGATAGAGAGCAAAGCCAACGGACCTATTATATATAATAAGGTGGTGGAGAGGATGACGAAAGGCATGATAAGGGTAGAGAAGAACAGGGCGAAAATGCTGGCTCGGGCATATCGCACGTAGGGCAGCATGTCGTCACCAGTCATCAGCTCCAACATCTTCTTGCGTTTCCGCATCTCAATCATAATCATATAGATGCAATACGCTACGTTTGCGCCGAACAATACGAGCATCGCATAGAGCCAATTGCCGATGTTAAGACTTCCGCTATTGCTGTAGCCTATGCAGAAAACTGCTATGATGGCGGCATAAATGCAAGTGCATACGATGTTCATCTTTCGGCGGTTGGCATGGGTCGCCTCAATGTTGTATATGCCCATGGAGATAGTGGTGAAGCATGGGGTATAGACCAAGATATTGAAGACTGCTCCCAAGTCATCGCTTTTCGCACGAAAACCCAAGAGCATCTGCAAGAGATATTGTATGGCAAGTCCCATCATGCCTGCAAGTATCAGCCAGCGTGACCACTCATAGCGTCGGTTGACCCACTTCATATGTAGGTGGGTGATGCCGAGGATAAGGGCATTGATGAGCATGAAGATGAAACATGCAAACTGGAGGAAATATAAAAAGTCCATCATTCTTACTATTTTGTTGTTACTTTCTTGTATTTTTGATTGCTTGCCGTAGGATTTTCAGGGTTGGTCATCTGCAAATATCCTGCTGCAACAAGGGAGGTGATGTAACGCTCACGGTTCTTGGTTTGATTGGATAAACCAAGGCGTTCCATGATCTCTGCTGTGGTTCGAGGAACTGAACAGAAATTGACTATATCCCTTTGCTTATTAGACAATGACACTTTTTTAGTGTCAGAGTGTCTAAGTTGAGTGTCAGAGTCTTGGACTTGGTTACTTTTTCCCTCGACTTCGTTACTTTCCTCTTCGACTTGGTTACTTTTTTCCTCGACTTGGTTACCGACTTGGTTACTTTCACCCTCGACTTGGTTACTTTCTCCTCTCCAAACCGTGATGACAAATTCCTGCGCCTTGTCATTATTCATAAACGTGACATTGATATCTTCGTCCAGTGCACGAGTGATGCCGCTACCTACACCAGTGTATGGCAGCAAGCATATAGCATTATTGAAAAGGAACATATTGCGAGGCATGGAAGTTCCTGCCTTTATCTGTTTCGATATATCGTCCATCATTCTTTGATACATTCTTTATTCAACAAATCGTTTACATCCACTTTCAGCAAATCAGAAATCCGTATTAAGGTTTCCAAGTCTGGTTGGCAAGTATTGGTGCACCATTTAGAAATGGTTGCTTGGTCTTTACCCAACATTTCTGCCAACCACTTGTTTGAGCGCTTGGTTACTGCCAACATTATCTTCAATCTGTTTACATCTTTCTTTGCCATACATTATTATATAATAGGTGAATACGCTTGCAAAAGTACGAGAATAATTTCAGAAAAAGGAAAAATATTCTCAAAATGTTTACGGAACATGCAAATAGTTGAGCATTTCGCAATATTATTCCTTTCATTGATAATCATAAAATACGAGCGAAAAAGGTTGTTTTGGAGCTTTTTGAGTTACCACTAACACAGAGATAACATAAATATCATTTCATAGCCCCGAACAATCAAAAGACAAAATCGGAAAATAATTGCTTACGCATAAATGTTTTTTGCTGAAAAATGTATCATAGTATCATTATTTAGTACGACATTCTTATAAACATCTGATTTACTGCATTATACAAGAATGATACTTTTTCGTTTATTTTACAGGAAGTATCATAGAAGTATCATAAATCACAAGAAACATCATTAAATTCGGCTTTGAGTCGATTTAAAAGACTAAAAAAGTAGTGTCTTCTATTCCAGTTTTATAAAAAACTTTAGCACCTACTCTTCCTGTATGTAAAGAATGCCAATACAAACTATGAATAAGAAGAAAGATTGACAAGCTGGATTAGGAATAAAATCACATAAGCCGTTCTGTAAGAGACCATCAGGTGGTCTGTCTTGCCCGTCAAGTGGGCACTCAGTGAACAAGCGACGGGCATCGACTGAACAAGCGATGGGCATAAACAGAACAAGCGTCGGGCATTTATTGCCCATGCGGTGTGCACAGAGTGCCCAAAAGTCGGGCGATTTTTGGGCACTCCTTGCAGATCGGCGGCTTTGCTTTTATGCATAATGCCTCATGACGATTTTGTGATACTTAGATGACTTTTTTATGATACTTCTATGATACTTCTATGATACTTCTTGTAAAATAAACGAAAATGTATCATTCTTCTATCTTATTATATGTCAGTCATTTATCTTTACGTTCAGCAAAGAAAATGATACTTTGACACTTTTTTTACAAAAAACTTTTTACGCACGAGCACATACTCAACGGTAAATCCAAAAAGTATCTGACTGAACTTTCGCATATCAGGAAGTTAAAGGAGTTAAAGGAGTTAAGGAGTTAAGACGTATGTCTTGCTGCTTAAAAAAATACGCCAAAAAGACTGTTGTCTTAACTTCCCGAACGACCGTAGGGAGTGATAACTTCTTTACCTTCAATAACTTCTGAACTTGCTAAAGTTCAATATTATAAGAAAATAACGAACCAAAAATTAAGCAAGCGAGAAAAATGGCAATAAAAAAAAGAGGGTATGTCATAAGTCTGTGACGCACCCTCCTCGAAGGACATAGGTAATACTTGAAATGTATGCAAGAACTTATCAAATGTTATTTTTCAAATCCCAATATCTACTTTAAAATTCCTTTTTTTCGATATCAGCTTAATTTTCTCCCTACTTTTTTCTTTTAATACTATGTAAAAACGAAAACTGGAGCAAAAACTCCTATTTCTCAAAGAAAAGGTATATATTTGCAAACAAATTAGAATATCGAAACGATATGGGGAAAGAAAAGGATTTTTCAAGGAAGTCTAATCTCCCACAACTGTCTGATGACGAGATTCTTCAAGGCTTCAAGGATGCTGATGCCAGAATAGTGAGGGAGTATTACTACGGATACTGCCGGGTGGCTTATTGCATCTACGATAAGCGATACGACCTGCAGAACAAGCCGGGCATGGACTTTTATTCATTGGCTCACGAATACTATCTCTATCTCTGCGAACACGGCTTCAAGCCTTTGGAGGACAGGAAGCCGAGCATGTCGCTCAAGACCTGGATGGTGAATGGTTTCCGATTCCTCTTGCTGGATAAATTGAAGGAGGTGGTGAAGGAGCACCGTTTCGAGAGTTTTGAGGCGCGACAGGAAAACCGCAAGATGAAGTTTGACGTAAGCGACAACCAGTTTGAGCACGATCTTTACCAGACGATAGAAGACATCGGCAATCTTTATTATGGCAGGGACAGCAAGAACAGTATCATCCTGAAGATGCTCTATATCGAGGGATTCAAGGGCAAGGACGTAGCCATGCAGTTGGGCATGACCGCCTCCGCCGTCACTCAACGATGCCAGAAGATGATGCATGATGTGGTGATTCCTTATTTCAAGAAATACTTCGATGCTTCGGAATACAGAAGCTATCTGTCGTTCGGAGACGAAGACGCATCCGTTTCAAGTGCTCCTAAGATGTCGATGCCGAGAATGATGGATTCGAGAATGTGCTGCGAGGAATCGGCAGATATTAGCAATAACATATTTAATAATAAGAAGAATATGGAAGATATGAAGAAGGGAAGAATCACTCCTAGCTGGATTGATTCATTAAAGGAGAACGAGATTTTTGTGTTTGGCAGCAATCTGGCTGGCATGCATGGTGGTGGTGCTGCCCGCATAGCCCGCCTGCATTTCGGTGCCGTCATGGGCAAGGGTGTTGGTTTGCAAGGTCAGAGTTACGCCATCCCTACGATGCAGGGCGGCGTGGAAACCATCCGTCCATACGTGGAGGAATTCCTGGATTTTGCCAAGCATCATCCAGAAATGCAGTTCCTGGTAACACCTATCGGTTGCGGTATCGCCGGCTTTGAGGCTGAAGACATCGCCCCATTGTTTGAGGAGGCAAAGCAGATCAAAAACATCAGTTTGCCTGAGAGTTTCTGGGAAGTGATAGAGTGAAAAATGAAGTAAGAATCATTAAGACATAAGATGATGTTAGGAGCAATGATTGGTGATATTGCTGGCTCAAAATATGAGTTCAACAATACGTTTGATTATGATTTCGAGA
>OIXG01000124.1_pt1 | contig 95195 bp, 105 predicted proteins | sample 1587731 | NCBI WGS metagenome assembly OIXG01 (sample SAMEA3888908, study PRJEB22519) | human gut metagenome | biome: human gut; feature: human-associated habitat; material: faeces | place: Denmark | collected 2010 | reverse complement strand
ACGACTGGTCGAGTACGCTGGCTCCGGGCAACAACTCCTATTTCTATCCTTCGGTCAGCGGCAGCGTCATTCTCAGCGACCTGCTGCACATCGACACCCCGATGGTCAATTTCCTCAAGGTGCGGGCTTCGTGGGCCAACGTGGGTAACGACACGTCGCCCTATCAGCTGCTCAACTACTACAACAACTCCTCCTTCACCGGCGGCTTCAACATGCCGACCAACAAGGCGAACTACAACCTCAAACCCGAAAACGTCGAGAGCTGGGAGTTCGGCGTCGAGGGCCGCTTCTTCGACAGCCGTCTGACGTTCGACGTGGCGTTCTACAACGCGACCACCACGAACCAGATCATTTCGGTGCCCGTAGACATCACCACCGGCGTCTACAATACGATCGTGAACGCGGGCGAAATCAACAACCGCGGCTGGGAGGTATCGGCCCGCATACAGCCCGTGAGGAACAAGAACATTCGCTGGGACATGAACTTCACGTGGTCGCGCAACCGCAACAAGGTCGTGGAGCTGGCTCCGAATCTGGATTCTTGGACCATCGCAACCGGTCCCCGCGGCGAAATCCGCGCCGTTCCGGGCGGATCGCTGGGCGACCTGTACGGTTCGGGCTACGAGAAGGCCCCCAAGGGTTCCTACGTCACGGCCGACGACGGATCGACGATCGACGTATCGGGCTGGGACATCGTCGATTCGGACGGTTATCCCGTACTGGCTTCGGAATTCGAGAACCTCGGCAACACGCAGGCCGACTGGAAGGCGGGCTGGATGAACTCGATCTCCTACAAGAATTTCCGCCTGAGCTTCTCGTTCTCGGCGCAATGGGGCGGGCAGGCCTACTCCTTCACCAACGCCATGCTGGGCTATCAAGGTAAGATAAAGGCGACGCTCCCCGGCCGTTACGACGGTCTGATCCACAAGGGCGTGAACCAGAACGCCGACGGCACCTACTCGATCAACAAGACCGTGACGGCCAGCATCGAGAGCTACTACAACCTGCGCGTATTCAACCGCGACAACGTGGTGAACAACACCTTCAGCACGTCGTTCCTGAAGATGAAGGACATACGTCTCGAATATTCGCTTCCCAAGAAGATCGCGGCCAAGACCAAGGTGCTGCAGGGCGCTTCGATCGCCTTCTTCGCCACGAACCTCTTCTGCTGGACCAACTGGCCGCAGTTCGACCCGGAGATCGCGACGATGAACGGTTCGGAAATCACCAAGGGTTTCGAAACCGCGGCATTCCCGATGACACGCACGTATGGCGTTAATCTTAAACTTCAATTCTAATAAGACGATGAAACGAATCAATTCATATATATTGACCGGGGGAGTGATAATCTTGGGATTGTGCGGCTGTACGAGCAATTTCGACGATTACAACAAGGACCCCAACCGGGCGGAGGTCGGCAAGGCCAACTCCTCCCAGATGCTCGAAGACCTGATTTTCGAGGGCGCCGGAAGCATGAAATACCGAACGTGGCGCCACAACAACGAGTTCATGCAGTATACGGTGGAGACCAGCACGCTGAATCAGCTGCACCGCTTCGTGCTCACCGACAGCGAATTCAAGGGCGCGTGGAACTTCTGCGGACGCTGGGCCGTCAATGCCATAGAGATGTATAAGCTCGCGGAGAAGGAGGAGAATACCAACGCGCAGGCCATCGCCCTGACCATGAAGGCGCTCTACCTTTCGAACATGACCGACCTGTTCGGCGACATGCCCTTCAAGGAGGCGTTCAAGGGAATCGAGGAGAATATCATGCAGCCGAAATTCGACGATCAGAAAGTCATCTACGACTCGCTGCTGATGGACCTCGAAAGGGCCAACACGCTTTACACGAAGACCTCCACGATAGACGCCAAGCGCGACCTGCTCTACAACGGCGACGTGACCAAATGGCGGAAGTTCACCAACTCGCTCTATCTGCGTCTGCTGATGCGCGTGAGCAACCGCAGGGACATGAATTCGGCGGAACGCATCAAGACCGTATTCGAGAACCCCTCGCAGTACCCCATATTCGAGAGCAACGACGACAACGCCACGCTGAAATACAGCGGCACGCGCCCGTTCGTCAATGATTTCGGCGACAACGCCACCGACGACAGCGCGATGGGCGAACGTTTCATCAACATCATGGTGGACTCAAGCGACCCCCGCATCTCGGTTTACTGCAACCGCGTAAGCTCCGGAGCCAACGCGGGCGGTTACGTGGGAATCACGAGCGGCGCCCCGGCTTCGGTCATCTCCAAACAGTCGGCCGACGGCGCGTCCAACAGCAACAATACGACCTTCAGGCAGTACACCTCCCCGTACACGTTCATGACCTATTCGGAGGTGCTGTTCATCAAGGCCGAGGCCATTCAGCGCGGAATGATGGACGGCGAAGCGTCGGAGACCTACTATGCTGCGGTCACGGCGTCGCTCAAGCAGTGGATTCCCGACATCTCAGAATCGGCCGTCGAAACCTTCCTGCAGAACGGAGCCGTGGCTTACGACGCTACGACCGAAATCATCATCACCCAAAAATACGTTTCGCTGTTCACGGTGGGCTACGAGTCTTGGCACGAGTACCGCCGGACGGGTTATCCCCTGCTGGTAATGGGCGAAGCCATCCGCAACGACGGCGTGCATCCGACCCGTTTCCCCTACCCGCTGGTGCTGCGTTCGTCCAACAAGAACTATGCGGCCCAGCTGGCCAAAATGGGCGAAGACAACATGAAAACACCGGTGTGGTGGAGCCGCAAGGCCGTCAAGCTGGAGAATCCGGAGGAGGACAACAATCTCGGTTACACCGGCCACAAATGGGATGCGGACATCAAATGGTAAGAGTGTCCGTAAAACGAATCGCAACCGGAAAGGCAACGCAGCATCCCGGTCGAGTTTTGAATTTAACCCGTAAATAACGAAAAAACAATTCATATGAAAATAAAACAATTCATCTCCGGAAGATGGCCCGGCCTGAAGGCGCTCGCTCTCTGCGCGATGGCGGCAACGGCATTCGTCGCCTGCAAGGACGACGAGACCGACGTTGTCCGGGATCCCCATATCACGCTGTCGGAAGACGCTTTCCTGTATAACGCAGCGGGAGAGACGCACAGTTTCACCGTGTATTCCAATATCGACTGGAAGGTCGAAATGGCGGACACCTCCCAGACGTGGGTCAATATCTGGCCCAAGGAGGGTTCCGACGACGGCGTTTTCGCCGTGAAGGTATCCAAACAGCCGTCCAAGGACCCCGTACTGCGGGAGGCCCGCTTCCGCGTCGTGGGCAAGCACGAGCACGACAACATCATTCAGGAAATCACGATTTCGCAGCGGGACGTCGATCCGGCGCTCAAACTCGGAGTGACCACGACGCCTCCCAAGGTGGTTATCAACAGCAACGGCGAGGAGAAATACTCGGTAGGCGTCACCTGCAACGTGGAGTGGACGGCCAAGGTCGGCGACTCCGGCGAGGGTTGGATCACGATCGACGAGATCAGCGACAACGAAATCAAGTTCTCCGTACCCAAATATGCGGGAACGGTGCCCCGCACGGGACGTATCGAATTCAACGCCACCACCGAGCGTATGACGACGGTAGAGCTGATCGTCTACCAGAGCATTCCGCTGGATATCGGCGAAAACGCCGAACTCAAGACCATTGCCGAGGTGTACGAGAAACTGGGCGGCCTGCAGGGAACCGTTCGTGAGAACGTCAAGATACAGGGCACCGTGATCAGCGACCGCGTATCCGGCAACTGCCCGAATCCCGCCGCGTTCTTCGTTCAGGACGCCAGCGGACGCGCCATTCAGTTCCGCGTTCAGGAAGGCTCGCACTCGCTCCAGCTCAATTCGCTGGTGACCATACCGCTCATGAACACGCAGTCGGTGATCGACGACGACGGACAGCCCTACATCACCATTTCGACAGAACGCATCCGCGACGTCATCACCACGGGCGGCGCTCCGATCGAACCGAAGGTGATGGAAAGCACGCAGGGCCTGACGGACGAAATGCTCGGTACGCTGGTAACGATCCGAAATCTCCAGTTCGTATTCCCGCACGGAACCTACTACAACGCCAACGAAGGCTCCATTTACAGCGGCGGACGTCCTACCGACCTCGCCCAGCTGCTTCTGGACCGCGACGGCAACACGATCAGCCACTACGTCTACGGCGGCACGAGCGTCGAGACGGGCGCCATGTTCAAGCATTACGAACTGCTGACGGACGATCCGATGCTGGATATAACGGGTATTCTGATCAAGGTCGAAAACGAATGGGCGATCCGCATGCGCAACATCAACGACCGCGACAAACTGACCGAAGCCCGGCGTTACGTGCCCATCACCGAATTCTACTGGCCCGAAACGCTTCCCGACAAGGAAATACTCGTTCCCAAAGTCGGCACGGGACAGCTGTTCGTGAACTTCGCCCCCAAGGCCGTCATCGCGCAGAGCACCACCTTCCGCCTTTACAGCGGCGCCGCCTATGTCCGCGTCGATGCGTCGGTCAACGGCACCGAGAAGGGATACTATTCCGCCAACTGCGGCGGCTGGGGCGCCCAGTCGAACGACACCTATACGCCGACCCAGAAGGCATGGTACTTCGAGACTTCGACGGCAGGCATTTCGGATGACCTTTACGTATGCTTCTGCACCACCAGCTCGCAGTCGGGCCCCGGTCCCTTCTCGATCGAGTGGGCTGCGGCCGAGGCCGGTCCGTGGACCTTCGTAACCGACTACAAGGCCGGAAACTGGGAGGTAATACCCGGTCCCAAGAACTTCGCCTTCAAACTGCCCGACGGTTGCAAGAACCAGTCTTCGCTCTGGCTGCGGTTCCGCGTCAATTCCGACGAGCGCGTGGACGGCAAGGCCGCCAACAGCGCGACGGGTACGAACCGCATGATCTATACGAGCCTGAAGAAAAAAGTCAATTAATCCGGTGTAACGCAGGATAATCTTGCCGGACCGCTCCCCTCCCGGAGCGATTCGGCAGGATTAGACAAAAATCTAAACAATGAGAAAAATGAAACGATTGATAAAATTCAGATTACCGTATCTGTTCGCAGCCGCATTTCTGCTGTTGTGCATCGGAATCAGCTGTTCGGAAGATCCGACATGGACCAAACCGACGCCCGAACAGGAGGAAATTATCCCCGCCGTCTTCATCGAAGATCTCGTGATGCCCGATGCGGAGGAGATCTTCATCCCGGAGGACCCCATCAAGATCATGGGAACCGGATTCGACAAATACGACGTATTCCTGTTCCGCTCCACGTCGGAAGACCCTGAAGAGGAGACCAAATATTTTCAGGCCGAGATCAGCGAGGTGGCCGAGGATTACGTCATAATAACCGTTCCCAAAACGATCGACCTGCGCTCGTACGAGCTTATCCTGAAGCGTTACAACAAGCAGCAGGTGCTGGGGCCGATGACCATCTACAAGGCGCACTTCCCCGCGATTCCCGATCAGGCGGGCATGACCGTCAAGGGCCGCGTCTACTGCGGGAAAAAGGCGGTCGCAGACGTGGTGGTGTCCGACGGAGTCATCGTCACCAAGACCGACAAGGACGGCGTCTATTACCTGCCCTCGGAGAAGAAGATGGGGTACGTATTCGTTTCCATCCCCTCCGGATACAACATCGAGAGCGAAGCGGGTTATCCGGCCTTCCCGGCCATGAGCCAGCAGCTGCTCAACGAAGACAACGAGCAGCACGATTTCGCGCTTACGGAGATCCCCGGCGGAAACACGAACCATGTGATGATGGTATTCACCGACCTTCATCTGGCGAGCAAGACCCCGAACACGGCCGGCAAATATGCCGACATCGACCAGTACAAGAACAAGTTCATGCCCGACATCACGACCGAAATGGCGCAGTATGCGAACGTGTATGCGCTCTGTCTGGGCGACATCACGTGGGATGCGTTCTGGTACAAAACGATGAATCAGGGTCCTGAGAACATGGTGGAGGTACGCTACCAGCTGCCGAACTACAAGGACTTGATGAAGAACTTCCCCTGCCCGGTTTTCAACGTGATCGGCAACCACGACAACGATCCGAAGGTGGTCGGAGACTATTTCACGGAACTGCCTTTCAAGCAGCACATAGCCCCCACCTACTATTCGTTCAACATCGGCGACGTACACTACATCGTTCTGGACAACGACCAGTACGACAATTACAACGGCGGCAGCCGCATCGAGCGGATCGGGCTGCTCGGCGACTCCGACCCGCAGAAATGGCAGATGGCGTGGGTGGCCGAAGACCTGAAATACGTGGACAAGTCCAAGAAGATCGTGGTCGCCATGCATGCCCCGATGACCTCGGCCGGCCTGAACCCGATCGTGACGCTTTCGGGCGGAAACGACCTGCTCGGTCTGCTGCAGGGTTATCAGGTGGAATTCCTCACCGGACATACGCACAACAATCACCACGCGAAGATCGCCGAAGGCGTACGCGAGCATAACGTAGCGGCCGTATGCGGCACGTGGTGGTTCAACGTGAAAAGCGCCAACGGAGGCGCCGACTACGACTTGTGCAAGGACGGCTCCCCGACGGGCTACGGCGTATTCAAATTCAACGGAACGGCCGTGCAGTGGTACTATAAGGGGATCGAGGTGGCCCGCAACGAGCAGTTCGCCGTATACGACATGAATTTCGTGAAGAGCGACTACAAGAGCGCCGTGGGCGCCAAGGCCAACGAAGTGCTGGTCAATGTATGGAACTGGGACGAGGACTGGACGGTATCCGTGACCGAAAACGGACAGCCGCTCACGGCGACCCGCGTATACCGCAAGGACCCGACGCACTACACATGGCAGAAAGACGTACTGGAACCGGCCCATGCCCCCGGCTCGCCCAACAGCACCTACCTCACGGGCTACAATGCCCATATGTTCTCCGCCATAGCGCAGGTTCCCGGCTCGACGATCAAAGTCGTCGTAACGGATCCGTTCGGCGGCGTCTACGAGAAGACGATCGTACGGGAAATTCCTTCGAATCTGCCGGCGCAATGGGTATTTACAAAGGGCGTCAATGTCGATGAGTTCGTGGTGGACAACAAAATGCCGTCAGCGACCGGAAAGGGCTATATCAGCTATATCAGCAACTGCGATCCGGCTCTCGACGTAAACAACAAGATAGCCCGTGCCAATACGGCCGGCGAGCCTTATATCACGGGCGGCTGGCCGGGCGACTGGTGGCTGTTCACCATTCCGGAAATGACCATAAAGGCCGGAACGGTCATCAACGCCAAGTTCCACGCACGCGCATCCGGAACCGGTATGAAATACTGGATGCTGGAGTACTACGACGGCGGTGAATGGAAGCCCGGAGCGCCCTTACAGACGACGACCGTCGGAGAGGGCGATCAGGCGCAGACGTTCTCTTACAATTACGAAATGATGAATACGGATCATTGCCTGATCGACCGCAACATGACGTTCGAGCATGCCATCAATAACGGGGATATTCTGATCCGGCTCCGTTGCATGGCCAACTGGCAGGCCAGCGGAAAGGGAGCCTTGGCTGCCCCCAACGGCGGTACGCACCGCATATCCGTACAAAACAATATCAACCCCACGATCTCGATCGTTCAGTAAACAGGATCGGACAGCAAACAGAACGGCCGCTTCTTTCGGGAGCGGCCGTTTTATATTTACAGCGATCCGGAAAATCACCTGCAAATTTCTATGATACTCCCACAGCTACTCCGAAGCCCCCTAAAACCGGGGAGGAAAAGCGCATAAACCAATGATTGGCTGGTTCACAAGTCGGCAGAATCAAACTCCAATCTTTGTCTTGAGAAGAAGTATATGCAAAAAAACTCCGGTCAAATAAATTTATCCAAATATGCATCACACTAATAATCAATTAGTTTTAGACTAGAAATTCTAAGATAAGATTTAAACATGCAAATATACTCATAATCAATAATATATGCGATAAAATGTAAGATTGCTTTTTTGTAATAATCCAATGCAAATCTTTTTGCGCATATTATTTTTGTTATACACCTGAATACTGTACATTTTTCCTGCTGCCCCAACCAGATTATCCTCCTTTCCATAATGACTGCAAGATCAAGCGGAATATCAAATACGAATCAACCACTAATCCCCTTAATTATGAAAAAGAAATTATTAATCTCGTTCTTATTTCTTTCGGGTCTATGCTGTTCAGCACAAGCACAGCTTCAGCCCGTTAGAAATGTTCCTAGTCCTGAAATTGCTGGGTTAGGCGAATATGGCAAGGTTCCGGTTAGCCTTTTTACGGGGACACCTAATATTTCCATTCCTCTCTACAAAGTCGAGGTAGGTAACTTTTCATTACCTATATCCGCAAGTTATCATCCGTCATCTGTCAAGGCGAACAGTCCGTCAGGCTGCTTGGGATTAGGATGGAATCTCATGGCAGGGGGATACATCACCAGAAAAGTAAATGGTATTCTTGATGAAAAATATTGCACTGTCAACAACGGTAAAGTTATAGCCCCAGGATATTATTCAAATGCATATAGGTTAAAAAATATCAGTACTAAAGAATTTGAAAATCTTAACAAATATGCTGTAAATCAAGAAGAAGATAAATTTTTTGAGATTTCTGCAGATGAATTTGCATTCGATTTCTGCGGCTATACGGGTAATTTTTATTATAACCAAGATGGCGGCTGGACCGTTGTTTCCGATCAGGATATCAAAGTCTTATTTGATCCTCAGGAGGACGGATTTATTACTCCTGATTTGTTAACGCAAGTAAAAAGAATCGACTGCAGCGAATGGGATCATAAAAATTATAATCAGAGATTCTTCAATAAATTTACGTTAGTAACACCTGATGGATGCCATTATGAGTTTGGGGGACCTAATGCAACAGAATTTAGCGCTCCTTACTTTCACCGGAAAAAAAGCGATCTAGTTCCCACTACATGGCGGCTCACCAAAATTATCACAGTCGATAAAAAAATAATCGAATTGATCTATGACACATCAAGTATTGTTTGTGAAATCAAATACGTACCTCAACAAAGAATAATTAACGGGATCCAAACAGCCGCGAATCCCAACCCGACAACCGGACGCGCAGGTATGACCGGATATCTGATGTTTCCTGTAAATCTTTCAAAAATCACTACCCCCAATGAGGTAATTGAGTTTTCCTATATACTGGACAAGTATTTTTCTCAAGGTTTCTATTATCGTTCAAAATGTTATCTCGGTTGGACTAACATCACTAATGAGGATATAAGCCGTTTTAACCTATACGAATCCTTGGGGGATGATAATCAACCACACAATCAATTCCATGTGTTTTTAGGATTTGAAAATCAAGCCTATAAAACTAATAATCAAGAACTTTGTCAAATGATAAGTAATAAGCTGAGAAATTTATTATTAAATACGATATCGGTGAAAAAAAACCAATATGGGAATGCTTATGAAGAAATCAAATTTAGATATACAAAGAGTCCCGATGAGCGGAGAAAATTATTATCTATCGAGGAAAAATATGCAAATTCTTTGTCTCCTTTCACAAATGCATCTGTTTCGGATTTAATTGAGATTGATGAAGCCCATATTTTAGATCCGAAAACTCGAACGTACCTATTCACATATGGTCCCCGAAAACTACCTGTTAGTTTGATCGATCCCAAAGCAGACTCGTGGGGTTATTACAACGGAGGCCAGAATGATATCTTTCATGTTGGTGCAGATATGTTCGAATTACCCATTGTCAGTGCTACGGCAGCTAAATCCGATATCCTAGCGCAAATCCGATATCCCACTGGAGGTAAGGTCGTATTTGATTATGAGGGACATTCTTATTCTAAGATCCAAAATTTTTCTCGCCAAAAGCTGGATAATTTGAGAGGATATGCAGGCGGATTGCGGGTGGCACAGATTACAAAAATAGATTCGAACGATAATGTTACCGAGATAAAGAAATATCATTACTCAGAGATGCGCAATGCAACCGGCATATCTCAATGCAGTGGGATATTGAATATTTTACCAACTAGCAAGTGTCGTTATACTACACCCAAAAATTATATAGAGTTGGCATCCGTAGGCGGATATTTTGCAACTACAACCAATCATAATTCACCAAATGTTGGATATTCATGTGTTATCGAAGAAACACTGAATGCCGATAACGTTTCTCAGGGGTATGTCAAATATCATTATACTAATTATGATAAGGATATTTATGGTCAAACACATTTGGATGAACCGGCATGGTATTATTCAGGGATAACGGAACTTAATTCCACGTCTCCGTATACCAGCCGATCTATGGAGCGGGGAAAATTACTTTCAGAGGAACATTTCGATCGATATAATAAACTGAAGAAAAAGATAACCTACCATTACACGAAGACAGACTCATCTTATCTTATTACAGGACATCAGATTCCATTATTTTTAGAAAATAATTCGTACCCCGACCTTGCAATAGGATATCTTACAAAAACTTATTTATACAGTTATTTGACTGATACGATTACAGAGACACTTTACACTGATTTGGAAAATGTCGCGATCGAGAAAATCCAGACTATGGAGTACACCGCCCGTAAACTTTTGAAAAAGACTACGACTGCGACCAGCCAAGGCAATCTTCGGACCGTGGAATACGAATACAATTCGGATAATCCCTCCTATCAATGGCCCGGCTTGAAGCATATACTTAACCTTCTTACTAAAAAAACGACAACGGAAAACAATCAAAAACGACAAGAAGAATATGGATATGGTTACGGAGAAAAATGTATCCCATATCTAAGTGAGGTTACCACCACGATAAATAACGATCCGTCCCAGACAACATATAAAGTCAAATCTGCCGGATATAATGGCAAACCTGTTGAGATTGAAGAGCAGGGTGTCACATCTCTATTACTATGGGGCTATGGCGGACAGCGAATCATAGCGAAAATAGTAAATGCGTCGTTAGAGCGGCTATATGAATTGCCCGGATTCGGCTCGTTCGATTATGAGGATAATTGGGAGTCGGCTTATGCAAAAATTGAGAGTATACGACAACAGCTGCCTTCGTCACAATTTTTCGTATATACATATGACAACAGGCTTAAATTGCAATCAATTGCCAATCCTAACGGTGTGACCGAATTCTTCAATTATGATTTCTTAGGGCGTTTGATCGAACGCTATTACACCGAGCGGACGGAAAACGGCTGGCAAAAACGTCTGCTGAATCGATATGATTATAATTATTCACTATAACGCACCAAAGCCATGAAAATATATTCATTGTTGGGAGTTTTTATACTTTTGGCAGGCTCCTTCTATTTAGCATCAGCACAGAATCAGAGTATGTACGCAGGACAAATGAATACAAGCTCTCCGGAAGAGCCGTCTGAACCGTTAGAACCTCTGGAGCCTCTGATTCCTATAGAAAACATTGATCTTTTTGATGGAACAGTGAGTACGCTGGCCCTGTCTCATGTCTGCTTGGATACGGAACAGAAGCGTAACCGATTCGATTTTAAAGTGATCGAACCGTCCGAGGTTGCGTTCCAATATTCCGAATATATGTATGTCAAGGGATGGGGACAACCACTCACCCTGAAATATGTAAATCTCCAGTTTGACGTCGTCGACAAAATGACAGATAAGATTCTGGGCAGTTTTACACGTTCCGTATACAGCAATACTCAGGAATTGGTCAATCCGGAAGCAAAAGACAAAATATCTCTGCCGGAAGGAGAATACTCTTGTTTCTTCAATGGAGGAATAGAGACAGATGTTCTATTTATGGGCGATGCCTCAGAAGGTGGCGGTCTTGTTGTAGGCGAGGGCAATATAGGTATTATCCCTTTGACTTCGGTATTACCACCGCCGACGTGTTATATTTCCGTGACGGTTTCGTCTCATTATTTGCCCAATGCAGATGATTCATCGTTAAACATAACGGATGAAATTCCCGTTTACGACACAACTTTTGACCCCATACCGCTAAAACTTGAATCTACTCGCCGGAATGCAGTCTATGATTTTATCAGTAATACGGGTGAAGATTCGAATATTTTGGCCGGAGGCAATCTGACCGTGAATTATTATGATGATTTCGGACGGCCCGATCAGACTGTACAGCGGAATTATATGCCCGGCAAAGATCTGGCAATCCTGAATGAATACGATATTCGAGACAACATCAGCCGCTCGTGGCTGCCTGCAGTCCTCGAAACAAACGGAGGTGCGCCTGTTAGCGCCGCTGTTTTTCAAGAGAAATGCCAACGAACATACGGAGGAGAAACTGTTTGTTACTCTGATTTCAAATACGAACATTCGTCCCTCAACCGACTCGTCGCGCAATATGGTCCGGGCGACGATTGGCGCGCACATTCAAAAGGTATTACCATGAATTACCTGACTAATATCGAAGGAGCCGACACATTGGATTGCTGGCATATCAAAACCGTAGGTGCCACATCTTTTTATGCGAATAAATATGCGACAGGACGCCTGCAGGTTACCCGGACAAAAAATGAAGACGGAGCCGTCATTTTCGAATTCAAGGATTTTGACGACCGTGTTATACTCTCCCGTCTGATAGAATATTCCGACACTGGAAAGAATTTCTTCGACACCTATTATGTCTATGATGATTTAGGACATTTGACGGCTGTCCTCCCTCCGAAGCTTTCCGACACCATCAAAGCCGGATATCTTGATAACGAGCAAATCTCAAACTATGCCTTTCTTTATGTCTACGGTGTCGGAGACTATTTAACAGCAAAAAAACTCCCCGATGCAGACTGGGTTTATTACCTTTATGATCGCAGTGGCCGTGCCGTTTTTTCGCAGGACGGAAATCAACGCAACCGTAATGAATGGAGTTTTCATCTAACGGACAGATCGGGACGGGAGTGTATAACCGGAACCTGTAAAAATACATTTAACCACGAGAAACAACCTTTGCTTGTCTTCGATATAGACTGCACCTATATGGGGAATAGCGGAAATTTGATGGGCTATGCAGTCAATAGAATTAAACTTGTTTCGCCTGTAGTTTATACGGCAAACTTTTACGACCATTACCATTTTATCGATGCGAACGTTTTTCCAAAGTCATACGCCGGATTCTCAAACCCTTTCAAATTCGAGACTTCGAGCGGATTTGCAGCATGTCATCCGAGTGCCAGGGGATTGCTGACGGGAACCGTTACTGCCCGTTTGGATGACTCCGGCGCGACCGGATATGACTATTGTGCCATGTATTACGACCAGCGGGACCGACTAATTCAAACCCGGTCCACCGATCTCAGAGGGAGGTTGGATGTCGAAATGATTGCCTATAATTACACCGGACAACCGACGAAAAGCAGATTGGAAAATAGGATCAAATTTCATGTAATCAATCCCGGAGAGTTGGTTTGGCCTGATGGTGTATCGAAAGAATTTGATAACAACGACTTGATCTCTGGAAAAGATCCAGGGCAAGGGTTGGTGGAAGTCTTCCAATATCCGACACAGTTTTTTACATACACTTACGATGACTGGGGCCGCTTGCTGACCATCACCCACCGATGTGAAGATAACCCCCAAGTCACGCTCGTAGACAACGAATACGATCATCTGGGGCGTCTTTGTGCCAATAAGCGCAACGGAAATCCGAACCTGCGAACAGATTACGATTATAATATCCGTTCGTGGACCAAATCGCTTTCCGGATCTTTGTTCTCGCAAACCCTCTACTATCAGGATGACTATGCCCGCACGCAGACAAGCAGTCATTTCAATACCCCTTCATACAGCGGCAATATTTCCGCCATGAAGTGGACCGTCGCGGGTGATCGCGTAGACAACAGGGCGTATGCATTCGATTATGACGCACTTTCCCGACTTACAAGTGCCGCCTATTTCGAGAATGATGTGTCTGCTAATCATTATGCTACTTCATATTCTTACGATAAGAATACGAATCTGACGAAAATTTACCGTCACGGACGTACCGGACAGGAGACTTTCGGAGTACTCGACAGGCTGAATATGACCTATACGGGAAATCGCCTCCGGACATTGACAGAACAGGCCGAGGTGCAACATTTATCCCGCACGGTCGATTTTCAGGTAGAAAACACAGAACCGATTATCGGTGAGGAAATTCTCATGTCTCAGTTTGAATACGATAATAATGGCAATCTGACGAAAGATAAATCCCGCGGAATTAGTTCGATTCGATATAATTTATTAAATTTACCTTCGAAGCTGAGCATTTCGAACAGCGACGGTTCTGCGACGCAGCACTACTTGTATTCGGCCGACGGCCGTAAACTGAGGATGACTGTACTGACGCCGCGTGATACGCTCAAGCGCGAATATGTCGGCAACTACATTTACGAAAACGGTTCTTTGAAACGCATTCTGGTCGATGGCGGGTATATACAAGACGGAGAATATTGTTTCTTCCTGACCGACCACCAAGGCAACACGCGCGTGGTAGCGAAGGCAGACGGCACTGTTTTGCAGACAAACCATTATTATCCCTATGGTCTTCCCTTTGCCGAAGGCATCGGAGATTCCGACCAGCCCTATAAGTACAACGGCAAAGAATTTGACCCGACCTGCGGTCTGAATCTGTACGATTACGGCGCACGCCTTATGGATCCGATACTGGGCGGCAGGTTCACGACCCCCGACCCGCTGGCCGAAAAACGCCACTCGATCTCTCCGTATGCGTATTGCGGAGGAAATCCGGTGAATCGGATCGATCCGGATGGAAAAGATTGGTATCTGAACAATCAAACTGGTGAGTTGTATTATAATGAAAAGTACAATGATGAAACAGTTCAGTTTAAAGGTCAAACATATAATAGGGTTGGAGACAATACAATGATGGGTGATATGGAAGGGGTTGCTATAAGTTACTATACATATGAAAGTGCTCAGGAGTTTGCCTCGGAAAGGGGATTCGGTATTGAACCTGCCGAACAATTAATACATATTGAGACATCGAAATCCCCGTGTCCTACGGGAAAATATAATATTACTATCGAATCGGGCTCACACACGATTATTAATAGCAACTATAAAGTCATTTCAGCGAATGAACAAATGGAGATTACTCAATCAGAAACCCTTTACTTCAAGGCAGGACAAAGTTGGAAAGAAACCATGTCTGGAGGACAACACAAAATTCATACTTATAGAAATTATTATGCACCTGTAAATAAAAAAAGAATGAATAGAATAATTGGCAACGTGATCAAATATGGCGCTGCGATTATGCTAGGACAACATGACTACACTGATACAAAAATTTATTCCAGCTGGAATCTTTATGATAAATCAACAAAAGGCATGGGACCATTATTGGAATATAGATATTAATTACATACTATGAATAACCTTAAATATTTAAGCCTATTAATTCTCTCCGTTTTCCTTTCTAGTTGTTCTAGGGGAATTTTGGTCGATGGCAATTTGGAACAAGTATATGAAGAGGCTAAATTAGCATTTCCGGCATCAAGCACTTATTTTTTGCCAAACCTGAATGCCGCGAAACTATTATTGTTTGAAGTATCTCTTCCTCATGAAGGCCATGATGGAAAGACACCGAATTATATACATCTTTTAATGGAATATCCGAAAGATAAAATGGATAGTATTTTAAGAATTGCCTATGAGACGAGTATAACCTACAGCTTTAATGATCAATATCTTCTTATTTTGGATTATGACGCTAATAAAATTCGACATTTTCGAAATCTCAAAGCTATAAAGGATACACTGGATATAAATCCAATCCCAAATTTTGATTTTCTACAAAATGGAATATGGGGTTCAAAATATCAATCAGAAGCAATTATATATAATCTCAGCTGGACTCAAGGAATGGCTCCGAATAAAAAAATGTTGCGAATCGATCGAGCCGGATTACCTAAGAATTGGGAGCATGGAAGTACCGCAGGCGTCACGATATGGGATAATTATGTTGCATATTGGGTGGATGCATGGTAAAGTAAGACGCAGTGCTGATTTATATCGGAATTTAGGATTTTAACCCATGAAACAACTATTATTAATCTTTGTGTTATCCTTTTTGGTAGCATGTAATATATTCAGGACAAATACAAATGCAGTTCAGGAGAAAAAAGAAATCGACTTGTGTATTGACAGTACTATACTAGGTCTATCCTCTGTATTACTGCAGAAAGTAGGTGATTTTATCAGTCATACAGACTCTGACGGATATAAAAAATGGCCTGTGATCAATGTTTTATTTTGCCCCGCAGCGAGAGAGGTATAATGTAACAATTGCATCTGGATTACAAATAGTCTTACGTATCAGGAGCAGTTTATTACGGGATATTGCCGGTATAAAAGCAAAATAATAGGGATAAACAAGCATCGAGGTCCATATTTCGATAATTTTATCGACACCACTAGACTTCAGAAGATTGCCCCCGAAGATATTCCCCATGAATTTAATGGAGCATCAGAACCTTGGTTGCGTATTTATGAAATTATTAATAACGACTCATTACATCTTATATATGACGGATATTTATAATGGTAAATAGCAACAGATCATTAAGGCGGCCGGATAAAGGCCGCCTTAATCATTGGAAAAATAATTATCTTTGGGAAATTGAATATCTGCTTAATGCAATTATGAACATTACAGGCGGCTATACCTATGAAAACGGTTCTTTGAAACGCATTCTGGTCGATGGCGGGTATATCCAGGACGGAGAATATTGTTTCTTCCTGACCGACCACTTAGGCAACACGCGCGTGACAGCGAAGGCTGACGGCACTGTTTTGCAGACAAACCATTATTATCCCTATGGTCTTCCCTTTGCCGAAGGCATCGGAGATTCCGACCAGCCCTATAAGTACAACGGCAAAGAATTTGACCCGACCTGCGGTCTGAATCTGTACGATTACGGCGCTCGCCTGATGGATCCGACGCTGGGCAGAAGGTTCATAACTCCCGACCCGCTGGCTGGTGATTATTATTCCATAAGCCCGTATGCCTATTGCGCAGGGGATCCAGTGAAGTTTATTGATCCGGATGGTAGAAAGATTGATTTCAGCGGGATGTCTGCAATGGCAATGATCGCCATTATAATGGATTTGCGGGATTTCACAGGATTAGATTTATCTTACAAAGACGGTGAATTGGTATATGGTCGCAATGAAGATGGAAACGCCGTGAGTATAAGTGATAATTTCAGTGCGACTGCACGGGATATGTTGATTGGAGCAATAGACCATGAGGAAAGAGTTACAGTTACTTCAACTTTCGAAGGTTCGCGGGCTCGCAATGAAAATATTGGTCCGGAAAGTGGTATGACTGTAATGATGGATAGAAGCCAAATTGGATGTTTTGTTAGAGGGACATCAAATGATTTGGATTCTCGGACTATGGGCTATGGCATGACATTTCTTCACGAACTTGGGCATACTAAAATAGGAGGAAACCGACGGGATTATTATGATTTCGAATCCCATGGGCTTTTTGGACAGACAGGACCAAATGTTGATTATATGAATCAAATCAGACGAGAGCTGGGGCCTCGGTTCGGTGAAAGATTTTCATATCCTTCACGTAAAAGAATCATTCCCTTTAGCCTAAATTCATTTAACGAAATGATTAATAATAAAATACCACATCGCTCTTATATAAGAACAAACTAAAGGAAAGATTAAATGCGAAGATATATTAAACTCAACCTGATAATTAGCGTATTTGCAATGTGCTTGCTTGGATTGGGGTGTAAATCAAATGCACCTAAATATGAATCAAAATACCAGGCAGTATATGAATATATAAACAATTGTGAAAATCTTGTATTTTGGAAAGGCGACATCTGCAGTGAAAAATACAAGGATCAATTCCCGATAAATATATTTACGCAGTTTCTCCCGGAAGCTGATAAATATGTTTATCAGAACGCATCGGGCTTACAACCTCTGATTAATTATATTTTCAATAGGAATATTCAATCGGATCTGTATGTTGCATTTTCATCAGAACGTAATAATGTTATTAGAGCCATTTTAATTAGATGTCCTTTTGACAGAAAAAACAGAATCGCCCAGGAGATGACACCGGAGGATTATATTGATAATATTTCAGCAGGTCTTTTATTCCCCGATGTTAATTTTATATTTACATTTAACCGTGACAATTCTATAAAAACGGTTTCGACGCAGGTGTATGATGAAAATATCGAATTGTAATATAAATCATTTTTGGATGAATTATAATTTATAACAGTCAGTCGTCTTGACTATTTCCAATACTAATATAGCTATTTTGTGAGTGTTCAATTTAAAATTCTAAAAAGGGGGCTATGAAATATTATTTGTACCTTATTGTTATATTGACCACACAAAGTGGGTGTAAATCAAATGCGCCAAAGTATGAATCAAAATACCAGGCAGCATATGAATATATAAATAATTGTGAAAATCTCACATTCTGGAAAGAAGACATCTGTGATGAAAAATATAAAGATATGTTTCCCATCAATATAATCCCGGATATTTTTCCAGATGGTAAGGATGCTTCCGGATTTAAGCCTTTAATAAATTACATTTTTAATCGCAATGAAAAAACAGATTGGTATGTTGTATTTACTAAACAGGTAAATAATAGTATTCAGGCATATTGTTTCCAATGCAATAGGATGTTCTTTCCCCAAATTAGTTATCTCATTTCACCTGAAAGTGGATTGCCAATCTGCGATTTTTCATTCATATTCATTTTCAACGATGATAATTCAATAAAATCGGTATCAAAATTTGCAAATGATGGTAATAATGGATATTAAAGATTATCATTCGTATGAATTCATTTGGGTTCACAACAAATAGTTCTAAGTCTCCTATCATTTAAACAGAATCTTAATATAGGATTAATATGAAACCGATTTTGATTCTAATTTTCATTGGTGGTATTTTATACGCATGTCGTAATCAACCAAAAACGACAGTGCCGAATTATGGAGAAAAACCAAAGATGGAAACAAGTATTATGAATTCTACGCTAAAAAGGGTTGTTGATTTATTTATTGATTCATTACAATCGACTAGTTTTAGTGATTGGCCTTCATCCATATTAGTTTTGCCCCATCTTCCAAAGTCCGAAATCAGGAAGAGTGCATTTCTATATCGAGCACCTTAGGATATGTGGAAATGAAACGCAGAGGATACGACTATTTTCCATATAAGGGGAAGATTATAGGGGTATCAAAAATAGAGGGGTCAAAATATATCGGTGATTACATTGATACAATGAAATTAATATATGCTCCAGAAGGGTTTAAAATACCATGCGATTTAAAATATGAACCGTATGTTCGTGTTTATAAGGTAATCAACCCGGATTCATTACATCTCATGTATGACGGATATTTATAGGGGCCACCATATTCCAGAATCTAGGCATCAATTTTATCCCGGCACTCTTTTAGCCGATCATTCAACCGCCCGGCATTCGGATTTTTCAGCCGGACACGGCCTTTTACTTTATCCCAATCAGCAATATTGACACGTATGCCCGTAGACCGCGGGACACCTTCGTCATTTACATAATACACCAAATAAATGGTGATCTCTCCTTTTGCATTCGGCTTATTACTAGCCGCGAAAATCCCCATAGGGTATTCCGATTTAATTCTTCCCATAAACTATTACTTCAAAAAGATGAATCACAATTTTTGTGAAGTTTTTGTGAGGTATATTTAACCGGAAGTTTCCCTTAAATGCCACGGCGCGATTTCTCAATCGCGCCGTGAAGCATTTAACTATAACATTTTGAGGTGTTTTAACCCCAAAATAGGGTTAATACTCTTCCTCGTTGAAGTAGAGAAAATCACCGGTTAAATGCTATATCGACGGGGTTTGTAGCTTTTGGTGATGAATCTGTCTATTTTATTTTCCTTTAAAAATCCCAATTTTTCGATTAGATGTTCTAATCTTCTTTTACAAAGATAGGGAATAATTTGCAAAAAAGCAAATATACTTGTGGATTTTCCTTGCATACAAATACTGGTGTAAATGTACTGATTTTCTGACAAGTACTTGCTTCTTATGCTTTTTTTTATTACATTTAGTAATGTTTATTCCAGCCAACTCATTTTATTGATTCTAAACTCTTACAAAGCGTGTAATCAACAATCTCTCACCACTTTGGAATTTTCAGTAAGTCGAAATACTGCGTCATTCACCCTTTAAATCTTGTGCTTATGAAAAATTCTAATTGTGGCTGTAAAATTCTGGAGCAGATTTTACAACAAATTCAGTCCACCGATCATGGTAATGATCTTGTTTTACTAACTACTAAATTCAATCGCCTCATTCAAAAATTCTATCTCAAAGAAAAGCACTCATGCAAACGGTTGCGGAACCTGAAACAAACGAAAGTATATTTTGAATATACAAAAAAAAACCGCTCATACCTCACCGTGTCCCAACTATGATTTAATCATTGCATTGCTCGACATTGAAATCGAAATGTGTGCCTTTTACATTTCCGAGCAAGACGGGAAACCGGAGAAAGAGCCATGTAATAAACGCTCAAAGAATGTGCATTGGACCGATCAATTAAGCGATCTTGTGGAATTTGCTTACGGCATTGTTGCCAAACGGTCGGTAGACGAGGGCCGGGCACTATTGAAAGACATAATAAAGACATTGGAAGAAGCGTTCAACGTCAATTTATCGAACTATACGCATATCTTTTACGCAATACGCAACCGACAAGGAGATCGCGCTGTTTATCTGAAAGAATTACACGACGCGCTAAACGCGAAAATGGACAGCATGGATAAATAACTGTTCATCACCTAAAAAAGCATTTACCGGAAATATCCGGTAAATGCTTTTTTTATTTCCACTCCCCACCTTTGCAGTCCAACCAAACCATTTTCTATTATGACAATTATTTTTTTCGGTTCCAAAGCCTACAAAGAAATCATTTCACGGTTAGATGCAATCCAAAAGGCAACAGAAGTCCCCACAGGGCAGAAATCCGATTATGATGTGAAACGGTGGCTTACCGTATCGGGCCTGTCCGCCATACTGCCCGTCAGCGAAAAAACGATACGCCGCTGGGCAAAAGAGAACATAATTCCATACAAACGTGCAGGACGGTTATACCTGTTCGATACTAATGCTGTTATTGAACAACTTGAACGGACCTCGGAAAAACGCCCAAAATAGCCGAACATGATAAGTAAAAGCGACATAATCAATTCGACCCGCGGCGGGTTGGATGTCTTTCGGCATTACCTCGGCAGGGGGTTGCGCGCTGGCCGGAAGTTTCGCAATCCCTTTTACCAAGATACACACGCTTCATGCAGCTTGTATTTCGACCGCCGGAGCGGAGTTTACAAGTACCGAGATTTCGGAAATGAAGATTATTCGGGCGACTGTTTCGACTTGGTAGCGACATTGCACAATCTGTCATGCCGGAACCCGGACGATTTTGTGGAAATCCTGCGTATTATCAATCGTGATTTATGTTTGGGGCTTTCCGACGAGCCAGCACCAAGCCGCCCCGTAGTGCGTCCCCGGCTGTTTGTACCCGAACCCGTACAGAAAACACCCCTACCCTACAAGTTCCGCGTACAAACTTTTTCAGACGCAGAACAGGCATGGTGGAAACAATACGGCATCAACGCAGAAACACTTAATCGGTATGGTGTTGTTTCGCTGGCAGAATATTGCGGGGTCAGCAACTCCGGCCGCTCCTATACGCTTCGGTCGTCCCCATCCGAACCTATGTTCGGATATACTCGGCCGAACGGAATAAAGGTCTACCGCCCGCAATCACAATCCCGGTTCCTGTTCGGTGGCAGATTCAACGACTACTACTGTTTCGGACTGGAGCAACTACCCGCCACGGGTGACACGCTGTTTATTACAGGCGGGGAAAAGGACGTGTTATCGTTGGCCGCCCACGGATTCCCGGCAATCTGTTTTGGGAGCGAAACGGCCCGCATACCGCACAAGCTAATAGAAGAATTGTCACAGCGGTTCCGAAACATTGTACTGCTTTACGATATGGATGCAACGGGCAAGAAGCACGCCCTCGCGTTACAACAGGAACTTCGGGCCTACAATATCGGCCGTCTGGAACTGCCGCTTGCAGGAACCAAACAGGAAAAGGATATATCCGACTACTTCCGTCTGGGGCATACGGCAACAGAATTTCGCAGGCTCATGCCCCGGCCGGAGATTCGGCAATATATACAGCATAAAAACGGGCAAACCATTAAACAATAGCAGTTTATGAAAGATGCAGATATACAGCGCATGTTTCGGCAACTCGATCTTATTCTGAATTTGATACAGGAAACCCGCCGCGAAATGAATTTGCTGAAACAAGGCGGCGATCATAACGCGGACGATCCGCTGATTCCTAACCGCCAGCTTGCGGAAATTCTCGATCTCCGGCCAAAGAGTTTGCAGTACTACCGGAAAAAGAAAATTTTGGAAGCCGTAATCATTCAAAGGCGCGTGTTTTTCCGGCAGTCCGTCGTGAAGAAATTTTTAGCCGAACATTTTAACCAAAAAGATAAATTATGCAAAATAAATCTATGACAGAACAAACCAACGACGACATCATCGTTATCACCCGCAAAAAACTGATCGAACTGATGAATCTGCAATGCCGGATGCGGTATATGCTTACGCTTTTAGGGGCTATTTGCTGCAAAAAGAAGCTGGAGTATATGATGATGCCGCAGGACGTATGCGACTTCCTGAAAATCGACTACAAGACTTTTGAAAAGACACTATCCAAAGTCGCGCCCAAATGCACGTTCTGGCAGGGCGGAAAAGTTTATACGCTGGAGCAGATGGTGAACGTTGCGGAAATAGCGACCCGGCCGCAGCGGTTGAAGAAAATACTACCCCCGACCAAATGACCCAACGACGGCAGCTGCACCGAATCCGGTGCGGCTGCCGCCTTTCATATGCGGGCCGGAACTATAAGCTCCACCTGCGTTTCAGGTATTCGCCGACGATCTCCCGGATGCCGTAGCGAGCGATCAGGGCTTCCCGGTCCTTTGTGGTCGGGTACTTCGCCAGAAATGCGCGGCATTGCAGCGACAATTCGCCCGCAAAGATTTGCAGCGCGACTTCCGGCAGCTCGATATGTCGGCCTTTCGCCTGCGAATAATAGCCCTGCATCCAAATTTCCGATTTTAAACGTTCGAAGCCCGATGTTTCGAACCCGAAAAATAAGTAACGCAAGGCATTCGCAAGAGCATCCGCAATCGGCACATTCGTCCGAACGCTTTCTTTATAGGCTATACGCGCCCGTGCCCGCAAATCTTTCAGCAACAACATTTCACCGGGGAAATATTCCTGCAAATGTTCTATAAGCAACGTGGTATAATAATCCACTTCTGCGGTACGGTTGCCCGAAGTGCGCCGTATTACCGGAGGTTTTCGGACACCCGCGCGTCGCACCCGTATAGGGTCCTCACTCCCTAACAAAAAATAGTTCTGTTCTGGTTTCATCCTTTCGAGTTTGGTTTACGAAAAGTTAAAGGATTTCAGTATCTCCGGAGAAGTCGATATAGAGGATTCCCAGCGCCCTATCCAATGCGACGGCCGGGTGTTGCGCAACCTGTCTGTTCGCAAGATAAACCGCCGAAGCCGCAGAAATGCGTGTTTGCGCAATACCCGGATTCTCCGCAGGGTTACGCGCCAAATAATCGTCCAGTTTACGGGCGAAATATCGCTCGTACAACTCCATTTTTCTGTCTGTCATAGTAGTTTTTGTTTTGCCGTGCCGGGACTATCCGTGGAGCGTCCCAATGGCAAATCTAACTACAAATTCACCCATGCCCAAAAATTACGAACCTATGTCCTATTTGGATTCCGGAGAATTATTTGACCTGTTAATCGACTGAAAATACGCTCCATAACGACCTGATTAAAACATTAATGTCGGGTTCGTTCACATATTGCGTCCCGCACAGATGTTTCCCCTGCTTTATTCTGTCGGCAAAATTGCCGGAAAGTGCGATGTTACGCACTTTTCGGATGGTAGCGGGTGTCTTAATGCGTATTTCTTACGCATCAAGACCGCGGTGTCCCGCGCTTCGCACGGGACAAAGGGAGTTTTCTGTATTGCGCCCTTTTTTGTCGCCATTCCTCTTTTTGGAATCGGTGTACGAAGCAACCACCGCCTGACCTTTCCGTACTCAAAGGTAGCGCCTCGCTGCGGCCGGGCCTGATCGTGTCCGATTTCAGCGGCAGGCCCGGTCCTCGCGCACAGCAGGATTTTTCAAAAAAATCTCCACCCCTTAAACGTCCCTGCGGGAACCGTGTTTACCGGGTCGTATTTTTTTGAACAATCCCGCTTCGAGGGGTCGGACGGCGCAGGGTTTTGAGTACGGAAAGGTCAGGCGGTGGGTGCTCCGCACGGGATAAAAAAAAAGTCATGGCAACAAAAAAGAACGAATACAGAAAAATGACCGGAAAGGAACAGGGGCAGGATTAGCCGCTGGGATAGAGTTGAAAAACAGGACGCAACAGAACGAGGACGCCGCACAAATCGCGCGGGGAAACAAGTAAAATAACAGACAACAACAAAATTAAGTACAACCATGAGCGAAATGATAAAATACAAAGACCGATCTATTATTCTGGGGACGTGCCAAAACCTCTATTACGCTACCTATGCCGATTTAAAGAACAACGCCGAGCATTTCACAAAGTTAGCCGGGAGTTTGTCCGTAGAGGGTTATTTAAACGAAAAAAACGGGTGTCGGTATCGGTTCCCGTTCGCCGACGAAAAACCCAATATCGGAAACTATACACCCTATGATCGCGGGGTTATGGTGAAAATTCCCCGCGACCTGCTCAAAAATAAAACTATGCAGATTGCACACAATCGGGTTTTCACCAGAAACGACGAGGTTCCGGGATTCAGTTACGGATTTATCAACCCTTGTCCGGTGGTAAAATGCGACGAAGTGGAAATAATGGACTGGTCGAACCTCCGCAATTATCTGATATTCGAAATAACTCAACAAATGCAATTTAACGGGCAACTTGTAACCGTCGTGCGCTGTCCGTTCTGTCAGAATATTTCGCGGTTCGGCGTGGACGACTGGACGGAAATAAACACCATAATCCAAGACCCGGCGAACGGGTACGACGAATTAACGCGCGAGAACAGCGCCCGCGCAATGGCGGGTTATCTAACCAAACTTTAAACAACCAGCACCGGGGCGATCCGGCTCCGGTGCTACTCCAAAACTAACAACAACAGAAAACCAATTAAAAAAATCAAAGACATGAAAGAGCACGAAATTTTGAGCATGAAGAACTGCCACCGGGCAGCAACGGTACAGCAGATCGCAAATCCCGAATACGGGGTCTGGAAATTCGAGTGGCGCGGCCAGAAGTTAGGCGGAAACGCTTTTTATACGGAATATGCGCATATCGCATCAAAACCCGGTTTCGGGAACGCCACCGTCATTTCCGATAATAACATGAAATTCTGGGAAGTACTGACATGGAAATACGAAATCAACCTATCGGAACTTTGGGACGCCGCCCGCAGGGCATTTTCCGCAACGAGTTTCGACCCCGAAAAACGTGCGGCGCAGTATATCCGGGAATATGAAAAAATGCTGCTCGATGATCTGAAAGAAATCCCGCAGGACGAGCAGGGGCAATATATTGCCAAATTCAAAGAGTGGGTAGCAACCCTTTTCGCCAAACATTCCCGGATAATGAGTGCGGCAATTACAGGCCCGGCGAGGTTCCCGACCGAGCGAAACCGCAAAGCAAATAATTCTTACGATTCAGCCGTCGCGGAATTTCAAAGCTGGAGGGAGAGAACGCAAAAGGCAATCGCCCGCCGCATCGAAGCGGCCAAACCGCAGGAGCAGAAAACGGCCGAAGCGTGGGAGCGCATAAAGGAAGATATAGACCGTTTTGTCGATTGGAATTTGTGCTCGACAAACTTATACAACCGTTTAGAAACGATTGCCCGAAAGGGTGAAGTGGAATTAATGCAGCAGGCAATCGACTATGTGCGGGAACTCAACAAAGGCCGCAAACGTCCGATATACACCGAGCGGCACAAGTTTTTCAAACTGGCTGAACTCGCCGCGGCAATCCGGGGGCGACGGGCGGCAACGGCTACGAAAGAGAATAAAGACGTGCCGTTCGACGGGGGAATCGTCCGCTACAATTTCGCTGAAGATCGGCTGCAAATCCTGTTCAACGAAATTCCGGACAAAGAGTTCCGAACAAAGATGCACAACCAATACCGTTTCAACTGGTCGCGCCAGTTCGGAGCATGGCAGCGCCAACTCACCCAAAATGCGGAATGTGCCGCGGAACGTCTGTTAAATATCAAATTGCGATAAGCAACAACCTACCAGCGGGGCAACCCGGCCCCGCTGGTATTTCAAATTGCCCATAGGGATAGACTAACAGGTTCTTTTCCGGGGGAAATCGGCTGCCCTCCTTTCTTTCGTAACGGCGGGGGAAAGAAAGGAGCAAAGAAACCCGGCGCGGAAAGCGGTGTCCCGCGCTTCGCACGGGACAGGGGGAGTTTTCTGTATTGCGCCCTTTTTTGTCGCCATTCCTCTTTTTGGAATCGGTGTACGAAGCAACCACCGCCTGACCTTTCCGTACTCAAAGGTAGCGGCCAAAGCCCGGCGTCCGGACCTGAACATCATTCGATTTTCAGCGGTAGGCCCGGACGCTTTCCGCACAAGGTTAAAGTGAATTTACGAAAAAATCTCCACCCCTTAAATGGTCCCTGCGGGAGCCGTGATTACGGGTCGTATTTTTTCGCAAAACCTTGTTGCCCTATCTCGCCGCAGGTTTTTGAGTACGGAAAGGTCAGGCGGTGGGTGCTCCGCACGGGATAAAAAAAAAGTCATGGCAACAAAAAAGGACATACAGAAAAATGACCGGAAAGGAACAGGGGCAGGATTAGCCGCTGGGATGGAATCTGAAAACAAGGCGCCCAAAACCGAGAAACAAAAATATGAAGAATATCTATCACGCCTTTGGTCGCAAAAGGCCAATGAAGCGGTAACGGTGGAAATCGTTGCGGGCGGAGCCTACGCCCTCGCATCCGAATTGGTTTGCCTGCGGCTGGAACACCAGTACAAAAACGAAGGCGACCGGGTAAATGTAGGTTATAGCAAAAATCTGAAAACGTGGTTTTTCTGCATGGAAGTAAATATTTAAAATCAGAACGATGAACAATAATAAAGTTATAGACGCAATCGCCCCGGCATTCACGGCTTTGATGATTGAGAAAATACAGAACCTTAAAACGGGCTGGAGCAAGCCGTGGGTTTCGATGGCGCAGGGATGCCCCCGCAATCTGGCCGGACGGTATTACAACGGCGGGAACCTGTTCATGCTTCTTCTGCTGACCGAATACAAGCACTACAAAACGCCTATTTTCCTAACCTACAAGCAAGCGCAGGATGAAGAAATCAACGTGAAGAAAGGCGAAAAATCGTTTCCGGTTTATTTCTGGTATTTGTACGCCATTCCCAAAGACCAAAAAGACGGAAAAGGCATGCCATACGAGAAATACGCCCATTTGTCAGACGAGCAGAAAAAGACTTACAAGTTGTTGCCCCTGCTGCGCTATTATTCGGTATTCAATATCGACCAAACCGATATGCCGGAGAAGAACCCCGAACGCTATGCACGGCTGTTGGAGCAGGCCGCAGGGATGCCGCAGACGGACGGGACGACCTGCCCCGAAGTCGATCACATGGTCGATGCCGGGAAATGGTATTGCAGGATCGAAGTATTGAAATCCGACAGCGCATTTTATCGCCCCAGCGCTGATATAATCGTGTGCCCGCTGAAAACACAATTCCCCAAAGGTGCGGATTATTATTCGACGCTGCTGCACGAGGTCGCCCACAGCACGTGCCACCCGTCGCGGCTCAACCGGGATATGTCCGGGTTTTTCGGTTCGCCCAGCTATGCCCGCGAGGAACTGATCGCCGAAATGACCGCCGCACTTTGCGGCATACGGTTCGGGCTTGCAACAACTCCGCAGCAGGAAAACGCCGCCTATCTCGCAAGCTGGCTGCGAGGGCTGAAAGAGAAACCCGAATACCTGTTCGACATCCTTATCGACGCGAACAAGGCCGCCACGATGATCGCCGACCGTGTGGAAGAAAGCAACGCTAAACCCGACGAAACAGCAGCATAAACAGAATAATAACGGGCGGGGGTCGCTCCGCCCACAATATCCGTAAAAAATGAAATCATACGAAGAAATAATACGAGCAACCGCAGCCCTCGACTGGCGTATCCGTACCCACATGCCGGAAAACTACATGGAAGAAATTTTCGGCCAAACTCCCGAAAGCGATCCAAGCCTATACAATAGACTATGGCGAGCCATGCGAACGGGCAGCATTCAATTTCTGTTGGACACACTCGACTACACCAACGAAAAGAAACTTATCCGTTACATCAGCCAAAAAGCATAAATCCGGGCGGGGCATCGTCCCCGCCTACAACACCAAACTATTATGGACAAAATATTTATTGAAATATTTGAAGAACTTACCAAGTTGAACGCATCCGGGAAATACACAACTTTTTTCGATTTTTCGGGCCACATCAACGCCGTAGATATTCGGATTTTCAACGGAAAATGGAGCGTAGGGAAAAATCCATTTTTCGATATGGCTGTAATCCGGTTCGATGCTCCGGAGTGTCGTTCCTGCGCCACGGGCGAGCATTTCGATCCGCACACATTCCTAAAATATCTGGCCGACTTGTGGAAATTCCGTCCAACGAAAAAACATCCGTTCCTCAAATATTCAGAATATGACAAGTAGGCAAAAGCAGAACAACCGCTATGCCGCTGCCGAGCGCAGGATTTTGCGGGTACGATACCCGCAGAATCCTGCCGCACGGAAGCTATGCCAACTCGACGAGCAGCGCGACCGCTATTCCAAAGCGATAGACGAGGTTTTCGGCGGCATGTATCGCCGCGGGTTCCGCCCCGGCATCGACAACGAGAATCCGGCGTTTCTGGCCGATTTCGACCTTATAGACCGCTGGCAGAAAGATTTGGTGCGAATCGCCCGCCGTGTCGCCCGCATCGAGAAACAGAGCGGAAAAACCACAGAACAAGCCCTGCACGAAAAATACCTGCTCAACGCAGGCCGGGGCAGTCAATCCTATTAAACTATACAGCCATGTCGCATGAATTAGTAAAAAGCATTCTTGTAATAGACAATAAAGTGATTATCGAAAGCGCGGCCAGCGACGAATGGCCGCAGCGATTTCGGGAGTGGGAAGCCGAACGGCTTACCGAACTATGGAACACCAAAGGCCGCCGAGCCGTGGAAATGGAACTGCTGTTCAATTTCTTTTCCGGGTGGATGCAGGGCAATAACAATTTCACAGCCGCGATAAAAACCGCAGAGGAAGCCCGGATAATTACAGATCACCACGGCCAATATTTGAAATGCTGCGAAAATCACGTTTACCGGACGCAGTTGTTACAACTGCTGCACTCCTATCTGGATTGGCACAACCACAAAACCTTACTGACCACAGTAAAGCAGGAGCAAGTAGTACAACAGCAATTATTTTAACTTGTAATCCACTCAATTTATGAAAACGAAAGAAATCACCTACTTCACTCGGTCAGTAGACCGCGCAGAAAAGCGATTCGCCGACTATAAAGCCCGCACCGAAGCGCAAGCCTGCAACCTCGGTTTTGTCTGCGCAGGAAACTTGGGGAAAGGTAGCCGCAACCGTTTGAATACCATAACCGACAAGAGTGTACGCCTATATTCGGCGTACACCCTGCGGCGGCTGTTTCTGAAAATGTATCGGCTGGAGGATAACGGCACACGTATATTCTGGGCGGAATTGAACGACATTCTGCGAATCTGCCAAACAGAAGCGTCCCCTTTCCATAATTACGATTATTCGTCCTTTGCTTGGGACGATAGCGATCTTGAAGATAAATACAACGCGGTGCGACACTTCATCGACCAATACGGCACGGCAACCGACAAAAAATATTTACTCCCCAAATTCATAATTTAGACCGATGAAAGATCAGCAAATAGACGCTTTTGCGTTATACAAAGCCTATTATCGCTTTTTGCAGGAGGAACCCCGCGACACCGCCGGGGACCTCCGCGAAACGAATTCCCACCGCATAAACATCCGGCATTTCGAAAACATGGTCGGGCTGGAAAAAGAGAACTTTTTAGGGCAGTACAGGTACGCAAAGCACATCGGGTACGTGGCCGAACATATGCGCGTCATGGTGGACGATCCCCGGCTCGGCGGTCATTACGAGGTGATGATCGACGAGCAGGGAGAAATTAACCCTGACCGTTACGCCGAACTTTGCCACCAATACCGCGAGGAAATGCAGAAAGCCGCCCGGATATACGCTTCAATACTCCAGTACGAGGAATGGATAAACGAGGAACTGCGGACCATCGACGCGGAACGGGCTGCCGCTGCGCTGGATAAGGTGAACTTTCAGCGGGCGCGGAACAGCATCGTTTATCCCGCAACTCCCGGCATCGAGCAGACCCTATTTTAGCCCCTAAACTTTATAACCATGCAAAAATATTTCGAAGAACAACCGACGACACGGCCCGAACAGGTGGCCGTCATAAAGACCAAACTAAAAGCCCGGTTCATGCGCCGTTATCCGACACTCGACCGAGTGCCGAGGAAACTGATCTGTTACAATGCCAAAGACCCCTATGCCCACGCGATGATGCAATATGAAAACATGGAACTATTCCGTTTTATCCGGCTGGAAGATAACAGTCTGGTCGGATTCAGGACCCGCTGTCCGGCATCATTTTATAATGAACCCGAAATCGTAACCGTGCAGCCCAAACCCCGGAGTGAGTGAGCCGCGCCGGGGCTGCGGCCCCGGCCTACTTTCTTTCGTGATTGCAGGGAAAGAAAGTAGCAAAGAAACCGTGACTAAAATTTGGTCTTAATGATCTAAAAAACTATATTTGTTAATAACTGTTTTTTACCAAATTATAACAATCATGGATGTAAATTGGCCTAATTTATTGACGACACTCGGCATATCAACAGGGGTGACGGCTTCTGCGCTGAGTTTATTCGGAAAATCGCTCATAAATAGATGGATAGACCGGGGACAGCTCAAATATCAGACTAAACTAAATGAAGAGTTTGAAAGGTACAGAACCGAACTAATGCGCACAACGAACGAACTGCAAGAACGCTTACGCATCGAATATAGCAGTCTATATAACGAACGACTGACGGCTATAAAGGAAATTTATGAATATCTGTTCCGTATAGAACGCGAGTTACAAGACTTTTCTTTCGATTCAGACATTATCGGTAATCAGGAAGATTTAGATTATGTTACGGGGTTCATGAGCAAAATTACAGGTATTATTAACGAGCTGGATAATAAAATAGGACTGACATTAATCTACTTTTCCGAAGATGACGCAAAAGCGTTGCTCGAAATTATGTCGCAATTGAATAAACTGAATATAGACTGGGATGAATGGAGAAATCAAGAGGACGCTATCTATAATATCGCGCCGCTTATAAAAAGTATAAAAACTTGCAAAACAGGGCCTATCCGAGCTTTACTCCAAACAATACGAAGCAACTTCCGAAAACTTGTTGGCGTGAAATAGCGAATTATTGCCAAACAAGAAATGGCGGCCGATTGGCCGCCATTTCTTGTTTGGAGGTTAATCCCGGTCATGCTCTGCATCTCTCGTTTCGGCATGTCTCATGCCGTAGAAAGATTCAGCATCGAAACCATCCATTAAATTCTCAATAATCCAATCCGGAAAATATTCCGCTGCTTTCGGTGTGAGAATCAAATGTGTGTTTGTAGGCTCATGGCTGATAATGAAATTACCATTCGGGGCCACTTCCCGCGTATAGGTACTTTGTGCTTCATCATTCCCTGCCGCAACTTGGTATAGATCGTAAATTTCCATGAAGTTACGATCAAAGATAGTTGTGTCTACAAAATCTTGAAATTCCGTCGTTGTAATTCGGTCACTCATTTTAAGTTAAATTAGGTTAATATTCTATAATCTGGCCCACAAATATCACACCAAATACCTTTTCTTTATTTTACTGACAATTTGTCATTTCCCGGAATAAACAAGAGCGACATAATGTCGCTCTTGTATCTCTCCTATGTTTCATTTTCGAACTCGATCTGCAACTCCCGTGTCTGGCCGAAGTTATCCATGACGATGAATTTCAGCGTAGATTTTTTGTCCAACGTGCTGCGGTAGTAGAGTGTGAAAACCCCGTCCTGCAGGTCGGCAATATCATCCAGAGCGCAGAACTCCCGGTTTACCAGCCTTGTATTGCGGGTGTCGTAAACGATACCCTCGCCCTCGATCTGAACGTAACCGATTGAAAACTCCGCATCGGCATAAAACCCCTCACGGGTCAGGTAGAAACGAATCTCGACAGGTTTTCCCGGCTTAATGGTCTTTTGCAGATACCAAGTCGTTATGCCGAAATCGTAGGCTTGCTGTACGTCGATCTTATCGTTACACGAGAACAGCGTGAGCAGCGCGGCGCACAGGCCGCTCAATTTTATAAATTTCATAATGTTGATTTAATGGTTATCTAAATTTGTTGTTTGCCGGATTCTCGCAGCGACCTTTTCGACAATCGGCGGGCTGACGGCATTTCCCAGCAACGAATACCGTTGCGTGCGGGAAATCGCCCGCACCTCTCCGTCATAGACGCCATAGCGCGTAAAACCGTCTGGAAAGCCCTGCAACCGCTCGCATTCCGTTTCTGTCAGCAACCGCAGCCGCCCCTCATGGATAGCTTCCAATGTCCCGTTGAATTGTTCGCCCCGCTGGAGTTGCAATACATAGGTAATCCAGTTCGATGATTGTCCGTAGCTCTTTACAAGCGTACCACAACAATCTTTATCCTCCGGTCCATCTTCTGCCTTTTTTTCAGACGAGAAAACACTTTCGCAGACAGGAAATACTTTGTCGCGGCATTTTTCTGCAAGACGCCCGACAAGGTAGATTCTCTCCCGATTTTGGGGTAATACCCATGAAGTATTAAGCAGTTGCCATTCGATCTGATAAACCCCAATGTCGGCAAGGGCCTTGACGATAGCCCAAAAATCCCGGCAATGTCGTTCGAAGAGGACGCCCTTAACATTTTCCCAGATAAAAATGTCAGGTCTAAAGTAGTCAATGGCCTTAATCGCGTACCGTATGAGTGAACTTTCTGCTCCTTGCAATCCAAGGCCGTTTCCAGCAGCGCTGAAATTCTGACAAGGCGATCCGAAAGTGATAATATCGGGACGTTCAATGGAAGTTCCTGTAATGTCGCAGACTGATCCGACGTGTTGAGCATTTGGAAAATTGTGTTTGAAGTTAGCAATGGCATGACGGTCTATCTCCGAAAAATAGACCTTATCAAAGGTAAATCCCGCTTGATGAAGCCCCAGCGAGAAACCCCCGATGCCTGAAAATAATTCCAGTAAATTCATGCGCGGTTAATTGATGATGAATTTGAACCCGAACCCGAACTGCGTGTGAAAGGTCCCGACCGTGGACCCGGCCAAAGCCCGTTCCCGGACGCTCACCAAGAACACGACCTTATCGCACAGATAGGTTTCGACTTCGGCTGTAAGCGCCCCGCCGTACAGGAAACAATCGGCATCCCGGAGCCGCGCCCCGTCATGCAGCAGTTTGTTGCCCCAATTCGAAGATTCGTACCCGGCAAGCGCCGAGAACCCCACCGACAGCACGACGTTCCGGCCCCGGTCTGCGGCAAGCGGAACGAAATACCCGGCTTCGCCCGTAAACTGCGCTTTGGGCACGACCTCACCCCGGTAAGTGTAATCCTTTTGCAGATATTCCAGCCCCACGAGCCAGCGCGTCGAATTGCGGTTATATCTGGAGAACGCCACACCGCCGTAGAAGTTAGCCCGCCGTCCGGCTTTCACGAACGAAAAACCGTCCACCCAGCCCGCCGTGATCTGGATTCCCTTTTGTTTGGGAAGCCCCCGCTGCGCGTGTACCTCGCCGGGCCACAGCCCGGAAAGGCACACCGCCGCGAGTGCTATGATGATGTACTTTCGCATGGTTACCGGGTTTTCAGATCGTTAATGAGTTTCGCCCCGACCAGTTCCCCGTTAGCGATGTTGAACGACTGATGCCGTCCGCCGCCCTTTTCGAAGATTTCGACCGTCAGCACCTTGTCGTCCGGGAGCGTCATTTTCGGGAACACGAACACGTTGCGAACGGTTGCTTTTCCGTCCACGGTGTTCTGCTGGCTGAATATCCGCACCGGATTCACATAGGTTTCCTGAACAGCGGTTCGTTTGGCGACTTTCTTATCCACGACCTTGAAACGGATGAAATCTATGTCGTAGGACACATTCGACATATTACGCACGGCGATATGGAAATACATGAGGTCCTTATGAATGTAGACCCCTTTCAGGAGGGTTTGAATCCCGAACTGTTTGGAGCCGACGGACTTGATGTCCGAAGCGTTTTTCTTGTAGATCGAATACATGATGCGGTTTACCAGCACGGGCGTTTCGCCGCCCAGCTCCGAGAGCCGCACGAATAGTCGGTCGTTGGCATACTCCGCCGTAGGGTTCTTGCGCAGCCAGTCGTCCATTTCCACGGATAGCTGGCCCGGCTCGTCGGCATAGGTTACATTGAACGTGTAGAAACACCCGTCGGCGGTTATGACCGAGAAATTCGTTTCGCCCGGAAATCCCGCAACGGCGGATTTGATGCGCACGACATTCTCCGCACCGCTGGCACGGCCCGCAATGATGTCGTTGCTGCCCAAATCGACATACTGCACTGCCGCCGGGAACAGGACATGCACGGTTTTGTTATACGTTACTTCGATGTCGTAAGGTGCGACGATCTGGCTGGAGTGGAATGCTTTTGATTCGGCGGTTGCACTTTGTGCGAAGCTGCCGAGCGACAGGCCCACGGCTGCCGCGAATGTCATAATAAGATTTTTCATGTTGGTTTACTCTTTTGAAATTAATAATAACTGATAACCTGCTTTGAGGTTGATTTTTACCTCCCGCATCTTTGCGTTCAGGTATTGGCTGCCCGCGGACATTGCACCCCGCACAAGGTCCATTGCGGCCTGCTGCCCGGCGTTGTGCGTAACCGATATGCTCGATATGCCCGACGAACCGACGCTTGCCACGGCTTCTTTGGCCGCTTCGCGCTCTAACGAGGTCGGGATATTAAGCCCCGGTTGTCCGTCCGTGTCGTGCGCCGTGAGTTGTACGGGGATGATGTTGCCCCCGCTTTCGATGCTTTTCACGGTGATAGAAAGCCGCTGCCCCTCGATGCCCGCCACGCCGAACACGACCGTATTCGTCGGCAGGACATAACGTGCGACCTGCATCGACTCCAGCAGCCGCAGCCGGACAACGGCCCCCGCCGTTATGACCTGATCGGCGTCGATAGCCGCGCGGATCGCGTTGCGGTTCTCCGCGACACCCTCCCCGACGGCGGTGTTGAATCCGTAGTTGCGGGGCTTGCCGTATTGCGCCATAAACGCCGAATCGCTCACAGACTGCGACAGCCCCGACACGGGGTTTTCCACCGTGCGGTGCGCTCATGCCGCGCGGTCTTTCGACTTCGCGGAGGTCGCCCCCGGTTGCGGCTGCGCCTGCGGCTGGTTACTCAGATACTTGGACGCAAGGGCATAGCTGCGTTCCATGTAGTCCAGCGGGTCGGGCTTTTCGCGCGACTGTTCCAGTTCGGCGGAGAGTTCCGCGACCTGCTTTTTCAAAGCCGCGATCTGCGGGTCGGGCCGTGGCGTGGCATAAAACGAGTTCATTTCCCGCGTCAGGTCCCGGTAGGTGTTGCGCGACTGCGCGATCTGGTCGGGCTGGGGCTGCTCACGCTTCGGAGCCTGCACCGTGTCGCCCGACAGCGAGAATGTACTTTCGGCCAGCGTCCGCACACGGGCGTCGTGCTGTTCGTTCATCTGCTCGCGCTCCATCGCTTTCTGCTTGTTGCCCTCGATATTCTGTGTCCGGCCGTCCGGGATGTTGAAATTCAACCCGCCGACCGTGGCGGGGGCTTGCTCCCCGCTGCCACCAAAGATCAGGTACAGGCACAGCACGAACGGCAGGCACAACAGCGCAATGACGAGGTATTTGTTTTTCTGCGGGGCGGATTGTCCGCCCGGATTCTTGGTCTTACCTAACATAGTTTACGGTTTTAATGGTACTGATACTTCGATGTGTTCCGCAGGCAGCGGTTCGGAGTGCCCCGAAAGGCTGCTGACGATCATCCATATATCCGCAGCAGCGAACAGCAGCAGCGCGGTAAGGACGATATACAACCGCTGGCGCGGGGTCCGTTGCTCCAGATAGTTCTTCAAACGCCCCAACGCCCGGTCTTTCGCCCCGGCAAGGATCGTGATACAATGTCTACCTTTCATAGCGTCCGAGGTCTTTGTTTTCCAATACCGTGAACCGTTCGATGATGAAGCCCTGCGGGTTGTTGTCCGAACGGACGGTGTTGATAAGCTGGCAGGAGGTGACAAGGCTGCGCTCGGTGATATAGCTTTCGCGGATAATCTGCTGCCGGGCATAGGTTCGAAGTTCATAGGGATAGTCATTGAAGTTCCCGGCGATGCTGTCTACCACAATGCGCTGGCTGACGTTGCCCGCGATCAGGCGGTTGAAGAACCCCTTTTCCGAGAGGTCCCGGTAGTACGCAATCGCCGACTTGTCGGCCAGCATCATGGCACGGTTGACGTTGCTTTCGATGGCCGCCTTATCCGGGGCGAGCGTGAAGAACAGTTCGTGAAACCGTTTGACATGTTCCCGCGCTTCGACGGGGCGGTTCTGCCAAAGGTCCTGCGACAAGGCCAGCATCAGGCTTTTGCCGTTGTCCAGCACGTAAATCTTCTGACGCTGCTTTTCAGCGAAGCTGTACGACCTCCATACGGCGACGACCGTAATCAGGGCACACAACCCCAGAAACGCCATCGAATAACGACGTAACTGCTGATAAGCTGTTTCGATGTTTTTTAATGCTTTAAATTCCATGTTTTCAAATATTATTATTTCATCAGTCCCCCGGACACATTGCCCGTGGCGGCTCCGGCAGCTCCGGCGGCGACGTTCGTAGCTCCGCCGAAAACACCCGTAACCTTTTTGTTGTAGGCCCCGGTTCCTGCGGACTGCACAATCCAGCTTGCAACGGTCGGAATCGTGAAGTAGCCGATAATCGAAATCAGCAGGAAAATCAGGTAAACCGAGTTCGCAGAATCCGGCAGGAACGAGTGATCGCCGATCAATTCGATGTCCCGGTCCAGCGACAAAACCTGAATCTTCGCCAGCATGGCGCTGAACAGATCGGCGATAGGCAACCAAAGATAGACCGAGATATAGCGCGAAAACCAATAGGTCAAGGTCGATTGAAACCCGTCGTAGATGCTGATTGCAAAAGCAATCGGCCCCAGAATCGTAAGGATCACCAGATAGAATGTCCGCAGGGTGTCGATCACCAATGCCGCAGCCCCGAACAGGATTTCCAACAGCCACCGGAATAATTGAAGCACCCAATATTTCGTACTGAAAATATGCGTTACCTCATACAGCGTATCCATGACACTTTGCGTCGGAATATCCAGCCCCAGCGCCCGCAATTCCGCGTCGTAATCCTCGTTCGGGTCTATTACGCCGTATGTCTTGCGGCGTACAGCTTCCTCCCATTCCAAACGGTCTTTCTTCTTTTGAAGTTCTTTCATATCCAGCAGTTGATCTTTCAGGATATGATTCGTGCCGACGACCAGCGGTTTTAAAATTCCGTTGATCGAATTGACGACGATAGGACGAAATCCGATAATACACAAGCCGATAACGAACGGCCGCAACAGACTGAATACGTCGATGGCTTCGGCCCGCGCAAGGGCCTGCCAGACCCGGTAGCTGATATACAGCAGCGCACCCAATCCGGCGACGGCCGTAGCGAACGTGGCAATATCGTCCGTTAGGGGCGTCATCTGGTCGTAGAGGTTGCGAAGAATTTTATGCAGGCTGGTGAAATGAATATCCATCCCGTCAGATAAAGGCATTACCATAGCTACCAATATTTTTCGTCCGCCGAACCGTATAAATCCAACACCCGCTGCGTATCGTTTTTCCGCTGCGAACGCAGGTACGAAACGGAGATGTTTTTGCGCGTGTAGTAGACCATCAGATCGCGCGTGTGCGTGAGTTCGCCGTGCGCTTGGTCGATGCGGTCCAGTCGTTCCTTGTCGGTCATGGAGTAATCCGTCGGATTGACGATTTCTTTCAGGTCTTTCAGGGAGTTCATGCCCCGTTCCATCAACTTATTGTACCCGGCGGCGATGGCCGAAAGTTCCTGCGACGAAAAATTGTCGTCCGTGAGCATTTTGTCGTAACTTGTTACGTAGATGTCCGAGAGTTCCCCGACCAGTAGAATGGACTGCTGCACCTTACGAGCGTCCCGGACAAGGTGCGTAACATTGCGCAGGCGGTCGTAATACTCCTTGCCCTGACGGTATATTTTCATGGTTTCCTTGAAGTTGCCGATCATATTCTCCGCCGTGGTCGAAGTCTGCACCAGCTCCGTAACGGAATTGACAATGCTTTGCGTGATGTTGGCCGCATCCGTCACCGGAATCTGCGCCCGCACCACTCCCGACAGGAGCAGCGCGGCAAAAAATGATAAAATGATTCTGCGCATGGCTACCCGAAAATTAGATCGTCCCGGTAGAATATTCCAAAACCGGGAAATGTGATACTTCCCAATAACGGGTCGGGTAAAATCGGATATTCCCTACCCCCATAGTAACTTTTCATCTGGTCGCCGTCCACACGGATTAAGACCCGAAGCTGCGCCATTCGTTTGCCGTTTACCGTCGGAAAACAAATTACAGCTACATAACCATCCGGCATCTTTGAAACAATAAGCCTGCGTTTCAGGTCGGCGCTGGTCCAGCCGCCACTAATGTAATCCCTGCGGATTTCCGCACGGCTCGCACGCACGTCGTCGGCGACGGCGGCAAGGCTTTCGGCAGCACGGCAAAGCGTCGCCGAAAGATGTTCTATTGCCGTTTCCACGGCTCTTGTTTTCTTACTCTTAAACATGATTTTGATTTTTTAGGTTCTTTTTTTCTTTGTTTTCGGCAAGCTGTTTTATCGCCAGTTCGATGTCCCCGTCCAACTTGTCCGCGAGCGAGAACAACTCCACCTTTTCCCTTTCCTCGGTGGTATAGGTGTAGTATTCGGCCGTACTGACCTCCGTAGCGTAAACCGCGGACTGCGTACCGCCCAACCCGATCCAGACCTCTTTGTACTTGCGTCTGGGGTCATTGGCAAGGTTGATAGACAGGATTTCGGACTTTTGTTTGTCCGTCAGGCCCAAAAGCGACTGGATGGCATCAAACTTATTCATGTACTTGCGCATGTCCAGCAGGATTTTCGTGTCCGAGTTCGCTATGATCGCTTCCTTAACGATTTTCGAGGAAATAAGGTCGTCCACCTCCTGCGAAACAGCGCAGATTTCACCGAAATATTTTCTGGCCGTTTTGAATAGATATTTGATATACTGCCCCATAGATGCACTTGTAAGGGCTTTCCATGCTTCCTCGATAACGAGCATTTTTCGAATACCTTTCAGCCGCCGCATTTTGCTGATGAAGCACTCCATGATAATCAGCGTCGTAACGGGCAGCAGAATCGGATGATCCTTGATATTGTCCAGCTCGAACACGATAAAACGCTTGTTCAGCAGGTCGATATTCTGCTCGGAATTGAGCAGGTAATCGTATTCGCCACCTTTGTAGTACGGTTCCAGCACATTCAGAAAATTCTCGATGTCGAAGTCCTTTTCCCGGACACGTTTACGTTCCAGCAATCCGCGGTACTCCTTGTCGATGAACTCATAGAACGTGTCGAAACACGGGCGCAGGTCGTCATACTTCTGAATCTTCTGGATGTAGAGATTGACGGCGTTCGACAACGCGACTTCCTCGGCACGGCACGGCGGTTCGTTATCCCGTTTCCACAGGGTCAGAATCAACGTCTTGATGCTCTCGCGCTTCTCAACGTCGAAAACATTGTCGTCCACATAAAACGGGTTGAACGATATAGGCGCTTTCTCGTCGTAGGTGTAGTAAATCCCGTCCTGACCGCCCGTGCGCTGGTTGATAAGCTGACATAATCCTTTGTAGCTGTTGCCAACGTCGATCAGTACGACGTGTGTGCCCTGCTCGTAATACTGACGCACTAAATGATTCATAAAGAAAGATTTGCCGCTCCCGCTCGGCCCCACGACGAACCGATTGTAGTTCGTGATGACACCTCTTTTCATCGGTAAATCCGATATATCCAGATGCAGCGGTTTACCCGATACCCGGTCCACCATTTTTATCCCGAACGGCGAGGGCGAATCCCGGTAATTCGTTTCTCCGGTAAGGAAACACAGGGCTTGCTCCAGATAGGTATAAAAACTTTCTTCGGCCGGGAAATCGCTTTCATTGCCCGGAATGCCCGCCCAGAACAGCGCCGGAACATCGACCGTGTTGTGCCGCGGCTTGCACTCCATCGTCGCAAGCTGCGACCCGACATCCGACTTAATGCGTTTCAACTGCTCCGCATCGTCCGACCACGCCAAGACGTTACAATGACACCGCACAGGCATAAGCCCCCGGCTATGTCCCTCATTGAGATACAAGTCCAGCCATTCCTTGTTAATCTGGTTGGCCCGGCTATACCGGGACAGCGATTGCAGGTTCCGGGTGCGTTTCTCGAACTGCTGGAACGTTTCGGCGGGATTGTCCAGAAAAATGTACTGGTTATAAATATGGTCGCACGACAGCAACAGCCCCACAGGAGCCGCGAACGACAGGCGGCAGTCGCTTCGATCCGTCGAGAGCCGTTCGAAACGGCTGTCCGTCGAAACCTTTTGCGGCAGGTCGTCCAAATCCGACAGCGTGTGCAGGCATAGGGTTTTATCGCCGACCTGCATCCGTCCGGGGTCCAGCCGAATATCCTGCAATATCGCCGTGTCGCTTTGCGTGAGTGCGAAATACTTTTCCAGAATCCCGGCCTTTTCTGCCGCGCCGACGATCTCCGCTTCCGAGAGCCGTTCGACCTTGAAAAGCCCGCTTTCGTTGATGATGCTTTCGGCCTGACCCACGGCGTCCAGAAACAGCCCCACGGCATCCTTATCCCGCACCTCTTTCGGTGTCAGGTAACCCCGGCAAAGGGTGTTGAATGTCGATTGCTGCCGTGTGCGCTCCCGTGTGGTTTTGGTGATGAACAGGTAGCAGGTGTGATTCAGGTACGGACGTTCGTTGAAATGACGTTCATAGCTGCGGCTTAAAAAACTCATGTCGTCCGTGATTTCCGGAGCATATCGTTCTGCAATAAACCAGTCCTGTTTATGCACGACCGTAAAATCCGGCAGAACCCGGATTGCTTTTGCTCATGTCGAGTGCATGGCTTCATACTCCGCACCCGTAACGGTGAACAACTCCGGCAATTCGACCCGGAAAGCAACCGTAATGTCGGCTTCCTTGCTGATGATGCAGCCATGTTCGACGGCCAGCAGCGGAAATTTACGTTCCAGCGTGGTAGTTTTCAGCGTGCTATACATGGCCCATGTGGATTAGGCGCTGCACGCGGCGGCGGTTGGTGATACGGCGGGGATGCAGCTTTACGGCCAATGCTTTCATAAGCCCGTAGGTCCCGTATTTCTCATTCAGTCGGTATGTGAGCAATACCGTACCGCCGCCGAGTGCAGCCCCGACGAGCAGGCAGGATAGCTGCCCCGCACCGCTCATATACAAAATCACGACGATCAGGAATGCCCCGATAAGGCCCCCGGCACAGATGAACAAGTACTGACTTTTCAGCCCCTTAAATTCGACGGGCGCATCCACGCCCTTATGGATTTCGAATGTTGCCATATACTAATACGTTGTGCCGAAAAATGATTTGAGAACCGTAGCGCAGACGATCAGAAAGACGCACGCACCCATCCAACTGGCACAGGTTTTTGCCGTGTCCGGATCGCCGGACGAGAATTTGCCGTAGACCTTTACGGCCCCGATCAGCCCCACGACGGCCCCGATTGCGTAGATCAGCTTAACGGCAGGTTCGAAGTAGCCGTTTACCATTTGCGCAGCCTGACGGATGCCCGCCGAGCCGTCGCCCGTCTGCGCCGTAGCTGCCAACGTTCACAGCATGCCCCAAGCCGCGAAGAACAGAGCGGCGAAACGTTTACGGCGCGAGGGCCGGGCCGGATTAAGCGGAGTAATCATAAATTTTCTGTTTTTACTTTTCATAGATAATTTGTGTTTTTGATTTGGTGAAAAACTGCCGACCGCCCATGACGGCCGGCAGCGAACAATGGAAAATGTTATCTGACGTATTTTCGCCGTTCATAAACGGCACTTCCGTCGTCAGCCGGAATCAAAAAAATCCTTTCTCATAGGCATTTGGTTTAAGTTAGACATCCGTTATACAAAATCCTCCAGACGAAAAGCCCGGTCAGATTTTTTATTCTCACGCGGGGGTGCATCGTCCTCCGCGTGCAGGTCCTTTGTAATCATGTCGAGCATAACCGCAACATAGCCGTCTTTGCCGTTCAACTGGTCTAAAATCGACTGCTCGATCTGCGAACCCGAAACGGCCCGCATGGCCCGCCGTGCCGTGGCGATCTCCTGCTGCGTGGCATTCTTGCCTTTCGAGAAAACAGAGAGCAGAACCAGCAGGTCGTCAGCATCGACAGCCCCCGGCTGCGGCCCCTCGTCGGTATTTGCCATGTGCCGCATGTATTCCTCGTCCTCGTTGTAATTGTCGCTCTCCGGCGGCGGTGTCGGGTGCGAAACGGCAGGAGCCGAGCCGTCCGGAGCGTCAGTTTCCGGGGGCGCAGTCGGCGGTGCTTCCGCTTCCGGCGGTTTTGCAGGTTCCGGCAGCGGTGTCGGTTCAGGTGCAGGTGCAGGCGGCGGATCGTACTGATAACTCCGGTGTAACGCAATATCTTCCGTCGGCTGCGCTTCCGGCTCCGCTTTCACCGCCGGAGCGGTTATACGATGCAGCCAGCTTTTCACCTTTTCAATCCGACGCCCGAACAGCAGGTAATTTAAACGTCCCCGGTATATGTGGCGGTCCAGCAGCATATATACCGAATAGGCCAGTCACAGGGCCATCATCGCTTTACAGAATATCGGCATGGCTGCGGCTTATTTCGTTTATCCGGTCCTTGTGTGCTTCCAGATGTTCACGCAGGATATTGTCGATATATCCGGCGGTGGTAAGTTCCCTGCCGCCGATACGCTTCACGATAACCTGCAAGGCATCCCGCACTTCGCGCTCCATGTAGACCGAAACCCGGTTTTTCAGGTTGTGCGGCCGCAGGAACTTCGCAGCATATTCCGGGACGTTGTGTTCCACCTGCATCCGGACGCAAGTGCATCCCTCGTCCCGCGTATCGGGCGGACGCTTCTCTTTGCGCCCCGTGAAAAAGGAAATCCGCAGCAGTCCCCGCCGCATTCGTTTGTTCATGTGTTTTTTCGTCATAACTTGAATTTGTTTGTGGTTTCAATTAGTTCGTTTATCTCGTCCCGGTATTGTTCCAGATGATTGTCCAAAATATTATTTACATAGGCTTTCACAGACATATCATTAGGTCCGAGCATCCGGACAATCCATGCCAATTTTTCCCGTGTACTCCGTTTTATCCGGCAAGAGGTGTCCGGCAAGCAGTTTTGAGGACACAAGAAAGTACGTTTGTATTCGTCACCTCGATCTTTCCCTTTATTATGTCCCGTGTTTGTTTCGGATTGTCTAACGATAACTTGTTCCGACCGTGTGATTTGGGATTCAGTCTGCATTTCCGGTGGCGGAGTTTCCGGTGGCGGAGCCGCTGGCGCTTGTTTCGGAACCAACCGCGGCGGTGCATCAACCCCACCGATCAGGTTGCGAATCATATCCTCGTCAATCGGTTCATAGCGTCCCTGTTTCTTTGCCATAGCTTATATGCCGATTGTCGTACATATTTCATCCATCAGGGCGGCCATGCCGCTTTCACGGAGGAAAGTCCCGTCCGAGCGAAACAACGTTGAGCGGTACACCGTGCCGTCTACATCTGCCAACTCGCGGCTGAACTTCGAACGCATCTGAATCCGGGAGGTATAAACTTTCATATCGAGTGTAGCCAATATCCTTTCGTAAAGGGTGTAGATATTCGTCCGTTCCCGGCGGTCCTCCATGTTCCAGAACAAAAAGACCTCTTGAATGTTCGTAGCCGGATTTTCAACGAATTTATCGTAAACCGTCTGCGCGAAGTTCAGCGTGCTTTGCATCACAAGGCGGTCGGCCCGCATAGGGATAAAAAGGTAGTCCAGCAGCGAAATCGTATAGATTACGCCTTTTGTGCCCATAGTGCCCGGCAAATCATAAAGCACCACGTCATAGGGTTCCGGTTCGCTGGCAAGAAATACCCGCACATCGTTTTCCGCGTTTTCCGGCGTTGAACGGATCACCGGATAGGCTTTCTTTTGAAGCCGCTCGAATTGTCGCTGAATCATCAACTTGTAAGCATCGCTTTGCATAATAGTTTTTTTCTCGCGCTCCCTCAATTCGATGATACTGTTTTGCGGAAAGTCGCAATCAACGACCAGCACATTCAAACCCCGAACGTAGCGCAGCCAAGAAGCGGCCAGAATCGTAAGGGTCGATTTGCCAATACCGCCTTTTTGGTTGGCGAATGAAATAGAAATAGGTTTCTTGTCCATAATTTTATTTTGGTTAAATTCTGTTTGTTTCACGTTTTAGCCGCTTCTGAATCTTCCCGCCCCGGCATCTTTTCGGCTCTTACGTCTTGCCCGACCCTGCGTCTCACAAAACCCGGCATCTTTCCGGCTCTTACGTCTTGCCCGACCCTGCGTCTTACAGAACCCGGCATCTTTCCGGCTCTTGCATCTTGCCCGACCCTGCGTCTCACAGAACCCGGCATCTTTCCGGCTCTTGCATCCTGCCCGACCCTGCGTCTCACAGAACCCGGCATCTTTTCGGCTCTTGCATCTTGCCCGACCCCGCGTCTTACAGAACCCGGCATCTTTTCGGCTCTTGCATCTTGCCCGACCCTGCGTCTCACAGAACCCGGCATCTTTCCGGCTCTTGCATCTTGCCCGACCCTGCGTCTCACAGAACCCGGCATCTTTCCGGCTCCTGCATCTTGCCCGACCCTATGCCTTGCAATATTTTAATGCTATTACTGCCAGAACCCGGCACAAATAAAAGGGTGAAATCCTCGAAAAGATACCCTTTACGCCCTCGTTCTACCTCGTTCGCCCTAATTGGCCCGTACCACGAGCCGAAAAAGTCCTTACCTTTGCAGCGGGAGGATTACCAATTCGGTATATAGGTTTTAGGATGGAAAGTCGTTGCCCGCGGCAACTCCTTTTCGTCCCGTGGGGACGGATTTTATTTGCGTAGAGCAAATAGCAAGATATGTTATTGTAATACAACGTGCCTTTTGTATTACACTAACGAAAAACCGGAAAACCGTGCTGGTCAATCTCCCAAGTCGATTAACCTTAAAATATCAGTTTATGGAAAAACAGAAACGGGTCATAGACCCCAAGAGTTACATGCACACATTCCGGTTGAACGAACAGCAACAGGTGCAGTTTGAAAAAATGATGTTAAAGGCGGGCCAGCGCAGCCAGTCGAAATTTATCCTCTCCCGCATCTTCGGCTGACCGTTCCGGGTCGTTCAGACCAACAAGGACGCGCACGACTACTACCTGCGTCTGACGAATCTTTACGCCCAAATCCGGGCCGTCGGGGTCAATTACAACCAGACCGTCAAAGCCATCCACACCAATTTCAACGACCGCCGGGCCGTGGCTCTATTGTCACGGCTGGAGAAGCATACCCAAGAGCTGACCGTGCTTTTCGGGCAGGTCATTCGTCTGACCGAAGAATTCAATCGCAGATGGTCGGTCGAATAACCAAAGGCGCATCCATTCGCGGCGTATTGGAATACAACGCCGGGAAAGTGCTGAACGGCGAAGCGTTCGTTCTGTACGGGAATCTGGTTTTAGGCGACTGCGAACAGTCCGACACATTCGACATGCGGCGCGCCCTGTTGAGTTTTCAGCCCTACCTCGACACCCGGAAGATCAAAGACCCGGTATTCCATGTATCGCTGAATCCCGATCCCAGCGACAAGCTGACCGATGAACAGCTTACGGAGATTGCCCGCGAGTACATGGAGCGCATGGGCTTCGGGGATCAGCCCTATTACGTATTCAAACACCGCGACATCGACCGCGAGCACATTCACATCGTTTCGGTGCGCCTGCGCGACGACGGGTCGATAATTTCCGACAGTCAGGACAGGCCCCGGTCGAAAGCGATTTTGCAGGACTTCGAACACAAATACGGCTTGCGGCCCGCCGTCAAAGGCGATGAGCAGCGGGAGTTCGACACGGCCCGCCGGGTCGAGTACGGACGCGACAACCTCAAACAGCAGATGAAGTCCACCGTGCGGCTTCTGGCCGAGCAATATAGGTTCGGCTCGATCACCGAGTTCCGAACCCTGCTGAACCTCTATAATGTCGATCTGGAGGAGCGCAAGGGCGAAGCCGACGGCAAGCGGTGGAACGGCATCGTCTACACCGCGACCGACGAACAGGGCAAGTGGGTCGGCACACCGATCAAATCCTCGGCCCTGACCCCCAAAGGCGGCTACAAGTTCCTGCAAAAGCAGATCGCCAGAAACGACGCCGACATCAAATCCGAGCAAATTAAGGGTCCCATTCGTGGAACCGTGGCCCGCGCCATGCACCGCGCCCGGACGCAGGACGAGTTCGTGCGCCTGCTGAAAGCCGACGGCATCGACGCCATTTTCCGGCAAAACGCCGCAGGCCGTATCACGGGCGCGACGTTCGTAGATCACCGGACGAAAACCGTGCTGAACGGCTCCCGGCTGGGTAAGAGTTATTCGGCGAATGTCTTTCAGGAGTTGTTCAACAATCCCCGTGCGGACCGGGTGTCGCTGCTGCCGAAACTCACGGCCCCGGCTCCGGCAACGCTTCGCCAGCAGACGCCGCAGAAGCCCGAAGCGCAACGGCCCGAAACAACCGCACGGCCGCATGTCGTGCCGCCCGCAGCTCCGGCCGCGGAACAGCCGCCCAAGCCCGCCCCGACATCTCCGCGGCAGACGGAGAAGATCCGCACGGAGCCGCGCGGATTATCCCCGCAGCCGCACCCGGCGCAGCCTGCACCCCGCGGCATCGGCGAAAGCCTGTTCCGGGCCGCGGGCGACCTGCTGGGACAGCTCGCCGAGGACGGACCCATGTCGCAGGAAGAGTTCGAAGCCATGCGCCGCAACCTTTCGCGCAAGCGAAAGCCACGGCGTAAACGGACTATATCACGCTAAATGAACAGGCCGGAACATTTATTCCGGCCTGTTGCTAATGTGAAGTGTGCGTCATCAACGGAGGAGCTACAAAAGAGCAATGTCCTCCGGGAGAATATTAAAAACCCACGAGAAGTTTAATTGATCGCTATGACTATATTTTTTCGTATATAGCCGCCAAAAAGATTCATTGAAGAATTGTCTGCCCTCTGCGTTCCGGTCTATATATTTCCATATTTTCAGTAATTGGCCATCTTTGGAACAGATACTTATACACCATTCTTGTTCCGGCTTACCGTTCCACGCATCGTAAAATGTGTCAAAAGTGGGTTCTCCTAAATATTGAAACGGATTGAAGCTATGAACTAATACCGAATCTCCGGGGTCAACAACAGCATCAGTATCAATGAACGGTGACGTAGTAATAATTAGAATCTGATCGGTATTGTTTTTTGCATACCATGAAGTTGCATGTGTAGCCACCCATTTCTTCGGGTCGCATGATATGCTAATTAGTGTAATCGCAAATATGAAAGCAATCTTTTTCATGGCATTTGTAAGTTACTTGTCTTTAATTTATTACAAAGATATAAATGTTCAGGGATTATTCCCTGAACATTTAAAATAATTGTCAGTTACCACAGGTCATTTCAAGCTGCGCACCTTGATTAATTGTAAACGGAGAGTTTATAGTAACGGACTTGTTGGCCCGAAAGGTCAGTTTCGCACTATTCGTTACAGTAACATTCCGCGTAAGAATATTATTCCCTGAAAAAACGAAAGACGAAGAAACCGTTTTGTCGGTATAAAAGGCGTCATGTGTCAAATCTCCGGTATCAGGTTTGGGGACATTCGGGGTAATACCATTGTCCGTAAATGCCTTTTCGATCTCATCAGCCTTTTCGGGATATTTTTCGTACATTTTTGCGACTAATCTGTCATAAGTATCGACCCCTACGACCAAGCAATCATATATCTGCTTCTTCGTCAAGATACTTTTTCTGCATAAATCCCAGACCACGTGGGGTTTTATCCAACCGCTCGGACTTCCAAAATAGTACACCCGATTTACGATTGATTCCTTATAGTATTCGTGTTCCTGAATATGCCCCATTGAGTAACCCCACATTTCACCAATTCCACAAAGTTCTGCATTCTTACCCGTCCCGTTTCCATAAGAACCGTATGTCATAATATAGCTGATATACTTCGCCCAATGCGCACTTCCTACTTGACTGAAATGACTGGCGTGGGACAACTCGTGATTTACAACGTCATAAACCTTCCGGTAAGAGTGTCCACCTGTTCCTATCGTAATATCAGGTAGAACCTTTTTTAGCATTTGATTCAGCACCGTTGCAAGAGTACCGTAACCGATATTGATAAAAAAGTTTTTCCACGATGAATTACCGTTATACCCAATAGGATGTACGATTCGGCGCAACATAGGTGTCGAGGATGTCGTCCAGCGTTTGAAAACCCAAATTTTAAGATTACGGGGCGGTTTGGCAATTCCTGTCTCCTCGCACATTTTATAGTAATCGTAGGTTGCATTATTAACAGCCGCCCAATCCCAAGCAAAACTTCCAGCATTTATATCGCGTGAGTGTCCTCGGTTACTATGCCACCCCATATTAAGATTGGCCCGTGCAATCGGCCCCCAATTACCCCAGATGTCAAAACCTTTCCTGTTGTCAAAAACAATCGCGTAATGCGGTCCGAATCTGAATTTGCTGTCCATTGTATAATGGCCGCTTTCGTCCGTAAATGTCGTAGACCATTTAATAAATCTATGGCATCTGATTTTAACTCCTTTTACCGGAACAAAAGTACCTGCATAATCATCATAAACTCTGATAGTTCCCTCCGGTCTGCGTTTTCCGCGAGTTTCCGGTTCCTGTTCTTCAAGGGGGTAGCCAAGACTTAAAAAAGCAGCTTCCTCCACATTTATAATACCCCCGCGAGTGGGTGAGATTGTTTCATCTTCTGCCGGAATATAGCATTCTTCAATCACCTCATAAGGTATTTCTTTAGGAAATGCGAAGTCTGGCTTTACGGTTGTATACAACCAAGTAAAACTACCCTCCGGAATAGTCGTGTCTTGATAAACCGCATCTTCCGGAAGTTCGATATTGAGCGGATAGTCGAACAGTTCGAGGTCATAATCGTTTTTCAGGGCAATAAGTTGTAAACTGTCCTGCGGTAAGAATCTGACGTACAAATCCGTCGGTTCAATAGTCTTAGAAACATTATACGAATCGTAAACTCCCTGTATGACATCAACCGTGTACGGATTCGGTAAAAGTTCATATTCTACCATATCACTTCCATCCGAACGGGTTTTTGCGAGTGCCGGCGCGTTGGAATTATCATCGGTCATAATGTCTGTTTCGTCTTTGGTACAAGAGGACAGCATCACAGCCAATAATAATATCACCGAATATATTTTCTTCATAAAACAGTTTTATGTAATTCCGTCAAAATTCAATGATTTCCTATTTCCCGGCGGCTTTTAATTGACTTTCCAATGCAGCGACGCGCGCGGTTAATTCCTGAATGGCGCCCGTCAGAATCGGGATAAGGGCGGAATAATTGACAAGACGGTCGCCCTCTTCTGTCATGGCGACTGCTCCGGGAATGATAGCTTCTAATTCCTGCGCCAAAAAACCGTATTCCTCCACACCGCTTTGCACGGGACGAATATTGAATCTTTCGTATTCGCTTTCATCCCTCCAATGATATTTCACGGGATTCAATTTCAGCACCATATTCGTTGACGGGTTAGATTGTGCAGGCGCTATGTTAATGGAAAAAGCAGACCGGGAAACGGGTGTCGTTTTCAATGAGCGAATATTGGTTTTCAGTTTTTCATCCGAAGTCTGATACATTGTGCGGCAATAAAGGTCGATATACAAGGACCTGTCGCTATCCAAAAACACAAGTTTATTGGTTGTAGTAGACATACGGGGATCGGCTGCATGAATGTGCATTTTGATACCGTTCTGGTCCGTGGACCCCCAATAGTGCGCCCATCCCGCCCAGCTCGTCGTATAGGTTTTATACATACCTCGTCCTACGGTGAGTTTGCCGTCCTTGTAGGTCATTTGGGCCATACAGTTAATCGTAACTGAAAGAACAAACAGAATGGTGAAGATCGTTTTTTTCATAAGACAAAATTTTAAGGGTTAAAAGTTATTTTGAGGTTTGGAAATTGGCGTTTTGAATATTGTGGCCAGACGATCATTTTCCGAACGTGCGGGTATATGAAACCGACGGCATGATAGGTATTAGCACCGTTGCCTTATAGCTGCCCCGGTAAGGATAAATGCTTACGGGGTTCTTGTGCCATGTGGCGTTGATGATCGAGAACTGCCAGTTGCGCACGCCGTTGCGCTTGCGGCGCTCCATGTTGTAGCTGACATCGGCGCGGAAACAGTTGCGCATCCGCATCGTGGGATAGGCCGTGATGCCGATGATCGGATTACCGTCCGTATCCGGATAGCTTTCGTTCGTCAGGCGATACGGAAGCCCGGAACGCCATGCAACATTGAGTGAAAAGGTATGTTTTCGGCCCGGCCGCTTCACCACGTCGTAGCTGACGAACGCATTGAAATCGTGCGGTACGTCATACTCAAACGGGTAGGTTACGCCGTCCGAGCGGCGGCGGGAATCGGTATAGGTATAGGAAGCCGTCAGGCTCAGGCGTTCGGTCTGGTACTGGAGCATTGCTTCAATGCCGAACGCTCGTCCCGTGCCGTAAATGAAGCCGCCGTTGCCGAGCAGGAAATCGTCGCTGTCGTAGATCAGCGGCAGGTTGCGCATCCGTTTATAATAGCCCTCCACCGAAAGGGTCAGGTTTTCGTGCAGCTTCGCACGGCCGCCGAGCGACACCTGCCATGCGTGTTGTAACCTGCCGTCCCGAAACGGGGTCCAGAAGTCGATCGGCATCGAGTAGTAATAGCGGTTGAATTGAACAAGCGCCTGTGAATTTATCGTCCCCGAAAGCCAGACCGCATTGTCGCGGCCAAAATCATAGGATAGTTGCGCACGCGGCTCTACGGCATATCTTGTCTGCTCCGAATTGTCATAGGCCGCGCCCCGCACGCCCACGTCGGCCCGCCAGCCGCCCCATTGAAAGCGGTTGTTCAGGAACAGCGCCCCCGAAACAAGCAGCTCGGAAGAATAGCCGCGGTCCTTGTGCTGTCCGTTGATGATGCTTTTCGTGTGCATCGGTTCGAACCGCTGGTGCGAAAACGTAACTCCGTATTCCAACGTCCAGACATGCGAAAGCCGTTGGTCGAACGTCATGCGTGCTCCGAACTCGTGGGTTTTGAAAGTCGTTTTGCCCCAATTACTGAAACCGTCGTCTTTAAATTCTGTTTCCTGACGGTTTTGCAGGTAGGTATAGTAGGCCACCACCGAGGAGCGCAGATTATCATTCCAACGCGATTCCAGCCGCAGGGATGCCGTAGTATTGCCCCAGCCGAACCCGTTTTCTGCGTGATCTTCCTTGTTCTTCATGTGGTCGTCACCTGAATAGACGCCGAGCGAAAGCGTATGATTCCGGTGAATGTCGTAAGTCAGTTTCCCCGTTATATCGTAGAAACCGTATCGTATATCGTTATCGGCGATTGCAAGCACCGCTTCGGGAAAGAAGTAACGTGCTGAAATGAGGTAGGAACCCTTATCGCGTTTGATAGGCCCGTCGAGGGTCCCGGCCAACGACAAGGTTCCCACCGTGAGCGATTGGCGGTGATTCCGTCGGTCGCCCTCGCGTGTGCGAATCTGCGTCAAGGCCGAAAGCCGGGACCCGTAGGCGGGCGATATGTAACCTTTCGACACCTCGGCCGATTGGACCGTTTCGCCGCTGAATATCGAGAGGATGCCGTAGGCATGCGCCTGATTGTAGATCGGCACGTCGTCGTAAAGAATTAATGTTTGGTCGTTGCTGCCGCCGCGTACCAGCAGCCCCGACATGCCGTCCTTTCCGGCCGATACGCCCGGAAGCAGTTGCAGGAATTTGAATATGTCTTTTTCGCCCGCGAACAGCGGGGCGTATTTAAGCTGCTCGATGTCCACGGCGATATTGCCCGTCTGCTTGTAGACCATCAACGGCCTGCGGGCGGTGACGACTACCGAATCTATCGCTTCGGTGTGTAAAATGCTGTCGGCGGGAGTTTGCGCCGTAAGTAAGGCGGGAATGCAAAGCACCAGACAGCCTGCGAGCAGTTTCCTCATAATTCGGGCGTCGTGTAATAGTTATATCCGGCGAAGATGCCGATACCGTTGTCGATGTTCGAGTAGACCGTGATCTGCTCGATAAAGGGATTTTCCTGAGCACTTTCCCCCGTATTCAGCTCATGTTTATATCGGGAGCGCATATAGCGGTCGTAGGTATCGGACGCCGCAATAATCTGAAATGTGTGCCTGTTTTCAACGGCTCCGAAAACCGAGAAGCGGAGCGGGAATGCTGCGCCAAGATTTTCGCGGGCGACACGCAGAAAATATTCGAAATCTATGGTGCTTCCTTTTTCGTCGGATTCGTAGGCGTCGTTCGCGCCGTTCACCTGATCGACAAATACAGAAGTCGTATAGAACGCATATATATCTTTTTCTCCGTTATTGTCCCGTTCCGTACCCCGGAGCCAGATAGCTTTGGCATCCACGCCTGCAGTAAGGTCCGTCATGTCGAAATGCCGATACCATCCCTTTTGGTGCGCGAACGATATGCGGGCTGCGGGCGCTTCGGGAATCGTCGTCCGGGCAGATAACTCTCCATAACCGGGGACCGATACAACAAGACGGTATGAGCGCCCGGCAACAGCCCGGAACGTTGTTTGGGTCGTGCCCTCCGGATCGGCCGGACAGCGCACAACCTCGGTATTATCTTCGTACAGGCGGATTTCGGCTTCCCCAACGGGAGTAAACCCGCTTTGGGCCGAGTAGCTGCGGCTCCAATGCAGGCGTACCGCAAAGGGTTCCTGCGGCGAGATCAACGCATTGACAACCACGCGGGGCTTAAAATCCTTTTCGCCGAACGAATAATCGACCTCGCAGGCCCAGCAGATAAAAACTACAAAGAATACCGAAATGCAGCGCAGCATGGTTTATTTAACCTTAATTATCAACTTATCTCCCTTACGGCTTTCCGGACTGCATTCGTCATAATAGCCGTAATCAAGACGTAGCACGATTTTTTTACCGGACGTGCCGCCGCTGATATTTACTCGTAAAGGAAGTTGCAGGACATCCTTATTCCTGAAATTGAAAACCTGCTCGCTGAGAATGAAATCACCGCCGGGTTTTGCCGTGGATAGATTCTCCTCGACAATGACCTTTACCGTCTGTTTGGGATGAGCTTTGGCTGCAAAAGCATTGCGTGTAACCAATAAATCCACCTGCGCACCGGGTCCGACAGTTATTTTCGTAACAGGTTCAACCCAGCCCTCCTGCGATGGATCGTTATGCAGGAAATAAAACATGTCCTCGAAGCTCCAAACATGTTTTTCATCGTTGCAAGAAATGAATCCGATGGCAAACGCAAGCAAGAAAAGAATCTTTTTCATAATAAATTTTAGAGTGTGGAATAATCAAGGAAACAGAGAATTATGTCCCTGTTTCCTTGATATGGAATAGTTAGATACATTCGGGAACCGGCAGGTAAATTCCTTGGCAGCAATTAATATCTGTAACAACTCCGCAATTACCCATCTCACGGCTTCGTGCCCTATGTACAATGCAGTTGAATCCGCTCGGCATAGGTACTTCCGTAGGGGTCATGTTGAATTGACCGTTTCCGAAACCGATGGTCGCATACAGGTTCTTTGTGGATTCCGTTTTCGAATAGTTATTTCTGTATGTTTCGAAAGAAATACGTTTCCCGGCGATGGTTAAATCCCAATGCAGATTCTCAATATAAAAGCGGTCATTGTATGTATTCCATCCTATCAGGGTCTTCTTCTTTTGTCCCGAAACATGCACCTGAATAGCAAAGGAGGTGTTATAGTATTTCTGTCCATTTACCTCTTGCACAGCAGAGTGACGCAATACGTTGGTGCGAGAGAAAACTTTGTACTTTTTTGTTTCACGACGGCGATCCGTATATTTCTGCGAAATCTCTCCTCTGGTCTGGGTTTCATCGAATACAGGCGCAACATAACCTATTTCTTCAACTTCAACAGCCCTTGTTTTTGCATCGGTCCTCTCGATAGTTACGGATTCCGCGTTCACGGTATGTTTGACATCACCGACATAAAAAACTCCATTAATGTCTGCAATGCTGGCATAACCGACAGAAGTGATAACAGGCATCAGGCGGTCATTATCCATTTTAAGATAGCCTGCGCAGGTTTCAAGAACCGCTTGGTACTCCTCCGGAGTTTCACAGGCGATAATATCATCCAACATACCATCCGTGAACGAACGCCACGAGGTGAAATTATGCGCTTTCTCGAAAGCGTGCAGGGATTCTTCCGAAGTCAGCGATTCCAAAGTGTTCAGGCAAACTTCACCTGATGAAAAATGCAGCGTGCCGTCAATGCAGACAATATCACCCCCGACGCCCATTTCCTGCGGTTCCGGTACTGTCTGTTCAGGGGTCGTTTCTTTCGTGCAGGCAAAAGCGACAGCCGCAAGACCTGCCAGTAAAACGATAGAAATTTGTTTCATAATCATAATTTTATAAGGTAAATCTTTGAAAGAGATTATTCGGTAAACTCGATCTGTCCGGTGTAAATCGTACCGTTTTCATATTCGACGGTAATCAGATAAACCCCGCAGTCGAGGTCCGACACGTCGAGCGTCGCAGTCCGATCGGTGAAAATCACCATTTCCGTAAGATAGGTTCCATTGCCGGAGATCGTAACGAATGCCCGGTCGCAATTCTCCGGAGAGTGGAGCGTAATGGTGTTGCCATCCGGAGAAAGCACCGCATTAATCGGCGGCATAACGCTGCGCGGACCTTTGACCGTCATTTTCTTTTCCAGATAAACGGACGTGGTTTTCGGTCGTTTCCGATTTGCATACGCTTCAAAGCAAATTCCGGCTCCGATGCAGCACAGCACAAGTAATAAAAGTAATTTTTTCATGTGATAAGATATGTGGGTTAGACAATAGCAAAGTTAGGCTTTCGGTTTCATCCGATAGCAAAATCAGCGCCTATAAAATCTATCACACGAAGTCAATAAATGATTGATATACAGCAAAATAAAAACCGCAAGAATTGCAAAAATCTCGCAGTTTTTATAATGCATGCGATAATTGCCTGAAAAACAAAATATTACATGTTAATTTTTTTTGGATTTTTCAATGGGGGGGGGTAATTTATTTGACAATCAGCATGTTACTACATTTTCTGAATAAAAAAGTCCTTTTCGGCCGAATCCGATGCCGCAATTCGGGCTTTCAATCTCGATTTGCGGTTGTAGATATTCGATACCGAATCGCCGATTATAACGCTGATGATTTGCGCCGAGAATCCGGCGTAGATGTAACATAGCAAATCTATATCCGCAGGTTTGAATTTCGGGAACTGCTTCCGCAGTTTCACGATGATATTGTCATTTACCGTGTTTACGATCTCCTCCAATTCTTTTTTGGTCGCGGGATTGGATGCAAGGTTCGTAAAGAAGTTTCTCACTTGTTTGTAAATGACCTCCTGCTGCGCTTTTGTATTGTTCCGTTCATAGAACGCCCGGCCGAGTTGGTCGAGGAACTCGAAGCGGGACAACACCAATTCTTTAAGTTGCACCTCCTGTCCCTCCTTGACGGCAAGATGTTCGAGGATGCGGTTTTTCGATGCCCGGATGCTGTCAACGGCCAACATGTAGCGTTCAACCTGCTGTTGTTTTCGTTTCATGCGTTCCCGATAGTAGTAGATCAGGAAAATTGCGACGGCGCAGATCAGCAGTCCGACAATATATTCAAAGTAAGTTCGTACTTTCAGGCGGTAACTCGCAAAAGCGGTTTGCTCTTTATAATATTTTCCCTCGGCGGCGGTTGCTGACTGAGATACCACCATGCGGGATACGGAATCGCTCAACCAGATATATTCATTGATCGAATTGGCTGCTTCCTCTGAATTTCCGGATGCCAATTCAATTTGAATAGATAGATATGCCAGTTGTGCATCGTCCCGAATATCCTCCGCCAACTCCGAAGCGATATTGTAATAATATCGTGCGCTGTCTATCTTGTGTTGCAGATAATAGACTTTGGCTAATACTCTATATTGATAAATTGACAGACCATCTGGAGCGGTCCGCTCAATTTCCTTTACGGCCTGCAAGGCTTTTGGATAATCGCCCTCATTTACATAAATATCCCCCAAATTGCTTAAACAAGCAATAACCATATCGTTATCTTCCTGCTGTGCGGCTGCTTGCAGAGCTTGCGAATAGTATTTTACGGCATTGTCGTTATCGCCCAAACTGGAATAGGCATTGGCGATATTAAGTATCGCATTATTCATAAACGCAGGATTGCGTAGTTTTTCCCAAGCGTCATAAGCATTCTGATAATATTCCAGCGCTCCGTTAAAATTCATCTGCTCGGAATAGACCTCCCCGATACGGGAGTATACCAAACCCAGATAATAATTCTTATGCGCCGCGAGAGCGTATTTTTCCGCAGTCAGATAATAGCGCATGGCTTCCTGATAATCGTCGCCGTTTTGATAGATTCGCCCATAGTGATAGTTAATCAGAAACTTCACCGAATCCGAGCAAATCCGGTTGTCGTAATACCGGTATGCAATGCGTATCAGCGAATCATCATCGGCATCCACATAATTTTTATCGAGTGCCGCGGAATACAAGAGAGCGTATTTTGCCCGCGTGCTGCGCCGCAGAATCCGGTCGGGGTCAATGTTCTCGATGATGCGCAACGAGCTGTCCGGTTCGATGCGTAACAATCTTGTCGCAGTAGACAATTCTTGCTCGATTTGCCTGTTGCTGCCACAACCGCATAGGAGCAAAACCATTGAAAGAGATAACAGATATTTCATACAATTACCGGAATTGATCTGAAATATAGCAAAAAAACAGAGAACATGCAACCTTATTCGCTATACTGCGGACCGGAATTTTTATTCCGGTTCCGTTTCCTGCGCTTCGATTCGTTCGATGATTGCGTCGTAATTCTCCACGTCGAAAATATCGAACTCGATCAGGGGCCGCCCCGCTTCCCTCATTCCGAAAATGTAATTCAGCAGCAGGATATATACCCTTAAATCCCTGCCCGCGATTTCCATTTCGGCGGCGTCGAATGTCGATATATCCCGGTTGAAGCGTTTTTGTAGAACATGGTCGAATACGAACACGGGCAGTTGAGTTTGGGACAACGTATCGTTTTGGCGGGCGAAATTGCGTTTGTATTCCTCCGCCTGCTTCTCGCCCGGCATCGGCATCAGCCACTTTTTAAGCAGGTCGTCCGGCAATTCGGTAGACAGCACCCGGTAACGATGCTTACGCAGATAGGCATAACTCTTTTGAAGCAGTATCAGGAACTCCCCCAGAGGGATTACGCCGCCCGAAGAAAAGGGGCCGAAAAGTCTGTTCAGCAATTTTCGCAGCATGCAGCGTTCTTGTTATTTCAACTCCTGATATTGGAAAATCCGGCGCATAATCTCCCCGTAGCGCGTAAAGTCGAAGATATTGAAGTCCGGGATTTCGATGTTGTGCGCCCGCGTAAGCCGGATAATGCGCAGGATGTTTTGGAACGTATCGAAGTATTCGCGGCTCTCACTCCAACACTTTTCCGGCAGGGCGAGATTCGTTATCACCGAGTTCGAAAGCGCATAGAAGAACACCCGCAGGGGCAACAGCTTCGGGTCGCAGACACCCGTATCGCGCAGCAGCACGACGGCGGTTTCTTTGGGTGCTCTGAAATACTTCCTCAACTCGTCCGTGTCAGGCGCAAGCCAGTCCTGCAGGTAGATTCTATCAATGCTGTTCGCCATGACAACCAAATCCCGTTCGCGCATATAGCGTAGGCTGGCTTCCTTTGCCACGAACGCCCGGCCGCTCTTGTCCGACAAGTCGCAGACGTTTTTCCGCGGGTGCTGCTGTTCCAGATAATAGGATATGTATTTGTTTCGGAAATCGTCACGCAACTGCGTAGAATAATAGAACAGCAAATCGCTCTTATCGACGACATGGCGGTCGCGGAGCCTTTCGGCTTCCAGCGGAGTTTTCCCCTCGATAATTTCCACATTGTCGGCCTGTTCAATGATGCGGTGCGCTTCCGAAAGCCGGAGATTGTCGCGTTTATAACGCAGGTACGTTTTGTACTTGCCCCGTGTTACGGCTATGTGCAGCTTTATTTTCAATCCCTCGCAGCGCAGCCGCAGGGCCGCAGCCGCACAGCCCATTTCAAAATTCCCCTCGATGCCAGTCAAAACCGTTCTGTAACCCAGCGGAACATTGCCGCGGATCAACTGCCCGACGGCATCGTCAGGCAGACGACGCGCATGTTTGGGATTATTGCCGACGAATCCGAGTATCAAGCCTTTTCTCATAATCGAACGTGCGGGAAACAGAAAGCACGGGGAAAGTGCTGTTTACTCCAAACAGGTACGCCCATACCCACCAGATAATACAGACCTAAACCCCGTGCCGCAGCACGAAATTAAATCTGCATGACAATCTGGTCTTACAAAGTGGGCGTTTTGTTGGAGATCAGCAGTTTATTCCGTTATGTAAATTCTATTATCCCATGTTTTACAGTTTGTTTGTAATCGTTATGTTTTCCATTGTCCAAGCCGCGACGGATCAGCTTACCGGAATTTGGGCATCATCCTCCCCGTTTTGCATTGCGACGATCCGGTCCAATGCTTCTGCTATGTGCTCACACATGCCAGCCATCACCCGTTCATCGTAATAGGTGGACAAATCCGTCTCCGGCAGCACGTCCGACATGGCCATCGCCATCAGTTTGGAACTTAATACCGTCAGGTAGATAAGCGGAATATACGGGGGCCTGTTTATCCCGTCGGTCCGCACCGTGATCCGCTGCTGCGGAGCCGCCAGACGCCCCGGCTTCTGCCCCTTTTTGGCGATATTCCAAAGTACCTTTTCTTCGGCCTGCGTGACATAGAGATTGAACGTCGTGTCGTTGACATACTCCGCCCGGTCAACCCAAAAATCGACGCCGTAATCTTCGGCCGTGGGATCGGCGCAGATGCCGCAGTCGGGCATGTCGCACATAATGGCCCGCAGGATGATGTTTTTGTCGGCCAGCTCCGCGGACCGCATTCTGCCCAATGCCGCGATGCAGATACTAACCTGCATCGTGTAAAAGTGGTCAATGGCCCGCAGGACTTGTTCTTCTTCGGTGTGCTGCTCTATCATAATCTGTAAAAAACGGGGCGGAACAAATTTTCGACGTATCAAGCCTTTGTATTATGGAAAAGAAAGTCCCGCCCCGATGCTTGTTTCATTTTTAAAACAGGGTGCAGGCCGATGCGGGGTCTAACCATTATGAAAAAATCTAATTCGACGCTGCACCCTGAACCCGGCCGCGTTACCCCATGCGCCGGGGCGGTTCTTTGGAACGGTACGTATTTCGATTGGTTGGTGGGGCGAGGGAAAGGTCCCAAAAATGGAACAGCCGCAATTCCGTGCCACCCGTCCTACTTGTCGGGTTTGTTACGGCTGTTCCGCCGCCAGTCGGATTACTCCCTTTTGCAATCTTGTGCTTATGATGCGCTGACCGACGGTTTAACGTTTCCCGGCCATCGGACCGGGGATATATGAATATAGGGTTCTTGTCCAAGAAAGGGGCGGCAATGATCCGGCCGCCCGTAAGTGCCGCGCAAACATGCGTGCCATTTCCATACGGAGCAGGAGCGCAAGACCAGATTTTAAAGGGCCAACCTTGCAGGCAGGATTTATTAGCTGCGACTGAAAGGCGGGATTTGCTTTTTTGCGCGGCAAGACCCGACGTCCGGTTCCATGCCGGAGCCGCCGAAACATACCGATTCCGCCCGCTCCCCTGCAGGGGACGGGTGCAATCCGTAGGTGCGGCGATATTACGCATGGACGGCAGGACGCAACGGGATTCCATAAATTCGTGTGGATTGTTGGAAATGCGCCCCGGATAGGCATAAAAAAGGGGGCGCGGTGTCAGCCCCACACCACAGGTCATAGGAAACCCGAAACTGGAAGCTGTCCTGCGCCCCTGTCGTGTCCCGCAAAAAAATGCGGGACATAACAAGGACTGACAACCATTATACCAGCTTCAAACCCTCCCGAAAGAGGTTCCTATGTTTGTGGTGCGGTATAAAGAGTTGTTTACCCTTTATAGTTATGTCCGTCGGCTATGCCGAGTTATGATAATTCCTTAAAGTTTGCATGGTAATTGCCTTTTCAGTTTGTTCTCGGACAACCTATGTTGCCCCGGTTCAACGAAACTGCCTTTAAGGAATCGTAAGGCAAATATACAAAGAAAATCGAATCTAACGCAGTCCGGCCGTGTGTTTTTGGAAAAATCTTGCTAAATTTGTGGGTATGAAGCAATCTATTGATTTTCTGCCCGAACGTAAACAGCGGGATTTACATGAACTGGTCGGCCTGATCCGTAACGAAGTAGAGGATGTCGTAATGATTATCCTATATGGCAGTTATGCCCGCAACACCTATGTTGAACTGGATATACGGCGGGATTACGGCGGCGGTAAAATCCAATATATGAGCGACTACGATATTCTGGTCGTGTCGAAAAAAAGGCTGGGTTCGCGCACGGTTACGGTATCGAGCCGGGTTAAATCCAGTTTCTTAAAAAATAAAAATGCTAATACTCAAACCCGTCCGTCGATTATCAACGAAAGTATAACCAAATTCAATAATGCTCTTTCCGAGGGCCGTTATTTCTATGTCGATATTCTGACCGAGGGAATTGTGCTCTACGATTCGGGAGAATGTCAGTTAGCTACACCGTGCGAGTTGAATTATTCCGAAATTCTGCAAATGGCGAAAGAATATTATCGTGCGAAATTGCATAAAGCGAAAAGACATTATGCCCACTATAAAACAGATTATTTGGACAAAGAATATACATATTGCACTTTTGATCTGCACCAAACTGTTGAGCATTTAATAAAAGCGATTCCGTTGGTATTTATTCTATACGGACATAAAGAACATGAACTGGATACATTGATAGAAAAATGTAAGGCTTATACATTGGAATTAGTAAAGGTGTTTCCATTAGACACCGAAGAAGAAAAACACCTTTTCGAATTGCTCGAACGCTCCTATATCGAAGCCCGCTATAACGACAAATTCGTTGTACCAAAGGAGGTTGTAGACGCGCTTGTCCCCAAAGTGGATTTATTGTTTAATATTGTAGAGGATGTTTGCCGTAAACAATTCGACTACTACAAACAGCAAAGCAAGAAACAACTCCCGAAAGAAAGAGGGTAAAAATGTAATTCTCTTTTAGATTCAATTCTATCCAAATTTGAGCATGAAGAAGTGGACAAAACATGAGGCATTAGGCTATTTAGATAAACAAATAGAGGTTATACATACGCTAAAATTAGGTCGGCGCGGTTCTTCGGAACATGTAAGATGGCTGACTAACACATTAGTCTTTTTGGAAGAAGTATTCGGTTCTAATTCCTATTATTATTGTAATATTAAGAACCTTACTTGGCATTTTCAAGGCCAGCGAATAATAAATGGCTGGGACATTGACGGGGCAATGGAAGCATACAATCAGGAAGCTTATGTAGAGCAACTTGAACAAGCTAATGGATTCTTGTTAGCCGCAAAAGATTACCTTGATGCAAATGATATTGATACTGTTTACAGCGCATCGGTCGAAAAACAAGCTACCGGAGATTTAATGAAAGTTCTTTCATTGTCAGAACATAAATTAAGAAAAGTTATTCGCACCAAGCCTGAACGTGAAAAAGAAATACAAGATCAATTTGAAAACCTTTTAATCGGAGCAGATATAGATTTTGAGAGAGAGGGACCTCACATAGATTATTCGTCAAAAGCATATATTCCTGATTTCAGTTTTAATAGCATAGATTTAGCAGTAGAGATCAAATTATGTAAGACAGAAGAAAAGACATTTATTCAACAAATTAACGACGATATTTTGGCCTACAAAACAAAGTTTAACAATCTGCTTTTCATAATATATGATTTAGGGGTCATACGTGATGTTGATACATTTAAGCAGTCGTTCGAGGAAACGGAAAATGTTATTGTTCATGTCATAAAGCATTAATCGACAAGTTACAAACAGATGACCCAAAAACAAGCGATACAACTTTTCGAAGAACGTAAAGTCCGCACCGTCTGGGACGACGAAGCGGAAACATGGTATTTTGCGATTGTCGATGTTGTCGCAATTCTGACCGAAAGTGCAGATGCCGCCGCCTATTGGCGTAAACTCAAACAGCGGCTTAAAGCGGAGGGAAATGAAACCGTGACAAATTGTCACGGTTTGAAAATGCTGGCTGCCGACGGAAAGATGCGTCTTACCGACGTGGCGGACACGACACAGCTTTTCCGCCTGATTCAGTCGATCCCCTCGCCGAAGGCCGAACCTTTCAAACAATGGATGGCGCAGGTCGCCAGCGACCGTTTGGACCAGATGCAGGACCCCGAAATGTCCATCGAGCAGGCAATGGCCGATTACAAACGGCTGGGATATTCCGACAACTGGATAAACCAACGCCTGAAAAGCATGGAGGTCCGCAAGGAACTCACCGACGAATGGCAGCGCCGGGGCGTAGAGGGCCAGCAATTCGCAACTCTGACGGACATTATCACCCAAGCGTGGGCGGACCGCACGACAAAAGCCTACAAGCAGTTCAAAGGGTTGAAAAAGGAAAATCTGCGCGACAACATGACCAATATCGAATTGGCGTTGAATACGCTGGCCGAAGCGTCCGTTACGGAGATTTCCAAACAACGCCGCCCCAAAGGATTCCAGCAGAATGTCAAAGTCGCCCGAAGCGGCGGCAGCGTGGCAAAGGCCGCGCGGACACAGCTTGAAAAGCAGTTAGGCCACTCGGTCGTTTCCCCCATCAACGCCGCACAGGTATTGGCCGCCAAAGAAGCCGAGCAGATCGAGGGCGAAAAAGACAAAGATTGACCGACGCGGATAAAGCGGCTTCAAATTGATAATCCGCCGGGTTGGACTGATAATTTAGAAAAGGGTCTGCGCATTCGCGCAGGCCCTTTTCACTCTCTTTTACACTTAAAATCTTCAAAGAAAAAACTCCAAAAACAATCATCTCTCAAAGATGGGATGCCTACATCTTTGCTTTTGCACTTGCCGTTATTCTTCTAACGAATTGAACAAACCTTTATATAACTTGAATCATTGCAAATATAGCTTTTCAGTTCTATAAATCAAATAATTAGCCATAATTATTATTTATCGGAAGCAACACCCGGATCACCCATGCGAATAACGTTTAATTTGCACCGATAACGATATAATTCATAATAATTTAACGGTCATTCTTCGTATTAGGGCAAGAAAAGAAAAACGCGGGGAACGGCGAAAGGAATCAGGCACGGCAAAGAGCCACGAAACAGACAGCCGAACCCCGCGCCGTAATAGCACGAAGTTCGACCTGTCCCGCCTGTTTCTCAATCAAATTTTTGCCGTTTCGATTCCTTACTGAACAGGCCGCGAGTATGTGGGCGTACCCTTGTTGCAATGACAAAGGTAGCAAAATATCTTAAAAATGTGCGGGGAACAATCTGCGGCAGTCAGGTCGTGGAAAACCCGGAAACAGTCAGACCGAACCCCGCACAAACGATGTACGAAGTTCAGCCGTCCCGCCTGCTTCCCTTTCAAATTTCCACGTTTGACTGCCGGGAACAGGCTATGATGAATATTCAGGCATGCACCTTTCGAATATTCGCCTACAAAGGTATAGATTTTTTCCGATTCCAGACATATCCCGTAGCCAATTAGGGCGAACGAGGGCGAACGGCAGCCTACAACGTCGGGAATTGTCGCGTCCGACTTACTTTTGCCGCCGAAACCAAAAACTATATTTATGCAACAAGAAGATGATTTGAGGGCGCTGGCAAAGATTGTCGCGTTCATTTTGGCCGTAGGCATTATCTGCAATGTTACCAACATTTATTGGTTCTGTTACGAATGACTGGCCGACAACGGCTGAACATTCGGGATTATCGACCGTATTCTGCGTGGATTCCAGCAGACGACGGGATTCTATTCCTCACCCCTCTACTCAAAACTGTTCGCCTTTCTGCTGCTCCTGATCGCCTGTCTGGGTTCACGGGGCGTTAAATCGCAGAAAATCGGCTGGCCGCATATCATCACGGCGAGCTTTGCGGGGCTTACGCTCTACTTTTTCAACGACTGGCTGCTGGGCATGCGCACAACGCCCGCCGTGCGCGTGGCATGGTACACCGGAACTCTGTTCGCGGGTTATCTGCTCATGCTTACGGCCGGAATATGGATATGGCGGCTTCTGCGGCACGACCTCTTGGACGACGTTTTCAACGACGAAAACGAATCCTTTATGCAGGAAACACGCCTGCTTTCGGACGAATATTCGGTGAACCTGCCGACGCTGTTCCGTTATCGGGGACAAAATTTTCGCGGCTGGGTGAATATCGCGGTTTTTCGTAGCTGCATGGTGGTCGGCTCACCGGGCAGCGGAAAATCATTCACCGTAATCAATAATTACATCAAACAACTCATCGAGAAAGGATATAGTCTGTATCTCTATGATTTCAAATATCCGGATTTGAGTATGCTGGCTTACAACCACCTGCTGCGTTTCACGCACAAGTACGAAGTAAAGCCGCAGTTCTGCGTGATAAACTTCGACGATCCCCGCCACTCGCACCGCTGCAATCCCATCAATGCCGATTTTCTGACCGACATTGCGGATGCCTATGAAGCGGCCTATGTCATAATGATCGGTCTGAACCGTTCGTGGGCACAGAAGCAGGGCGATTTTTTCGTCGAATCGCCCGTCGTGCTGCTCACGGCGATTATCTGGTTTCTGCGTATCTATCAGAACGGGAAATACTGCACCTTCCCCCACGCAATCGAACTGCTGAACAAGAAATACGAGGAGGTTTTCACCATCCTCATGGCCCGGCCCGAACTGGAAAACTATTTGAGTGCGTTCGTCGATGCTTGGCAGGGCGGCGCACAGGAGCAGTTACAGGGACAAATCGCGTCCGCGAAGATCCCGCTGTCACGGATTATCTCGCCCGCGCTCTACTGGGTCATGTCGGGCGACGACTTTTCCCTCGACCTGAATAACCCCGAAGCCCCGAAAATCCTTTGCGTGGGCAGCAACCCCGACCGCCAGAATATCTATTCGGCGGCATTGAGCCTTTACAACTCGCGCATCGTGAAAACCATAAACCGCAAGGGAAAACTCAAATGCGGCGTCGTGATCGACGAGCTGCCGACCATTTTCTTCAAAGGTCTGGACAACCTCATAGCCACGGCCCGAAGCAACCGCGTAGCCGTGTGTCTGGGGATGCAGGACTTTTCCCAGCTTACACGCGATTACGGCGAACACGAAAGCAAAGTCATACAGAATATCGTAGGAAACGTTATTGCCGGGCAGGTCGTAGGCGACACGGCCCGCATCCTCTCCGAACGCTTCGGAAAAATCGTGCAGCAGCGGCAGTCGCTCAATATCAGCCGTGAAGATAAATCCACAGGCATCAACACCCAGCTTGACAGCGTGATCCCCGCGTCGAAAATCAGCAATCTTTCGCAGGGCGTGTTCGTCGGAGCCGTGGCCGACAACTTCGGGGACAATATTCCGCAGAAAATGTTTCACGCCCAGATTGTCGTCGATGTCGAAAAGGTCAAAGCCGAAGAAAAACGGTATCGTCCGATTCCCGTGCTCTCCGACTTCACCGACGAAAACGGCAAAGACCGAATGGCCGAGGTTATCGAAGCCAACTACTACCGCATAAAGCAGGAAGCGGCCCAGATCGTAGAGGACGAACTGCGACGCATAGCCGACGACCCGAAGCTGAAACACCTGTTTAAAGGCAACGAAACCGTAGCCAATTAGGGCGAACGAGGGCGAACGAGGGCGTAAAGAGTATCTTTTTGATGATGGCGGCTATACATTCGCAGAGCAAACAGTTTCACATAATAACTTAAAATTCAAATTATGGCAGAAGAACAACAACAGTCGCCCGGTGCTGCGCAGCAGCCCAACGACAATTCACTCAACGAGCCGAGTATCGGCATGATGTACGACAAGGACAAAGATCAGGTAAAGGTCTTTTCCCGGAATCCCGACGGGAGTATCGGCACGGTGGACCCGACCCCGGAAAATGAAAGCCTGTTTTTTGTCATGGACAAGAACATTCCGCTGAACTTCTACAAGAATTTGCAGAAGTATCACAACAACCCCACCATCAACATTTACGTTCTCCCGCGGCGTGCGCTCGGACGCATGAAAGATGCGCTGAAACGGTATTGGAAAAATACCACCCGCGACGACGTGAAACTCTATTACAACTACAAGATACACCCGGACGGAAAATTCGAGTGCAAGATGAAAACCCGCGGCATCCCCGTTGCCGAAATGCCGTGGGACACGCTCAACCGCATGGGGTACAGCTTCGGCGGGCTGGAAAAGATGAACTATCTCCAAAAGTTGCAGAATTACGAACAAACGGGGATGCACAAGCTCAAATACCATGACGATATAATCAACTATATCGGCGAGGGAAAAATCCGGCTCAAAAAGAGCGGCAACGGCTACAAAGTCGATGTGAAAAGCTATGCCCGGATTCTCGACGAGGGACTTTTCGATCAGAAATTCACCGAAACGGATATGAAGAACCTCGAAATGTACGGCAACCTCGGCCGCGTGCTGGAAACGTCCGAGGGTCCTCTGCTCGTGTCGCGGGACTTCGATACGCGGCAGTTGGATTACACGAATACTGAAAATGCTTTTGTTCCCCGATACATCCGCGGCACGGAACTCACACAGGAGGACATCAACAGCTTCCGTCGCGGTGAAGTGCGCGAAATAGCGATTGTAAACAGGGACGGCAGCGTGAACATCGTGCCCTACCAGTACAACGCGGTTTTCCGCAAACCTATGGAGGTATTGACCATTGAGCAGCGGAATGCGCTGGCAACCAAACTGCGCGAGCAACGCGACATGGAGCGTATTATTTCCTCGATGCCCGAAACCGCCGACGGGCGGACCCAATACCCGCAGGCCCCCAAGCAGTCGGCAGAACAGACCGCCGAGACCGCCGGACAGGGACAAGCACCCGCAGCCGTGCCGGAGCAGAACCAGCAGGGGCAGGCCGCCGAAACGGCCGGACAGGGACAAACTCCCGCACCTGACCTTTTCGGAGCAGGCCAAACCACGCAAGGCAAAACCCCGGTGCAGGGCCAGACATCCCCGCAAGGTCAGAAACAGCCGCGAGCCGGGCAGAAATCACCGCGTCCGGAGGTAGCGACACCCACCCCCAAAGCACAACGGAAAACAGGTCAACACGTTTAGCGCTATGGAAAGATTCGATGAATCGGCTATTGACTGGGTAGCCGCCGCCAAGCGCGGCATAAGTCGCCGGATGCTCAAAGAATACGGTTTTCTGGAATTGCTGCTGGAGGGCGGCACGACACCCGTAATTCCCTTGACGCTAACCCTCGCGGACGTGACTATAAAACTGGACGGCACGCTTCGACTGACCGAGGACTGCGACAAAAACGTGCGTTTCGAAGTCCTCGGTTACGGCTGGGAAGAATAACCTCCTAAATCCTAAAATATGCGAAAGTGACGATTTTCGCCCGGAGAGCACCGAGGGTGCGGACCGGGACAGGACGGCGCGGCCCTGCCGCAGACAACAAAAACAACATCAAAACTTTAATTCACAGCAAATTACGCTCAAACCACAACGATTTAACATGAAAAAGATTCTTTTCGCGGCCTTTGCCGCACTTTCGATGATCGCCTGCAACAAAGACGATGCAACGACTGCCATTCCCGACATCGACAACACCCTCGACGGCGCAATCGTCGCCATGAGGTTCACCGACGAAACCCCGACCCGTGCGTTCTTCGCCGAAGCCGCGGCCGCCGAAACGTGGGAGAAATCCCTTTCCTCGCTCTCCGTGTACGTGTTCAACGCCAAAGGTGACCTTATCACCCTGCGCGACTTCACCGCATCGGAACTCACGGCCCGCACCGCGACCTTCGCCCTGCCGCACGCCACAGCCGGAACGACCTGCGACTTCTACGCCGTAGCCAACTTGTCCCTGACGGGCGTCACCACGAAATCCGGGCTGCTGGCCAAGCTGGAAACGTCCGCCGCCGACTATAACGGGACATTCGCCGAGGTTTCGACCAAAGCCAAGCGCAGCGGCGGCTTCGTAATGACGGCCGGAGTGAGCAAGGCCATCGCCGAGGGCGGCACGACATCCGTAGCCCTGACACTCAAACGCACCGTCGCCAAAGTCGCCGTGCAGACCTCTGTTGATGCGTCGTTCAATAGCAAGTATTCCGGAACGCTGACCGTAACGGGAACGAAGCTGGTGCGTGCCGCCAGCCAGACACCGATCATCGCCCCGGCCACACCGACGCCCGGAGCCATGACCTACACCCATACGCAGGCCCCGGCAACGGCATCCGGCAAGTATAACAACCTTTTCTACATCTTCGAAAACGGAGCTTTGGCCGAAGCGAGCCGCGTCGCGCTGGAGATCACCGCGACCTATGACGCCGACGGGAACGCTTCGACAACGGCCGACCGCATGGAAGTCGTCTACACCATTCCCCTCACGGGCAAGGCCGGGGGTGAAATCGCCCGCAACGGCTACTACCGTGTGGCCGCCAACATCACGGGTCTCGTGGGGCAGGATTGCCAAGTCAGCGTGTCGGTCGCCGAGTGGGAAACACCCGTAACGCAGTCGGTCGATCTGGGCGCATAAACAACCTATTCATTAACCGCCGCCCGCACCTTTCGGGGCGCGGGCGGTTATCATAAATCCCGATGAAACAAACCTTATTCATTTTGCTCGCCCTCGCTCTTTGCTGGGGCTGCATTACCGACCGCGAGCCGACCGCACGGTCGAAAGTGGCCGTAGAACTGACCGTCAGGTCCGCCCCCATGACAACGACGACCCGCGCGACCGGCGACACGACGATCCGCGACCTGAATTTCTACCTTATGGACAAAGCGGGCCGCGTAGTGGTATTCCGCTATCTCACCACGACGACGCTGCGCTTCGAATGCCCTCCGGGCGTCTACCTGATGCGCATTGCCGCCAACGTCGGCCGCAGTCTGGGTGAAAGTGCCGACCTTTCCCGATACATGGTAACATACCAGCAGGATTATGACACACTACCGATGTTTTACGAACAGGAAACGACGATCTCATGTTCGTCCGGCGGCGTAGTGCAGTTACCGCCGATAAACGTTAAACGCTTCGTGTCGAAAATCTCCTACAACCTCACGGCAAAACCTGCCGACATGGAACTCAAATCCGTGCAACTGCTCACCGTTCCCAGCACCGCGGCGCTCTTTGCAGGGAACGGCCCGGCATCCGGCAATCCCGACGACTACACCCACGGCCCGGAAATGCTCCTGACGGGACGGCAGGCCGCAGGCAGCTATTACATGCTGCCCAATCTTCAAGGCGTGAGGACCTCGATCACCGACCAGAAGCAGAAGAATGCCGACAATGCGCCCCCTTGTGCATCGTGGCTGCTTATCCGCGCCACGCGGGGCAGTAAGGTGCTGGCCTACTCGGTCTATCTGGGCGAAAACAATACGTCCGATTTCAACGTCCGGGCCAACTGCCATTACAGGCTCAATATAACCCTGCTGAACGACAACACCGCAGACACCCGAATCGCGGCATATACGGCTGCCGTGTACGACGATTTCGATGACGGCAATATCGGCGGCTACTGCGTGTACGACCCGGATTACAGCCTGCATGTCGATATGGTGAACGAAAACAGCTCGCTCGCTATCAGCGGGCGGCTGGAGGTGACACAAGGCGACAGCGACTATTTCGAATTTGACCGTACCGACTGCAATAACAGCTTCGACTTTGAAATCTATAACCCCAAAGGAGGTAATTACTTTTACCTCGATTACGGCCCGTCCGTTTTCACCAAAGACAATTCAACGCTGGCCTACCGCGTAACGCTGACCGACGAATACGGATTCGCACAGTCTTACGATTTCAAACATACGATGGCAAATATAGTTTACGCCCATACTTCCGCAGGCGGGAGCGTCACGGCAGACAGGTGCCTATATACCCAAACTGCGAACGAGGGCGGCGGCAAGCGCACCGCAGCGTTATGCCACGAGGACGGATGCCGACTGACCGCCGCAGCGACGGGGTCCTATGCATTCATGGGCTGGTACGCCGACGCCGCATATTCCCGGCTCCTTTCATCGTCGGCCAGCTACAATTATGTCCCCCGCGATTCGCATGCCGACATATATGCCCGTTTTCGGGTCATGGAAACGCCCCTCGACAGTAAGGGAACGGCGAACTGCTACATAGCCCCGGCCCTCGACACCCGCTATTCGTTCGATGCGACGGTGCAGGGCAATGGCAAGAATACGACGAATATCTGGCCGCAGCAGCTTCACGGAGTTTCCGCCCGCGTGCTATGGGAATCGGGGACATTGAGCGAAACGGTTGTCAAAGATGCGGCGTACTCAAACGGCCGTATATCCTTTTCGACGGGAGCCGTGCGGGGCAACGCCGTGATCGGGTTGTTCGACGCTGCGGGAAACTGCATCTGGTCGTGGCATATCTGGTCGGTCGATTACGACCCGGCAACAACGGCGCAGACCTATTCGTCCGGGGCCGTCTTTATGGACCGCAATATCGGAGCACTCACCACCGACTGCACGCAGCCCTCATCGCGTGGGCTTTACTACCAATGGGGCCGCAAAGACCCTTTCCTCTACCCGGCGACTTGTCAGGATATAGTCACACGCGCCGATGCGATTTATACCGAGGGATTCGAATACGCCGTGAGCGATCCGCGGTATTCCGGTTCCGATTCCCCCTATGACGTAATGACGGTGGAGTGGTCCGTTGCTCACCCCACAACCTTTATGAACGATGCGATGTACGAGGATTGGGAAGAATGGACATCGAGGGCGGACTGGCATTACTGCAACCACCCGAACCTTTGGGGAAACATCACGACGAATAAAGACAATATCAGCAATATCAGCAACAAATCTATTTATGATCCTTGTCCGGCGGGTTGGAAAGTCCCCAGCCCGGAAGATTTCCGGGGGATTACGGGTGTAAGTCAGTCGATGCCGTACTATGCTACCATTAACTACAATGGAGGTCGCACGACGAAAATTCCACTGGGCGGAACGCTGGCGGAAAACCGCTATATGTCGAACGGCAAAGGGGGAATACTCTATACGAACGCTCCTTACCACATGCGCTGGGATGGCTATACACGACTGTTTTACGACATTGCCTGTACGATGATCAGTATTACAGCGAGCAATCCGCCGACCATCGGCACAATGGACTATTACCGCTATGCCGCGAATCCTATCCGCTGCATTCGGGAGTAGACAGAACGAATTAATACCATGAAGAAAAGACACACCATCATCTTAACGCTTTGCCTGCTCGCTTTGTGGGGCAAACCCCATCGGGCCGCAGCGCAGTTTTTCAGCGCCAAAGTAAACGCATTGGCCGCACTCACCGCAACGGTGAACGTCGGAGTGGATGCCGCCGTCGCGGACAAGTGGACGTTAGACCTTTCCGCCTACTGGAATCCCGTAAACTCCGATTCGTTCAGTTGTCGGCTGTATGCCGCGCAGATCGGCACGAAACGCTGGCTTTACGAAGCGTTCGTGGGCCATTTCATCGGCAGCCAGCTAACCTATGGAAATTACCTGTACGGCGGTTCCCGACGCTACTACAAAGGCGGCATGGCCGGGCTGGGATTCAGCTATGGTTATGCTTGGCTGCTCTCGAAGCGATGGAACGTCACAGCCGAAATCGGCATCGGGGTCTTTTACATGAAAGACACCCGCCGCGACCGCATCCCGCCCGAATACGAATCCATCTTCATACATCACTACAAGCGGTGGGTTGTAGGCCCCTCGCGGGCGGAGATCAGTTTTAACTACTTATTCTAACAGCAGCATGAAAAAACTTATTTATACCGTCGTCTGCATGATGCTTTTTTGCTGCGCCTGCTCGGATGCGGACATAGAGCTTAATCCGGCGAAGCAGGCCAAACAGCAGCTTGTAATGACGTTCCGCTGCGGGGCCATGTCCCCGACACGCGCCGCGACGGACGACACCCGCATCGACGACATCAATCTGTACTTGTTCCCCGTGAATGGCGGTCAGGCCCGGCACGTCTATATTGCTCCGGTGCGCCCCGTCGTGCTGGAACTGCCCAAAGGCGACTATACGCTGTATGCCATTGCCAACCTCGGACACGACGCAGGTGAGCGGACGCAGGATTTCGTTCGCACGCTGCGCGTCGAACGGGAGCCTGCGGCCCTCGCGGATGCACCCTTTCCCATGTCCGCGGAGCAGGCCGTCACCGTGAGCGGCGACACGCAGATCGCCGTATCTTTGGTTCGCGCCGTGGCAAAGATCAATTTCAGCTACACCGTGGCTGCTGATTTCGCAAAGTCTTTTCATGTGAAGTCCGTGCAGCTCCGTAGCGTTCCCTGCTCCGCAACCTTTTTCGGCTCCAGCCGCGCCGAGAGCAGCGAAGCCGTTGCCGACATGCCGCCCGTCGAAACGTCGGCCACGGCCTATGCCGTGACCTGCTATTTATTGGAGAACAGGCAGGGAGAGGTTGCAGGCATCGGCTCCCAGCAGCAGAAAGACCAAACCCGCGCCCCGGAACATGCCACCTACATAGCCATAGCGGGCGAAGCCGACGGAACGCAGGTTGTGTACCGCATCTATCTCGGAGAAAACAACACGACGGATTTCAATGTCGGCCGCAACCGGGTTTACAACATCGACGCCCGCATCCTTGGTCTGAACACCGTGGACTGGCGGGTATCGACGGCAGAACTCACCGTCACGCCATTTGCCGAAAACCATGCGCCGGGGGAACCTGCGACAACCGAACTGCGGCTTACATCCACGAACGACCCCGAAAATGTCTATTACTTGTCCTATCATATCGACGCCGGGACGGGGATAGTCGCCATCGACGGCGTGAATCGGAACCCCGGCACGCCTTATCCGCTCTTTTCGGGCAACGGAACAGTAACGGCCGACATCAGCTATACGCAGGCAGAGCCGGGCGACGTGCGGCTCCGTCTGACGGTTACGGACAAATACGGATTCAGCATGGAGCGTGTGCTGGCAACGGTATTCAAAAACCCGGAACTGACGATAACCTATATCCAGCAGGGAAATGAACTGACGGTTTATGACCGGGCATATATCGACTATACCGTGTCACAACCCGGTTACTCCGGGAACTACACCGTAAAAGTGGAAGGTGTTCCGTCCGTGTACTATGGTCGTTATGGCTCCGACGTTCCCCTGACGACATTCACCCAATACGGGAACGGCACAAATACATTACGGGTGAAGCCAAATATGCTTGGGCCGAACCCGCTGAAAATAACCGTAACCGACACCGACGGCCACAGCGCGGAGATCATCACATCGGTAATGGGTATTAAGACCACCGCCGACCTCCAACCGACATTCAGCACATCGGGGGGCTTGCTCTATGTTACCGTGGAATCTTCGCAGCCCGTAGTGGACGACCTGACCGTGAAAGTGACGGCCAATGCCGACATATATTCTTTCGGCGGGGCCGTGACAAAAAAGCAGTATATCGTAACGGTGAAGATTGAAGCCGACCACACGACAGGAAAAGGGTCTGTATCATTGAGCGGATTAGGAAGCTATGCCACGTTCACGGTGGCATCCTACACCGCAGAATTTAGGCGTATCTCGGATAATGGTCTGGTCGAATACAAACTACAATAAAATGAACAGAAACAGTATAGCAACAGGAATCTGCTGCATAGCCCTCTTATGCGGCTGTTCCATAACGGGCCGTTTGGAACGCCGCCAATACCGCGCCGACGTGTTGCACGTCAGCCGCGAACAGCGCGAACGCGAGCAGCAGACCTACCAGCCGCCCGCCTTGAAGATCGAACGGGACAGCAACCGTTTCTACCTCGTGCCGACCGAAGTACAGGAGAACGGCGAACGTATAATGGCAATGCAGATTCAGCAGGTAACCATACGCGCCAAAGCCCGAACGCTTCCCGAACGGCTGGGAAAGGTCATAATCGACTTCGTGATCGACATGCCGCGCCAGTTGCAGGGCGCATGCCGGAGCGTCATCGTAACCCCCTATCTGCACAAGTACGGCGAAGCGCACCCTTTGCAGGACATCACCATTCGGGGCGGGCTGTTTTCACGGGTGCAGCAGCGCGACTACTGGCAGTTCGGCAAGTATGTCCGGGCTTTCGCACCCGACAGCAGCGCCGAAGCCCGCGCTTTCGCCCGCTTCGTGAAATATCCCTATCCGGAGGGCGTGCGGCTCGACAGCGTGGCGGCCCATCCCGGCCATATCTCGTACTACTATTCGCAGGAGGTCCCGACAGACGAAACGTCGAAAACGATGCTTGTAACCTTACAGGGCCGTGTCGTGGCCCTCGACGACAGCAGCTATACGCTGCCCCCGTCCGACACGCTGACCTATCACGTTTCGTCGATGCTCTCGTTCGTCGATACCACGACGCGCTACAAAATAAAGGTCATAAACAAGTACGCCACCGTGCAGGACCGCAACTACATTCAATTTTTGGTGAACGACACCCGTGTACTCGACACCCTCGGCAGAAACGCCGCGCAGCTCGGCAAGATTCAGGCGCGCATGGCCGAACTGATCGCCCAGCAGGAATTTTTCGTCGATAGCGTCGTCCTGACGGCCACGGCATCCCCGGAGGGCAGTTTTTCCCGTAACCGTGCATTGGCACAAGGCCGCGCCCATGCCCTCAAACGCTACCTGCAGGAGCGCATCGGTCCCGAAGTCGATACGCTCGTCCGGGTGCGGTGGGTGGCCGAGGACTGGCCCGAACTGGCGGTCCGCATCCGTGGTGACGAAAGCCTGCCGCACCGCGCCGAAATGCTGGAGTTGATCGCCGCCGAGAAAGACCCCGACCGACGGGAGCGGCTGATCCGCGAACGATGCCCGGCGGATTACCGCTATCTTAAAGAAAGCGTCTATCCGTGGCTGCGGGCCGTTACCATGCGATACAACCTGCGCCGTCAGGGAATGATTAAGGACACCATTCACACCCGCGAGGTCGATACGGCTTATATGCGGGGTGTCGATCTGCTGCAACAACGCAAGTATGCAAAGGCACTATACATACTCAATGAATACCGCGACCGCAACACCGTCGTAACGCTCCTTTCGCTCGGCCATGATGCACAGGCGTTGGAAATCCTCGACGGGCTGGAGCAGTCCGCGACGACTGAATACCTCAAAGCCGTGGCCTGCTCCCGGCTCGGTCGCAAAGCCGAGGGCCGCGAACATTTCCTGAACGCCTGCGGCATGGACGAACGGATGCAGTACCGCGGGAACCTCGATCCCGAAATAACCGAACTTTTAAAGTAATAAGCCATGAAGATAGGACTGGTAGACGTAGACGGCCACCACTTCCCGAACCTCGCCCTGATGAAACTTTCAGCATGACACAAAGCGCACGGCGACAGCGTGGAGTTTGCCGACCCCATGTTCGGCCGATACGACAGGGTGTATATGTCCAAAGTATTTACATTCACACCCGATTATCCGTACGGATTCCCCTGCGAGGTAATAAAGGGCGGAACCGGGTATCGGGACTATGCGACCGTATTACCCCCGGAGGTCGAACACACCTGCCCCGATTACGGGCTGTATGATTATCCGGCAGCCGTAGGCTTTCTAACCCGCGGGTGCGTGAATCGCTGCCCGTGGTGCGTGGTTCCCCGAAAAGAGGGCGCATTGCGGGGAAATGCCGACATAGAAGAATTTCTGAACGGACGACGCGAAGCCGTACTGCTCGACAACAACGTACTTGCGTCCGGGTGGGGGCTGTCCCAGATCGAGAAGATTATCCGGTTAGGGGTGCGCGTAGACTTCAATCAGGGACTTGATGCCCGGCAGATCGCCCGGAATCCCCAGATCGCCGAACTGCTCTCGCGGGTGAAATGGATGCGTTATATCCGCATGGCTTACGACAGCACCGCCGTCCGGGACGATGTGCGCAAGGCCATAGAAAGGCTGAAAAAATGCGGCATGAAGCCCGCAAAGATGTTTTTCTATGTGCTGGTCCGGGAGGTGGACGACGCGCTGGCCCGCATCGAAGAACTGGACGCGCTGGGATGTCAGCCCTTTGCACAGCCGTACCGCGATTTTGAGAATAAGATACGCCCGACACCCGAACAGCGGCAACTGGCCCGCTGGTGCAACCATAAACCGACGTTTCACACCGTGAACTACAAAAACTACAAAGAATAACGCTATGAAAAGGAAATCATTCGTAAGCATTTTAATCGTGCTGCTGGCCCTGTTCAGCCTGACCCGCTGCAAGCTGGCAGAGGTCGAAACAATCGACGAAATACCGTGCCCCGGAGTGGGAATAGACACGGTGATAATCCCCGGCTGGGACGAGCAGCCTGATAACTAAAACACAAAACCTTATGTCAAAAGAATTTAAATCATTCCTGAAAACCGTCACCGGAAACGAGGGCGGCAAATGCAAACACCCGACACGCCTTGACCTGTACGGTTGCGGGTGTGCCCACGACTGCGCCTATTGCTATGCAAAGTCGCTGCTCAATTTTCGCCACCTATGAAACCCGCAAGACCCGACCGTGGCCGACATCCGTAAAGTCGCCCGCAGCTTGGACCACATAGCCCCCGGAACCATCCTGCGGCTGGGCGGCATGACAGATTGTTTCCAGCCAGCGGAACGCCGACATCACGCAACCCGCGAAGCCATCCGCCGGATGAACGCCCGCGGCATCGGCTACCTGATCGTTACCAAGTCGGCGCTGGTCGCAGAGGACGAATATTTGGCGATGCTCGATCCGCAACTCGCGCACATTCAGATTTCCATAACGACGACCAGCGACGCTTTGGCCCAGACCTATGAACGCGCAAGCCCGCCGAGCGCCCGGATAGCGGCCATCGAAAAGCTCGCCGCGCAGGGCTTCGACGTATCGGTACGGCTCTCCCCGTTCATTCCCCAATACATCGACTTCGCCATTCTCAACGCGATACGCTGCCGAAAGATACTCGTGGAGTTCTTGCGCGTGAACATCTGAATAGCCCGCTGGTTCGACATCGACTATTCAGAATACACGCTCAAACATTGCGGCTACCGCCACCTGCCGCTGAAGCGGAAGATCGAATACCTCAAACCGATAACGGGATTCGAAGAAATGACCGTCTGCGAGGACGTAACCGAACATTACCTGTACTGGCGGGAGTGTTTCAATCCCAATCCCACCGACTGTTGCAACCTGCAACTCTAATAGTATGGAGAAAGTAACAGTCATAGATTCGGAGAAATACCAGCAATACGAGCAGCAGATACAGCAAGTGATTGCCGACATCGACTATCTCCGAAAGCACCAGCAAGCCGCCCCCAAAGTCATTTACACGAATAAAGATATGCTCGAATTATTAGGGGTGAACGTAAAAACGCTGAAAAAGTACAGAGATAACGGTTTTTTAGGTTATTCGCAGATCGGGGACAAGTTCTATTACACCCCCGCAGACATAGCTCTGTTTCTGACGAAAACCCATAAAGAAGCGTTCGCATGGAAATAAACAAAAGCCCCCGATAACGGGGGCTTTTGTTTAAGATTCAGACCGACGGAGTAAAGGAACCGAACGCAAGCTGATTCCGCACGGCGTCATTTATGGTATCAGGCAGAAATTGAGCGTACACCTTTTCAGTCGTGATAATTGAACCATGCCCTAATAGCTGACTAATCATGTGCAACGAAATACCCCGGTTCAGAGCCATAACCGCAAATGTATGTCGGGCAACGTGCATAGTCAGGTTAAACGGCAAGCCGATTTTATAACCGAGGGCATTTAACGATACTTGAATTGTTCGGTTTTTCGATTTGCGCCGCATATCCAAATCCGCTTCATTCCTCAAATCGTAATTTTCGGGTAGCAAGTCAAAAACGAAACGCTTGTTATATTGCTTTTTTTGCCAACGTTTCAAAATTGCTATGGCGGGTTCTGTCAAAGGAATGGTATGCGCGACGTTCCCTTTAAACAGGTTTTTGCCAATCTCGCACGCTTTCCAATCAATATGCGACCATTCCAACGTAATTATATCAGACACACGCAACCCGCAGGCATGGAATGAAAAAAGAAACATATCCATTATTTCACGGGTCCGATCTTGAAGAACCTTATCGTACAGATTTATAAATGCGTTCAACTGCTCCGGCGTAAGATAATGAATATCGCCGCTTTCAACTTCCGACTTATATTTGCGTTGCTTTATATCAAAATAGGCGGTTGTGATTGTAGATGCACCTTTTATAGAAAGCAATTCATTATCTTTTGCGTACTCAACAGCCTTAAAAAGAGGTGTAAGCATCTTATTAATCCCCTCTTTCGTATTTCCTTTTTTCAACCGAAAAGCCTTATATCGTTCGAATAAATCGAGTGAAAGATTAGATATAAGGATAATGCCTTCCCCCGTTTCTGCCGCAATAAAACGCTGGAATTGCTGTATAAACAAGCTGCCGTTATAATATGTACTATACGCTATCTTTTGAAGATCATAACGCCGCTTATGATAATCTTGCGCAAATTTAATAAAATCAACATCTTTCGGCTCGGATATTTGCGTTTCATATTTACCGTCCATCAGATCGGCTAATACCTGCGGGGTAATAAGTCCATCGTATTTCTGAATACGCTCGTCTATTTTATCCCGGCATTGCTTTAATTGATTGTTCAACCGCGCAGCATTAGGATTTTTAAGCCTAATCATGCACTTCTTATCATCCCAATCCGCAGGATTGATACGCACACCCGTAGATCGCGGGATAGCCACAGAATTTACATTGTAAGTAAGGTAAATTACTACCTCACCCTTTGCATTTGGTTTTTTCCGAATCCTGAACTCTCCGACAGGATATTCCGATTTAATTCTTCCCATAATAATAAAATTGAAAAAGATGAATCCAAAAATTGTCAATTTTTTGTCAATTTTATTTAACCGGAAATCTCCCTTAAATACTAACGGCACGATTATGAATCGTGCCGTCGAGTAATTTAACTATGTCATTTTGAGCCATTTCAGCCCAAAATTCTTTTCAGTACTCTTCCTCGTTAAAGAAGAAATCGTCTTTCGAGGGGTAATCGGGCCAGATGTCTTCGATAGATTCGTATATCTCGCCTTCGTCTTCTATTTCTTGCAGATTTTCAAGCACTTCGAGAGGTGCACCCGAACGTACTGCATAGTCGATCAGTTCGTCTTTCGTGGCAGGCCAAGGGGCATCTTCGAGTTTCGATGCCAATTCAAGTGTCCAGTACATAATTTCAATGTTTTTAAGTTCCCAAATATCAGCGGATTAGCCAAACCGAAAACGGGACTGTTCCGCCATCACTGATTTGCAAAAGTATAAAAAAAACGAGAAAAACAAAGAAAAAACAATAAAACATCGCCAGTGCAGAACAAACACGCTTGCACTCAACGAATTACGGAATCCACAAGGTTTCATCGACCTCGTAATGCGCCGTAAGCATACGTCCGAGCGCATAGAAGTAATCCGACAGCCGGTTCAGGAACATCAGCGCCTCGGCATCCGTGCCGTATTTCTCGTCGGCGCGCAGTGCGGCGCGTTCGGCGCGGCGGCAAACCGTGCGGCAGACATGGCACATCGAAACGACGGCGTTGCCGCCGGGAATCGTAAACTTGTCGATCGGCGGTACGGCAGCCTGCAATGCGTCGATCCGCCCTTCGAGCCACGTGACGGCTTCGGGCGCCAGCGGAGCGACCTTCTCGCAGCCCGATTTCCCGCGGGCCAGCAGGGCTTCGACGGTCATCAGCCGCGAAAGGATGCGGTTCAGGTCGTCCACATACGGCGTCAGTGCGGCATCGGAGCGCATATTGTCGCACAACAGCGCCGTAAAAGCCGCCAATTCATCTACCGAGCCGTACGCTTCGACCCGTTCGTCGGTCTTGAAAACCCGCTCGCCGCCGACCAGAGACGTGGTCCCCTTGTCGCCCGTTTTGGTGTATATTTTCATATCCGGAAATGTTGTTTCGGCAAATTATTATTGAAAATCAGCAGGTATCCCCTATTGTCCACCGTCGTCGAACGATGCGCCGCCACGATCTGACGGCACAACATCTGGCGATCCTGTCCCTCGCAGGGCGACATCAGGGCGACGGTATGCCCCGCTTCACCCGCGGCCGCGACCAGTGCCAGCGTCTCCGCACGTGGCAGGTCCCGCGTCAGGATACAGAATTCGGCATCCGCACGATTCAGGCCAAACGTACCGTAACCGCAATGAATCGCCATGTTTTGCAACTGTATCGCCCGGCGTTCGGGCACTCCGGCACCGCGCAGCGCCCGGTACAGCCGCCGGTCGCCCGGCAGCAGCTCGCCGCGCATGAAAACCTCCCGTACAATATTATATACGAACGGCGAATGGACTCCGTGCCCGCGAAAATAACGGGCGCGGACAAGTCGGTTGTGCAGTTCTGCGATCCGTCCGTAAAAACCCAGTCCGATAGTGCGGCCGCCGATCCTCATCTCCCCTATTTTTTCAGCATGCCCGCCAGACGGCCCGTCGAAAAGGCGATCTGCAGGTTGTATCCGCCCGTATTGGCGTCGAGGTCCAGTACCTCGCCCGCAAAGTAAAGTCCCCGGACCTTCAGCGACTCCATCGTATAGGGGTTCACCTCGTCGCAGCAGACGCCGCCGGCCGTAACGACGGCATATTCGAACGGCGCATAATCCGTAAGCGGGAAGGTGAATCCCTTGAGCGTCTTTATCAGGCGGCCGATCTGCTCTTCGGTGATTTTGCTGACGTAATTCTTGCCGTTGACGTCCATTTCATGCACAAGAGTCAAGACGAGCGGCTTCGGAACCAGCTTACGCAGCAGTTCGGTGAAAAACTCGGTCGGCTCCATATCGGCGATCTCGCGCGCGATCCGCTCGCGCAACACCTCTTCGGTAAGCGCGGGTTTGAGGTCCACGACCAGTTTCACGCGCCGCTGGTCGATCAGCGCATCCACCGCGTCGCGGCTCATCCGCAGCGCCACGGCGCCCTCGATGCCGCGCTGCGAGAATCCCAGTTCGCCGAACTCCTCGCGCACGGGCTGGTCGTCAATCCAAAGCGTCGCCCGGACGTTGCGCAGCAGAAGGCCGTCGAGGTATTTGATCTGCGGATGCGACGAGACGAGCGGCGTCAGCGAAGGGCGCACCGGCTCTACGGAGTGCCCCAAGTCGGATGCGAAGGCGTATCCGTCGCCCGTGGAACCCGTCGCGGGATAGGAAAGCCCTCCCGTAGCGACGATGACGTTCGGGCACTCCTCCTTGCGTTCGAAACCGCGCTTGTTGATATAGCGGACGCCGAAAACCTTGCTGCCCAAGGTCATAATCCCGGTGACGCGCGTATTGTATATGATTTTGACGCCGTTCTCGAAGCAATATTCCAGCAGGGCCGTAGCGATGTCCCACGCCTTGCCGCTCCGGGGAAAGACCCGTTCGCCGCGCTCGATTTCGAGCTTCACGCCCGCCCTCTCGAAGAAGCGGATGGCAGCGCGGTTGTTGAACTCGGCGAAGGCCGGCGCGAAAAACTCCGCATTGGTCCGCACCTGCGAGGCGAACTCCTCGGCAGGCCGGGCGTTGGTGACGTTGCAGCGGCCCTTGCCCGTGATGCGGACCTTGCGGCCCGATTTCTCCATCTTCTCGATGAGCAGCACACGTTTTCCGTTGCGCGCGGCGGTTCCTGCGGCCATCATGCCCGCAGCCCCCGCACCGACGACGATGACGTCGTACGGTATGATCTCTTTTTCTTCCAATTGCTCCATACGACCGCAAAGATAGGCAATAATTCTTTCTTTACGGAAAAATTTTTCTATCTTTGCGGCCGTTAAAACCGTTCTAAAAGATATGTTGAGCAGAAGATTACTTCGTATTAAGGTCGTCAAAGCGCTGTTCGCGCACCTCAAATCGGGTGCAGACAACATGATTGCGTCCGAGAAAACGCTGATGACGTCCGTCGACAAGGCCTACGACCTCTACTTCCAGATACTGATCCTGCCCGTGGAAATCGCACGTTACGCCGAACAGCGTCAGGAGCTGGCCAAGCAGAAAAAACTGCCGACACACGAAGACCTCAACCCCAACACCAAATTCGTCGACAACCAGATTATCCGCGTAATCGCCAACAGCGACGCGGTGAACGACTATGCGGCGGCCCGCAAGCTGAACTGGACGCGGTATCCGGAGTTGATACGCACGCTCTACACCCAGCTGACCGAAAGCGACTACTTCAAGGATTACATGGCGCGTCCGGAGCGTTCGTTCGCCGACGACCGCAAACTGCTCGAAGACTTCTTCAAGGAGCTTCAGAGCTGCGAACCGCTGGACAACGTGCTGGAGGAGATGTCGATCCTCTGGAGCGACGACCTGCCCTATATCGTGATGATGATCCTGCGTTCGCTCTCGAACCTGCGCCCGACGCACACGGAGCTGAAGGTTCCGGCGAAATTCAAGAGCGACGAGGACCCCCAATTCGTCCGGACGCTATTCGAAAAATCGCTCGTCAATTACGACTCCTATCAGGATTATATCGAGAAATTCACCTCCAACTGGGACGTGGAGCGCATCGTCTTCATGGACAACCTCATCATCGGCACGGCGATGGCCGAGCTGACCTCGTTCCCGTCGATTCCGGTCAAGGTGACGCTCGACGAATACATCGAAATCTCGAAATACTACTCGACGCCCGGCAGCAGCACCTTCATCAACGGCGTGCTGGACAAGATCGTCGATTCGCTCACCGCCGAAGGCCGCATCAAGAAAGCGGGCCGCGGCCTGATCTGAGGCCCGATGCTGCGTGTCTGTCTGTTGCTGCTTCTGGCCGCGGCGCTCGCGGCGTGCGGCGCCCGGCAGGTGAAGACCGAACGCAAAGGCCGGATTATCACCCTCACGGACACGATTCTCGACACGGGAGGTACGGACACCGTGCGTTTCGGACGCCTGCATTCGGGCGAAATCGCCCAGCTGCGTCTGTGGCTGGCCAACGAGACGAGCGGACCGGTCGTCATCGCCAAATACGGCCGCAGCTGCGGATGCACAACGCTCGAATATGACAATCAGCCGATTAACGCCGGCGATGCACAGCAGGTGACGCTCACTTTCGACGCAAGGGGCGAGTGGGGCTGGCAGCTCAAGACGCTCGACGTCTCGTTCGCTGGGGCGCGCAGTCCCCTCCGGCTGTTTATCGAAGCCGAAGTGGAATAAATAGTTGCGTATTCGACAATATTTCGTATATTTGTCCCGTTACAGAAATTAAACACTAAAACATAACGACGTATGATCAATTTTCTTCAGGTGCCGCCCGTAGAACCCCAGCCGGGTTTCATGCAGCAGTACAGTTTCATCATTATGATCGGCCTCATGGTGCTGGTTTTATGGCTCTTCATGTGGCGTCCCGAAGCCAAGCGCCGCAAGCAGATGCAGGCTTTCCGCGACGGGCTGAAAAAGGGCGACAAGGTCATCACCGCCGGCGGTATCTACGGCACGGTAAAGGAGATCAAGGAGACCACCCTGCTGATCGAAGTGGACAGCAACGTAACGCTGCGCATCGACAAGAACATGGTGGTAGCCGACAACAGCGATCTCCAGCGTCAGTAAAACAGGATACGCAAAAACGGAAAAGCTGCAAATTTTGCAGCTTTTTTGTTTGTAGGTTAGGAATTTATCCCTATATTTGCACCAGCAACCGGAGCAATCCGGGCACGATCCCAACAACATTGTCGAGGGGGGGGGAATCTTTTAAGCGCCTCTTACGGATTACCCCCTTTTCGGCAATGTTTTTTTATGCCCGTCCCGCAAAGAGACACGCCGATCTTCGGCCGCCGATCCGCCGGTCAAGCGCCAGCCAGCCAGCCAGCCAGACGATCCGCAGGTCGGCAGGTCGGCAGGTCGGCGCATTCCCGCAACAGCCGCGGCCGCGAAAGCCCTCTCCCCTACATTCAGAAAAGATTTCACGTTTTGCCGTTTATTGCTATATTTGCGGTCGGATTTTCATAACAGACACCATGACTCAGCACATATCCTATCCCACCGTCGGGACCTGCTCCCGGCAAATCGACATCGAACTGGAAGAGGGCGTTATCCGCAGCGTAACCTTCACGGGCGGCTGTTCCGGAAACACGCAGGGCATCGCCGCGCTCGTACGCGGCATGAAGGCCGCAGATGCCGTCGCGCGGCTCGAAGGCATCGACTGCCGCGGCAAGGGCACGTCATGCCCCGACCAGTTGGCAAAAGCGCTGAAACAGGCGCTTTAGCGCCCCGGTGCAACATCGGGAACGAATTTTGCACGCGGCAGGTACATAAGATCAAAACTGGAAATCTATGTATTTTGTCTGGTACCTCCTGCTCGGTCTGGCGTCCGGATGGATCGCCAACCTCATCGTCAAGGGCGACGGCTCAGGGCTCATCATCAACCTTATCGTAGGACTCGTCGGCGGCGTGCTGGGAGGCTGGCTCTTCTCGCCCGTAGGACCTGCGCCGCTAGGTTCGCTCGGCAGTCTGGCGACTTCGGTCATCGGCGCCGTCGCGCTGTTGTGGATCGCCGCCGCCATAACGCGCAAGAAAATCCGATAAACCTAAATCATTCGATCATGGACACACTGAAAACCGACAAAACCGACACCGCAGAGGCGGAAAATATCGAAACGATGGAACTGTTGACCGGCATGCTCGACAATGCGACGCAGTGCGGCGGTGCAGACGACGAAAATCCGGAGCCGGAGAAGTCCGGGAAATGATACCGGAACACTCCGGCAGAAGCCGTGCCGGACTGGCGTCGGCAGCTGATGGACAGCGCGATAACACAAAAGGGAGACCTCGAAAGTCTCCCTTTGTGTGAGTTGAGCTGCCAGGACTCGAACCTGGAACGACAGAACCAAAATCTGCTGTGTTACCATTACACCACAGCTCAATCCGTTGCTCGAAAGCGGCACAAAGGTAAGCAAATTTTCCCAAAATACAATTCCGGAAGCGAAAAATGCTGCAAATCAAGGTGCATAGTCGGTATAATTTTATTACTTTTGCAAAGATGAAACAGTGGTTGATGATATTGGCTTTGTGCTGGGCGGCGGCGACGGTAAACGCCGCCGGGGAGAGTCAGTCCCATACGCTCCGGGCCGAAATCACCGCCGCCGTTCTCTCGCAGGCCGACAGCGAACGTTTCGAGACAGACAACGCGCCCCTGCTGGCTACCGCCTGCACGGGCTGCACCCAGCTTTCGGGAGCGGAACAGGGCGCCGGCCGAAGCGTCCGCCACGCAGGGAATTTCATCGTGGCGGCGACCCGCGGGTACGCCTGCGCCGGCAATCCGCATCCGGCCGCACCGGCCGTCGGAAAATGCGGCGTACGCCCGCCCAGCATACGCAGGGCCGATCGGTATATTTATTATTTGAGGAGGATCATCATTTAGCGGAAGATTCACGTCCGAACCGCCTGCTCCGGCATGCGGACAATACTTTCACGAATCTTTCACCAAATGAAAACTCATCAATGAAAAATATGATCGATGATGCGATTTATTCCGCATCGCCCGAAATTGCATGCCGCCGTTACAACCCCTCATTAGGCATCGTGCTGACGGCTGGCAGCATCGCCCTGCTGTGGGCCAACTCCCATGTCAGTCTCTTTACCGAGAACGACATGCTGTCACAGTGGAACCTTTTGATCAGCTCCTGCATCCTCTGCACGGGCATCGTGATGATCTGCTACCGGCTGTTCGGCGATTCGTCGGCTCCGGTCGAGAAGCGGAGCCGCGAGCGGCTCTACCGCTCGGAATACTCCTTCGAGGCGCACGATCTGCCCAAAGTGCAGTCGGCGATCGAATGCGGCAACTTTGCGGTACTGCAGAATCTGCCCCGCAGCTACCAGCCCGCGGCTCAGGTCATCTGCTACCGGACGGACAGCGGCTCGCTTATTGCGGCGCAGGTGCTGATGAACCGGCAGCCGACCGGGGAGATCAAGGTCTTCCGCGCCGGAGAATATGATTTTTAACACATAAAGCATGATTCTGACAATGATTCTGCTCTTCGTGGTGGGTTACACGTTCATCGCGCTGGAGCATAAGGTAAAAGTGGACAAATCGGCCATCGCACTGCTGATGTGCGGCGCGATATGGACGGTTTTCAGTCTGTGGGGACACGACAGCAACATCAGCCACGAGATGGTAGACCATCTGGGCGACACGTGCGAAATCTTGGTTTTCCTGATCGGAGCCATGACCATCGTCGATCTGATCGACACGCACGGCGGCTTCAACGTCATCACCGACCACATTACCACCCGCAACAAGCACAAGCTGATGTGGCTGCTGGCCATCATCACGTTTTTCATGTCGGCGGCGCTGGACAACATGACCACGACGATCATCATGGTAATGCTGCTGCGGCGAATCATTGCGGATCAGAAGGAGCGCTGGATTTTCGCCAGCCTGATCGTCATCGCGGCCAACAGCGGCGGCGCGTGGTCGCCCATCGGCGACGTGACGACGATCATGCTCTGGATGCGCGGCAACGTCACTGCGGCGGCCCTGATGGGAACGCTCTTCGTGCCGTGCATCGTATCGGTAATCATCCCGACGGCGATCGCGATGCGCTACGTGGGCAACGAAGACGCGGCCCCCGTGGACGAAAGCGCGTTCGAAGCGGAGCTGCCCAAGGGCGTGGGTCCGCGGCTGAGCAAGTTCATCCTCGTCACGGGCGTCCTCAGCCTGCTGTTCGTACCCGTATTCAAGAGCATCACCCACCTGCCGCCCTACATGGGCATGATGGTTTCGCTGGGCGTGATGTGGGTGCTGACGGAGATCATCTACGACCGCAAACGCGGCATCGAGGAGTCGATCAAATGCCGCGTTTCGAAAGTGCTCAAGCATATCGACATGCCGACGATTCTCTTCTTCCTCGGCATCCTGATGTCGGTGGCCGCACTGCAGAGCGCGGGCGTGCTGACCGACGTGGCCAACTGGCTCGACAAGCAGGTGCACGAGGTCTTCACGATCGCGGGCGTCATCGGCGTGCTTTCGTCGGTCATCGACAACGTGCCGCTGGTGGCCGCATGTATGGGCATGTATCCGGTCATGGACGCGGCGGCGGTTGCGGCCAGCGCCGATCCGGCCTACATGCAGTCGTTCGTGCAGGACGGACTGTTCTGGCACCTGCTGACCTACTGCGCAGGCGTGGGCGGCAGTCTGCTGATTATCGGTTCGGCGGCGGGCGTCGTGGCGATGGGGCTGGAAAAGATCAACTTCGCGTGGTACTTCAAGAAAATCACGCTGCTGGCGTTCGTCGGCTATCTGTCGGGCATTCTGGTCATCCTGCTCGAACACCTGCTGATCGGGCTATGACCGGAGAGGAGCGATGTGAAAAAGGGCGCGGAGGATTTTCCCCTGCGCCCTTTTCATTTACAGGCGGTTATTCATAGCCGGGCCGCAGATTGTCGGCCGGCCGTTTTCCGGGCTGAGCGTTCTCCGCAAGAAACGGCGAATACATCATCAGCGCGTCGTTGCGGGTGACGTACTGCACATCGACGCAGCGACCTTCGGCGTCGTACACCTCGCGGTAGAGCTTGTTGTGGCGGCTGTATCCGCCCCAGTATTCGCTCTGCATGCAGTGATCCCGTTCGACCACGCGGTAGGAGTATTCCGGCCGCCGGTCGGCGCGCCACTCCCCTTCGAGGAACTCGCCGCCTACGGTGACATGCAGGCGGAAAGTCGTCTGCGTATCGTTGCGGATCATCAGGTCGCGGTAGGGATAAACGCATGTAGCGCCGCTCCCGAAAGGCTGGGTGCGGCCGCAGTCGGGAAATACGTCGTACGAATGGCGGTAACGCTCGACAACGGTCAGCGGCGTATGGAGCGTCATCCAGAAGATCAGGTTGGACATCTGGCAGAGTCCGCCGCCGACTCCGGGGCGGAACGTGCCGCAGAAAAGGACGATGCCGTCGAGATAGCCCTTGCGGCGGGAGGGACGTCCGATCAGCCGCCAATAGCTGAACGTCTCGCCCGGACGCAGCACCACGCCGTCGAGACGCGCCGCAGCCAGCCGGAGATTGGTGATCTTGTTGTATTGGTACTGCATGTCGACGTCCTTCAGCCTGCGCAGCAAGGGCGTCCGGTGCCGGAAGTGCGAATAGTCGCAGCTCGGAGAGCCGGATTTACGGGCGAAACGCAGGCCGCCGAAGTACCACAACCCGTAACGCAGGCAGGTGTACCAGAGACGTCCGCACCACAGGCGGAAGCGGCCGCGGCGCCGAGGTTCGGCACTTGGTCGGTCCACGGTCAGCCCAGTTTGGCCATGAACTTCTCGCGGTCCACGACATAGCGGATATGCACGCCCTCGCCGATCATCCCCCCGGCGTCGCGCGCGCCGACGTTGAAAGTCAGCCTGCGTCCCTCGACTTCGGCCAGCACGGCCGTCGCGGTGATTTCAGCGCCCAGCCCCGAAGGCTTGATATGGGTGACGTTCATCTCCGCGCCCACGGTCGTCGAGCCGGCAGGCAATGCGGCCGCTGCAGCTGTCATGGCGGCGTTTTCCATCAGCGCCACCATCGAAGGCGTGGCGAATACGGGCAGGTCGCCCGACCCCATCGCGGCGGCCGTATTTTCGTTCGTTACCGTAGTGCGGCTCTGGGCCGACAATCCTTTTTCGAGCATAATATCGTTCTGGCGTATGACGTTTAACCGATAAATAATTACCTTCGCAAAGGTAACAATTTTTTACGGACATGAAAAAGTGGCTTCTGCTTCTGATAACGCTGGCCGCCGCACTCCCCGGAGCGCAGGCGCAGGGAGGCCGCGGCTTCTGGCATCAGGAGTGGTGCGTGGAAAAGGGCGACTCGGTGCCGCTGGTGCATATTCTCCCGGTTTACGTATTCAGCCGCCCGGTGGACCTGCGCCGCTACCGCAAGCTGGTCGATGCCGTGAAGAAGGTCTACCCCATCGCCCGGATCGCCAAAGCCAAGATGGCGGCCATGGAAGAGGAGTTGTGCCGCCTGCCGACGAAGAAGGCGCAGAAAGCCTATATCAGGCAGGTTTACAACCAAATCAAGGAGGAGTATACGCCGGTGCTGAAGCACATGACCCGCACGCAGGGCAAAGTGTTGCTGAAACTGATCGACCGCGAAACGGAATACACCGCCTACGAGGTGCTGAAGGAGTTCCGGGGCGGCTTCGTGGCGGGATTCTGGCAGGGCGTGTCGCGCATATTCGGACAGAACCTCAAGTCGGAATACGACAAGCAGAACGAAGACCGGATGATCGAGCAGATCGTAATTTATTACGAAGCCGGACTGCTCAGGTAACCTTTCCCGATAAATTACGATCTGTCCGGCCGCAAAGCGGCCTTCATACTGACAATCCCCCGAAATCCCCCTTTGAAAAGGGGGACTTGTATTTTTAGTGGTACGAAGCCGGACTGCTGCGGTAACCGGCCGGCTGCAGCAACCGGAATGCGCCCACACGGCAACCGGATTGCGGTGGCAGCCCGGCACTCCGGTCAGAAGTTGAACGACAGGCCGACGCCCATGCCCATATAGGAGCGGGTCGGACGGAAGTCTCCGTATCTGAATCCGAAATTATCCGTAATATAACAATGGTAGGTGAAATCTCCGTAGAGATTGAACCGCCAGATGGGGATGATAAGCCGCGCGCCGATGTCGAAAGTACAGCTGAAGCGGTGCCTGACGAGGAATCCCCCGTCATAGGGCGGAAGGCTCAGCGGCCCGAACATCATGCCCGGCGTGAACCCCGTATGCACTTCGAACGCCGAGGGGAGAATCGAGAACAGCGTGGAGAGGAACGCACTGCCCCAGTCGGGTTTGCTCTCCCCGTAATAACCGTTGCCATAGGGGTCGTTGTTCGGATAGCCTTCGTCCCTGCTTCTGCGCCATGCCGACACCATACGTCCCGTCCGCCATGTAAACTGCATCGGGATGGAATAGTAGTCGAAGACGTCGGAGTCCAGAAAGACGTTCAGACCCGTGCGGAAGCCGATGTTGTAGTAGTTGTAGCGGGCATAGTCGATGCTGAACGCCTGCAGGTCGGGCGAAAGCCGGCCGCCGCTGCCGAGCTGGATCTGGGCGCCGTAGCGGATGCCGATTTCATTGCCGTAGGGCAGGCCCTTCGGCGGCTGCCATTCGTCGGGAGTCTGGGCCGCCCCGCTGACGCAATACAGAAGCGCGAGGAGTACCGCAAAAGCTGTTTTTCTCATAATTTGCCGTTTGCTTCGGTGACAAAGGTAGTACAATATGCCGGACAGCCAAACATTTATGCCGAAAAGTGCGGACGGCGGCGGCAGCGGCGCCGAAAATCGCCGCGGCCCTTGCTCTTTGTGAATTATTCGTTATCTTTGTGGGCAAAATTTCGCAGACCTATGTTTGAAAATTTAACGGATAAACTCGAACGGTCGTTCAAAATCCTCAAAGGCGAGGGCCGCATCACCGAGATCAACATCGCCGAAACCCTCAAGGAGATTCGCCGTGCGCTGATCGACGCCGACGTCAACTACAAGGTAGCCAAGTCGTTCACCGACGAAGTGAAGCAGAAGGCGCTGGGACAGGACGTATTGAAGGCGGTGAAGCCCGGACAGATGATGACCAAGATCGTACGCGACGAGCTGGCCCTGTTGATGGGCGGCACGGCGACGGACATCCGGCTGGAGGGCAATCCCGCCGTGATTCTGATCGCGGGTCTTCAGGGTTCGGGTAAAACCACTTTCTCAGGCAAGCTGGCTTCGTTCATCAAGAGCAAGAAAGGCCGGCAGGTGCTGCTGGTCGCCGGCGACGTTTACCGTCCGGCAGCCATCGACCAGCTGAAGGTGCTCGGAGGGCAGATCGGCGTCGAGGTATATACCGAAGAGGGCAGCAAAGACCCGGTGCAGATCGCCGAAAACGCCATAAAATACGCACGCCAGCACGCGTTCAACGTCGTGATCGTCGATACCGCCGGACGTCTGGCCGTAGACGAGGCGATGATGCAGGAGATCACGGCCATCAAAACCGCCGTGAAACCCTCGGAAACGCTCTTCGTCGTGGACGCCATGACGGGTCAGGACGCCGTGAACACGGCACGGGAGTTCAACGACCGGCTCGACTTCGACGGCGTGGTGCTCACCAAGCTCGACGGCGACACCCGCGGCGGCGCCGCGATCTCAATCCGTTCGGTCGTGAACAAACCGCTGAAATTCATTTCGAGCGGCGAGAAGATGGACGCCCTGCAGGTTTTCCACCCCGAACGTATGGCCGACCGTATTCTGGGCATGGGCGACGTGGTGTCGCTCGTGGAGCGCGCGCAGGAGCAGTTCGACGAGGAGGAGGCCCGCAAGCTGAAAAAGAAGCTGGTCAAGAACCAGTTCAATTTCAACGACTTCATCGGCCAGATCCAGCAGATCAAGAAGATGGGCAACCTGAAGGACCTTGCGTCGATGCTTCCCGGCATGGGCAAGATGCTCAAGAACGTGGACATTCCGGACGACGTCTTCAAGCAGACCGAGGCGATCATCTCGTCGATGACCCCCGCCGAGCGCGAACGCCCCGAAATCATCAATGCCCGCCGCCGCGAACGCATCGCCAAAGGCAGCGGCACGACGATGGCCGACGTGAACCGTCTGATGAAGCAGTTCGAGGACACCCGCAAGATGATGAAGGCCGTGGCCGGAGGCGGTATGAAGATGCCGAAGATGCCCGGCATGCGGCGGTAATTCAGACGACAAGCCGTCCCGCCGTCCCGGAAACTATGAAGTTCCCGAAACAAAATCAGAAAATCCCTGCCCGATGAATCGGCGCAGGGATTTTTGGTTTCGAGTCCCGGACTACCGCGTCCAGCCGTTACGCCGGATATTGCCGGGATTCCATTTCTGTTTAGGCTCCGGGGTCTCGGCCGGATACCCGATCGGAATCACATTCAGCGGCACGACGGATTCCGGAAGTCCCAGAATAGTGCGGACGGCCTTCACCCGCTCGCTGCGGGGATATACGCCTGTCCATACCGCCCCCAGCCCCACGGCGTGGGCCGCGAGAAGCAGGTTCTCGGAAGCGGCCGAAGCGTCCATCACCCACCAGTCGCCGGAAGCGCCCGGATTGCGGGTGAGATCCGCGCAAACGACGACCGCCAGCGGCGCCGATGCCGCCATCTTGGCGTATTGCAGTGAGTCGGCGAATTTTTGGAGCAGCGCCTTGTCGTCCACGACCACGAAGACCCACGGCTGGCGGTTCATGGCCGAAGGCGCGGCCATCGCCGCACGCAGCAGCAGTTCGACCGTATCGGCCCCTACCGGACAGTCCCGGTAGGCGCGGACGCTCGTGCGCGTCGCAATCACGTCGAGGGCGCTCCGCTCCCCCGCGGCCGGCAGTCCGGCGGCAGAGATTCCCGCAGCTGGCATTCCAACGGCGGAGGTGCCGGCGGCGGCCTGTTTGTCGCCGGCCAGCCACCACGTCAGCAGGGCCGCCAGCAGGGCGCCGAGCAGGAAAAAGAGAGTTTTCGAGGTTTTCATAGGCGGTTGCATCGGGATTTCACGTTACGGCAAATATAAACGAAAAAATCGGGAAATGCGGCAGGACGGGTCCAATCGGTAAAAATGCGGGGTAAATTAATCGTTCCCGTGTTTGGAGGGGGTGCATTTTATCGTTACCTTTGTCCGGATCATATCCCAGAAAGAAAATGCACAAATCGGGCTTTGTAAATATCATCGGAAATCCCAATGTCGGAAAATCGACACTGATGAACGCTCTGGTCGGCGAAAAACTGTCGATCATCACCTCCAAGGCACAGACCACGCGCCACCGCATCATGGGCATCGTCTCCGGCGAAGATTTCCAGATCGTCTACTCCGACACGCCGGGCATCCTCAAACCCAGTTACAAACTGCAGGAGTCGATGATGAAATTCGTGACCGGCGCCGTGACCGACGCCGACGTCATCCTCTACGTCACCGACACCGTGGAGCAGGGCGACCGTTCGGCCGAAATCATCGGCCGCATCCGGGAAAGCGGCATTCCGACCGTCGTGGTGATCAACAAGATCGACCTCTCGACGCCCGAAGCGCTCGACGCGCTGGTGGACAAGTGGCGGCAGGAGCTGCCCGAAGCGCAGATCGTACCCGCATCGGCCAAAGAAAACTTCAATATCGAGGGGTTGTTCAAAACCATCCTCGCCCTGCTGCCCGAAGGTCCGGCGTTCTACCCGAAAGAGACGCTGACGGACAAGACACTGCGTTTCTTCGCATCGGAAATCATCCGCGAAAAGATCCTCAAATTCTACGACAAGGAGATCCCCTACTGCTGCGAAATCGAGATCGACAGCTACAGGGAGGAACCGACGATCGACCGCATCGCCGCGACGATCTACGTCGCCCGCGACTCGCAGAAAGGCATCCTGATCGGCCACAAGGGCGAAAAGCTCAAGCGTGTGGGACAGACCGCACGCGAGGACATGGAGGAATTCCTCGGCAAGAAGGTTTTCCTGCAGCTTTTCGTCAAGGTGAGCGACGACTGGCGCAACAACGAGCGCCAGCTGCGCCGTTTCGGATATGAATTGGAATAAACCGGAATAATAAACAGCCCGAAAAGAACGTTAGAGGGACAAGTGAGTCGGAAAATGCGTAAATATATCTTGGGAATCGCCCTTGCCGCCGCGCTGATGTGCGGGACGAAATCGTATGCACAATACAACCGGGAATATTTTTTCTGGGTCGGACGTTCGTGCATGATGAACAACGATTACCAAGAGGCCATCCGCACGCTCAACACCCTGCTGCGTTTCGACGAAAACGCCTTCGAAGGCTATTTCTTGCGCGGCATCGCCAAATACAACCTCGACGACCTGCTGGGCGCCGAAGCCGATTTCTCGACCGCAATCCGCATGAATCCGGTCTACACGCAGGCCTACACCTACCGCGCCATCACCCGCTCGCGGCTGGGCAACTACGACGACGCGCTGCAGGACTTCCGCGAAGCCATCGAGCTGCGTCCCGACCTGCCGGGACCTTATTACAGCCGCGGCGTCACGCGTCTTTTGAACCAGCAGTTCACCGAGGCCATCGACGATTTCGACAAGTTCATCCGTCAGGAGAACAAGGTCGCCGACGCCTTTATCTGCCGCGGCCTGAGTTACCTGCACCTCAAGGACACGGTCCGCGCCTACGACAATTTCAACACCGCCATCCGCACCAACCGCGAGAACCCCAACGGTTACAACCGCCGGGGCGGTCTCTACATGGAGCAGAAGCGTTATCCCGAAGCCGAAGCCGACTTCAACAAGGCGATCGAGTGCGACTCGACCTACCTGCTGTCATACTTCAACCGGGCGCTGGTCTACTCGAACACCAACCGCCCGATGCTGGCCTTGTCGGACTTCGACAAGGTGATCCAGCTCGATTCGACCAACTCGCTGACCTACTTCAACCGCGCCATGCTGCGCACGCAGATCGGCGACTACAACCGCGCGCTGGAGGATTACGACAAAG
>OIXG01000122.1_pt1 | contig 96625 bp, 82 predicted proteins | sample 1587731 | NCBI WGS metagenome assembly OIXG01 (sample SAMEA3888908, study PRJEB22519) | human gut metagenome | biome: human gut; feature: human-associated habitat; material: faeces | place: Denmark | collected 2010 | reverse complement strand
AATAAGGCAGGATGCGCCTCGGAATAACAATTTCAAACAAGTTTGATTGTTCTTCACTCGGCTTTCACTACCTTTGAATAAGCTAAGCTGCATCTCGGCATAAGAAAATGAATGAATTCATTTCTTCTGCTCTCGATTTGCATTACCTTTGTTCTTTGAAAGGAAAAGAGATGAAACCAAAAATTTTATTGTCGTACGTTCATATGAGCGGCACGGAAAAAAAGTGGGTCGACAAGGCCTTGCAAACGGAATGGATAGTGCCGCTTGGACCGGAGGTCGACGAATTCGAACATCGGTTGGAACGCTATTTGGACGCGCCGCAAGTGGTGGCGTTGAGTGCCGGCACGGCCGCAATCCATTTGGCATTGGTGGCTCTTGGCGTTTCGGAAGGCGACGAGGTGGTATGCCAGTCGTTCACATTTGCAGCAAGCGCGAATCCGGTGCGCTATCAAGGCGCGAATCCGGTGTTTGTCGACAGTGAACCCGACACATGGAACATGTCGCCCGCTTGTTTGGAAGAAGCGATAATCGACCGCAAGCGGCAGACGGGACGTTATCCGAAGGCGATTATTTCGGTGTCGCTCTATGGGATGCCGGCAAAAATGGATGAAATATTAGCAATCGGCAAGCGTTACGGCATTCCGGTGGTGGAAGATGCCGCGGAAGCCCTCGGCTCGGAGTACAAGGGACGAAAATGCGGCACGATGGGCGCATACGGGTGTTTGAGCTTCAATGGCAACAAGGTCATCACCACCTCGGGAGGCGGCGCGCTCGTTTGCCATACGAAGGAGGAGGCCGAGCGCGTGAAGTTTTACGCCACGCAAGCGCGTGAGCCGGTGCCTTACTACTATCACAAGGTGATAGGCTACAATTACAGGTTGAGCAACGTGAGCGCGGCCATCGGCTGCGGGCAGATGGACGCTTTGCAGGAGCATGTGGAATTGCGTCGCGCCATTCATGATTTTTACACTCGGGAGCTGTCGGGCATAGCGGGTGTCGGCGTGCAGCAAAATCCGTCGCCCGATTTCCGATCGAATTTTTGGCTGACGACGATTACCATAGCCCCTTCGACTGGAAAAACGCCGGAAGAATTGCGTTGCCACTTGCTCGAAGCAGGCATAGAATCGCGCCGGCTTTGGCGACCGATGCACATGCAGCCGGTCTACGAGGCGGCTCCTTATTATGGCGGCGATTGTTGCGAACGTTTGTTCGACATCGGCTTGTGCTTGCCCAGCGGCAGCGGATTGACAGAAGAAGAGCTGCATTATGTGGCCGACAATATAAAGTCGTTTTTCGAAAAGAAATAGGCTCATGGTGATTGCTTTCGACCTCGACGACACGCTCTACAAGGAACGGGATTTCGCTTGTTCCGCTTATCGGGAGACGGTGGAAAGCATCGGGCTTCGAGAGCCGGAAAAGGAGACAGCCTACGAAGCGATGCGCATGGCGCTGGAACGCGGCGAAAATCCGTTCGACGCATTGCAGCGTGTCGCGGGGCGGACGTTGCCGATTGCAGAGTTGGTGGCTGCCTATCGCCGGCATCGCCCGTCGATTCGGCTTGACGTCGAAACGGCCGCCACGCTTGGGAGGCTTCGCGACGCGGGACACCGGCTTTGCTTGGTCACCGACGGGCGGTCGCAGACGCAACGCAACAAAATAGAAGCGTTGGGGTTGGCAGCCTTTTTCGACAACAGCGACGTGGTTATTTCGGAAGAAACAGGCGCCGACAAGCACAGCCCCGACAATTTCCGGCGCATCGAGGATGCCTATCCGGCGCAACGGTATGTTTATGTGGGCGACAATCCGGCAAAAGATTTCGAACAGCCGGAGCGTTTGGGGTGGACAACGATCTGCCTGAAAGACGATGGGCGCAACATCCATCCGCAAGCGGGAGGCAGGCCGGCGCAATATGCCGTCGATGCCTTGTCGGAATTGCCGGAACTCATTGAAAAAATTGAAAGGAAAAAATAATGGACAAGAAACAGAAAGTTGCTTTAATAACAGGCATTACGGGGCAGGACGGTTCTTTCCTCGCCGAATTCCTTTTGGACAAGGGATATGAAGTGCATGGCATCATTCGCCGCAGCTCGTCGTTCAACACGGGGCGCATCGAGCATTTGTATTTCGACGAATGGGTGCGCGACATGAAACGCAAACGGCTCATCAATTTGCACTATGGCGACATGACCGATTCCAGTTCGCTCATCCGCATTATTCAGGAACTGCAGCCGGACGAAATCTACAATCTTGCCGCGCAAAGCCACGTGAAAGTGTCGTTCGAAGTGTCGGAATACACGGCCGACACCGACGCCGTCGGGACGTTGCGGCTGCTGGAAGCCGTCAGGATGCTCGGCCTTGGCGGAAAGACGCGCATTTACCAAGCCAGCACGTCGGAATTGTTCGGGCAAGTGCAAGAAATACCGCAACGGGAAACGACGCCTTTCTATCCGCGCAGTCCGTATGGATGCGCCAAACTTTATGGCTTCTGGATCACGAAAAACTATCGCGAAAGTTACGGAATGTATGCAGTCAACGGCATATTGTTCAATCATGAAAGCGAACGTCGGGGCGAAACGTTCGTCACACGCAAAATCACGCTTGCGGTGGCTCGCATCGCTGCCGGATTGCAGGACAAATTGTATCTCGGCAACCTCAATGCCCGCCGCGATTGGGGCTATGCCCGCGACTATGTGGAATGCATGTGGCTGATGTTGCAGCAGGACACGCCCGACGATTTTGTCATTGCCACCGGCGAATACCATTCCGTGCGCGAGTTTACGGAATTGGCATTCCGCCATGCCGGCATCGCGTTGCGCTGGGAAGGGAGCGGCATCGACGAGAAAGGCATTGACGAGGCCAATGGTCGCGTTTTGGTAGAGGTGGATCCGAAATATTTCCGTCCGTGCGAAGTGGAACAATTGTTGGGCGACCCGACAAAGGCGCGCACCGTGCTTGGCTGGAATCCGCGGAAAACGACGTTTGAGGAGCTTGTGCGCATCATGACCGACCACGACATGGAAATGATACGCACACGCCGTCACGACTCCGACACGCAAATTTGAGAATCGTCATGGAAAAGAATGCTAAAATATACGTGGCAGGGCATCGCGGGCTTGTGGGTTCTGCCATTTGGAACAATTTAAAGGCGAAAGGATATACGAATCTTGTAGGCCGCACGCATGCCGAACTCGACTTGCTCGACGGTGTGGCCGTGAAGCGGTTTTTCGACGCGGAACGTCCGGAATATGTCGTTCTTGCAGCTGCTTTCGTGGGCGGAATCATGGCAAACAGCATCTATCGCGCCGATTTCATTTACCGCAATTTGCAGATACAGCAGAATGTGATAGGCGAAAGTTTCCGCCATGGCGTGAAAAAATTGCTGTTTCTTGGCAGCACGTGCATTTATCCGCGCGAAGCTCCGCAACCCATTCCGGAGGATGCGTTGCTCACTTCTCCGTTGGAATGGACCAACGAGCCGTATGCCATTGCGAAAATTGCAGGCTTGAAAATGTGCGAGAGTTTCAATTTGCAATATGGCACGAACTACATAGCCGTCATGCCCACCAACCTTTACGGGCCCAATGACAATTTCGATCTCGAACGAAGCCATGTGCTGCCGGCGATGATACGGAAAATGCATCTTGCCCGCTTGCGCATGGAGAACGACCGCGAAGGATTGCGTAAAGACTTGGACAAGCGTCCGGTCGGGACGTTGGACGGGACGGCGGCTGATGAAGAGGTCGACGCGATGCTGGAGCGTTTCGGCATAGGCATCGGCGTGTTGAACCTTTGGGGCACGGGAAAGCCCGTCAGGGAATTTTTGTGGAGCGAAGACATGGCGGATGCGTCGGTCTACATCATGGAACATGTGGATTTCGAGCAGTTGAAAGGCACAGCGCCGGAAACGCGCAATTGCCACATCAATATCGGGAGCGGAGTAGAGACTACGATAGTCCGCACGGCAGAATTGGTGAAGCAGGCTGTCGGGTTTGCCGGCGAGATTCGCTGGGACGCGACCAAGCCCGACGGAACGATGCGGAAACTGACCGACGTTTCGAAACTTCATGCTCTCGGATGGCGGCATAAAATGGAATTGGAAGACGGCATAGAGACACTCTACCGTTGGTATTTGGAACATTAATTCACCCCGTCGGCAATGTATAAATTTGATATTGCAGCACGATGAAATCGGCGATATTAGGAATAGGATGCATGCTGTCGGTAGCGATGTTTTCGTCGTGTTTCACCGGCATAGAAAATACGGGGCATATTTCGGAAAAAGACGTGGAAAAAGCACGGGCGGGCGAACGCACGGCCGAGGACGCGTTTTTGGACTCGATAGTTCCGGCGCCTTACGCGTCGTGGCAGGAAGGAAAACAGTTTTATGTGGCCGACAATAATATCCGTTTGATTTTCAGTCCGCAAACTGACAGCCTGCAAGGCTCTACGTTGCGTTACGTCGGCAGCGAGTCGTTCCGGCAGATCGACAATACGGAGGAAGCCGTGTTGGTGTTTTCCGACGGGCAACGCGAGTATCGCTACGACACGGGAAAGACATTTCGCGAGCTGGAAGAAACCCCCGCACAATATCTCGTGCCTTTCATGACCGACATGGATTTCGTGGAGCAGGTCGACAGCATGCTTCGCGGCAAGGAATTGTATATCAAGACGTCGGATTGGCGTCGTCCCGACGGCACTGCCGAACGCGGCGTGCGCTATGTGGCGGTGAGGGTGACGGACGTGACGCCGGGGGATGCCGTCTATCCTTTTTATGTGGCGTTTGAGTGCGACGGGCGAAATTCCGGCGTGTTTATGTCGTCGGCCACTTCGTCGGTGCGCAATATGACATTTGGAAAATTATTTTCTTTCAGCGACATCCGGAAGCATTACCGGTCGATTTCGGATGACAATTGGAAGTTGATTGTCAACGGAAAGGTGAAGAAAGGCATGACGAAAGAGGAATGCTCGCTTTCGTTGGGCGCGCCGAGGACGATCGACCGCATGCCGACTCGGGCCGGATTGTACGAACGCTGGGTCTACGTCAATGGCGTGATGCTGGTGTTTGAAAATGGGTTGCTGACGCAGTACAGGCAATAGCGATGGTAGAAATTGAGTTTTTGGGAACGGGCACATCGACAGGCGTGCCGCAGATAGGATGCGATTGCGAGGTGTGCCGCTCGTCGGATCCGCGCGACCGGCGATTGCGCTGCTCGTCGATTGTACGTGTCGGCGGCTTGCGATTGCTGATTGATTGCAGTCCCGATTTTCGCACGCAAATGCTTCGTGCCTCGGATATCGGGCTTGACGCATTGTTGCTGACGCATAGCCATTACGACCATGTGGGCGGCATGGACGATTTGCGGCCCTATTGCCGCCACAAGCCTTTTCCCGTATATGCGCAGCCAAATGTGTTGCGCGACATCGAATCACGCATCCCATATTGCTTCAATGAGCATCCTTATCCCGGCGTGCCTCATTTCGAGTTGCATCCATTGGCGGAAACGCCTTTTTCGGTGGGCGGCGTTGAAATCGAGCCGTTGCCTGTGATGCACTATCGTTTGCCTGTGTTTGGCTATCGCATAGGCAATCTTGCTTACATCACCGATGCCAATTTCATCGGTCCGGCGACAATGGAGCGGATTCGCGGTGTGGACACGCTCGTGATCAACGCGCTTCGGATGACGCCGCATTTGTCGCATTTCAGCTTGCCGGAAACACTCGAAGTGATTCGCAAGGCGGCACCCCGCAGAGCTTATCTGATTCACATGAGCGACGGTTTCGGGCTTCATGCCGCGACGTCGCGCCTGCTGCCCGACAATGTGGAACCGGCCTACGATACGGAAATAGTCAGGATTCCTTGAACTAAGAAGCGTTTGCTCCCATGCGCGGGGTAGGGCTCCGATATAATCCGCAAAGATTATTTCTGCCGAAAATGATACTCTCAACCATAGGCCGCTGCCGGCAATGTCTTCCCTGTGTTGCTGTTAGGGGAAGCTTGCAGTGAGGCAGAAAGTGTTCTTGTGGTGCATAAAAAAGAAGGTGCGCTTTCCGGCACACCTTCCTGTTTCTCTTAATTTGCAATGAAGCCGCCCAAACGGTATGGCATCCGTGGCTCGTAACTGTATGCTCTTGCAAATTGTTTTAAAAATTCGATTGTTGATTTTTTTGGTTTTGCAGCTGATGCCATGCTGCGTTTTTCATTAAGTAAAAGCGTAGAGTTTTTTTGCATAGGCAGACGGTTTTTAGGTGTTACAAAATTGAAACGTTGAACGTCGGCCGTTTATTATGCAGTGAATGATATTTTTTTGAAAATTAGCACTTTTATGGTGCTAATGAAGTTGATTTAACGATTGCATGATGCAACGAATTGCCGACATATTGAGGGATATAATTGCTATCGTGCGGAAAAGATATTACTTTTGTTTCGTAAAAAGGAATATTGATGGATAAATGGGAATATTAAAAGTCGTAACATCGCTTGTTTGTGTAGTTTGAATTTTGAATTCCTATAAAAATCTATAGTTAATGCATTTGTTGAAGAGCGAAAATTATAGGCGGGGCATTATCAGTTCATCATTGTTCAATGTCGGTGGAAAATCCGTGGCTTTTCTACAACAATGGCTGATAGGCTTTTATTTTGGAACACATTCGGATACCGATGTGTTTTTTTTCACCTATAATATCATATTGTTCTTGTCGTATTTCTTTTTGAATTTCACGACGGCTGTTCTTATTCCGGAAGGAATGAAAATCCGGGTGAGGGAAAGCGACGAGAAGTCAAAGCAGTTTCTTAATACCTACATTCAGTTTTATGTCGTGGTCGGCGCGCTTCTTGTCCTGTTGTCGTTGTTTGACACGGGGAGGGTGTTTGCTTTCATTTCCGAATTTCCAACGGAGGTGATAGCGGACAATATCACGTTGATACGTTGGTGCTTGCCGATTATTTTCTTGAACATCGTGGTCACTATCATGTCGGAGATTCTGGCTTCTTATAAATATTTCACAGCGCCCAATTTGATTACGTTGGTCAATTACGTATGCGGCGTGGCGTTTATTGTGCTTTTTCATGATTCGTTGGGAATCAATGTCGTTGCGTTGGGATTGATCGTTGGATATGTGGTTAATCTGGTGATTTTTACGTATTTCATGCGCAAACTGTTAAAATGGGAATTTTTTATACGCCCTGTCGGCCGTGTAAAAAGCATTTTGGGAAGTAGCATTTATGCGCAAGTCGGGCATGCGGTTTATTTGGTTGCGCTTTATGTGCCGCAAAATTTATTTTCCCAATTGCCATCGGGTACTTTGACGGCAATCAATTTTGCCAATAAGTTGATTTCAATTCCGAGTATCTTTCTCGTGGCTCAAATCACAAATGTGATGGCCATAAAGATCAATAATTTGGTTTCATCCAATCAGCTATCAGAACTTTCTCGATTAATAAAAAGGCTAATGACAAGTGTTTCGGCAGGTTTGGCAATTGTGGCAATTGGCATTTTTTTATTGAGCGACCCTATAATTGATTTGTTGTTTTCGTGGGGGAATTATGACATGTCGGCAATGTCAATTACGGCTCGGATTTTGTCGACAATGATATTTTTCTTGCCTTTTAGCTTCATGTTTGCAATGTATGAGAAAGTTTTCAATTCATTGAAGAGGCAAAGCTATGTGTTTTATATGCAATTATTTACGCAAGGATTAATGTTGGTTCTTTACTTTTGCATTATTCCTCGATTTGGCCTTTTTAGTTATTCGGCATGTCGGATTGTGCCTTATGTTATTGCGACAGCTTTTGCTTCATGTGTTTCTGCTTTAATGCTTCATAATAAAGCAATAATGTGGCATATATTGGCTTGCCATTTTTTGATTACGATTGTTGCAGCAATCTTTTTAGCCGTAGATTGGTATAAGTTTGGTTGGGTTTAATGTTGCCGGAAGCAGCTGCGATAGACGTCGGCTGTGCGTTGGGCTATTTTTTCCCAATCATAGTCCGTGATGTTTTCGGCGGTGCAGCGGTATTCGTTTCGGTCGGAATGCAGGAATTCCGCCAATTTGCCGGATAGTGCCTCGATGTCGTCCGGCTTGAAGTAGGATTTTTGAGGCAGGCTGAGCAAGTGGGAAGCCGATATGTCGGACACGAGAAGCGGCAAATTTGCATTGATGGCTTCCAGCAGGACCAATGGAAACCCTTCGACACGCGAAGCCAGCACGTAGGCTGCGGCATGGCTGTAAAGTTGCGACAAATTTTCGCCATCGACAAAGCCGGCAAAGACGACATTTTTTCCGGATGCTGCTTTTTCCAGCATGTCGATATAATCCGAATGGTGGTCGGCTGCTCCGGCAATCACGAGTTTCATGCCGGTTTCCAGTTTGGCAAAAGCTTTGATGAGAATGTCGAATCCCTTTTCGGGAGTAAGCCTCCCCACAGAAAGGACGTATTTGCCGGATTCAACCCCTATTTGTTGCAAGAAATCGGTTTGCTCGCTGCGTTGCAAGGGGACGACTCCATTGGGGATGTAAACGGATTTGGCTTGAATCTTGGCAGGATATTTTTTAAGTTGGAACCGGTTGACAAAAATGATTTTGTTTGCTGCTGCAAGCGCAATTTTTTCGCATGTCCTCAGCAAAATTTTTTCAAGGGGATTCCATTTGTCGTGTTCGTAGTTTGCGCTGTGGTAGGTGAGCACTATTTTTTTCCCGAAAGCGCGCAGCAAGGGCGTGAACATGGCAGGCCCGATGTTGTGGAGATGGACAACGTCCGATTTCGAAAATGCCGATATCGCTGTCGCCAAAAACGAATGGGCAACAGCTTCAAAGCCTTTTATGCGAGTGGATGGGAGATCGCAAAATCGGATGTGGGGATAGGCTGCATTTGCATATTCCGGATTCAGATACGGCCGGCGGCGAAACACGCGGATTTGAAACGTCGGCGGCATAGACGGGTAGAGGCGTTCGCAATGGCGTTCCACTCCGCCTTGGATTCCGGGGAAGCCTCTTGTGCCAATAACGTCGATTTTCATTTTCCCGCCTCCTTTTTTGCCTTTTCGGGCAAATGGGATTTTTTTATTCCCAACAAATCGGTTTGCCTTGGTGGATGCGCCACTTGTTTTTTAGAATCCATTTGATTGGAATCCATGGACGACGTTTCATGTCGTGGCGTTCGGTGACGATAAAGGCGCAATTGCGTTTGCAGTTTCTTACTTTCTCCAACGCTTCTTTCGCTTTGTCGGAATTCATGATGTTTTCGAAACTGTCTTCTTTGATGTTGCCGATAATCCATTCTTCACCCGAGCCGTTGCATGGCGAAACGTTTCCCCACGGGTCGATAAAGAAGAAGTCGGTCAATGCGCCGCAAGGGGGACGGTAGCCCGGCTCGTCGCCGCGCAAGCGTCGGTGGATGCTGCGGTTGAAATATGCGCGTCCATAGTCTTTCAATCGGTTTTTCAAGCCTCGGCGTTTTGACGTGAGCAATGCTTTGACAAATTCTTCGTGGGCCGCCAATGCTTCTTTGCTTTCCACTTGATTGTCGTCTTTGTGGAAATACCATGAATTGTGTACCACGGAATTGCCCAATTCTACGTCGAGCGCGACGCACAATTCGTATAAGTGGAGCAAATCCTTATAATTGTCGGGAGAAATGACAACTGAAAAACCGATGTTTTTGCATCTTGTCTTTTTCAGTTCGAGCATGGTGCGCAACGCATGGTCGAAACCATTGAGCGTCCCGCGCTTCCGGTCGTTCAACTCGGGAAGCCCCTCAACGCTGACGCGAATCAAGATTTTCGGGTATTTGTTTGCCAAGCGCACGATTGTTTCCGTGTTGAAACCGTTCGTGCTCAATTCGAGCAATGCCGCTTTCGGATATAAAATCTCGAATATGCGGTCTATGTCTTTTCGAATAGTCGATTCTCCACCTGTAATGTTGATGCGCAAACCCGCCGGAAGTTTTTCATAATATGAAGCATCTATTTCTTCCTCCGGTCGTGTTTGATGCTGCCAAATGTTGCACATGTTGCATTTCGCATTGCAACGGAATGTGGTGATCAAACTGCCTTGTATAATATTTGCCATGCTATGCCCTGATTAAACACATAATGCGATGCTATGGGCATCGTATTATTTAACGAACGACAAAGGTAATTATTATTCGGGAATATCTATAATTTTCTTTAATTTTTGTGGGAAAGCAAAATTAGGGGATTTCGGCAGAAGGGAATTTCAAGCTTTGTATCCGAATAAAATTCTGAGCAATTTGTGTTTTCGAATCAGAAAAATATCCAATAAAAGGGGAAAAACCACGCCTGTGGCGCAAATCGCCAAAGTGGAGATTGCGAAGATGCCATCCCCTTCGATAGAACTCATCATGGCTAATATGGATTTTGCGCCTCCCATGAAGGTAGTATGTAGCAAATAAATGATATAAGAGCCGGACGATATTGCCAACAGCCATTTGCATTTGTTGGCGTATTTTCTTTCTGCCAATCGTGAAATGCAAATCACGCCGGCAATTCCTGCAAATGCAACAAGAAGTGTAGCGGCTTGTCCTATGGAGGTAGCGTTTAGGTATAGAATCTCGGTGATTGTCATTATGCAGACAAACAACCAAGCAGTAGCCGTTTGTATTTTTTCGAGCAGCATCGGGAAATAATCTCGAATTGCAACTCCCGACATGAAAAATACAAACATTTTTCTGAATTGCTCCAAGCAAAGCACGTCAGGAAATCGAACAGGCAGAAAATACAGAATGATGCTTATGCAAAGCAAGGCAGTGCGCAACTTGCGGGTGCGTGCCAATCCGATAACGACAAACATCCACCACAAAGCGAAAATGAACCATAAAAAATATCCGGCTTCCGGCAGATAGAACATACGCAAGTATGCTTCAAATCCGACAGGATTTTGGACGTACATGTGGCTTTGTGACAGTATTTTCAAGGAAATTACAATGGTTGAAACTACAAAGTACGGAATTAGCAGCCGTTTGAATTTCTTTGCGAGAAATGTTACGTATGAATCCTTTTTTAAAGACAACAGGTACACATACCCGCTAATAAACATGAATGCTGGCATGTGGAAAGCATAAATGGCTTTGTTGATTGCAACATACCATGACGGTGCAGATTCCGGAATGTAGTGGCCTATGACCACTAAAATGATGCAAAGCCCTCGGGCAATATCCAACGATTTGTCCCTGTTCATCGGTAGATGGCTAAAATTTCTTTCAGGTAGCGGTCTTGGCTGAAACGTGAAGCTGCATTTGCTGCTATGCCTGCGTAGTCAAACGGGTATTCCCATGCTTGGGCGATGCTGTTGGCCAATAAATCGACATTCCCGGAGCGGAAAAGCAATCCGCATCCGGGTTGAATCAATTCGGGAATGCCTCCGATGCGAGCGCCGACGACGGGCGTGCCGGCGCTGAGCGATTCGATTACGCTCAGCGGGTTATTGTCGTAGCATTCCGATGGCGTTACGGAAAAACGAGCATCGCGCATTAGCATGCCCACCGACTCAGCATTCAGATGTCCTAAAAATTCGATATTGTCGCAACGTCCGAATTTTGTTTCCAATTCTTCCCGCAAAGGTCCGTCGCCTGCTATTTTGAGCGGGTAAGGGAATTGCACGGCAGCTTTCAGCAGCGTGAGTAATCCCTTTTCCTGCGACAAGCGTCCTGCATACACGTAGTATGGCTTGCGTTCGGTTTCGATTTTTTCGGGAACTTTTTGGGGATCGACAAAGTTCGTGACGACGGCAAGTTTCTTTTCGTCGAATCCTCCTTTTTCCATTTTTAAGGACATGAATGCACTTGGGCAGATGAAGCAATCGGTATATGTGCTGAGTTTTTTCGCATTCCAATGGCAGGCTTCCATCCATGCCAGAAGGCTTGCTGCGCGGCTGCCTTTCATGCATCGTTTGCTGAACACGTGTTTTTTGCTTCCGCCAATGCAGTCTTCGCATGGCTTCCCGTTGGAAAGGCAAGCGTAGCTCGGGCAGACTAATTTATAATCGTGCATGGTCCACACGGTTTTTGCGCCGAAATCTTTTGCCATTTTCACGATGGCCGGAGAGAGGTAGGAATGGATGTTGTGGAAATGCACAACGTCAGGACGGAATTGCTGCAACACTTCTGTAAATGAGTCGCGCACGCCGGCTCCTCCGAAAATGCGTTTGGCAGCTTTGATTTTTGAGCTGATGCTTCCGGAAAAAGAAACTTCCGGTGCAAAGCCGCCTGCGGGGATTGCCACGTTTTCGGCATAATCCATGGCAAATACGGCTGTTTCATGTCCGTTTTCGCGAAGAAGCCGTTCCAGATTTATCGCGCAAACGCAATCGCCTCCGCGTGGGTAGTAGAATTTGTTGACAATCAAAACCTTCATGGCGCAAGTGCTTTATTTGACGTATAGGATGTATTCGGAATCGGCACCGGATTGTTTCAATTCGGCATCGAAGCGGGCAACAACTTGTTTCAGCGTGCATGGCGGAATTACGCCAAATAGCAAGTCTGAAATTTTTGCAACGGAGGGAAGCGAACGGTATTCGTCGAAAGTGCCGCCGCTGATAATCACATAGTCGTACGATGTCTTTATTTCTCCGATGAACGATGCAAATTTGTTGCTGACCACCAAGTCGGTTTCGGCTTCTTCGCTGCCGGCCGGTACAACGTCGATTCCGTCCGCTCCATGCGCTATGGCGGCATCCATTTGTTCGCCGGAACGCAAGCAATCGGAAAGATGAGGCACTTTGTCGCACTTCAATTGCGTGGCAATCGGATTGCCATGGATCAAATCAACGACGATTGTCCGTTTGTTTATTTTTGCGAGGGAAAGGGCGGTTGCCAATGCTGTTTGCGTGGTGTCGCCGTCGGCTGTGCATGTTGTGAACGAGATCACGCCGGAATCACGTACAGACACGATGTGATTGCGCAATTTTCGGAAAAGCGCATCGGTGTCGGTTCGGGAGTCTATTTCGAGCGCTACGGGGAAATCGGAGATTTTTTCCACGTCTTGCCGGATTTTTATTCTTTTCAGGCGCAATGCTTTGATCATGCAGATGATTGCCGGAATCAGGAGGGCGATCAGCAGGGCTCCGCCGAGGATGATTGACCGTTTCGGCGCAATTTTTTTGATATCATTGTAGGCATGGTCGATGGTGCGGCCTAATGGCGACGCTCCAAGTTTCAGCCCGTTGTTTTCCCGTTGTTCCAACAAGAAAACATACAAGTTGTTCATGATTTCTTGATTGCGATACAAATTGATGTATTCTCTTTCGTGGGCAGGCAACTCTCGCAGTCGAACCGCATATTTGCCGTCCTCCCGCACGAAGTCGTTGTAGGCGATTTCGGCACTTTCGCGGGCTTTTTTCATCGTGGTGACGACGCCTTCGCGCATTCCGTCGATTTGCCGGTTGATGGTTTGCAGCGCTTTGTTGTCTTTCTTTGCCGACATGTCCAGTTTCATTCGGGAAAGAATAAGCTCGTTGTAGGCTTCAATCGATTTTGCCGCGCTTTCGTATTCAACGCCGCTGGTGACGGGAATCATGGAATAGCGGTTGGCCGGATCGTCCAAGAAGTCGCAAATCATGTCGAAAATGGCCAATTGTGTTTGGAGTCCGACAATGGAGGCTTTGTTGGCGCTTGTTTGCTCCAATAGCACTTTCGCTTCGGCTTCGATGTCGGTCACATTGTTTTCGGTTTTGAATTTCTCCAAATCGCGCTCTGCCTCGTTCAGTTGCTGCGTGAGTGATTCCAATCGGCTGTCGATAAATGCGATTTGATTGTTTGCTTTTACGCGCTCTTCGTTTAAGCGGCGGTTGTTGTAGAGTTGTATGATGGTGTTGAGCACATCTTTGCCGCGTTGGATATCGTCGTCTTCATAGTAGAGCTCGATGCCGTTTGATTTCATAGACGGGGCATTTGCAATGAAGATGCCTTGCAAATCGTCGACAACGGTTGGAGTTCCGTCGACCGTTATTTCCATTTCCATTTCTTCCGATGGCCGGTGTGTGTCGGAAGCCGATAAGCGGAATGTGCCGGAAGGCAACTTGACGGAAGCGGGCAGGCGAAGCCCTTTCTTGTCGAAGCAGGTGGAAAACAAGCCGTCTTTCACTTTCACGTCGACTGTCCCGTTGCGGTGGAGTTTCAACAAGAATGAAACGCTTTCGGTCAGGGTGTCAAGGTCGATGTCGGTGGACAAGAGTATCGGGGATTTTTTATATAACGACACCATGCGTGCACCTTGCTTTTTGCGATAATCATAGTTTAATTTTAGCTCGCGGACCATTTCCGATTGCAAGCTTCTGGATTGAAACACCAAAAGTTCGTCGTCGACCGAACCGCCACCCATGGCTCCCATGGAAAATGATGCCATCATTTTCATGAGTCCGCCTCCGGAGCCTCCTTCTTGCGGTTGTTCGATCAGGACATTTGCGTGGAAAGCAAACACCGGATTCGTGCGGATTGAATAATATATGGCACCTCCCATGACGATAATGAACGAAATGAGAAAGTAATACCAATGAGTTTTCATCTCATGGATGGTGCGTGAGAAGTCGATTTTGTCGGAATTCGTAGCCATATTCTTTTAGTTTTTTATTTTCGTATAGTTCAGTGATTGGACGTGCCAATAACGCTTTCGCTTCTGTTTTGGGGATAGTCTTGGTTGTTCCGGCGATGATGCCCATGCAGGCCATGAGCAGTTCGCCGCCGATTTGCAATATGCTGCATCCGGCCACTCCGTCGATTGCCAACAGGGCAAAACACATGACGCCGACGGCAAATAGTAAACGGGATTCTGCACGCAGGGCAATGCGGAATTTGCGCCATATCCACCAACAGAACGTCAAGAAGAAAAATACGCCGAGCAATCCGAATTGAGCCAATTCGGGATAGAACGTGTCGGCAATGAAAGTGTCTTTTTCCGGCGAGAGCCCCCATACCATGGAAATACCATATTCGTGGTAGAGCGACGAATAGTTGATGGCAGTGGAGGAGGAGAATGTCGCAAACGAAGCCAACCCGGAACCCAGTATCAAATGGTCGGCAAATATCAGCAATGAACCTGCAAAGAGCATAGGTCGTGCAACTTGTTCGAGCATGTCGGGGTCGAAATTGCCGGTGGCGCTAAGCGAGCCGGATATGAAATAGTAGTTGATTTTTTGCCAAGCTACCATTATCACTGCCCCCGTGATGACAATCGCGGTTGCAATGTTTTTCAAACTTTTCAGGTTGATTGTACCCGGCTTATACAAGAATATCAAATACAACGATAGCACGCAAGTGCCATAATATTTAGATCGAGTGCAGGCAAGCCCCATTAACAAAATGGCAATGCCCCAAAACAAGTCGTTCGGACTGATGTGGCGTTCGTATCGGCGATCATAGGACATCAGCAGATAGACCGCGGCGCAGCCAAAGCATAAAAGGCCTTGGTAGTAGATGTGGGCAAGCAGTATTTTATAAGTGCCGGTGGCAATGGTGATGACGCTGATGATTGCCAAAACGATGCACAATTTTTTTAAGAAATACTTTTCGCCGGCAGTAAATTTCGGCGCGATTGCATAAGAGAGCGAAAAAGCGACGAGTGGTTTGCATTGCAGGATGAAATCGTTGATTTGCGCTTTGGGAATGTTGTAGGGCGAAGCGGCAAGCGAATATGCCAAATAGAAAAGCATCACGCCGAGCAACACGAACATGAGCCGGTATCGTCGAAGATTCCGGTTGTAGAGCATGTCCAATCCTGCGAGAGCGGCAAACGCGGCAAGGCACAGCTCGTCTGAGAAAGGGAGCAATGCCGGCGCCAAGAATAAGCTGAGCACACAAAAACAGAAAATATAGAAATATGTCTTGTGGATGCTAAGCATTTCGGTGAATTGCGCTTATTTGTTGTTGTTTATGAGAAGTGCAATGAGCAAAGAAGCCACGACGGACACGGCGCTTACGACAGTCGAAATGACAGAAACTTTGAACGAGTTGTTTTGGTTGTATTCAGCATTTTCGGCAGCGACATCGGAAGGCTCTACATAGATCACGTCGTTTTGTTGCAGATAGAAATACGGAGAATTGACGATTCCTGCGTCTTTCAAGTTGAGGCGGTGGAATTCCCTTTTCCCGTTGTTGTCTCTGATGAGGAGTACGTTGTCGCGCTTTCCTTGCACAGTCATGTCGCCGGCAGCGGCCAGTGCGTCGAGCACAGAGAAGCGTTCAGACTTCACTTCTATGGAGCCGGGCTCTAAGACAGCGCCAAGCACGTTCACTCGGAAATTGACCAATTGCACGTTGACGATCGGATTGTCGATTTCTTTTTCGATTCGGGATCTCAGATAATTGGCGAGTTCTTTTGTGGTTTTGCCTTCTGCATGGACCTCGCCTAATATGGGAAATGAAATGTTCCCGTCTTTGTCGACTATGTATGTTTGAATTTTTGTCGGGGTGCTTGATTCCGACGTTTCCCCGCTTTTCATGATGCTGACAGCCGATAGGTTGTAGGGGGCTGCCGCTTCCGGAACAAGCGCGTTTACGGTGATTGTCAATTCGTCGGCAGGTTTGATGCGCGTGGAATAGTCGAGAGCTTGTTCGCTTTCCGGAAGATTGTCGACGTTTTCAAAATATGTTAGTTGGTTTGCTGTCTTGCATGAGGCAAAAAGCACGAGGGCTGCTGCCATGTAAAACATTCGTGTAATGTTGACATTCATAATGAGACACATTTAATATTTAATTAAAACGCAGAAAAACGCTGTTTATTTTTCTGTCGTATTGAAAATTTTGGTTTCGTCGATAAAAAGCGGCAAATATTTGGCAAATCAAGGCAGAGATGCCAAGTTGACCTGAGCGACTATGTTGTGCCGAGGTGCAAAGGTAGTGTAAATTTTCGTGGCACGCTAATGATTCGATCACTGTGTCCTAAGGCGGCAAACGGAAACTTCGCCGGTTTTTATGTTGCACTGTCACAGGTATCATGAAGTGAAAGGTAGGAAGGTTGCACCTCTAAGTCCTCAACCATAGATCGTTGCAGGGCTCTTCCGCCAATGGTTCTCCGAACCGCGCTCCGTGCGGCAGAGGAGGTCATTGCTGTGTTTCGGCAATCGAGAAAAAATATCAGCTGCGGCAAGCCGCCAAAATCTGCAAGGGCGGCATGGACTAAGGCGGGATAAAAAAGAAAAAGAGAATGTAATCTGTCGGATTCATTCTCTACTTCTTGCTGCCTTTTTTTATTCCCAAAAAAAGCAACACTTTACAAACCTAACATAAAACCATTATTCGAATTTTCCCTCGTTTCCCAACGAAGCGAAAAATCATTTTTTAATACTCCATTAAAATATGTAGTGTTTACCATTGTTTGGTGTTGCAAAAGTATAACAAAAATTCCAATTGTCACCTATGTATCGATTTATATATAAATGAAAAATACTTAAAAAGTGTATTAACCAATTGGTTTTGTTGTAGTTGCTGTATCCTCCATTCTGAGATAATATAAACAATTATATTACTCAATATGGCCTATTTTCAATACGTCGCTCTCGAAATTTTCTCGATTTATCGCTTTGTTGCGCATCTTGTTTCGGTATGCGTAGATTGTGTTGACTGAATAGCGCAGAAATTCTGCAATTTTAGTCGATTCGGTAATGCCCAGCCGCATCAGCGCATATATTCTAAGTTCCGAGGAAAGCGCGTTGGGAGAGGTGGAGATTTGCTCGTCAGGGCGCAATAGCGCATTGAATTCGGTTACAAAAGTAGGATAAATTTTCAAAAATGCGTTGTCGAATTCTTGATAAAAACGTCCATGCTGCTCATCGGAAAATTTGGGCGTTCTCATCATTTTTATGAGATCGTCCACTTGCCCCAATGTCGCTTTGCGGTAGACTAATTTCGTAAAAGAATCGAGTTTTTTCATGTAGATGGAACACAGTTCGAGGAATTGGCCCATGTATTCGTCCTTTGTCACATTGGCTTCTTTTAATTTTGCGCGGGCCGTGGAAAGTCGTTTCTTTTGTTTTGCCAAAATGACGACGGAGGCAACCAGCACGACCAGCAGCAATCCGCAGACGGCAATGCTGGCTTCCAATATGCGTTCGTGGTAGAGCCGTTTTTGGCGTTGTGCGCTTTCGATCACCGGCAACATGGCTGCTGCATTGTAGGCGCGCATTTGGGAATTGCAGAAAGCTGCGTCTTCGATCGATGAAAATATATAGCGGTAGGCGCGGTCGATGTCGTGGCGGTTGTATAGAATCAGCGACAGTTTGTACATCGATTGGTTTTCTTTGATGGCACATCGGATGTCGGTCATGGCGGATATGGCATAGTATCGGATGCTTTCTTGCATGTTGCCTTCCATTTCCAACGCTTCTGCTTGCAGCGCCGTTGCCATTGCATATTCGCCGGTGTTGGCTTTCAGTGAGTGGGCAATCAAGTCGGCGAGTATGTTTTTTGCAGATTTGACATTGCCATTTTTAAGAAATTGTTCGGCTTCGTAAAGCCGTCGCATGTCGGAATCTTCGGGCATTGCGGCAATCCATTTTTTGCGGTATTCGGAGGCTTGGTCGAGATATTTGCCATAGAAGTCGCCTTGCCTTTCGAGCGTGTTTAGCGGAAAAGAATAGAGACGGTAGCCGCATTCGTAGAAATCAGCCAATAGTTCGGGCGGAATCTCGTTGTCTTTTATGATTCGAAATTCGCTGCGCGCTTCGGCATAGTAGCCTGCGATTATCTCAGGGCGGATTTTTTTCAGTTGGGCGCGAAGGATGTTTTTCTCGTTGTTGCCGCGTCGGGCTTCGTTGATGGCTCTGTCGAAGTATAGTACGGCGGAATCCGCTTTGAACAAAGTGTACTCATTTCCGATTTCCATGAGCAAGTTGAAGCGTGTTTCGGCATCCGATGCTTGCGCCAATTTCTTTTTGGCGGAAGATATCCGTTGGCGTTTCAACTGGTCGTATTGGTTTTTGTTTTCAATCAGTTTGTCCAAATCTTCCAGCTCTTTCATGGCTGGAAATGCAGGATGTGCCATGGAGATGGAAAAAAGCAGGAGCAAGAGTATTTTTTTCATTGCGGAGTATTTAATTGCATTCATCAAAACAAGGGCCGTTCTCATGCAATGCGGCAAACAAAATTATAAAAGAATTTGAATCTATAAAAATATGCAAGCATGGCGAAATGTGCGTATGATGTTTTTTTGCCGTAATTTTGCATCATGAACCGTAGATATTTGCAGCATTATCGTGAGACATTGAAACTCGGTCTGCCAATGGTGGTTGGGCAGGTAGGAGTTATTGTGCTTGGATTCGCCGATACGGTGATGGTGGGCCATTATGATACGGCATCGCTTGCTGCCGCATCGTTTGTAAACAATGTGTTTAATTTGGCGATAGTTGCATTGTTGGGGTTTTCTTATGGGATAACGCCGCTGATTGGCGCCCTTTTTGCTCGCGGCGAATACGAAAAGGCGGGCAGGGAGTTCCGTCATGCTTTGATTGCGAATGTCTCGTTTGGCATGGCGTTGACATTGGTGATGGGAACGTTGTACTTTTTCTTGGATCGTTTCGGGCAGCCGGAGGAATTGCTGCCTTTGATACGTTCGTATTATTTGACGATTCTTGCTTCTGTCGTTTTTGTGGCATGGTTCAATGCAATGCGGCAGTTCACGGATAGCCTGACGCGGACATCCGTCGGAATGTGGATTTTGCTGTTTGGCAATGTGTTTAATATCTGTTTCAATTATTTGCTGATATTCGGCAAATTCGGATTCCCTGAATTGGGGCTTTTGGGGGCGGGCATCAGCACGCTGGGTGCACGCATGGCTATGGTTGTCGTATGCTCTATTTATTTGTGGCGGCGAAGCGTGTTTGCTCCTTATCGGGAGGGTTTCTTGCGTGCGCGTACGGCTGTTGCCGACATGCGCCGCATCGTCGGATTGTCTTTGCCCGTTTCGTTGCAAATGGGGATGGAGACAGGAACGTTTTCGATAAGCGCTGTCATGGCCGGTTGGCTTGGCACTGTGGCTTTGGCGAGCTATCAGGTGCTTATGACGATTGGGACATTAGGTTTCATGTTTTATTATAGCATTGGCGCGGCCGTGGCCATTCGCGTTTCGGGCTTTATGGGAAGAGGCGATGCGTCGAATGTGCGTAGCGGCGCTTGGGCAGGATACCATTTGCTGCTTATGCTTGCGGCAGTTGTATCGTTGGCCTTTTATCTGTTTTCCGATTCTTTGATTTCGTTGTTTACAGATGATGAGGCGGTTGTTGTAGCTGCGTCGGCGTTGATTCTTCCATTGATTGCCTATCAATTTGGCGATGCGACGCAAGTGTGCTTCGCCAATGCATTGCGGGGAACGGCACGGGTGGCATCGATGGTTTGGATCGCTTTTTTCAGTTATATGGCGGTTGGCATCCCGTGTTCATACCTTTTGGGATTCGTGTTCAGCCTCGGCACGAAAGGATTGTTCTATTCTTTTGCAGTTTCACTTTTCATGGCAGCTGCGTTGTTCTTGCGACAATTCATGCATGCGTCACGGAAATGCGTTTGATTAAAAACGAGTGTATTGGCGGCATGTATTTTTCGATGACTTTTAATTAATTTGATAAGTGTGTGGCGCATGAGAAAAATTGCGGCGGTTATGGGTTAAGAAATGCAAATATTTTGTAATTCCCATAAGCGCATTGCTTGATGTTTCAATTCTGCGTATATTTGCAACGCCAAAAAGTGAGCTTGGCACACTTCGGGGAGATTACACTACCGCAGGGCAATTCGCCTCACCTCCTTGCAGGACGGTTTGGAGAAAGTAGTGGGACGGCTCTTCTCCCCACATGCTTAAAACATGAATAACTAATTTTCTACGTCCCGTCTTGTAGAAATATGATGCAGCTGCCGGCTTCGGCTGTCTACAGTGCTGCGCTATGATGCAAGATAAAGGCTTATGGGACTTACAGCAATTCGACACATCGTTGTTTCTACATTGAAGGCGGCTTTCCTTGCGGAAAGATCGCCGTGATGCCGTGTATTCCCATGCGTCATGGGATGCGCGAATAACACTTGGATACTTAAAAATACATTCATAAAACATTATTTACATCATGAACTCAAAAGCTATTATCAAGAAGGCGATGGCATTGCTATTGGCTGCCATCGTTTCGACGGGGTCTATGTTTGCCCAGACTGTGGCTCCAAAACAAAACGACAAAGGGAAATGGGGCATGGCCGACAATTCCGGCAAATGGGTCGCAAAGGCCGAATATGCTGCAATCGAGCCATACGAGGACGGCTATTATCTCATGCAGAAAGACGGCAAGTGGGGATTGTTGCGACCTGACGGCAAAAAGGCATTGGACTGCAAATACGAGCACGATATGATTTCAGCTGCGGAATACATATTTGCCCGAGAGGCAGGGAATCCCGGCAAGTGGCAGGCATGGGACAAAATTTGCGAAAGCAAGACATCGTTCAAGAATGTGTCGATGAGGCAAGTTGCCGACGGCTTTTCCATTGTGTCAGGCGAAATAGGCAAAGCGTCCATGATCGATTATCAGAGACACACATTTAATGCATTCGTTAATGCAGCTGCACCTCTGACAAATAATGCAGAACACCAACGGCTAAGAGGGGAAGCCCAAGATATAATTAATTTAAGATATGGCGGCAGCATTAACTTCTTGCTGACCAAGAGCGGTGTGGCTGTCAACGGGGTAAGCGATGTGGCGCGTTTAGCAGGCGACATATATGTCTGCGCCCAGAAAAATAGATATGGCATATACAATCTTTCTACAGGAGAATGTTTAACAAGTGTAGATCCTTATAGCAATGAGTTTTCGAAACCACTTCCCACAGACTCAACTCTTTTCTCGCTTCCGATGAGTGGCTCTAGTAATAAAAGGCTGTACATCTCCAATACGGGGAAAGTATATCAGGATTTTACCACTGGCGGCTTTTATGGCCATGCGGGAATAATCTGTGACGGCAACGGCAAGTATGGCCTTGTGTGTGAAAACGGCAAGATCGGAGTTCCCGTGGAATACGACGAGATTGTTTACGATCAAGGAGGCTTTCCTCGTATAGGAGGAAGCGGATATGGAGACCATTATTACCTGCGCAAGGGTGATCTGTGGGGGATTGTGGCATCCTACCTCGATAAATGCGACGTGATTGCAGAATGCATATACCCTTATCGCGAGGTAGACGGCAAAAAGGAGGTTCCATTCAAGTATCTTTAATACACGGATAGCAACAAGGAAAAGGATGCATGTTTTGTCGTGATGTCGAATGGAAAGGCAGGCGTTCTCGACAATTTCGACAAGGAGCTTGTGCCATGTCAATATGACAACGGCTCGTATTCCACCAATCCAAGGATAGCTTATTTGTACGACAATGGCAAAGAAATCATGTATACCCCGGCAGATAAAAGTTTGACTGCGCGCAAGTATTCGGGTTATAAGCGCTTTATCGGGCCGAAAAGTTATTACAGGGTGGAACAAAATGGAAAATTCGGCGTGGTCGACGACAAAGACAATTTGATTTTGCCATTCAAATATTCAAATATAACAGAAGCCATAACGTCGGACAACGGACACCTTGACGACGCTTTCCATGTGTGGGATGCCGACGGCCGCATAGGCGTGGCGAAAGTGATCAACGGCAAGGGCAAGGAAATTGTGCCGTGTGCGGGCAACTACGACCGCATTTGGGGCTATGAGTCTTATGGCGTGATCGTGGTGAAAAACGGCAAAGAGGGCTGCATAAAAGAGAATGGCGCCACTTTCTGCCGGACGGTTTACGGCGGGCACATCAACGGCATGAAACGAGTGGGATTCATCAAGAATTCAGGCACATCAAACAATGTCTCTGTCGATATTTACGACTACAATGGCAAGTATCTCACCACTGTCAAGGTGGGCAACAGCTATCTTGACCTGCGCTGGTTCGTACAAAAATACTTGATGTAGGGAATAGACAGGCATTATGATGCAAAGAGAGGCGCGAATTTTCGCGCCTCTCTTTGCATCATGCAACTTTGCATTTTTCCGTGCATCCGCTTCTGTGAGCGGAATGCCGCTTTATTTGTTTTCTGTGTCGGGATATACGCTGCCGGAGGCATTAGTGCTGTATTGAGCGCCTTGCGTGTTGCATTTGAACCGGAGCGACATGGCCGTGGCGTTTTTATATACTTCAAATGAAACGTCCGTCATCGTGTAGTTTTCAAGCGGGATGTCGTTGATTTCCGGAACAATGCTTTCCGTGTTGAGTTGGTAGCCGCTTCTTGTCAAAGCGACGGGGATGTCTCTTAGCGTGATTGTCATTTTTGGCATGTCGCGGTCGAACTGAGCGTTGTTGATTACGACGGTTGCCGACTTGGAGTTGTTCAGCGTGACATCGTAAGTGGTGGATGTGCTGGTGTACGCTTCTGAACCGAGTGTGCCTGTCGTGGTTTCGCAATCGATGAAATGCGGTTTCGTATCGCAATAGAAAGCGCTGTAATTGTCGGCTAAGCGATAGGTCGCTTCGAGGATGGAGGCATCGACGGTTTGCCCGTTTTCGTCGGTTGTGTAACGAGGCGTGATTTTAATGTCCAAATTGCGCACGATATAATCTGCGGGATTGCCTTCCGTCACCTCCGGAGTGACATCGGTAGCGGAGATTGTGTAGGCATTATCGGCTGTTTTCAGGTCAAGTCCTGGCATTTTTATGATAAACGGGTCGCCTTCCGGCGTGTATGAGCTTTCGATTGTGACGTCGGCCTTTTGGGCGGTGATGTCGAGGAATATGGTGTATCGAGAAGCTTTGAGCGCGACGGAATTGTCGTTGAGGTCGGTCAGATGGTTGTATCCGACGAAAGCGACAGTTTGCGTTATTTCCGGATCGTCGCCGTTGTTAAGGCAGGATTGCAAGTTTATCGACAGAAGCACTGTCGCAAGGAGCAAAATTGTTTTTTTCATCATGTTGTATTTTGTTTAAATTGATATTTTTAGTGTTGCGCCAAAGGTGGACGGCTTGCCTCTTTGGTAAAACTCATGTTGTATGGAAACGAAATAAAATGTGCGATACTGCGTCCGTGTGATGTTTTTTGCCCAAAAATCGATTGAAAACCGTTTGAACGAAAATCTCACATTGGCGTCGAGCCGCGCATAAAAATTCTGGCTTGCCGAATTTTCTTCGTTCCAATAAATTTTGCCTGCGCCGTGAACTCGTGCGCCGAATGCAATGTACGGCATTGCCGTGGCATTGGTTTTCAGCGCATAGTTTGCGGTTGCAAAGATAGTGTTTTGCGGCGCGTAGGGAATGAAATTGCCGGAATAATCTTGTTTGCCGTTGTTGAATTCGACAAATTTGGCATTTGTGTAGCCATATCCCAATGAAATGTCGAGCCGTTCGACGGGCGTGTATCTGACGGATATTTCGGCACCTGCGCTTCTTGTTTTCCCCGCGTTTGTCATGACTCGCCCTGTCACGTCTCCTTCGGGGAAGACGGTGAGTTGCTGGTCGTGGCAGTTGATGAAGAACGCTGAAATGTCGGCGAATAGCCGGATGTCGTCCCATTTGCCGTGGATGCCGATTTCGTAGTTCCAACTTTTTTCGGGTTCGTATCCGACGACTCGTTCCACGTCGTAACGTTCGCCGATGCCCATCCGGCTCATCAACTCTTGTTGCAAGACGTCGGAAAACATTTGCGTGTTGAATCCGCCGGCTTTGTATCCTTTGGCGGCACTTGCGTAGATTTCAAGAGTGTTGTTGGGGGTGAAGGCAACTGAAGCTTTCGGAAGCAATTGCATGAAATTCTTTTTCAAGGAATTTTTGTTGTGTATCTCTACGTCGCGATGGCTGTATGCGTCGGTGGTGTTTTGCCGATATATGGTGTAGCTTGTAGAGCAGTCGCTGTTGTAGCAAAGCCGGATAAATTCGTAGTCGAGCCGGAGTCCTGCGTTGAGTTTGAAGTTCCCCAAATGGCAGGAGGCTTCTCCGTAGAGCGACGCTCCATAGTTGGGCGTTGAAAACGACGAGTCGAGCAGGAAGCTGTCGGAGTCCCAACGAATGGGGTAGGAGCTGACCATTTCGTTCCATTTGGAAAGAATCAGGTTTTCAATGCCATAGTCTTTGAAGGTGACGGGAGCATCCATGTCGGTATGGCGATAGAATCCGAACAGCCCGCCGATCCATTTAAAGCGGTTGTCGTCGGTGTTTTTCAATATGATTTCTTGGGTGACGGCGTGCTCTTTTTTGGTTTGCGTAAGCGTGAAATACGAGACGGGCAAAAAGTCTTGATCGAGCGTCATGTTGTCGTCTGAGTATTGGTAGCTTGTGATGGACGTTGCCGAAAGGCGGCCGTTGCTCCATCCGATGGTCAGTCCGTCGAGAATCGAGGTCCTGCGGTAAAAACACGTGTCGTTGTAGTTGATTTCTTGTGTTTCGGCAAATTCGTAGGGGTATCCTCCTTGGCGGACAAGGGAAATGCTTGCGGCGTTTTCGATGGAAAGGCGTTCGGCGGGAAGCCATGCAGTTTTAACCATGAGCCTGCCATTTTTTTCTTTGTCGCAATTTTCGTCGTTGAAAAGATTTTTGAAAACGCCATCAGTCCGGTAGAAATACAAGCTTGCGCCGATGCCGAACTTGGAAGAAGGCTTGTTGTAATGGGAAATTCCGGCTTTGACGCTGTTGGCGCTGCCATATTCGGCCAGCAGCCTTGTGCCTTGATAGGACAATGGCGATAGCGTCCGTATGTCGATGAGTCCGCCCATGGTGTTCCGTCCGTACATTGTGCTTTGCGGGCCGCGCGACACGGTGATGCGCTCAATGTCGGGGATATCGAAGTCGTAATTGTCTTTGTTGAGGATTGGGATGTTGTCGATTGTCATTCCGACGGCAGGCTGGTCGATGCGCGTGCCAATGCCGCGCACGTAGATGGATGATGTGATGCGCGAGCCGTAGTCGGGGATGAAAAGGTTGGGCACGATTAGTGCGGCATCTTTGGCGGAGACGATGTTCAGGCGTTCGATGGATGTGCGTGAGATTTTAGTCTCAGATCCGTCGGCGCGGGATCCGTCGAGATGCTTGACGGCCGACACGGAGACTTCGCGCAGCATGATCGCCGAATCGCGAGGCAATGAGAATGTCTCGCTTCCATGCGCGCTGAATGTTGTCAGCAAAAAAATATGAAATAATTTTTTTAGCATAAAGTCGGAACAAAGGAATTGAGTTTTGCCGGATTGCACAATCCCTAAATTTTGTGATTTTTCGGAAAGGAGAAAAAGGAAAATATTTTTGAAATTTTTACCATGAAATTCCTTTGAAGAAATCACATTTTTTACGGGAAAGATTTGCTATATTTGCACAGCCTAAACGCCAATGTGGGCGGAAGGCTGAATGGAATGCGACGATAATGGCTGATTGTTAAGCTGTTATGTTTGCTTCTTTTGGTGTTGAATAAACTATTTAATATGGAATTGTCGATATTTGGAATTGAAAGTACGACGACAGCCCTTGTGGCGGTGTTGACAGGAGTGGCTTTGGTAGTTATCGGCCTGTCGTTGGCCGGATGGCTTGGTCCGCGGTCTTATGCTCCTCAAAAAGGAGAGGCTTACGAATGCGGTGTTCCGACACGCGGAGAGAGTATGGTGCAATTCAAGGTGGGATACTACTTGTTTGCGATTCTCTTTTTGATGTTCGATGTGGAGGCCGTTTTTTTGTTTCCGTGGGCTGTGATAGCTAAGGGCATGGGCGTCGAAAGCATCCTTGCCGTGTGTGTGTTCCTGTTTGTGTTGATTTTAGGGCTCGCTTATGCGTGGCGGAAAGGAGCATTGCAATGGAAGTGAAAATAAAGGGAATGAAGCGTGAGGACTTCAAGGACAATGAGTATATAGACAACTTGGTAGCTCAATTGAAAGAGTCCGGGCAAAATGTTGTTGTCGGGAAGCTTGATGAGTTGATCAATTGGGGTCGTTCCAATTCTTTGTGGCCTTTGACGTTTGCCACCAGCTGCTGCGGCATTGAGTTTATCTGCTTGGGGGCCGCTCGTTACGATATGGCGCGATTCGGATTTGAAGTGGCCCGTTCGAGCCCTCGTCAAGCTGATTTCATGATGGTGGCAGGAACAATCGTGCATCGCATGGCTCCGGTTTTCCGAAGACTTTACGAGCAACTTGCCGAGCCGAAATATGTGATAGCAGTGGGAGGCTGCGCGGTGTCCGGCGGTCCGTTCCGCAATTCGTATCATGTGGTGAAAGGCATTGACTCGGTGGTGCCTGTCGATGTATATATCCCGGGATGTCCGCCGCGTCCCGAAGCCATGTTCTACGGCTTGATGCAGCTTCAACGGAAGGTGAAAGTGGAACGTTTCTTCGGCGGCGTAAATCGCAAGAAAACTCGGGAAGATTTCTTTAAGGAGAATCCGGAAATCGCGAAAGAAGAGCATGTAGCAGAATAGTAAATAACGATACACATTATTATATGGGTAATATACAAGAGTTGATCGGCAAGGTGTGTCCCGATGCAGTGTTTGAGGAAAATGAGACGCTGACGGCAGTTGTCCCCGACGCAAAATGGCATGCAACCGCCGAGGCTTTGAAGAATGCAGGATATGATTGGCTGGCAGCAGTTGTCGGCGAAGATTGGGGCGATTCTTTGGGCTGTGTTTATTATTTGAAATCGACTTCCGACTATTCAATGGTGTCGGTGAAAGTGTCGACGACCGATCGGGAGAATCCGATGCTCCACAGTGTTTCCGATTTATGGAAAGTGGCAGAAATTGAAGAGCGGGAAGTGTACGACTTCTTTGGCATAAAATTCATCAACCATCCCGACATGCGCCGCTTGTTCTTGCGCAACGACTGGGTGGGATATCCTTATCGCAAGGACTACGACGAAAATCCGGATATAAATCCCGTGCGGCTGTATCATGAAGAGACAGACGATAGCACGGTGTCTTATAAAGAGGATGCGGATGGAAACGTGCACGAAGAGAAAGTGGCAATATTCGACGATAAGGATTTTGTCGTGAACATTGGCCCGCAGCACCCTGCAACGCACGGCGTGCTCCGGTTCCGCACATCGCTCGACGGCGAGGAAGTGAAAAAAATCGATCTCGTTTGCGGATATATTCATCGCGGAATCGAGAAATTGTGTGAAAAGCTCACTTATCCGCAGGTCGTGCATTTTTATGACCGGATGGATTATTTCTCTGCATTGCCCAACGAGCATTGCGTGTGCATGTGTGTAGAAAAAGCGCTTGGCATAGAAGTGCCGCGCAGGGCTCAGGTGATTCGCGTGATGATGGATGAGCTTTCGCGCATCGCATCCCATTTGTTGTTCTACGGCACTTATTGCATGGACCTTGGCGCGACTACGGCGCTGTTCTACGGGCTTCGTGAGCGCGAAACGATTCTTGACATCTTTGAAGAGACATGCGGAGCGCGCATGACGTTCAATTATAACACAATTGGCGGCGTGCGATTCGATTTGCATCCGAATTTCGTGCAACGCGTGAAAGACTTGATTGCCATCATGCCGTCGCGGTTGAAAGAATACCATCAACTTGTCACGGGCAACATCATATTCCAAAACCGTCTGAAACAAGTGGGCGTGTTGAGCAAGGAAGATGCCATAAGCTATGGCGTGGCCGGACCTTCCGGACGTGCTTCCGGTTGGGCGTGCGATTTGCGTAAGACGAACCCGTATTCCATTTACGGGGAACTCGATTTCGAACAAGTGGTGCTTGAAGATGGCGACTCGTTCAGCCGCTATTTGGCGCGTTTGAAAGAAATCGAGCAATCGGTGAAGATTCTCGAACAATTGGTCGACAATATTCCGGAAGGCGATTACTGCGCGAAAGTGCCCAAGATCATCAAATTGCCGGAGGGCCATTGGTATCAGGAAGTGGAAGCATGCCGCGGCATTTTTGGCGTTTATATCGAAAGCAAAGGCGAGAAGACGCCGTATCGCATGAAAATAAACGGAACTTGTCTGCGTCTTGCCAATGTGGTGGACCATCTGACGCGAGGCGAGAAAATCGCCGACTTGATAACGATCGGCGGTTCGTTGGACTACATAGTTCCCGATATCGACAGATAAAATTAATTAACGGAAGTATCATAAAGAAAACAGATAATTATGTTCGACTTTAGAATCGTCACAGAGTGGTTTGACAACTTGCTGAACGGCGTGATGCCGGCGTGGTTGACGACAGTGATAGAATGTGTGTTGTTGGGATTCGGCTTGTTGCTCGTTTATGCCCTGCTTGCATTGTTCTATATTTATTTCGAGCGCAAAGTCTGCGGAGCGTTCCAATGCCGGTTGGGCCCGAATCGCGTAGGCCCGTTCGGGTTGCTTCAAAGTTTCGCCGACATGTTTAAGATTTTGATAAAGGAATTGATTCCGATCAACAATATCGACAAATTTTTGTTTGCTTTGGCTCCGTATCTGGTGGTGGCATCGTCGTTTGCTGCGTTTGCTGTGCTGCCGTGGGGCAATGGCTTGCAGATCATAGACTTTAACATTGGAATTTTCTTCCTTACGGCCGTTTCGTCGATTGGCGTGCTGGGCATATTGCTTGCCGGATGGTCGAGCAATAACAAGTACACCTTGATTGGCGCTTTGCGAAGCGGCGCGCAGATGGTGAGCTACGAATTGTCGATAGGTTTGTCGATCATGACAATTGTTTTACTTGCCGGAACGATGTCGGTGAGCGGCTTGGTGGAAGGCCAAAAAGATTTATGGTTCATTTTCCAAGGCCATATTCCGGCGGTGATAGCTTTCATTGTGTATATGATTGCAGGCACGGCGGAGACCAATCGCGGCCCGTTCGACTTGCCGGAGGCGGAGTCGGAGTTGACAGCAGGCTATCATACGGAATATTCCGGTTTGCATTTCGGTTTGTTCTACCTTGCCGAATATTTGAATTTGTTTATCGTGTCGGGCGTTGCGACGCTGCTTTTCTTCGGCGGGTGGATGCCGCTCCATATCCCCGGATGGGAAGGCTTCAACGCCGTGATGGATTATATCCCCTCGGTCGTATGGTTTGTAGTGAAAGCGGTGGCATTGTCATTTATCATCATTTGGTTTAAATGGACATTCCCGCGTTTGCGAATCGACCAGCTTTTGGCGTTCGAATGGAAATATCTGCTCCCGATTAATTTAGTCAACTTGGTGCTCATGTTGATCGTCGTGGCATTTGGCTGGCACTTTTAAATAATGGAATTTTAAATCATATACGATATGGCCAACAATATAGGAAAGATCGTACAGGTAATCGGACCTGTGGTCGATGTGTCGTTCGATGTGGAAAAAAGCGATTTGCCGCCGATTTATTCGGCATTGAAGGTGAGTCGTTCCGGTTTGGCCGATTTGGTGCTTGAAGTGGAGCAACATATCGGCGAGCAGACAGTGCGCTGCGTGGCTATGGATGCAACCGACGGGTTGCGCCGTGGGATGGCAGTGGAAAACATGGGGCAGCCGATCGCCGTGCCTACGGGCGAACAGGTGAAGGGCCGCCTGCTGAATGTGATAGGGCAGCCGATAGACCATCTTCCGGAATTGAAAGATGAAAACAAGCGTCCGATACACCAGCCTGCTCCGAAATTCGACGATTTGTCGATAAGTTCGGAAATCCTGTATACCGGCATAAAGGTCATCGATTTGTTGGAGCCTTATTTGAAAGGTGGCAAAATCGGTTTGTTCGGTGGTGCCGGCGTGGGAAAAACGGTGCTTATCATGGAGTTGATCAACAACATCGCAATCGGGCAAAACGGTTTCTCTGTATTTACCGGCGTAGGCGAACGTACGCGCGAAGGCAACGACTTGCTGCGCGAAATGCTAGAAAGCGGTGTGTTGAAATATGGCGATAAGTTCATGGAAGGCATGGAAAAGGGCGAATGGAATCTTGCCGATGTCGACATGGAAGCGTTGAAAAAATCGCAAATCGCGCTTGTTTTCGGCCAGATGAACGAGCCGCCGGGCGCACGTCTTCGCGTGGCTTTGTCGGGCTTGACTGTGGCAGAGCAATTCCGCGATCAAGACGGTGGCGCAAAAGATATATTGTTGTTTATCGATAATATTTTCCGTTTCACGCAAGCCGGTTCGGAAGTGTCGGCGTTGTTGGGCCGCATGCCTTCGGCTGTGGGCTATCAACCGACTTTGGCTTCTGAAATGGGCGCTTTGCAGGAACGCATTACTTCTACGAAGCAAGGTTCGATTACGTCGGTTCAAGCAATTTATGTGCCTGCCGACGACTTGACCGACCCTGCTCCGGCCACGACATTCAGCTTCCTCGATGCCACGACGGTGTTGAGCCGCAAGATTTCGGAATTGGGAATTTATCCTGCTGTCGACCCGTTGGAATCGACATCTCGCATTCTTGACCCGAACATTATTGGCGAAGAGCATTACAACGTGGCGCAAGCAGTCAAGCAATTATTGCAGAAGTACAATGAACTTCAAGACATTATAGCTATTCTTGGCGTTGACGAACTTTCCGATGAAGACAAGCTTGTCGTTTCTCGGGCGCGTCGCGCACAACGCTTCTTATCGCAGCCATTCCATGTGGCGGAACAATTCACGGGGCTTCCGGGAGTCATGGTGCCATTGAGCGAAACGATTCGCGGGTTCAAGATGATTCTCAATGGAGAAGTCGACGAATATCCGGAACAAGCCTTCTTGAATGTCGGAACAATCGACGAAGCAATAGAAAAAGGCAAGAAATTGCTTGCTGAAATAGGATAAAAAAGAGCGTTATGACATTAAAGGTGATTTCAGCGGAAAAAATTCTGTTCGACGGGAAAGTGTCGTTGGTGACATTGCCCGGAGAAGCGGGGCTGTTTACTGTGCTTGAAAATCACGCTTCTCTTGTGTCCGTCTTGACTCGCGGAGAAATCGAGTATCAACCTGAGGACGGAAGCGAGCGGCAATCAATGCCGATTGAAGGCGGAATTGCCGATGTGGATAGAAACGTAGTGTCGGTATGTGTGTATTGAACTTATGAAAAAACTGATTGCCATATTATTCATCGCAATGATGTTGCCGGCGATTCCGGCTTCGGCCAATGAGGAATCAGGGGAAATGGACTTGCAGGGTATCATTTTCGAACATCTTGGCGATGCCTATGGTTGGGAAGTGCCGTTTTCGCATGCGCACAGAATCCCGTTGCCCGTCATCGTCAACGATGAAGCGGGCGATTGGCATTTGTTTAGTTCTGCAAGAGTGACCGGCGGAGAGGCGTATGCCGACAATGGTGTTGTTTTCGCGATAGCCAAAGACGGCGATTATAAGGGCAAGGTCGTTCAATTGACAGCCGACGGCCGCCAGTATCGTCCGGTGGATTTGTCGATTACGAAAGACGTGGCAGGGCTGATGATTGCAGCTTTGATCGTGGCAGCCGTCATGTTTTCGCTTGTGCGTTATTATAAGCGGAAAGGCATGAAAGCGCCGCGGAAAGGCATGGGGGCAGTGGAGGCTCTGATCGGGTTCGTATACGACGGCGTGTTGAAAGACACGCTCGGAGAGAAAGCCCCGAAGTTTGCAGGCTATCTGTTGACTGTGTTTTTCTTCATTTTCACGATGAACTTGTTGGGCTTGATCGTGATTTTCCCGGGAGGCGCCAACATCACAGGCAACATTGCCGTCACTTTGGTGCTGGCAGTCTGCACGTTTGTCATCACGAACGTGAAAGGCAACAAGCATTATTGGAAAGACATCTTCTGGCCCGATGTGCCATTGGCATTGAAGTTCCCGTTGCCGATCATGCCGCTCATTGAATTGTTTGGCATTTTTACGAAGCCGGCAGCGTTGTGCGTCCGTTTGTTTGCAAATATGATTGGCGGCCACATGATTGTGATTGTGCTGACATTGCTGATTTTCATATTCGCGCCGTTCGGTTTCGGAGTGGCATCGGCGACTACGGTCGTTTCGATGTGCTTCTCCTTGTTCATGCTTTTGCTGGATGTGCTTATCAGCTTCATTCAAGCTTATGTGTTCACTATGTTGTCGACTTTGTTCATTTCCCTTGCCATGCCAAAGGAGGCGGAGGAGTCGTCGGAATTAGCAAAATAAAGAAATAGAAAAAATAAAAATTAACCATTTAAATTAAATTACTATGTTAGGAATGATTTTAGCGCAAGCCGCTGATGCAGTTATGTCTTTGGGACTTGACAAAATGGGTGCATGTTTGGGCGCTTCAATCGCAGCGATTGGCGCAGGTATCGGTATCGGTAAAATTGGCGCGGCTGCCATGGAAGCTATTGCGCGTCAGCCGGAATCGTCGGGCGACATTCGTAGCAATATGATTGTGATTGCTGCGTTGGTCGAAGGCGTGGCTTTGTTCGGCGTTATCGTATGCGTTCTTTCACTGTTTATTTAATATAGATAAAAGCAGTATCAGATGGAACTGTTTACGCCTGAATTCGGCTTGGTGTTTTGGATGTTTGTCGTCGTCGTGCTGTTGTGCGTCGTGCTCGGCAAATTCGCATGGCCTGCCATCATCAAGATGATGGAATCGCGTGCGGATTTGATCGACAAGGGCGTGTTGTATGCGCAAGAGGCGAAAGAACATGTAGACAACGCGAAAGCAGAGGCGGACAAGTTTATCCTTGAAGCGCGGAAGCAACAGGCTGAAATCCTTCGCGAAGCTGCTCGGATGAAAGCGCAAATCATCGAAGAGGCGAAAGAAGCTGCCACGGTAGAAGCCAAAAAGGTTACCGATGCGGCAAAATTGTCGATTGAGCAAGCGCGCAAAGAAGCTGAACTGCAATTCCGCAATGAGGTTAGCTCGTTTGCCATTCAAATCGCGGAAAAACTTCTCCGTGAGAAGATGGACAACGAAAAAGCCCAATCTCGACTCGTGGAGAAATTGCTGGATGAGATGGAAACTAAGAATTAAAAAAACGCAAGGAAAATGAATGATGGTTTGATTCCTAACCGCTATGCGAAAGCGCTGTATCTCTATGCTACGGAAAATGGAGAGGCAGATGCTGTCTACGAGCAAATGGCGCGGTTGGCGGACAGCTTCTCGACACGGAAAGAGCTGACCAAGGTGGTCGAAAATCCGTTTCTTCCGCTTGCCGGCAAAATCGATTTGCTTTTGACTGCGGCAGGAGCTGCATCAGGAAAGAGCCTTGACAAGTTTTTCAGACTTGTTTTCAGCCATAGACGAGAAGCTTTGATACAACCGATGGCATTGGCTTACGGGCGAAAATATCGAGAGACGCACGGCATTTCGCAAGTGGAAATCGTGACGGCATCTCCCTTGCCCGAGAAGACGATGGAAGAGCTTAAAACGGCTGTGCAGTCGCATTTGGATGGCCGCAAACTCGAATATCGCGAGCGTGTCGACGGTTCGTTGATAGGCGGTTTCACCGTGAAAGCGGATTCGGAGCTGCTCGATGCTTCGATGAAAAACGAATTAAGAAAATTGCGATTAAAACTATTAAGCAGAAAATAAAAGATGATTGATCCCAGTGAGATATCAGACATCCTGAAGCAGCAGCTCGACGGATTGAAGAACAAGGCTTCGTTTGAAGAGGTCGGGACAGTGCTCAATGTCGGCGACGGCGTGGCGCATGTCTACGGGCTTGACAATGTGGAAGCCAACGAACTTGTGGAGTTTGAGAATGGCACGACAGGCGTTGCGATGAACCTTGAAGAAAGCAACGTGGGCGTGATTCTTCTCGACCGCATCAACGAAGTGACGGAAAACATGTCGGTACGCCGTACCGGCGAAATCGCTTCCATACCTGTCGGCGAAGGCCTGCTGGGACGTGTCGTCAATGTGCTTGGCGAACCGCTCGACGGCAAAGGCCCGATTGGCGGCGACTTGATACGGTTGCCGCTCGACCGCAAGGCTCCGGGCGTGATTTTCCGCCAGCCGGTGAAACAACCGCTTCAAACCGGTTTGAAAGCTGTCGACTCGATGATCCCCATCGGGCGCGGACAGCGCGAATTGATTATCGGCGACCGTCAGATCGGAAAAACGGCCATTGCAATCGACACGATAATCAATCAACGCAAAGATTACGAAGCCGGCAAGCCCGTCTATTGCATTTATGTGGCTATCGGGCAGAAGGCATCGTCGATCGCCTCGCTTGTGAACACGTTGCAAAAATATGGCGCGATGGACTATACGGTGGTTGTGGCGGCATCGGCATCGGATTCTGCCGCGATGCGCTATTATTCTCCGTTTGCGGGAGCTGCCATTGGCGAATATTTCCGCGATAGCGGTCGCGATGCATTGATTGTCTACGACGATTTGTCGAAACAAGCGGTGGCTTATCGCGAATTGTCGCTGATATTAAAACGCCCGTCGGGGCGCGAGGCTTATCCGGGCGACATTTTCTATTTGCATTCCCGTTTGTTGGAACGCGCTGCGAAGATCATCGAAAACGATGAAGTGGCCAAGAGCATGAACGATTTGCCGGAAGCATTGCGTCCGATGGTGAAAGGCGGCGGCTCGTTGACTGCATTGCCGATTATCGAAACTCAAGCCGGCGACGTGTCCGCTTATATCCCGACGAATGTGATTTCGATCACCGATGGGCAGATCTTTTTGGAGACAGCTTTGTTCAACAGCGGTATCCGTCCTGCCATCAATGTGGGAATTTCGGTGTCGCGTGTCGGTGGCAATGCCCAAGTAAAGGCTATGAAGAAAATTGCCGGCACTTTGAAAATCGACCAAGCGCAATTCCGCGAATTGGAATCGTTCACCAAATTTGGCGGCGACATGGACCCCGTGACGGCGCGCGTAATCGACAAGGGACGCAAAAACGAGCGTTTGCTCATCCAATTGCAATACCATCCCATGGCGGTGGAAGAACAGATAGCCGTGATTTTCTGCGGAACTCGCGGATTGCTTTCTTCCGTGCCGTTGGACAAAGTGGCCGAATTTGAAGCGGAATTCATTCAAATGCTGCAAGCAGGACACAAGGAAGACGTGTTGGCTGTTTTGAAAGAAGGAAAAATGACCGACGAAATTGCCGACATATTGACAGAAACAGCAAAAGCAGTTGCAGCAAAATACGAGCAGAAATAAACCTTTGTAGAATATGTCAACGTTGCGAGAATTAAAAGGAAGAATCGGTTCGGTTGCCTCTTCGGAAAAAATAACGGGGGCAATGAAAATGATTTCTTCAGCGAAGATGCACAAAGCCGAACAGGCTTTGGCTCGCGTCGTGCCGTTTCGGAATCAATTGCAGACGATTATGGGGAATCTTGTCTCCACCGATGCGGAATATGCCTCAGAGTTGACAGAAACGAGGGAGCCGGCGACGGCTGCTTTTATCGTGCTCGGTTCCGACGACGGTTTGTGCGGCGCGTACAACATCAATATCTTCAAAGGCTTGCTTGCCCGAATCAACGAGCTTCGAAGCAAAAATACGGAATTGCAAATAGTAATATATCCGATTGGGCGGAAGATGGAAAAAGCCGTTTCGAAGCTGGCCGGCGATTTTATTCGAGTGGAAAAGACCGGAGTGCCGGCCAAAGCCGGAATAGAGGAAGTCAAGTCGTTGACAAATCGCGTGAAAGACGATTTTGTGGGCCATCGGGCAGACCGAGTGGAGATTGTGTCGATGAAGTTTATCAGCGCGGGACGCCAAAGGCTGGGCATACAGCAATTGTTGCCGGTAGCGGCCGAAGCATTTGGAGAATCGGCAAGCACAGCTGTCAATCGTCCGTATTTGTTTGAACCGGATGCCAACAGGATTTATAATACGGTTTTGCCGCTTTACGTCGTTTCGGTGATGCAAGAGGTGTTCTGCCAAAATGTGGCATCGGAGCAGGCGGCTCGCGTGATGGCTATGCAAAGCGCAAACGACAACGCCGCGAAATTGTTGGATTCGTTGAAACTTGAATATAACAAATTGCGCCAGCAAAGCATAACGGCAGAATTGCTCGATATACTTGGCGGGCAAGTTGAGAAATAGAAAAACAAGATGTCGGGGAACGGAAAACATACCGGAACTTTCCCCGACGTCGCAAATAAAATTAAATAATGCTTCCGGTATGAAAAACAAGTTGGATAGAACAGAACTTTATGGGTAGTGTAAAAGAATACTTCACCGGATTGGGACAAGGAATTTCCAGCCTTTTGAAAGGAATGGAAGTGACCGGAAAGGAGTTTTTCACGAAAAAAGTGACGGAAGAATATCCTGACAACAGGGCAACTTTGCAAATCGGGGAGCGTTTCCGTGGCACGTTGGAATTTATTTACGACGAGAATGGAAATCATAAATGCATCGCTTGCGGTTTGTGCCAGATGAGTTGCCCGAATGGGACAATCCACATCGATTCGAGAATGGTGGAATTGCCCGACGGGAAGAAGAAAAAAGTATTGGACAAGTATTTGTACGACATAGGCAGTTGTACGTTTTGCCAATTGTGCGTGACGGCTTGCCCGCATCATGCAATCCGTTTCGTGAACGATTTTGAGCATGCAGTATTTACGCGTTCAAAATTGGTGAAACAATTAAATTATCTTCCTGAAAAAGATCCTGTGGCAGCCATGGCCGCGAAATCGGTTGAGAAACCGGCAGCGGCTCCGGTAAAAGAAACGGCTCCTGTGAAAGAGCAGGTAGCGAAATCGCCTGTGGCATCTGAATCGAAACCTATCGATGCGGGATCGCCTGAGGGATCGACTGAAAAGACAGAAAAAAATTAATAAAATAGATATATGAACGTAGTAGGTAATTCAATCGTGTATTGCGTAATTGCTTTGGCAATTGTCGTATTCTCGGTTTTGTCGGTTACTTCGCGCAAAATCTTGCGCGCCGCCACATACTTGCTTTTCACGCTGTTTGCCACAGCTGCGCTCTATTTCCAATTGGGATATGAGTTTCTTGGCGCAGTGCAACTTGCAGTGTATGCCGGCGGTATTCTTGTCTTGTTTGTCTTTTCTATTTTGTTGACAAGCAAGCCGGGCGACAATGCCGAGCGTTTAGCTTCGAAGCGCAAGAAACTCGGATTGGCAGCAGCCGTGGCAGGCGTAGCCGTTTGCGGTTATGCTTTGTTCGCATTCTTTTCTGCGGAAACTGCATCGTTGTTTTCCACGACAAACGATGTGACGGTGGAAAAAATCGGACAAGCACTGATGGGCACTGAGAAGTTCGAGTATTTGCTTCCGTTTGAAGCTATCAGTGTGTTATTGTTGGCATGTATAATCGGAGGCGTGACGATAGCCCGTAAACGTTAAGTATTGCTATGGAACTGACACTGTTATATTATTTGGTACCGAGCTTGATCATGTTCGGATGCGGGGTTTATGGCTTTATCACTCGGAAAAATCTGATTGCAATCTTAATTTCTTTGGAATTGATGCTCAATTCTGTCGACATCAACTTTGTCGTGTTCAATCGGTTTTTGTTTCCGGGCCAAATGGAAGGCATGTTTTTCGCATTGTTTGCGATAGCAATTGCCGCCGCCGAGACCGCTTTGGCAATCGCAATTATCATCAACATATTCCGTGCGGTGAAGAATGTTGATGTGCAGAGTTTAACTAAAATGAAATATTGAAACTTATGGATTTGTCTCTGTCTATCATAACACTGCTTCTTCCGTTGTTCATGTTCCTGCTGTTGGGCTTGTGTGGCATGAAAATGTCGAAACAGGCAGCCGGCGTGTTGGGAACGTTGGGCATGTTGGTGACAACGGTTGTGGCTTATGGCGTAGCTTTGAACTATTTCTTCAATCCTGAATTCGTAGTCGATGGCGTGCGCGAGGCGCAGTCGGTGTTCGATGCGACATGGCTCACATTGGGCGACGGATTGAAAGTGACAATGGGAATTTACATAGATCCGATTTCGGCGATGATGCTTATCGTCATTTCAACGATTTCGATGATGGTGCATCTTTACAGCCTTGGATATATGCATGGCGAGAAAGGGTTCCAACGTTATTATGCGTTTCTTGCCTTGTTTACGTTCTCCATGCTTGGATTGGTCGTGGCTACCAATATATTCCAAATGTTTATCTTCTTCGAGATGGTGGGCGTGTCGTCCTATTTGCTGATAGGGTTCTACTATGAGAAGGGCGCAGCCGTGGCAGCTTCGAAGAAAGCGTTTATCGTGACGCGTTTTGCCGATTTGGGCTTTTTGATTGGCATCATGTTGCTGTCGTACTATTGCGGCACATTCGATTTCAAAACGCTGATGGCAAGCCCCGGCTCGATACTCGCCAATTCCGCGGGCGTGACGTTCCTCGGATGTTCGGCGGCCTCGTGGGCATTGGCTTTGATTTTTATCGGTGGTGCCGGAAAATCTGCCATGTTCCCGTTGCACATTTGGCTTCCCGATGCCATGGAAGGCCCGACGCCTGTGTCGGCGTTGATCCATGCGGCAACGATGGTCGTAGCCGGCGTGTTCCTTGTGGCGCGCATGTTCCCGCTTTATCTTGGAACGCCGGAAGTGCTTGAATTGATCACGGTCACCGGCGCTGTCACTGCCTTGTATGCGGCCATAGTGGCATGTGCCCAAACCGACATCAAGCGCGTGCTGGCATTCTCTACGATTTCGCAAATCGCATTCATGTTTACGGCTTTGGGCGTGGCGCGTCCGGAGTTTCATGAAGGCGTGGGCTATATGGCCTCCATGTTCCATCTGTTCACGCATGCCATGTTCAAAGGCTTGCTTTTCCTTTGCGCCGGCGCGATTATCCACATGGTGCACAGCAACGAAATGGACGCGATGGGCAATTTGCGGAAGTATATGCCTATCACGCACATCGCATTCCTTGTGGCATGTTTGGCAATCGCCGGAATCCCGCCGTTTGCCGGATTCTTCAGCAAGGATGAAATTCTCGTTGCCGTTTATGCCAACAGCCCGTTCTGGGGTGTTTGGATGTCGGCAGTTGCAGGATTGACGGCTTTCTATATGTTCCGTTTGTATTACCGGATTTTCTGGTGGAACAAGCCGGATTATTCCCACCACACGCCTCACGATTGCGAATGGACGATGAGCGTGCCGCTGATCATTCTCGCGGTGATTTCCTGTGTGGCAGGATTTATTCCGTTCGGGCATTTCGTTACTTACAACGGCATGGAATATTCGATCCATATCGAATGGAGCGTGGCAGCTCCGAGCATTGCAATTGCGGTGGTCGGAATTGTGATAGCAACGGTGCTTTATCGAAAAGAAAACCCGATGCCGGATCGCATCGCTTCTTCCATGAAGGGCTTGCACAAAGCGGCATATCGGCGTTTCTATATCGACGAGATTTATCAATTCGTCACGCACCGGATTATCTTCGGCATCATCTGCCGTGGCATCGAATGGTTCGACCATGTGATCGTCGACGGAACGATGAACATGTTGGCAAGCGTTACCAACAGTGCTTCGTATGCAATACGCAAGTTCCAATCCGGTTCGATACAGATGTATGTATGGGTGTATTTGATAGGAGCGTTGCTTCTGGCAGTCGTGACGTGCCTGTTTTTAATTTGGTAATGGACGAATAAAAAATAGCGATATGTTTAATATACTTTTCTTATTTGTAATCATTCCGGTATTGACGTTGGGCGCGTTGTTCCTGACGCGGAATGTGAAACAGGTGCGTGCCGTGGCGGCGACGGGAGCGTCGTTGCTGCTGATAGCCGCGCTCTATCTTTGTTATGTGTTTCTGGAAGCGCGCGAGGCCGATCCGGCTGCGCCGATGCTGTTGAAAGCCAGCTACATGTGGTTTGAACCGCTGAACATTCATTTCGCGGTCGGCGTGGACGGCATTTCGGTGTTGATGATCCTTTTGTCGGCGATCATCGTGTTTACCGGCACATTCGCTTCGTGGAAAATCGAGCCGCTTACAAAAGAATATTTCCTTTGGTTCATTTTGCTGTCGACCGGCGTGTTCGGCTTCTTTATATCAATAGACTTGTTCACGATGTTCATGTTCTATGAGGTCGCGTTGATTCCGATGTATTTGCTTATCGGCGTATGGGGCAGCGGCAACAAGAATTATGCTGCCATGAAGCTTACTTTGATGCTGATGGGCGGTTCTGCACTGTTGTTGATCAGCATCCTTGGCATTTACTATCATGCCGGCGAGACGATGAATCTTGTGGAAATAGCCGCAAACGGTGTTGATTTGGAATGGCAAAACGCTTTGTTTGTCGGAGCGTTTGTAGGGTTTGGCGTGTTGGGCGCGATGTTCCCGTTCCACACATGGTCGCCCGACGGTCACGCTTCGGCGCCTACTGCCGTGTCGATGCTTCATGCCGGCGTGTTGATGAAACTGGGAGGCTACGGATGCTTCCGCGTGGCTATCTATCTGATGCCGCATGCCGCTTCCCAATTGGGCTGGATATTCATGATACTGACGGGCATTAGCGTCGTTTATGGCGCATTCACCGCGTGTGTGAAGACCGACTTGAAGTATATCAACGCTTATTCATCCGTGAGCCACTGCGGCTTGGTGCTTTTCGCCATATTGATGTTGAATCAGACGGCAATGAGCGGCGCGGTGTTGCAGATGTTGTCCCACGGTTTGATGACGGCATTGTTCTTCGCCTTGATCGGTATGATTTACGGTCGCACGCATACGCGCGACGTGCGCGAGATGGGCGGATTGATGCAGATTATGCCGTTCTTGTCGGTGGGATATATCATTGCCGGTTTGGCTTCGCTCGGTCTTCCGGGTTTGAGCGGATTCATTGCCGAAATGACGATATTCCTCGGCTCGTTTGAGAATACGACAATCTACAATGCCGTGCTTGGCGATGGAAATCTTTTCCGCCACGCCTTCACGATTGTTGCGACTACTTCGATTGTGATAACGGCGGTGTATATCCTTCGCGTGGTCGGCAAATTGCTGTTTGGCCCCGTGCAAAACGAGCATCATCGCAAGCTCGACGACGCGCATTGGTATGAGCGTCTCAGCACGGTGACTTTGATGGGAGCCATTGCAGTGTTGGGCTGTTTCCCGGATCTCGCAAACTTGATTCTTCGCGACAGCTTTGCGCCGATTGTAGAACATATTATGGCATTTGCACAATAATCAAAAAGTAACGGACTATAAAAAAGAATTTGGATTATGGATTATTCACAGTTTTTGTTGATGCACCACGAAATCGGAATACTTATCGTTTTTCTATTGGTGTTTTTGTTCGATACTTTTTTGCCTAAAAGCGCGCAGTCGAAACTCTCGGTTGCTTCTTGCGTGCTGTTTGGCCTATATACGCTCTATTGCTTTTTTGCGCCGATGACAATAGGAGAGGCGTTTGCCGGCATGTATGCCACATCTCCGATTGTCGCTTCGATAAAGAATATATTGAACGTAGGGCTTTTCCTCGTATTGCTGCAATCCATCAAATGGAACGATAGCGAGAGCCAGCTTGTGCGTCGCGGCGAATTCATCGAGTTGCTTCTTGTGACGCTCTTTGGCATGTATTTGATGGTTTCTGCCCGTCATTTCTTGATATTTGTCATCGGATTGGAAACGGCCTCTTTGCCGTTGGCGGCTTTGGCTGCTTTCGACAAGAAGCAATACGAATCGCACGAGGCGGCTGTGAAATATTTGTTCACAGCGGTATTCTCTTCCGCGATTTATTTGTTGGGCATTTCGTTTGTTTACGGCTTCACGGGATCGCTTTATTTCCAAGACATTGCCTTGTCGGCAGCGCTTGCCGAAGGCTCGGTGTTGGTTTATGTGGCGCTTGCGTTTGTCATAGCCGGCATCGGATTTAAGATTTCCCTTGTGCCGTTCCATTTGTGGACAGCCGATGTCTATCAAGGAGCCCCGACTTCCGTCACCTCCTACTTGTCGGTCGTGTCGAAAGGCGCGGCGGCGTTTGCGGCCTTTATCGTGTTGACGCAGGCTTTCGGCGCTGTTTACAGTGCAGTGTGGGAATGGATGCTTTATGCGTTGATTGTGTTGACAATCACGGTCGGCAACTTGTTTGCCATCCGTCAGACAAACATGAAGCGGTTCCTTGCATTCTCGTCGATTTCGCAAGCCGGCTATATCATGCTTGGCGTGATTGCCTTCAATGCTGCCGGCGTGGCTGCATTGGCCTATTACGTGTTGATCTACATTGTTTCCAACCTTGCCGCCTTCGGCGTGGTTCAAGCAATTGAAAACGCGACAGGCAAAGTCGACATGACAGACTACAACGGGCTTTACAAGACAAATCCGAAATTGTCGTTTGCGATGATGTTGGCAATGTTCTCGTTGGGCGGTATTCCTCCGTTTGCGGGATTTTTCAGCAAATTCTTCATCTTTTCGTCGGCATTGGCCGAAGGAAGCGTGGCAATCTATGTGCTTGTGCTCATCGCCTTGCTCAACACAATCATTTCGCTTTACTACTATTTGCTGGTAGTGAAAGCGATGTTCATTCGTCCGAACGATAATCCGATAGAGCCGTTCAAATCCCATTGGAGCGAACGTGCAGGATTGTCGATTTGCGTGGCAGGCATCATTTTGATAGGCCTTGTCAGCACGATTTATATGTTCTTGAACAAAGCAGCAGAAGTGAGCGGCCTTTTTTAAGGGATAGCGTTGCAAAATAGCTTGAAACGGCGGTTATCGGCAAGCGGTAGCCGCCGTTTTCCTTTTTGCTTTGGCTTTTTCGATTCGGATGATTGAAAATACCTTTTTTTTGCCTACATTTGCGCTGATAAACCGTTTGGCATAAAACCTATATAAAACCAAAGATATGAAGAAATTAATACTTTCGTTGTGCGCTTTTTCGGCGTTGTCCGCATTCGCAGTGGAAGGCGGAACATTCAACATTAACGGTCAAGATTATCCTTATCAGCTGCATGAGCAGAAAGAGATCGGTCCTGGCGTGACGTATCATAGAATCCGCATACCGGATTACCCGTTGAACATCAATTACATGACGGTCGATTTGACGAATCCTTACAATCGTATCGAAACTCAACAGGCAAATGAGCGGCTTGGCTCTACGGAGCGTTTGGCAGATGCCTACGTTCGTTTGCAAGAATCAGGGAAAAAGCCGTTGGGCGGCCAAAACGGTAATTTCTGGGTCGTTTCCAATCAAGGCATTCCTTCCCAATTTTCCTTGGGTGCAACTTACAATGCAAATTTGAAAAACGGTCAAATAATCACAGAAACGAATTGTTATAGCGACCAATGGGATGGTGGCCCGGCACGCACCGGCGTAGTCGGGATCGACGTGGACAAGCGTATTTGGCTCGAATCGATGGCATGGAAAGGCACGGTGCGCGCAGACCGTTGGGGCGACGCGCAAAAGCCTGAAATCATATTGGTCAACAAGTATTGCCGCGCCGCAGGGGAAATGACGCTCTACAATTCGTACTACGGACGCGACAAAAAGTTCCAAACCATCGAGCAAGTCGATGGCAATTGGACGACAGTCGACGGAAAGACTTGCGAAATATATCTTGATTTGAACGAAGGCCAACAATGGGTCACAGGGAAAGATTTCACGGCTACGGTGAAAGAGGTACGCACTAACACGACAGCCGGAACGTTGGGCGACTATGACATGTGCCTGACGGGAACATCCACTTATAAAACGCTTCTCGAACAATTGCAAGTGGGAGACGTGGTGACAATCAACTATGGCTGGATTTCCGAAGACGGAACGACTGTGCCGCTTCTGGAGCAGGCAATCGGCGGCAATGCCATAGTCATGAAAAACGGCGAATTGACAGGACGCAATTACGACGAGACTTACAACACGCAGATTTATTCTCGTTCCGCCTATGGCGTGAGCGAAGACGGGAAAACGCTTTACATGTTTGTCATAGATAATTCCAACGATCCTGTTTACGGGCTTTCCGGCGGATGCCCGACAGCCGACATGTGCCAGATCATGAAGGCTCTTGGCGCGTGGACTGTGTGCAATGTCGATGCCGGCGGCTCTGCGCAATTGATGGTGCAGGGCGAGGTGGTCAATAGGACGACGGAAGGCACGCCGCGTGCTGTGGCAAACGGTTGGATGGTTTATTCCATTGCTCCCGACGATGCCGACAGCGACGTGATTACGCGGATTGAATTTCTCGACCCGTCGCTCGACGTGCCGTTCTATTCTACATACACGCCGACCGTGTTGGGATATAACAAATACGGCGAATTGATTTCGGAAAATGTGGAAGTGGAATTGACAGTTGCCGATGAGAGCCTTGGCGAAGCGAAAGGTTCTTCATTTTATGCTTTGGGCGTGAGTGGAACGGTGGAATTGACAGCGCATAGCGGCGATTTGACGGTGACGAAAGATTTGAATGTTGTGACTGCCGAAACAAATGCATTGGCAGAGGTGATCAACGACGGTCGGGAATATCCCATCGAGTTGACTTCCCGCATAGGCGTGAAGGAATTCAATTGCGATCCTTCGCGATTGGAATGGACTGTCGCCGATACGGAAGTGGCAACAGTGGAATCCGGCGTGTTGCGGGGTTTGAAAAACGGCACGACGGAAGTGACCGGCAAATTCTCCGATGGAAAAGAGGTGAAGTTTACGGCCATCGTGGAAATGCCCGACGGCGTTTCGATGCCAGTCTATCGTGAATTTCCTGCGAGCGATGCATGGGATTTGCGCATGAGCGGCGGTTCCGGTTTGGCGGTGGCAGAAAATGGCGATGGCTTGGATTTGACTTTCACGGGCGCATCGTCTCGCGCTCCCTATATTCAAGTGGCTTCGCCGGTGCGCGTGTGGAGTATGCCGGTCGGTTTCCGGATGCGCTTCAACGCAGGGGAAGTGAAAGTCAAGACAGTGCAAGTGAGCGCGTCGAACGCATTGGGAGAAAGCAATTCGGCGTGGGTGTTTGCCTTGCCGGAAGGAACGACGGAATTTCCTCAAAACGAAGAGGTGACAATCGATGCCATGCTTTCGGAATGGTGCGATCCTGCGGATGTATCGGTCTATCCGCTTACAATCAACAATATCCGCATCAGCATGAGCGCTCCCGATAAAGGGGTGGCTTATAAAATCAGCATCCCCGAATTTTCGGCCTTGTACGATGGTTTCGATGCCGTGTCGGTGCTGACGAGCGATGTGGCAAAATTGAAAGTCTATCCGAATCCTGTGACGGAAGGAACGCTTTATGTCGAGTTGCCTGAAACCGATGGCGACGCGACGGCGGCAGTCTACAATCTTGCCGGCATGACGCTGTTGCAGCAACGCATCGCGTTGGAATCAGGGCGCGGCATGCTCGACGTTTCGTCGCTTGCATCCGGAATCTACTATGTGAGAATCGTTTCGGATGGCAATGTGGCAACCGGAAAAATCATTGTGAGATAAAAATACGAACTAAAATTTATATGACTATGAGATTCAAATGTTTGACAGCTGCTTTGGCATGTTGCCTTCTTGCAACGGCACAAGAGGTGACAATCACTCGCCACGAGCAATTGCTGAAAGGAGTGGAAAGCGGCATTTACAACCCCGTGCTTAGCGCCGATGGGCAAAAAGTGCTATTTACCGCTTCGAATTATAAGGGATTGAAGATGTACGACATGCAAGACGATGTCGTGACGCGTCTTTCCGACGACCAGATGGCAGGATTTGATCCCGTGTTTTCTCGCGATGGGAAGTCGGTGTATTTCATGTCGCAAACGCGTGAAAACATGCGTGTTTATCGCGAAATGAAGAGTGCTTCTTTGGATGGAAAGACAACAGCCGTTGTGGCCGAAAAGGCTCGCGGGATGCGTTCTCCGGTGGCAATCGATGGCGGATTGGCCGTTGTGAGCGACAAGGGTCGCACTGTCGTTTCGAAACAAAACGGCGGCACTTACGTTTATGCGCAAGGCGCGGAATTGGTCGTTGTGCGCAACGGCGTTGAAAAACGCTTCTCGCCGGTGGAAACGAAATACACTTATTTGTGGACATCGTTGTCGCCCGACGGACAGAAGATTTTGTTCTATGCCGGAGCGAAGGGCGCCTACGTGTGCGATCTCGACGGCAATTTGCTTGCCGATCTTGGGAAATATGTGGCTCCGAAATGGATGGGCAACGATTATGTGGTGGCAGAAAATGCGACGAACGACGGGCATCAATACGAATCTTGCCAAATCATGCTTTTGAAAGCCGACGGCTCTTTCAAGCAGGCTTTGACTAAACCGGAAGCCATGACGATGAACCCGACGGCATCTGCCGACGGAAAGCGGATTGTATATAACACGATTGACGGACGGTTGTTTGTCATGGAGTTGAACATCAAATAAAACATTTGCACAATTATGAAAAAGCTAAGTATATTATTATTGGGTTTGGCTGCATCGGTTTGTGTGAATGCCGCCGACATGAAAGATTTGAAAATTTACGTCAACCCCGGCCACGGCGGGCACGATTCCGACGACCGTTGGGTGGAAGTGCCTCCGTTTACCAATCAAGATCCGAATGGTTTTTGGGAATCCAACAGCAATTTGGTGAAAGGGCTTGACCTTCGCGACATGCTCGAAAGTTTCGGGGCAAACGTGATGATGTCGCGCACGACCAATACGACCGAAGACGATCGCGATTTGCACGAAATCGGTTATGAAGCTAATGCTTATGCAGCAGATTTCTTTTTCTCCATTCATAGCAATGCCACGGGCACATCGGCAAAGAAAAACCAACCGTTGATGCTTTATCGCGGATTCACGGACGATCCGGTGAGCCCTGAAGCAAAAGTGATGTCGGGCATTTTGAACAAGCATTTGCTCGAAAACCGCATCACTTCTTGGTCGAGCGAATCGCAATGGCTTGCCGGCGACTATGATTTTTATGATTGGGGCGTTGGTGTAGGCCTTGGCGTATTGCGCAAATTGACAGTGCCGGGCATGTTGTCGGAAGGTTCGTACCACGACTATATTCCCGAAACATATCGCTTGCTGAATAACGATTTTTGCTGGCTCGAAGCCTACCACTTCACGAAAGCAGTGATGGAATATTTCGAAACGCCTGAAAAATTCACGACGGGCGTTGTCGGCGGCGCAATCTACGACAACCGCTTGATCCGCACGGAATCGATCTACAATGGCTGGTTCTTCGGACACGACGAGCAGAAACCGATTTGCGGAGCCACTGTCGAATTGCTGAATGCCGGAGGGTCGGTTGTCGACACGTATGAGACCGATGCGCTTTTCAATGGCGTTTATCTGTTTAAGAATGTCGCTCCGGGATCCTACACGGTGAAAGTTTCGCATCCGGAATACGAACCGTATGAAAGCGACGTTGTCGTGACGGCAAACGAAGTAACTTACAACAATGTGGCGATGAGCCGCATTCGCAACACGCCTCCCGAAGTCGTGTCGTATTCTCCGGTTTGGGCGGAAGGCGACGAGGCATTGCCTTGCAATACGCCTATCGTGCTCGAATTCAATTGGGACATGGATACCGAATCGGTGGAAAATAATTTCTCCATTACGCCTGCGGTCGACGGAGCGTTGCGTTGGGAAGATTCGCAATATCGTCTTGTGTTTGAACCGGCGAGAGCCTATGAGACGAATACGGTCTATACCGTTCGCCTTGGCAAGGACGCCATGCATCCGGCCGGCATGAAAATGGAAAACGATTTTGAATTCTCGTTTAAGACAAGCGATTACAACACGTTTGAAATTTTGGCGATGAATCCGCCGAAAGATGCGCTTGTACACTATGATGCGCCTGTTTTGGAATTCCGTTTCCCGCATCAGCTTAACTCTCAAGGTTTTGAAAACAATGTGACGGTAACAGATTCGAAAGGCACGAAAGTCGGTTATAATGCCCGTTCGCGCAAATACAGCAAGACGGGGGATGACTATGGGTATTTCCAAATAAAATTCTCGAAAGACTTTACAATCGGCGAAACTTATACGGTAAACGTGGGAGCCGATATGTGCGACGAATTTGGAATCAAGATTGCTGCACCGTTCAGCTATCAATTCACAGCAGTGGATGCGGCATTGGACGATGTCCCTGTCACTCCGGTGGAAGCATTCGACGCGACAGATCTGCTGGCAGCCGATGAATCAGCTTCGGCGGGATGCGCATCGTTGTCTGCCGCGCGCAATACGGCAACGAAGCTGGAAGGCACTTCGTCGTATAAACTTTCTTATGCGTTTGCCAACGCGCAAGACGGCGTTGCCGCATATAAATTTGCGACAGCTCCGGCAACTGCTTTCACAAACGACAACATGTTGATGCTGAAAGTGTATGGCGATTTGAGCTGCAACAAGCTGAATGCTGTGTTTGTCAACGGTTCGGAAGAAAAAACGGTGACTGTTTGCAATTTGGATTTTCTCGGATGGCAAAATCGGAAAATCTCCCTTGCCGAAATTGGCGAAGGCGAATGGACTTTGTCGGGATTGGAAATTGAACAGACCGGCGAGGTTTGCGGCAAGAAAGGCGATGTTTATGTCGACAAGGCTGCAATCGGCGCGGCAGAAGATGCCGGCGTAGCCGATATTCAAATCGCGGGATTGCGCATGTATCCGAATCCGGCTTCCGAATTGCTGATTGCCAACGCCGACCGCCATATCGCCGGCATTGAATTGATTTCAATGGACGGACGTGTCGTGGCTTCGGCAGCAGGCAATGTGCTCAATGTGTCGGAAGTGGCCAACGGCGTTTATATCGCCAAGGTTTATGTGACAGACGGATTCTCGACGAAGCAAGTGATCGTGCGGCATTAAAAAGCCGGATTGAATAAATTTGAAGAAGGTGTGTCGAAAAAACGCACCTTCTTTTTTTATGCAGATGGGTTATGGGCTGAGAGTTGAGGGCCGCAACTTTTCTATTTTGTATTTTATGAGTTTGTGGCTGTGTTGCAATGCCCTCCTCTGGCGCGCGGTAGAGCGGATAGGGGAAGTGCCGCAGGCGGAGGTGTTCGGTAACGGCCTATGGTTGAAATTTGCTTGGTGTTTTGTATAAAATGAGCAACATCTCGGCGTAATCGCCTAAACAAGTTTGGCGCTTCTGTGCTCGATTTGCATCATTTGGTAGCGTATAATCCTTGCGGATTATGTTGGTATCACTACCCATGCATGAGCGCGGACGCTCCCAATGTCGCTGTCGGTGCGGCGACGCGTTTCCGCACGGTTGCCAAAACAGTGTTTTTGAATATTAAAAAATATTTAAAATCCGGTTTTGTGTTAAAGAATTTTTTCGTGAATAACCGGATTGTAGTAATTTTGCTAAATAGTCAAAAAATAAGTACTTTAAAACTCTAAAACTGTGCATAAGATAGCATTATTTACAGTGGCATTCATGTGTTCTGTTGCATGTGTTCGCGCAGAGTACAAGCCTATTGATCAGTCTGTTTGCTCGTCGATCGAGCGTATGATGAACGAAGTGAAACCGGCTCATTTGCAGATCGGGAAAGTTGGTGTCGACACAGCAATGGTCGATGCCGGCAAGTCGAGAGTCAAAATCGACATGAACGAAGTGTACGGTTATGTTCCTTCTTTGGAAGAATACACCGAAAAGGTGAAAACCGGCATTTCTGCCATTTTGGGTGGCGATTACGATGTCGAAGTGACGGTGCTTGGCCGGCCGGTGGAAGAATTGTATATCGACGCCGACGCAAAGTATGTGAAGAAGAAAGAAAAAGAGCCGTTTGTCTATGCGATGGACGAATTGCGCCATCCGAAAAAGGGGCTTGACGGCAAAATCATAGCGATGTGGCAAAGCCACGGCTTTTATTTCGAGCCGAAAGAAGACCGTTGGGAATGGCAACGTGCACGCGACTTCCAAACCGTGGAAGACCTCTACACGCAGAGTTTCGTGATGCCTTTCTTGATGCCGATGCTTGAGAATGCCGGCGCGTATGTGATGAGCCCGCGCGAGCGCGATATCAATCCGGTGGAAATAATCATCGACAATGATGGCGGAGTGGCAGTGCAAGGCTATTCGGAATCGGATGGCGAACAAGCATGGAACGCCGGTTCTACGGGATTTGCTTATAAAAAAGCGGCATATCGCGACTTCGAAAACCCGTTTGCCGACGGGACGTATCGTCAGGTAAAAACGACGAAAGGCGAATCGGTGTCGGAAGCATCTTGGACTGCCGATATTCCCAAGGCGGGGAAATATGCTGTTTATGTATCCTACGCAACGCTTCCGGAAAGCACGGTCGATGCGCTTTATACCGTGCATGAAGCGTCCGGCGACCGCCAATTCCGTGTGAACCAGAAAATGGGCGGCGGCACATGGATTTATCTCGGACATTTCTATTTCAAAGCCGGCAAGCAAGCGATCGTGTCCTTGTCGAACAAATCATCGAAAAAAGGCGCAATCGTCACAGCCGATGCCGTGAAAGTGGGTGGCGGCTATGGCAATATCGAGCGCAAGGCTCCCGATGTGGTGATGGCCAACGTGAAAAGTTCGGAATACAATAAGAAAGCAGAAACGACAGAATCGCGCATTAAAAGCGAATATCAATTGAGCGGTTATCCGCGCTATACGGAAGCAGCACGCTATTGGTTGCAATGGGCCGGCATGCCCGACTCTGTCTACTCTCCTTCGGAAGGCGTGAACGATTATACCGACGACTATCGTTGCCGCGGCTTGTGGGTGAACTACCTCGCCGGCGGTTCGTCCGTCCTTCCCGACCGTGAGGGTTTGAACATCCCTGTGGATTTGTCGTTTGCATTCCACTCGGATGCGGGAACGACAATGGACGATTCCATCATCGGTTCGTTGGGCATCTATTATGACCATGGCGGAAAGTATGTGAACGGAACAGAACGTGTCAATTCTCGCCAGCTCACGGATTATGTGATGACCAATATCGTCAACGACGTGCGTGCGCAATACGATTCGAATTGGACTCGCCGCGGCATGTGGGATGCTTCCTATTTCGAAGCGCGAGTTCCGGAAGTTCCGGCAATGTTGTTGGAGTTATTGTCGCACCAGAATTTTGCCGACATGCGCTATGGCTTGGATCCGACGTTCCGTTTCACCGTGAGCCGCGCCATTTATAAAGGCATGGTGGAATTTTTCGCTGCAAAGGAAGGCCGCGAGGACTATATGATTCAGCCGCTTCCTGTGAACAGCTTCTCTATTACGAAAGTGAAAGACGGCGAATACCGTTTGGCTTGGAAAGCGACAGCCGACACGTTGTGTGATCGTGCCGACGCGACAAGTTTCGTGGTCTATGAAAGAGTGGGCGATGGCGCATTCAGCCGCATTGCCGTGACGGAAACGCCGGAATATACCGTGCAAATATCCGACAACGAAATCCATAGTTACCAAATTGTTGCTGCCAACGACGGCGGTTTGAGTTTCCCGTCTGAAATTCTTGCATTGGGCGAAGCTGCCGGCTCGAAAGGCGATGTGCTTGTCGTGAACGGTTTCACGCGCATTGCGGCTCCCGATTCGTTCGATTCCGGCGCGATGGCCGGATTCTGGAGCGAACGCGACAGAGGCGTGCCTTACATGGTAGACATTAATTATATTGGCGACATGTTTGAATTCCGTCGCAAATTGCCATGGTTCGACGACGATTCTGCCGGTTTCGGCGCAAGTCGTGCAAACTACGAGGACAAGACGATTGCAGGAAATGTGTTTGACTATCCCTACATGCACGGCGTGTCGATCATGAAGGCCGGATACTCGTTTGTTTCGGCAAGCACGGCATCGGTGGAAAATGGCATGGTCGACATGACGAAATACAAATATGCCGATATGATTTTCGGCAAGCAAAAAGAAACAGTGCTCGGCCGTGGCGAAAAGCCGAATCGTTACAGAATCTATACGCCGGCATTGCAAAGCGCGCTTAAAAAATATTGCGAAAACGGCGGCAATCTTTTGATTACCGGCTCGTATGTGGCTACCGACGTGTGGGATAATGAATATTCCGACGATGCTACACGCGAATTCGTGTCCGGCGTGCTTGGGTATCAATGGCGCGTGGGCCAAGCCACTGTTGAAGGCTGCGCACGCCTTGTGCCGACTTATTTCCCTGAATTCGGGCACCTGACGATGAATTTCATGTCGGAATTGAACAGCGATTTCTATTCGATAGAGTCGCCCGACGGCTTGATACCTGCCGACAAGGAAAAAGGATGCGTTTTGATGCGTTATACGGAAAACAACATTCCTGCCGCTGTGGTCAACCAATTCGACAATTACAAAACATGCATTGTCGGATTCCCGTTTGAAACTATCAAAGAAAGCGACGCTCGCGACGCTTTGATGCAACAAGTGTTGTCGTTTTTCAGTGCAAAATAAGAGAGGATTAACCTGACATAGAACAAACTAATAAAAATGTTATACTTATGAAGAGAATTGATTGCTTTATTCCGTTTTTGAACGAAGCGCAAGCTGAGAAAACCATTGCAGGATTGAAATCTTGCGAATTAGTGCATAAAGTTTATTTGTTGGCAGGTGCCGAGGCTACCGGAGAAGTGGCCGGTTGCGAGAAAATCTCGATTGGCAATCTGAACAGCAGCGACACGATGAAGAAAATTGCTGCCCATGCCGACTGCGACTATGTGTTGCTTTACACGAAACACAACACGCTCGAATTTGGCATGTTTGCAATCGAACGCATGGTGAAAATCGCCGACGATTCGGCTGCCGGCATGGTATATGCCGACCATTACAATGTGAGCGGCGACGTGCGCAACAATGCTCCGGTGATCGATTACCAACAAGGAAGTTTGCGCGACGATTTCAATTTCGGCTCTGTTTTGATGTATAATGCGGCTGCATTGAAAAAAGCAGTTGCGCGGATCACGAAAGATTATGATTTCGCAGGGCTTTACGACGTGCGCCTGAAAATTTCGGAAGATGCAGATTTGGTTCATATCAATGAATATCTCTATTCCGATGTCGAACTCGACACGCGCAAGAGCGGCGAAAAGATTTTCGACTACGTAGATCCGAAAAATCGCGGCGTGCAAATTGAAATGGAAGCAGCTTGCACGGAGCATTTGAAAGCCGTAGGCGGATATTTGGAGCCGAAATTCAAAAAGATTGAATTCAATGCCGGCGATTTCGAATATGAAGCATCTGTGATTATTCCGGTGCGCAACCGCATCCGCACGATTCGCGATGCCATCAAGTCGGTTTTGAGCCAAAAGACAAACTTCAAGTTCAATTTGATTGTCATCGACAACCATTCTACCGACGGCACGACGGAGGCTATCGATGAGTTTAAAGATGACGAACGGTTGATTCATATCGTTCCGGAACGCAACGATTTGGGTATCGGCGGTTGCTGGAATGCCGGCGTTCATCATCCGAAATGCGGCAAATTCGCGATACAGCTCGACAGCGACGATGTCTACAAAGATGAAAACACTTTGACGACGATGGTCAATGCTTTCTATGAGCAAAATTGCGCAATGGTAGTCGGCACGTATATGATGACAGACTTCAACATGAACATGATTGCTCCGGGTATTATCGACCATAAAGAATGGACTCCCGACAACGGCCGCAACAACGCATTGCGTATCAACGGACTTGGCGCGCCGCGTGCGTTCTACACGCCGGTTTTGCGCGAAGTGAAGGTGCCCAACACCAGCTATGGCGAAGACTATGCGCTCGGCTTGAATATTTCGCGTGAATATCAAATCGGCCGCGTTTACGATGTCGTGTACCTTTGCCGTCGTTGGGAAGACAATTCCGACGCATCGCTCGATGTTGTGAAAATGAACGGTCACAACCTTTATAAAGATCGTATCCGTACTTGGGAATTGCAAGCTCGCATTGCTCGCAACAAAAAGAAATAAGCAGCAAAAGCAATGGAGATTACTGGAGAAACTGTGCTTTCATTCATAGAAAGTCAATTAAAAGTATGGGATACGGCCAAAAACAACTTTGAGGCATTGAAGAATGTCAAAATCAAGGAGTTTAAGGTCAACAATGCATCGGTCAAAGTGCAATTCAATCCGGCTCGGATTGTGTCGTCGTCGGCAAAAGTCGATGCGAAATCGTTGAAAGAACGGAAATGTTTCCTTTGCGAGGAAAATCGTCCGGCTGTGCAGGAAGGATTGGCGTGGAACGGTTATACGGTTTTGGTAAATCCGTTCCCGATCTTTCCGAAACATCTGACGATTCCGTCCAATGCGCATATCGACCAGCGCATTGCCGGCCGTATTGGCGACATGATGCGCCTTGCGCAAGTGCTTGAAGGCTTTACGCTGTTCTACAACGGTCCGAAATGCGGCGCTTCAGCCCCCGACCACATGCATTTCCAAGCCGGCAACAGAGGCTTTATGCCGATAGAGGCCGACATTGCCAATGCGAAGAGCGAAGTGGTGGAAAAGACCGGCAATGCCGAAATGTGCATTTTGACGGAACTTTCGCATCCGTGTTTCCTGATACGGACAAAATCGGTGGAAGAAGGCGAACGGATGTTCGACGATTTGTATGGCAAGCTCGATATCCCCGAAGGCGAACCGGAACCGATGCTCAACGTGCTCTGCTGGTGCGACGGCGGGCAATGGAACATTGTGGTTTTCCCGCGGAAGAAACATCGTCCGTCATGCTATTTCGCAGAGGGAGAAGAAAATATTTTGCTGAGTCCGGCATCGGTCGACATGGGCGGCGTATTTATCACTCCGCTTGAAAAAGATTTTAATAAAATCTCGATCGACGATATTTGCAAAATATTGGACGAAGTGTGCTTGAACGAGCAGGAATTGAGAGCAATTGCTGAAAAATTAAAATAGAAACACTATGTCGCAGCAACCACAAGTGAAAGTCGGCATCATGAGCGAGCCGGCAATCAGATTCATATTCCCGACAGATTTCATGTTGGACGGAAAGCCTGTGCGTGGCGAACAAACCGCCGAGGCAGCGGACGGAAAAATTCGTTGGAACGGCCAATTGTACGATCAGATGGAATTCTTTCCGGTCAATGCCGAAACGGATAGTTTCGAATTGTGCGGCGTGACGATTGGCGTGAATTTCCATTGGGAACGGAAAGAGAATCAAAAATTTCGCGGAGCCTTGCGCTTGATCATAGAGAATGGAAAGGTGACAGCCATCAATATCCTTCCGGTGGAAGAATATTTGGCGAGCGTCATATCCTCCGAGATGAGCGCGACGGCTTCGGCTGAATTGTTGAAAGCTCATGCCGTGATTTCACGCAGTTGGCTTTTGGCGCAAATCGAGAAAAACAAAACCTTGACCGACGCGCAGAGCGATTATAATGCTTGTGTCGAGACCGACGAGGAATTGACAAGGTGGTACGATCGTGAGGATCATGTGAATTTTGATGTTTGCGCCGACGACCATTGCCAACGCTATCAAGGCATCACACGCGAAACGACGCCTCGGGTGCGCGAAGCCATCGATGCTACGTGCGGGCAGGTGCTGACTTACGACGGGAAATTGTGCGACGCGCGATTCTCAAAATCGTGCGGCGGCGTGTTCGAGCAGTTTGAGAATTGCTGGGAACCGAAACACTATGATTATCTTGTGGCGCGGCGCGACAGCGACAAGCCGATGGATTTTCCCGACCTGACTGTTGAGGAAAATGCCCGTGAGTGGATATTGAATGCTCCGGATGCATTTTGCAATACGCAGGACAAGCAAATCCTGTCGCAAGTGTTGAACAGCTACGATCAAGAAACGGTGGATTTCTATCGTTGGAAAGTGGAATACGGACAAGCGGAGTTGTCGGAACTGATTCGCCGCCGTTCAGGCGTGGACTATGGCGACATTGTCGACTTGCAGCCTGTGGCGCGCGGGACATCCGGCCGCCTTTACCGCTTGCGTATCGTCGGCACGAAGAAAACCCGTATCATTGGCAAGGAATTAGAAATACGCCGCACGCTCTCCCCGTCGCATCTTTACAGCTCGGCATTTGTCGTGGAAAAAGAAGGCGAGGAGAACGGAGTGCCTGCAAAATTTGTCCTTAAAGGAGCAGGTTGGGGGCATGGCGTGGGGCTTTGCCAGATCGGAGCAGCCGTAATGGGCGAAAAAGGCTATAATTATCGTCAGATTCTTCAACATTATTTCATTAATTCAGAAATAACCGAACTATATTCAAAATAAAAACAAATGAGAAAAGCAACAACACGCAATCCGTGGGCATGGATTCCCACGTTGTATTTTGCACAAGGCATACCGTTCATTTTCATCAATATGGTGACAATGGTGCTGTTCACGCAGCTTGGCATGTCGGAAACGGATGCCGCCCTCTATACCGGCTGGCTCTATCTCCCGTGGGTGATTAAACCTTTCTGGGGTCCGATTGTGGACGTACTTAAAACGAAACGCTGGTGGACTGTCGTCATGCAGGTATGCGTGGCAGTCGGCCTTGCTTGCATCGCTTTCACGATGCCGTTGCCAAATAAGGCGGAAATAGCAGAAGGCGTGCTTGTGAGCGAATTTGCCGTTTGCTTGTTCTTCTACTTCATTACGGCATTTTGCTCAGCGACGCACGATATCGCATCCGATGGATTTTACATGCTTGCTCTCAACACAAATCAGCAGAGCATGTTCGTGGGCATCCGTTCCACGTTCTATCGTTGCGCCAATGTGTTTGGACAAGGCGGCTTGGTGATGATTGCCGGTGCGCTCGAAGCGTATTTCGACACGGCCCACGCATGGATGTGGACTGTGGCAAGCTGTGCTGTGTTCTTTGGCGTCGTATCTATTTGGCACATGTTCATTTTGCCTGTGCCGGCTGCCGACAAACCCGTCGGTGAAGCAGGGCAGGGCATCAGCAGCATACTTAAAGGCTTTGCAGGCTCTTTCGTGACGTTCTTTAAAAAGAAACATGTGGTTTTGGCAATGTTGTTCATGCTTCTCTATCGCTTGCCGGAGGCGCAGGTGGTGAAGCTTTGCCAACCGTTCCTTCTTGCCGACCGCGCTGCCGGAGGATTGGGCATGAGTCAAATGGAAGTGGGCTTCGCTTATGGCACGCTTGCAATCATCGGTTTGACAGTCGGAGGTATCATTGGCGGCATTTGCGCTTCGCGTGGCGGTTTGCGCAAATGGATCTGGCCGATGGCTCTTGCCACGTCGCTCAACTGCGTGGCTTACATTATCCTTTCGACGTTGCAGCCGGATTATTCGACCGTAGCCGGCAAGGCAATCACTTTCTCGGCCATCATTCTTGAGCAATTCGCTTATGGATTCGGTTTCACGGCATTCATGCTCTTCATGATGTATTTCGCGGAAGGCCCGTATAAAACGTCCCACTATGCAATCTGCACGGCGTTCATGGCTTTGGGCATGATGCTCCCGGGCATGGCTGCCGGTTGGATTAAGGAAGTGATGTTGGGCAACTCGTATGTTAATTTCTTCTTCTGGGTGCTTGGTTGCAACCTTGCCACATGGCTTGTGACGGCTCTTGTGCGCAGGCATATCGACCCCAGTTATGGAGCTAAACACTAAGAAAAAAATGAAAAAAGGAATATTGACAATGCTTTTTGTCGCAGCTGCCATGACGGTTGCGGCAGCAGTGAAGCCGGGAGTGGAAGTGCTTCGCGACAATGGATTCAAGCAACTTGCAGGAAAACGCGTCGGATTGATTACGAACCCGACGGGCATCGATAATAATTTGAAATCGACAGTCGACATCCTCCATGAGGCTGCCAATGTGGAACTTGTAGCACTGTTCGGTCCGGAACATGGCGTGCGCGGCGACGTGCATGCCGGCGACGAAGTGGGCAACTCCGTGGATCCGGCCACCGGAGTGAAAGTCTATTCCATTTATGGAAAGACGAAGAAGCCGACACCTGAAATGCTTGAAGGCATCGATGCGTTGGTCTACGACATACAAGACATCGGATGCCGTTCGTTCACGTTTGTCAGCACCCTCGGCCTTGCGCTTGAAGCTTGCGCTGAAAACGACATCGAGCTCGTCGTGCTCGACCGCCCAAATCCGCTTGGCGGCAATCGCGTGGAGGGCAACTTGGTGGAGGATGGCTTCTATTCCTTTGTGAGCCAATTCAAGATACCGTATCTTTATGGCATGACACCGGGCGAAATGGCCGTTTTCCTTAACGAGGAAGGCATGGTGGCCGGCGGCAAGAAAGCGAAATTGACAGTTGTGCCGATGGAAGGTTGGACGCGCGACATGACTTTCGCCGAAACGGGAATGCCGTGGGTGTTGCCGTCGCCGCATATTCCGCAGCCGATAGTGGGGTCTTACTATCCGGCCACGGGCATTCTTGGCGAGCTCTATTATGTGTCGATCGGCGTTGGCTATACTTTGCCGTTCCAATTGATTTGTGCCGATTGGATTGAGGCAGAGAAATTTTCTGCTGCCATGAATGCCTTGCAGTTGCCGGGCGTGAAATTCCGTCCGATCCATATTGTGCCTTTCTATTCGACGGGCAAAGGAGAAAATTTGCAAGGTGTCCAATTTTATATTGATGAAAAGAATCCGGAGTTGAACTTGACGCTGATCCAATTCTATGCGATGCAAGAATTGGCACGCCTTTATCCGGAGAAACGAATATTTGAAACGACTACCGACAAGGGACGTTTCGACATGTTCGACAAAGTGTGCGGATGCGACCAAATCCGCGTTCGTTTCTCGAAGGATTATCGTGTGAGCGACATCATCGATTATTGGAACAAAGACGCAGAAGCATTTAAAAACAAATCAAGCAAATATTATTTATACAAGTAGTATATGAACGAATCCTATCAGTCGTATTTGAACGAAATTCGGGCATTTATTCCGAAGGACCGGATTTATACCGACGACTTGCGTTGCCTTGCATGGGGCACCGACGCCAGTTTCTATCGGAAAATACCTCGAATTGTCGTTCGTTCGAAATCGGAAGAAGAGGTTTCTAAATTGTTGGCAGCTGCCAATCGGTTGCATTTGCCTGTCACGTTTCGTGCCGCCGGCACGAGCTTGTCGGGGCAATCGATAAGCGATTCGATTCTTATCGTGGCCGGTAAGAATTGGGAAAAATACACGATATCGGCAGATGCCTCGACAATCACCATGCAGCCGGGAATTATCGGCGATCGCGTGAATCAGATTTTGAAGCCATACGGGAAAACATTCACGCCCGATCCGGCATCGAAAAATGCGGCGATGGTAGGAGGAATCGTGATGAACAACGCTTCGGGCATGAATTGCGGCACGCATGCCAACAGCGACCGCATGCTCGAATCGATTCGCATCGTTTTTGCCGACGGGACAGTGCTTGATACAGGCAATGCGGAAAGCCGGAAAAATTTTGCCGACACGCATCCTGAATTTTTGCGCAAAATCGAGGAAATACGCGATGAGGTGACTGGCGACGAAGAATTGGCGGAGCGCATCCGTTACAAGTATTCGATTAAAAATGTGACAGGCCTCAACATTCTGCCTTTTGTTCGATTCACAGACCCGTTCGACATTATCGCGCATTTGATGGTAGGATCGGAAGGTACGCTTGGCTTCATGTCGGAAGTGACAATGAAGACAGGCCACCTTTATCCTCATTCTGCAAGCGCAATGCTCTATTTCTCCGACATCAAGGAGGCTTGTCGCGCAGTAGTGGCCATGAAGAAAGGTCCGGTGTTCAGCGCCGAATTGCTCGACAAAAAGTCGCTTTCTTCGGTCAACGACACGACAGGCGAAGGCCTGACTGCCGTTTTGACGGAGACGAAGGGCGACACGCCGGAAGAGTTGCAAGCCAATATCGACGAAATCAAACGCATCCTTGAACCGTTTGATTTGTATACGCCGGTCGATTTTACCGACAATCCGGAGATATATTCGCAATATTGGGCTATTCGCGCGGGCATATTCCCGTCGGTTGGAGGAACACGGCCTTTGGGCACTACGGTGCTGATTGAGGATGTGGCATTCCATATCGAGAATTTGCCGGAGGCTACCGAGGACTTGCAAAATCTTTTGGAAGAGCATGGATATGACGATGCTTGCATTTACGGCCATGCTTTGGAAGGAAACTTCCACTTTATATTGGCCCAGTCGTTCGACACGCCCGAGGAAATCGAGCGCTACAAAGGCTTGATGCGGGGCGTGGAGCGGCTTGTGGTCGATAAATACGACGGTTCGTTGAAAGCCGAACACGGCACGGGACGCAACATGGCGCCTTTCGTGAAACTCGAATGGGGCGAAAAGGCATATTCGGTGATGAAAGCGGTGAAAACGCTGTTTGATCCGGAAGGAATTATCAACCCGGGGGTTATATTCAACGATGATCCTGATTGCTACGTCAAATGCATCAAGCCGATGCCGTTGACGAATCCGAAAGTCGACCGTTGCATCGAATGCGGCTTCTGCGAGGTGAATTGCTTGACGTGCGGTTTTACGCTCTCATCGCGCCAGCGCATCATCATCCAACGCGAAATATCGCGTTTGCGTGCTTCCGATGCGAAATCGCAGCGATTATTGCATTTGCAGGAATCGTTTAAATATCTGGGCAATGCCACATGTGCAGGCGATGGCTTGTGCAGCACATCGTGTCCGATGCGAATCAATGTGGGAGAGATGATCCACGATTTGCGCGAAGCTGCTTTGCCGAAAGGAAGTGTAGGGTATAAAGTCGGAGATTTTGTGGCAGGGCATTTTTCTGCTGTAAAAGCTTCGTTGCGGCCGGCTCTTTCTGTGGCGCAGTGTGCGCATTCGGTGTTGGGCGACAAGGCGGTGGATGTGATGGGCCGTGCGCTGCATCGCGTCGGGGTGCCGTTATGGTCGTCGTCGTTCCCGTGTGCTTATTATCCGCATGAATTGGCAAAGACGGAGTCGGAATTGAAGGTGGTCTATTTCCCGAGCTGCATTAACCAGACGATGGGCAAGAGCAAGGGCGTCGACATGCCGTTGATCGACAAGACTGTGGCTTTGCTTCAAAAGGCCGGATATGAGGTTGTGTTCCCCAAGGACATGAAGAATCTTTGTTGCGGAACGATTTGGGAAAGCAAAGGCATGCCGGATATTGCCGACCGAAAGTCGAAAGAACTTGAAGACGCGCTCTACGAAGCGTCGCAGCAAGGACGCTATCCGGTGTTGTGCGATCAAAGCCCTTGTTTGCACCGCATGCGCAACGTGATGAAACGGGTGAAGCTCTACGAGCCGGTGGAATTTATCTATGAGTTTGTCGCGCCACGGTTGAAATTCAATCCAATCGACGAGCCGATTGCCATTCATTTGACGTGCTCGTCGCGCCACATGAAGTTGGAAAACAAATTCATCGCGCTTGCCGGCATGTGTTCTTCGCGTGTGATAATTCCGGAAGAAGTGGGATGTTGCGGCTTTGCCGGCGACAAAGGCTTTACGAAGCCGGAAGTCAACCGCTATGCATTGCGGAAACTGCGTCCGCAGCTTGAAAAGGCCGGCGTGCGCCGCGGATTCTCCAATAGCCGCACATGTGAGATAGGCTTGTCGGTGAATGCGGGCATACCGTATCACTCGATAGTGTATTTGGTAGACGAATGTACAACAAAAAAGTAAAAAGTAAGATTCATATAAAAATGGTAGAAACAGTTGAGGCCGTAAAAAAGCCGAAAAGCCGTATCCTCGCGTTGGATATATTGCGAGGAATAACGATAGCGGGGATGATCATGGTGAACAATCCCGGGTCATGGGGTGCTATTTACGCTCCGTTGGAACATGCTTCGTGGTTCGGATTGACTCCGACGGATTTGGTGTTCCCGTTCTTTATGTTCATAATGGGAATCTCCACTTATATTTCCATGCGGAAATATAACTTTTCATATTCTCATGCAACGCTGGTGAAAATCGTGCGACGCACGATTGTCATTTTCTTGATTGGTTTGGCGATTGCATGGTTTAGTCGTTTTTGCTACGGATTGGCCGGTGCAGATCCCGCTCTGCCGTTGGGCGAACGCTTGCTGAATGCGGCCAACAGCTTTTCGCGGCTTCGCATTCTTGGCGTGATGCCTCGATTGGCGCTTTGCTATTGTGCTGCCGCCATCATTGCCATTTCCGTCAAACACAAGTTTATCCCGTATGTTGCGGCAGGCATTCTTGTGGTCTACGGCGTATTGCTTTTGACGATGAACGGCCTTGAATTTTCTTTGGACAATGTCGTTTACAAAGTCGATCATGCAGTCATAGGCGATGCCCATTTGTATCGCGACACAGTGACGACTGCCGTCGGCGGAGTGAATTTGGATTCTCCTTATTCGATGCAACTGTTTGAGACGCGGACATTGCCGATTGATCCGGAAGGATTGCTGAGCACGTTGCCTTCGATTGCGCATGTGCTGATTGGTTTCTGCTGCGGTTGGATTATCGTGAATGTGAAAGACAACGAAAAGCGCGTTTTGCGGTTCTTCATCGTTGGTACGATTTTGACGTTCTTGGGCTTTTTGTTCAGCTATGGCATTCCCATCAGCAAAAAACTTTGGACGCCGACGTTTGCCATTGTCACATGCGGATTGGCGGCCAGCTTGTTGGCCTTGTTGATTTGGATTATCGACGTGCGTGGCTATAAAAAATGGAGCCGATTCTTTGAAGCATTTGGCATAAATCCGTTGTTCATGTATGTGCTTGGCGGCGTGTTGGGCATATTGTTTGGCACGATTCCGGTGGCAGGAACTACGATTCATGGCTTGCTTTATTCGAAAGCCTTAGTACCTTTGTTGGGCGATCGCACTTTTGCTTCGCTTGTATATGCTTTGATATTCATTGGCATTAACTGGGCGATAGGCTACATATTGTATAAAAAGAAAATATATATAAAGATATGATTTTAATAGCAGATTGCGGATCTACGAAGATCGATTGGTGCGTCCTCAATGGGAAGCACGTTGAAAAACAAGTGTTTACGTCCGGCATCAACGCCTTGTTAATGCCGGAAGAACAAATTCGCGCCACTTTGGCTGCCGAATTGGTTCCGGAAGTGAAAGATTATGCCATCGACGAAGTGTACTATTATGGTGCAGGTTGCCTTTCGGAGGAAATCTGTTCGAATGTGCGCAGGGCGATTGCGGCCAACATCCCGTCGGCTCGGACAATCGACGTCAATTCCGATTTGTTGGCTGCTGCGCGTGCGTTGTGCGGCAAAGAGAAGGGTATTGCCTGCATTCTCGGGACAGGCTCGAATTCTTGCTACTACGATGGCGAGAAGATTGTCGACAATGTGTCGCCGTTGGGCTATATCCTTGGCGACGAAGGCAGCGGCGCCGTGCTTGGCAAACTGCTCGTCGGCGACGTGTTGAAAAACCAATTGCCGAAAGAACTTTGCGATAAGTTCTTGAAAGAATACGACCTCGACCGCATGAAAATCATCGAAGCCGTTTATAAAAAGCCGGCTGCAAACCGTTTCTTGGCTTCGTTGTCGCCATTCTTGAACAAGAATATCGAAGAGCCGTCGATTCATCGTCTCGTGCTGAATGCGTTCAAAGCATTCTTCGTGCGCAACATTGAGAACTACGAAAACTACAAGTCGATGCCTGTAAGTTTTGTCGGTTCGGTGGCTTATTACTATCGCGATGTGCTTGCCGAAGCAGCAAAAGCGCTCGACATTACAATCGGGGTGGTTATCAAGAGCCCGATGGAAGGATTGTTGAAATATCATTCAAATTAAATAAAACAGAAGAAAATCATGGCATTTGTAAAGATCAGCGAACAACCTTCTCTCTACAACGATTTGGAGAAGAAGTCCGTGCTGGAAATTCTTGAAGAAATCAACACGGAAGACCATAAAGTGGCCGACGCTGTGCAAAAAGCGATTCCGCAAATCGAGAAGTTGGTGTCGGGAATTGTGCCTCGCATGAAAAAAGGAGGCCGAATTTTCTATATCGGCGCAGGCACGTCGGGCCGTCTCGGCGTTCTTGACGCTTCCGAGATTCCGCCCACATTCGGCATGGATCCGGGTTGGGTGATCGGTCTGATTGCAGGTGGCGACGTAGCGCTTCGCAATCCGGTGGAAAAAGCCGAGGACGACACGGCGCAAGGTTGGAAGGATCTCGAAAAATACAATATCAACGAGAAAGACACTGTGATTGGCATTGCAGCGTCGGGGACGACGCCTTATGTCATTGGCGCGTTGAAAGAAGCGCGTTCGCACGGCCTCTTGACGGCAGCCATTACGAGCAATCCTGACGCTCCGGTGTCGGAAGTTGCGGAAATTCCCATTGAAATGATCGTGGGTCCTGAATACGTGACGGGCAGTTCGCGCATGAAGTCGGGGACAGGCCAAAAAATGATTTGCAACATGATCACGACGACAGTGATGATCCAAATGGGCCGCGTGAAAGGCAACAAAATGGTCAACATGCAGCTCACGAATGCAAAACTCGTCGATCGCGGTTCGCGCATGGTGTCGGAAGAACTCGGATTGCCTTACGACGAGGCAAAGCGCTTGCTTTTGTTCCACGGTTCGGTGAAACTCGCCATCGACGCTTACAATTCGGAACACTAACAGATAAACGATTGCAAACGATGAGAAACGTTTTTATAGCAGTTGCATTGTTTTTGGGCGTTGGAATGATGTCTGCGCAAGAGAAATACGAATACAACGAGTTTTACTATCAGCGTACCACTCTTTTCGAGGAGTTGCCGATAGCGGAAACAGATATTGTATTTCTTGGCGACAGCCAAACGAACGGATGCGAGTGGCATGAATTGTTGGCGAATCCGAATGTGAAGAATCGCGGCATTTCGTCGGATGTGATACAAGGATTTGCCGACCGTGTCGACCCTGTCATTAAGGGGAAACCGGCAAAAGTGTTTATCCTTGGCGGAGTCAACGACATTTCCCACAATCTCACTCCCGACAGCATAGCTACGGCAATGGAAGCGTTGATTGTGAAAATCAAAACCGGCACGCCGCGAACGAAGATCTATCTTCAAAGCCTTCTTCCAATCGACAACAGCTTCAACCGCTACAGAGCTATGGTGGGGAAAGAACAAGTGATTGTGGAGACAAACGCGCTTTTGAAAGAAGTGGCTGCGCGTCAAGGCGTCACGTGGATCGACCTTTATTCCAAAATGGTGGATCCGTCTACCGGAAGCATGAAAAAAGGTCTCACCAACGACGGCTTGCATCTTATGGGCGCCGGCTATTTGGTGTGGCGCGATGCAGTGCTTCCTTACGTCAATGAGTAGCGGATAGCCGGATTATGAGAAAACGGAAAGAGATTCTCGCATCGCGGGAATCTCTTTTTTTATGGTGAATAAGAAAACGCCCCAAAATGCTCATAAAGAGACTTGGGGCGTTTTTCTGTTTGAGTGCGACGCGACTGGCTTACAAATAACCTTTGATGATGCCGCGCTTGGCATTGCGCACGAAAAGGATGATTTCGTCGCGTTCTTTCGTTGCCGGCAGTTCGGCTTCGATGCGTTCCACGGCGTCGCTGTTGTTGTAGCCCGACAGATAGAGATAGCGATAAATGTCTTGAATGTCGCAAATCTGTTCGTTGGTGAAACCGCGACGGCGTAATCCGATAGAATTGACGCCTGCATAAGCGATTGGTTCGCGTGCGGCTTTCACGTAGGGCGGAATGTCTTTGTTGACCAATGCGCCGCCTTGCACCATCACGTGCGGCCCGATGTGGCAGAATTGATGCACCATCGTCCCACCGCCGATCACGGCGAAGTCGTCGATTTGCACTTCTCCGGCGATTTGGGAGGCGTTGGCGATAATTACGTTGTCGCCAACCACGCAGTCGTGGGCAACGTGGGAATAAGCCATGATCAAGCAGTTGTTTCCCACGACGGTTTTCCCTTTCGAAGCAGTTCCGCGGTTGACGGTGACACATTCGCGCAGCGTCGTGTTGTCGCCAATAATGGCAAGCGTGTCTTCGCCCATGAATTTCAGGTCCTGCGGGATAGCGCCGACGACTGCGCCCGGGAAAATTGTGCAATTTTTGCCGATGCGCGCACCTTCCATGATAGTCACATTGCTGGAAATTCGAGTTCCTGCTCCGATTTCGACATTGCGGTCGATTGTCACGAATGGGTCGATCACGACGCTCGGATCGATTTTCGCATCCGGATGTATGTATGCCAATGGTTGTTTCATAAACCTCTTAACTATTTGTTTTTAATGATTTGTGCCATGAATTCAGCTTCCGACACGATTTTGTCGCCGACAAACGCATAGCCTTTCATGTTTGCGCAGCCGCGGCGCAATTCCGTCAGGAACGAGACGTGGAAAATCAGGGTATCGCCCGGTACTACTTTTTGACGGAATTTCACGTTGTCGATTTTCATGAAATATGTGGAGTAGCGTTCGGGTTCGTCCACGGAGCCTAAAACGAGCAATCCGGCTGTTTGCGCCATGGCTTCCACTTGCAGTACGCCCGGCATGACCGGCTCTTCCGGAAAATGTCCTTGGAAGAATGGTTCGTTGCCCGACACATTTTTCACGCCGACAATATATTTTTCCGATTTCTCAATGATTTTGTCAACCAATAGGAACGGATAGCGGTGGGGCAAAAGCTGGCGAATGCGATTTACGTCCATGATGGGCGTGGCATTCGGGTTGTAGATTGGGGCTTGCACTTCTTGGCGTTTCAACTCTTTGCGCACTTTCTTTGCGAAAGTAGAGTTGATTGTGTGGCCGGGGCATGTGGCGATGATGCGTCCTTGCACGCGGCGGCCGATTAAAGCCACGTCGCCGATAACGTCCAGCAGTTTGTGGCGTGCCGGTTCGTTCTTGAACGTCAATTCTTCGCTGTTGATAAATCCGAACTCTGTCACTTTCTTGCGCGGCACGTTGAGCATGTCGGCAATGCGGTCGAGTTCCGATTGTGCCACCGGTGTGTCGTAGATGACAATGGCATTTCCCAAATCGCCGCCTTTGATGAGGTTGTTTTTCACCAAGCCTTCTATTTCTCTGACAAAAACGAATGTGCGGCTCGATGCGATTTGTTCTTTGAAATCTTCCAAATTGTCGAGCGTGGCGAATTGGTTGGAAAGAACGATGGAGTTGAATTCAATCATGACATCTATGCAGAAATCATTGTCGGGGATTACGCAGATGGATGCTCCCGTCGAATCGTCTTTGACGATGGTGCGATGGCGCACTACGTAGGTTTGCGCGTCGTCGTTTTGCTCTTCGATTCCCGCTTCTTCGATTTTCTCAGTGAAAATTCGTGCGCTTCCGTCGAGGATCGGCACTTCCGGTCCGTTCAGCTCCACCAAGCAGTTGTCGATGTTTGCCGCATACAAGGCAGCCATTGCATGTTCGATTGTCGACACTTTCACGTCGCCGCAAGCAATTACCGTGCCGCGGCACGTTTCGACTACATTTTCGGCCACAGCTTCGATCGGTTCGGCTCCTTCGATGTCTGTCCGCAAAAATTTGCGTCCGAAATTGTCGGGGGCCGGTTTGAATGTTGCTTCAATCGTTAATCCTGTGTGAAGCCCTTTCCCTTTGACGGTGAAAGGTTTTTTCAAAGTGCATTGTTTCATATCGATCGTTTTGTTTTATATTTTTCAACAAATGGCAGAAGTCATGCGAGTTTTTAGTCCGCTTGCTTTTCGCCGTTTTTTAGTGTTTCCAATTCTTTTTTTAGCTTCGCAATGTCCGAAGCCATTTCGCCAAGGTGTTTCAGGTAGGCCGCTTGCTTCATGAAAATGCGTGCGTCGACGGCCGGATAGCCCAATAGCGTGCGGCCGTTTCCTATTGCCGAATGCACGCCCGATTGTGCTCCAAACTGGTTGAAATCGCCGATTTTGATGTGGCCTGCAAATCCCACTTGTCCGCCGACCATGTTGTGGCGGCCTAATTTTGCAGATCCGGCCACGCCCGATTGCGCTGCCATAACGGTATTTTCTCCAATTTCCACGTTGTGGGCAATTTGTATCAGATTGTCGAGCTTCACGCCTTTGCGGATGATTGTCGACCCCATGGTGGCGCGGTCGATTGTCGTGTTTGCGCCGATTTCCACATTGTCTTCGATTACGACATTCCCGATTTGTTCGATTTTTTTATACGATTCGCCTTCGGGAGCAAATCCGAAGCCGTCGGCGCCGATCACGGCTCCCGAATGGACAATGCAGTGCGCGCCGATTTTGCATCCGGCGTAGACCTTCACTCCGGCATACAATATCGTGCCTTCTCCGATTTCCACATTGTCGCCGACATAGCATTGCGGATGGATTTTCGCTTTTTTGCCGATTCGTGCATTCTCGCCAATGTAGGCAAATGCTCCGATATAGGCATCCTCCGGAATAGTCGCGCTTTTCGACACAAACGACGGCTGCTCCACGCCGCATTTTTCCGGAACGGCTTTTTGTGCCATTTCGAGCAAATCGGCCAATGCTGCGTAAGGGTCGTCTACGCGGATGAGCGTGGCTTTTACGGGATGTTCGGCCACGAAGTCTTTGCGCACGAGCAATACGGAAGCCTCGGTGTTGTAAACGTAGTGGGTGTATTTGGGATTGGCTAAAAACGAAAGCGAACCTGCTTTTGCTTCTTCTATCTTTGAATAAGCCGACACTTTCACTGAAGCGTCGCCTTCTATTTCTCCACGGACAAGGGTGGCTAATTGTGCAGCCGTTAACTCCATTCTGTATTGGTTAAATTTCAAATGTGCAATCGCGTGCAGAAAGTTGAAAATCTTATGCGCGAATGCAGTTTATGCTATATCAAATATGCAAAGTTAGCAATTTTCCCATTCTTTGTCGGCATTTCGCTTGAAAAACAGGGAAAAACTGTGTTTGGACAAAATTTCTTTGCCGATGTTTTGCAAATTCCGATATTCGCTCTATCTTTGCAGTCGCATTTCGGGCGTTTAGCTCAGCTGGTTCAGAGCGTCTGCCTTACAAGCAGAGGGTCGGCGGTTCGAATCCGTCAACGCCCACCAATAGGAGATCGACAAGAATGTCGGTCTCTTTTTTTTATGTAAAAAATAGAATTTATGAAGAATATGTATTGTCGTTTTGGCATGACGATTGCCATTGCGGGATGCTTGGGGATGCCGGTTGCGGCAGCCGAATCGGATTCGACATTGAATCTTACGCTCGACGAGGCGATTGAAATTGCCCTTTCCGACAATCCGACGGTTCAAGTGGCCGATTGGGAAATAACGAAGCAGGAATATGCCAAAAAGGGCTCGTTGGCCGAATTGTTTCCCACCATCGATTTCAGCGCTACTTACAATCGCACGATTCAAAAGCAAGTGATGTATATGGGCGGCGACGACATGCCCGGCATGGGAGAAGGCGAAATGTCGGAAGGGATAAAAGTGGGCCGCAACAATGTTTGGTCGGCAGGATTTTCCGCCACGCTTCCCATCATCAGCGCGCAGTTGTGGAAGCAACTTGCCATTTCAGCCGACGAAGTGGAGCTGGCTGTCGAAAAATCGCGTTCTTCGAAGTTGTCGATGGTGTCGCAGGTGCGTCAAGCCTTCTACGGCGTGTTGCTTGCAAAGGATTCTTACGTCACGTTTAAGGAGAACTACGACAATGCGATGAGCAATTATGTCGACATCAAGCAGAAATACGAGCAGGGGCTTTCTTCCGAATACGATTTGATTCGTGCCGATGTGTCGGTGAAAAATGCCGAGCCGAGCATGTTCGACGCAGAGAATGCCATTGTTCTTGCCGAGTGGCAATTGAAGGCGTTGATCGGGGTCGACCTCGCTCTCGACATAGATTGCGCCGGTTCGCTTGGCGATTATGAAGGCGATTTGTATGCCGACTATCTGTCGGTCGACACGACGATGGTGGCGGGCAACAGTTCGCTGCGCCAGTTGGATCTCCAGCATCAGCAATTGGTGGAAACGCGCAAGCAGGCGCAAGCCGCATACTATCCCACTTTGGATTTGACGTTTTCCTATCAGTGGAACGCCATGGCCGAGGACTTTAAGTTCAAAGATTACCGATGGAATCCTTATTCGATGCTCGGATTGACGTTGAACATACCGATTTTTTCCGGCGGCAAACGCTATAACACCCTGAAACAGACGAAAGTGCAAATTGAGCAATTGTCGCTGACGCGCTATGACACGGAGCGTTCGTTGATGGTTTCCGTGCGTCAATATGTCGACAAAATGCGCACATGCATAATGCAATACCAATCGGCTGCAAAGGGCATCGAACAAGCGCGGAAAGGATATGAAATTGCCGAGAAGCGTTATGCCACAGGCGCGGGGACGCTGCTTGAAATCAACGATTCGCAGTTGGCATTGACGCAAGCGCAGATGAACCGCAGCCAGTCGATTTATGATTTTCTGGTGGCCAAAGCGATGCTCGACGAAACAATGGGAACGGATTATCAAGTAAAAAATTAATTCGATATGAATCGTTATACAATTATCAAGGGATTTTTTCTGACGGCGGCTGTCGCTATTTCGGCATGCTCCGGCAAAGAACAGCAAGCAACAACGCAGGCGGGCGATGAAGCCGTGAAAGTGGAGGTGGCGAAAAGCGATTTCCGACCGGTGGAGCAAGTCAACACGTTTACGGGGACGGTGGAAGCCGATGTGACAAACAATATTGCGCCGCAGTCGGCAATGCGCATCAAGAAGGTCTATGTCGAGGTGGGCGACCACGTGAAAGCCGGCCAGAAGTTGGCCGACATGGACCCCGCTAATTTGGACCAAGTGCGGTTGCAAATGGAAAACAACGAAATTGAATTCAAGCGCGTCGACGAGCTGTATAAAATCGGCGGCACTTCCAAATCGGAATGGGATGCGAAGAAGACAACCTACGATGTGTCGCGGCGCAATTACGAGAATTTAGTCGAAAATACACGGTTGGTGAGCCCGATAAGCGGGATCGTCACCTGCCGCAATTATGATTCGGGCGACATGTATAGCGGCGGGAATCCGATTTTCACGGTTGAGAAAATTCGTCCGGTGAAATTGAAAATCAATGTGTCGGAAGCATTGTTCACAAAAGTAAAAAAAGGCATGGAGGTGGATTTCGAGCTTGATGTTTACGGCGACGAGACGTTCAAGGCGATTGTGCATCTCATCTATCCGACCATCGACCCCGCGACGCGGACATTCCCCGTGGAATTGATGATAGCCAACGCCGACGAGCGCGTGCGTCCCGGAATGTTTGCCCGCGTAAGGCTGAATTACGGGACGGAGACCCGTGTCGTTGTTCCGGATCGCGCCGTGCAGAAGCTCGTGGGTTCGGGCGACCGTTATGTCTATGTCGTGAAAGACGGCAAGGCGGAATATCGCAAAGTGACGCTCGGGCAACGCATTGGCACGGAGTATGAGATATTGAGCGGCGTGAATCAGGGCGAGACGGTTGTCGTCGCAGGGCAGACGCGGCTGAAAAACGGCTCGAAAGTGGAAATCGTCACCACGAAAAAATAAACTGAAAACCAACGACTATGAGTTTGTACCAGTCGGCCGTAAAACGGCCAATCACGACTATTCTGATATTTCTCGGCATTGCCGTTTTCGGATTGTTTTCGTTGACGCGGTTGTCGATCGACTTGCTTCCGGAAATCGAAACAAATTCGATCATGGTGATGACTACCTACACGGGAGCCAGTGCCGAAGACATAGAGACGAACGTAACCCGTCCGCTTGAGAACATGCTCAACGGGGTGAGCGACTTGAAGCACATTTCTTCCGAATCGCGCGAAAACGCATCGATAATCACGCTTGAATTCGAGTATGGCACGGACATTGACGTCGCGACCAACGACGTGCGCGACAAGCTCGACCAAGTGACCACCTTGCCCGATGGCGCGCAAACGCCGATTCTTTTCAAATTCGGCACGGACGACATCCCGATTCTGATTTTGTCGGTGACGGCCAAAGAAAGCATGTCGGGGTTGTATAAGATTCTCGACGACCAAGTGGCCACGCCGTTGGCTCGCGTCTCGGGCGTGGGGCAGGTGTCGATATCGGGACTTGCGGAGCGCGAAATCCAAATTTATTGCGACCCCTACAAGCTTGAAGCCTACGGCATATCGATCGAGCAAATCGGGCAGGTGCTTGCCAATGAAAATTTGAACGTGCCGGCGGGAACAATCGACATCGGTTCGAACGTCTACGCGATGCGCGTGCAAAAGGAATTTGCCGGCACAGACGAAATGCTCGACGTGGTTGTAGGGACAAGCAACGGCGTGCCGGTTTACTTGCGCGACGTGGCACGGATTGAAGACGCTCCGGAGGAACGCGCCGAAGAATCGTACACCGACGACAAGCTGGGCGGCATGATTGTCATCCAAAAGCAGTCGGGCGCCAATTCGGTGGAAATCGCGCAAGCTGTCAATGCGCGTTTGGAGCAAATCAAGAAAAATTTGCCGTCGGACGTGGAAATCGGCACGATTGTCGACACGTCGGACAACATTATCCTTACGATCAACTCTTTGGAGGATACGATTCTGACGACTATCATCATCGTCAGCCTTGTCGTGCTGTTGTTCCTCGGCCGTTGGCGCGCCACTTTCGTCATCGTGCTGACGATACCTATTTCGCTGCTTGCCGCCCTCATTTATTTGATGGCTACGGGCAACACGCTGAACATCATTTCCATGAGCGCCCTTTCGATTGCCATAGGCATGGTGGTCGACAATGCCATCGTGGTGCTCGAAAACGTCACGACCCACATTGAGCGCGGCAGCCGCCCGAAGCAGGCTTCCATGTTTGCGACCAACGAGGTGGCAATATCCGTGATGGCATCGACGCTGACCACGATTGCCGTGTTCTTGCCGCTCACGATGATCGACGGCATGGCAGGAGTGCTGTTTAAGCAATTGGGCTGGATGGTGACAATCATCCTGTCGGTGTCGACCATCGGCGCAATCACGCTGACGCCGACCCTCTGCGCGCTGATGCTGCGGCTCAACACGAAATACAACCTTTTCCAGAAAATGGTGTCAAATCCGTTTGATCGCGGATTGAAGGCCGTGACCAACGGCTATGCGCGGCTGTTGCATTGGTGCTTGCGCTATCGGTGGTTCACGCTGACGGCCATCATCGCCTTGTTCTTCTTCTCGTTGTTTGTGTTGCTTCCGCGGATAAAGACGGAGTTCTTCCCTACGCAGGACAATGCGCGCATAGGCATCACGATAAAATTGCCGGCAGGCACGCGACAGGACGTGACGCGCGAACTCGGATTCCGCATCACCCGCCAGCTTCGCGAGAAATATCCGGAAATAGAGACCATCAATTTTTCCGAAGGGCAAGCCGGCGAAGACAATGTGTTTGGAAACATGTCGGACAACGGCAACAATATTTTGAAATACAATATCCGCACGTCCACTTCTTCGGAGCGCGAACGGTCGATTACCGAAATTTGCGACGAGATACGAAAAGACTTGGCCGAATATCCGGAAATTCGTACGTTTAACGTGTCGGCCGGTGGCGGTGGTGGCGGAATTGGCGGAGAAGCGGCTGCCGAGATAGAAATCTATGGCTACGACTTTACGAAGAGCGACCGCTTGGCTGCGGAGGTGGCCGAACGGATGAGCAAGGTGGCGAGCTGTTCGCAAGTCGACATCAGCCGCGACGAGTACACGCCGGAATATCGCGTCGATTTCGACCGCGAGAAGTTGGCTTTGAACGGGTTGAACATGGCAACTGCCGCCAACTACCTGCGCAATCGCGTGACGGGCAACGTGTCGACTTACTATCGCGAGGATGGCGACGAGTACGACATCCGCGTGCGCTACGACAAGCAATACCGCCAATCGGTAGAAGACATTGAAAATATCACCATTTACAATTCGGCAGGACAGGGCATCAAGATCCGCGACCTCGGCCGAGTGGTGGAATCGCAATCGCCTCCCACCATCGAGCGTCGCGACCGCGAGCGTGTCATCACGGTGAAATGCGTCGTGGCGAAAGGCTATGCGTTGAGCGACGTGATTGCCGAGGCCAACAAGGTCATGTCGGAAGTGGAAATCCCGTCGGGCTTCACATGGCAATTCGGCGGATCGTTCGAGGACCAGCAGGACACTTTCTCCGACTTGTTTATGTTGATGGCGTTGATGATTGTGCTGGTGTTCATCATCATGGCGGCGCAATTCGAGTCGTTGACCTATCCGTTTGTCATCATGTTCTCGATCCCGTTTGCCGTCACCGGCGTGTTGATCGGACTTTACGTGACGGGCACGCCGATGGGCGTCATGGCGTTGCTGGGCGTGCTGATGCTGATTGGTATCGTTGTCAACAATGGTATCGTGCTGATCGACTATACGATGCTTTGCCGCGAACGCGGACAGGGGCTGACGCTTGCCGTCGTGACGGCCGGCCGGTCGCGTTTGCGCCCGATTTTGATGACCACGTTGACTACGGTTGTCGGCATGATCCCGATGGCTGTCGGCACGGGCGAAGGCTCTGAAATGTGGCGCGCCCTTGGCATGTCGGTGGCATGGGGCTTGTCGTTCTCCACGCTGATCACGCTTATAATCATTCCGACGCTTTACAGCTTGTTTGCCGGTTACGGCATACGTCGCCGCCGTCGGAAAGAATTGAAATTGATAAAGAAACGGAACAAATAAATTTGGACACGAAGGAATCATGAAAGCTGTTTTCATAGCATTCAATCAAGCGCACGAAGACGACGTGCTGATGGCTCTGCGGCGCATGAACGTGCGCGGCTACACGGGGTGGACTTCCGTGATAGGAGCCGGAACGCAAAAAGGCGAGCCGCATCTCGGCTCTCACGCGTGGCCCACGCTCAATGCGGCCTATTTGTCGATGGTGCCCGATACGGCGGTGGAGGGGCTGTTGGAAATGTTGAAATCGATCGACGAAGAAAGCCCGCAATTGGGATTGAGGGCTTTCGTTTGGAGCATCGAAAATATGATTTGATTTTTTTCATACAGGGCCGTGCCGCTATTTCGGCGCGGTCCTTTGCTTATGGCTATCGCAATGGGAATCGGGCGCTCTTTTGGGCGTTCGATTCCCATTGGCGTATATATGGCCCTATCCGCGCTATCGCGCGGCAGAGGAGGACATTGCGCGTTTGCCTAGCTTTACCGCCTTTTCACTTTTATTGTTTTATGCTTAGGAATTGATTTCCAGATATAATATAAGGTGCTCTATTTCATGCAGTTATATTTGAGCTGTACATTTTCGGCGGCTAAAATAACGGGGATTTATTGTGCGGCGGATGATTTTTGCAAGGAATTTGCAAAGTGCAGGGAAAATACATGATTGAAGGTAGAAGTAGTAAGAATCGGGACAAGCCGAACTGAATGGGTGATGCGGGAATCATGGCTTCATTGTTTGCGATAGCCGGTATCGGATAATATCATTGCAGATTCTCCGGCAGATGTGATAGTGCCTGTTACTTTGCAAACAAAAAAGCATGATTACACCTATGATTGTATGGATTGTCATTGCGGTATCAGTTGCCGCACTCGTTATCGGACGCTTTGTTGCATCCTTGTATACGGCAGGCAAGCATCACCCTTTTATAGAAATGGGGAGCGAGCAAGCCGAGTTTTGGATTCCCGGTGATCCGGAAATCAAAGATAATGATTATGATTTTGAGGAGTATGAGGATATATGAATAATTTTTTGAACAAAGCCGGCTGTTTTCTTTCCGCTTACTCTGCTTTGTTGTTGCGAAGCGGCGCTACTTGTGCGCGGTTGGAACAAAATGTCGGTCGAATGGCGGCGACATGGAAACTTTCGGCAGACATAACAATCATGCCGCGCCATGTCAGCCTTGTTATAAGGGATAATGATGAGAACCGCAACAGGGTGTTTACGGAATCGACATCCAATCCGGTTGTCAGTTTTGAGAAAATAACGCGGCTGAGCCAAATGAGTTGGGAAGTGGCAGACAATGGCTGGGATGTCGAGAAGGCAGAAGCCTGTTTTAATGAGATTTCACGAATCGGTCCGGCCAATAAATGGTGGGTGCTTTTTGCAGTTTCGTGTGCCAATGGGGCGTTTTGCCGGCTTTTCGGAGGAGACATGATGGCCGTTGCGGTTGTATTTGTTGCGACATTGTGCGGATATTACCTAAAACAACTGATGTTGTCGAAAAAGATAGATGTCAGGATTGTGTTCATTATCTGTGCTTTTGTGTCGTCAGTGCTTGCTTGTGCCGACATGTTGTTCTCTCTTGGCGGTACGCCTCAGGTTGCCATCGGGACCAGCGTGCTTTATCTTGTTCCGGGGATTCCGCTGCTCAATTCGTTCAGCGACATGATAGATCGTCATTATATTTGTTTTTTCAGCCGCATGGTAGATGCTCTCATTCTGGTAAGCTGTCTTTCGATGGGACTGTGTGCCGGCATGTGGGCGATGCAAGTCGGCATGTTTTGATTAAAAAGGACAACCATGATTGAGAATTTTTTTGGCGATGCATTTTTTGCTGCGATAGCTGCTATTGGTTTTTCCGCAATAAGCAATCCGCCAATCAAGGCTTATCTGTTTTGTGCATTGATAGCGGCGACAGGGCATTCAATCCGTTTTTTGCTCATGACGCCTGAATTTGCGGGTATTGGCATTATTTTGGCATCGACGGTAGCTTCGTTTGTGATTGGGGTGCTTGCTGTGGTGCTGTCTCCATGTGTAAAGATTCCGGCGGAGACATTTCTTTTTCCGTCGCTTCTTCCGATGATTCCCGGAATATATGCTTATAAGGCTTTCGGAGGATTGGCGATGTGTCTTTTTCATACGTCGGAACCTGTTTTCCACCACTACTTCTATCTCTTTTCAACCAACGGTCTCGTGTGCTTTTTCGTTATAGCCGGAATGGTGATTGGTGGGACACTTCCTATTTTTATGCTTAAACGAATTGCCTACATGGCAACAAGATAATGATTATAATACGTAAATTTGCAAAATAATATCATATCGGATGGAATTACGACAATTGCGATCATTTGTGAAATTGGCCGAAAAGCTAAACTTTTCTGAGGCTTCTCGCGAACTTTGTTTGACGCAAAGCACTCTTTCGCAACAAATCAAGACATTGGAGGAAGAATTTGGCACCAAATTTTTCATCCGCAACAGCCATAGTGTCGTGCTCACCGAATCCGGAGCGGAGTTGCTTCCTTTTGCCCGCAAGACTGTCGGCAACGCCGAAGAATGCCGCCAAAGGATGATTGATTTGCAAGAAATGCTTGTCGGAGAGCTAAATATAGGAGTGACATATTCTTTCAGCCCTATTCTTACGGAGACAATCTTCACCTTCATGAAGAAGTATAAGGGAGTGAAATTGAATATCAGCTACAAGCCGATGGCAGACTTGATGGAAATGTTGCGCCGGAATGAGATTGATTTTGTGCTCGCTTTCAAGCCTTCGGTGCCTGTTGCCGGCATTGAGTCGCATGTTCTCTTTCAGAACTATCTTGCAGCAATCGTTGGCGACAGCCATCCTTTGGCATCAAAAGAGCGCGTTTCTCTCGACGAACTCGCCGGATACAATCTTGTGCTTCCATCAAAGGGACTTCAGGCACGTAATGCTCTTGATAAGATACTTGAACGTTATCCACGCGATTTTGACATTCGCATGGAACTCAATGATCCCAACATTTTGCTTGACCTTATCCGTCATAGCAAACTCGTCACAGTGCTGGCCGAAACCTCTGTTCTTAACCAGCAGGGAGTAAAGGCAATCCCGATAGATGTTCCTGAAAATGAAATGATCGGTTGCGTGCATACGCTTGTAGGGACATATCACAAGAAATCGACTTGTGAATTTGTCAAATTACTGAGAGAGTCAATCGCAGTAAAAGAAAGAGCTAACGCATGGCTATGAAAACAACAAGCAATTTCCATTAAAAATCTACCGATCCCGAAAATTGCAATAGGTAGAAAACAAAAAAGCAGCTAAGCGCGATGGCTTAACTGCTTGATTTTGAAGTGGTCCCACTTGGGCTTGAACCAAGGACCCCCTGATTATGAGTCAGATGCTCTAACCAACTGAGCTATAGGACCAAAAACGGATTGCTTGTGCAATTTCCGCTTTCAAAGCGACTGCAAAGTTAGCCACATCTATTGAAATTTGCAATACCATGTGCTATTTTGCAGCTAAAAAACGCCGCACTTCGCTGCGTGTCGCGCACCCGGATTCCCCGCCGAGGCGGCATTCCTCCTTTTCGGTTCTGTTCCAAAAGAGCATTAAACTTTTTTGAAACCGCGAGAAAAATGCCGGTAGTATCAAAGGGAGATTTCTGGAATCGTTATGCTTTGCGGCAGTCGTAGGGCGGCATGGCTCCTTCGCAAGAGCAGACGTATGCCGCCACTTCCGTGGCTTTGCGATGGGCCGTGGCCAAATCTTCGCCTTTCACCAACGCCGAGACAAACGCGGCAGTAAACGAGTCACCCGCGCCCACTGTGTCGGCCACTTTCACGCGGGGTGTCGGCAGATGGGACGTTGCCCCTTGCCGTGTGTATACATGGCTGCCGTCGGCTCCGCAAGTGAGGACGACCATGTCGAGGCCGAAATGGCTTATAAGCTTGCGGCAACAAATGTCAGGCTCGCTGTCGGGCAAATCGAACATGCGGGCAATGATGCGAATTTCGTCGTCGTTGATTTTCAAAATATTGCAAATCTGCAAGGATTCTTCTATCGTGTCGCGGTCGTAGAAATTGCCGCGCAGGTTGATGTCGAACACGCGCATTCCGTCGACCGCTTCCACAAACCGCCTCACCGTGGCGCGCGACTTCGCGGCGCGTTGCGCCAGCGTGCCGAAGCAAACGGCGCGGGTGGCGCGGGCAATTGCATCCAGCGCAGGGGTGTATTCAAGGTTGTCCCATGCCGCATCGGGGGCAAATTCGTAGGTTGCCACGCCGGCATCGTCGAGCGACACGCGAACCGTGCCGGTGGGAAACGGCACGTGCTCCAAGTGGGTGGCAAGCCGTTTTGCCGCCAAAGCCGCTTCGGCTTCTTGTCCCAAAGCGTCGTTGCCCACGGCGCTGACAGCAATCCCGTCGAGTCCGGCTTGTGCGGCGTGGTAGGCGAAATTGGCCGGTGCGCCTCCCAAGCGTTTGCCGGTCGGGAACATGTCCCACAATATTTCGCCTATTCCGACGATATAGTGTTTTTTGTCCATTGCGTGAAATCAAATTTGACGTTTCAGCAATTCTGCCAATTCCGCAACGCCTTCCGTGGCTTTTTTGGCAATCACCGTCACATCCCCGACGCCCGACGGAATCGGAGCCGGACGCGGATCGATGTAATAGACGGGAATGCCCGCCCGTGCGTAGTAGAGCAAACTTGCTGCCGGATACACATTGAGCGATGTGCCGATGACGACGAAAATATCCGCTTCGCGCACCAAATCGACGGCTTTTTCAAAATTGGGCACGGCTTCTTGGAAAAACACGATGTGCGGCCTCACGGGATCGCCGTATTCGTCGCGTGTGTCGGGCGAAGTTTCCAAATTGTCGGGGGCCAGGGTGTAGACCCTGTCTTCCCTGCGCATTGAGCGCACTTTCATCAATTCGCCATGCAAATGGAGCACATGGCTGCTTCCGGCCCGTTCGTGGAGGTCGTCGACGTTTTGCGTGATGATTCGCACGTCGAACAATTTTTCCAATTCTTTCAGCCCTGTGTGGGCAGCGTTGGGCGCAACCGTCAGCAATTCGCGCCGCCGCTTGTTGTAAAACTCATGCACAAGCGCGGGATTCCGCACAAACCCGTCGTGGCTTGCCACGTCCATCACCGGATATTTGTCCCATAGCCCGCCGGCATCGCGAAACGTGCTAAGCCCGCTTTCCGCGCTGATTCCGGCGCCGGTCGAAACAACCAATTTTTTCATAGCCTCTCGTTTTTAATCCAACCCGACCAAATCACGGATTTTTGCAGGTATGTCGATGTTGTTGTTCACGTTGGAAAATTCCTCGCATCCTTCTCCAATGGCAAATACCGGCACCGGATTGCCCGTGTGGCTGAATGTCGTGAATCCTATTCCGTTTTTATGGTTCAAAATATCGAACACGACAGCCGAGAAATTGTTGAATTCCTTGTACAATGTCTTTTGCGATCCGTCGGCATTTGCTTTCATCGCTTCAAATGCTTCTTTCACGACGGCTTCTTCCTTTTCCGACATTTCAATGTGCGACCACAAGCCCAATTCGTTGCTCATTGCCTGTTTCATTTCTTCCCATGTGAAGTCTTTGTGCGACAAGCAGTAGTCGTTGAATTTCTCTTTCGAAGCATGGCGATAGTCGATGTCGTCGAATGTGGGCGTCCGTCCGTTTTCCACGCCTACTGTCATTCCGCCCGTATCATGGTCGGCCGTGACGATGATAAGTGTTTCTTCCGGATGTTGCAGGTAGAAATCGTAAGCCACGCGGATGGATTGCTGGAAATTCAACACTTCCTTCACGACGGCTGCTCCATCGTTGCCATGCGCGGCATGGTCGATATTGCCGGCTTCCACCATCATGAAGAAGCGGTCGGGCGACACTCGGAGCAAATGGCTCAGGCAGGCGGCCGTCAGGTGGCGCAGCGTCAACACGTTTTCCAAGCTGTCGATCGTATAGCCCAAATCGTTAGGCGAATGCGGATTGCCGCCGGTCAACAGTACTTTTTCCTTTCCTTCTATTTCTTTCAATCCTTTCAATCCATGTGCCACGGTGTAGCCGTTTGCCCGATAATCGTCGAACACGTTCGCGCAAGCGTCGATATTTTTCTCCGCCACATGCGTGTAAGCGCCGCCTATGAAGTCAAACCCGCTGCGTGCTCCGTCGTGGTTTATTTCCACAAACATGTTGCGGTTCGGACGGTGCGCGTAGTAGGAGGCCGGCGTTGCGTCGTCGTAGGCCACGGAGGTGACGATGCCCACGCCATAGCCTTGTTCTTTCAGTTGGGTGGCAATGCTGACGACGGCCGTCGTGTCGGGCGTCATCCCGACCATGCCGTTTTTCGTTTTCCGGCCGGTGGCAAGCGCCGTTCCGGCTGCTGCCGAATCGGTCACGGGACTGCTCGCCGAATAGGTCAATGCCATCGATGCGACAGGAAATTGCATCATCAGGATATTGTCCTCGTTGCCAAGCGACAATCGGTTGTAGGTCTCAGCCGCCATGACATGGCCCATGCCCATGCCGTCGCCGATAAACATGAACACATACTTCGGCGAAGCCGACATGCCCAAAGCCACGCAAAGCGAAGCAAAAGAAAGAATGATTTTTTTCATCGTCGTGTATATTCTTATGATTAATGATTCATTTTCAACATGCTTTCCATGATGTCGCGGGAGTTGTAGAGCCGCGGTATTTTGCGCTGCCCGCCGAGTTTTCCGCCGTCGCGCGACAGCCAATCGTCGAACAGCCCGTGTCGTGCTTCCACGATCGAAAGGCGGTCGATAAATATGCCTTGGAAGCGCTTGGCATCGTAGTCGGAATTTTCATCGCGCAAGCACTTGTCGAGCGTTTCCGCAAACAAATCCATGTCTGCCGGACGCTTGGCAAATTCTATCAGCCATTCGTGCCGTCCCTTTGTCGTGGCTGTTGCGTAGACGGGAGCTGCCGTATAGTTGGCCACTTCCGCGCCACATCGGGCGCACGCCTTTTCGATGGCGGCATCCGCATTGTAGACCATCAATTCTTCGCCGAAAGCGTTGATGAAATGCTTCGTGCGCCCCGCTATGGTGATTTTCACGGGCGATGTTTGTTCCACCTTCACCGTGTCGCCGATGCGGTAGCGCCAAAGTCCGTTGCACGCCGTAACGACAAGTTCATACGTGTGTCCCGCTTCCACGTCGCGTATGGAGATGGCTTGCGGATTGTCTTTTCCCGTTTCGGAAAGCGGAATGAATTCATAAAACACGCCCAAATCGAGCAGCAGGAGCATTGCCGCCGTGTCCCACGAAGATTGCACGGCAAAGAAGCCTTCCGATGCGTTGTAGGTCTCCAAGAAATGCATTTTTTTCGAGTCGGTGATGGCCTCATATTGCTGGCGATAGGGGCGGAAACTGATTCCGCCGTGGAAAAACACTTCCAAGTTTGGCCACACTTCGTGAATCGACCCGACACCCTCTGCCTTCATCACTTCTTTCAGCACCGACAAAAACCACGAGGGGACGCCGGATATGTTCGTCACGTTTTCTCGACGGCTTGACTCGACGAGAGCCGGCAATTTGAGGCTCCAATCCTCCATCAGCGCGGTTCGCTTGTCGGGCACGCGCAAGAGGTTTACAGCCGGATTGATGCGGCTGATCAAATTGGCCGACAAGTCGCCCACGACAACGCCGCGGGGGAGCGACAGTGCGTTGGCGTAGCTGCCTCCGAGGATAAACGCTTTCCCGTCGAAAATACGGCTGTCAGGATTCAATGCCAGATAATGAGCCACACAGTCGAATCCGCCGCGATAATGGCATTGGGAAAACGATTCGTTCGATATCGGGATGTATTTGCTTTTTCCGTCCGAAGTACCCGACGATTGCGCGAAATGGCGGACAACGCCACGCCACAGCACATTCTTTTCGCCCGCCACCATCCGCATGACGTCGGCGCGGATGTCCTCATAGCGAACCAGCGGGACTGCTTGGCGAAAATCGTCGTAGCCGGCAATGCTTTTAAAATGATGCTTTCGGCCATATTCCGTCTCGCATGCCGCTTTCAGCAACTTTCGCAATTGGGAACGTTGGATTTCGTCGCCCGACGAAGCAAATCGCGCGGATGCTTTTGCCCTGCGCAAAAAAAACGGGCGCAAAACAGATGTAAGACTTGCCATTATGCCTATAAATATTTCTATGGCAAAGATACACGCAAGAATTCAAATTCGTGCAATAAACTTGCATAATGATATCGTATTGTTACAAACGCCCTTGTTCGCTTGCCGATGTCGCGAATGCAGCCAAAAATACAGGGAAATGCCGATGTTTCACAGTGTTAAACTATTGCAATGCCGACGAATATGCGCGTGGAACATCGAAAGTTATTAACAATCCGGCCCACTTATCAACAATTTAGCCGTTTTTCGCAAAAAACGTTTTGCCATTGGCCGCCAATGCCGTTTCTTTGCAACAGCAAAAACGAATTTATGGGAAAAATAATTGCCATTGCAAATCAAAAAGGCGGTGTCGGAAAAACGACCACCGCCATCAACCTTGCGGCCTCGTTGGCAACGCTCGGAAAATCGACGCTCATCATCGATGCCGACCCGCAAGCAAACGCCACTTCGGGATTGGGCGTCAATCCTAAAAAAATGGCCTCGTCGATCTACGAATGCCTTGTCGACGACTATCCGCTTCGCGGAGCCGAAAACCATACTTGTGTCGACAAGCTCGACCTTATCGGTTCGCGCATCGACCTTGTCGGCGCCGAGCTTGAACTTATCGACAAGCCGGAGCGCGAGAAAATACTCAAACGCCTGCTTGCAGAGGTGCGCGACAATTACGATTTCGTGCTCATCGACTGTTCGCCGTCGTTGGGGTTGATCACCGTCAATGCGCTCACCGCGGCCGATTCCGTCATTATTCCCGTTCAAGCCGAATATTTCGCATTGGAGGGAATCAGCAAGCTCCTCAACACCATCCGGATCATTAAAACCAAACTTAATCCCGACTTGGAAATTGAAGGATTTTTGCTCACCATGTACGATGCCCGCTTGCGTCTCGCCAATCAAATATTCGACGAGTTGAAGGGCCATTTCCGCGACATGGTGTTCGACACGGTCATCCCGCGCAACATCCGTTTGAGCGAAGCGCCAAGCCACGGGCTTCCGGCCATACTCTACGACCCCGACAGCCGAGGCGCAACCAGCCACATGCAGCTTGCCAAAGAACTGCTGAACCGCAACAAAAAGTCTTAAACATAAAAACTACATTATATGGCTTCCCCTAAAAGAAACGCATTGGGCCGCGGTCTCGATTCTCTAATTTCAATGGACGACATCCAAACAAGCGGATCGTCGGCAATCAACGAGATCAGCCTGTCGCAAATCACGCCAAATCCGGACCAGCCGCGCACATGGTTCGACGAAGAGTCGCTCGAAGAGCTTGCTTCGTCGATTCGGGAATTGGGCATCATCCAGCCCCTCACATTGCGCAAAACAGGTGCCGACCAATATCAAATCATTTCCGGCGAGCGCCGATTCCGCGCAGCGCGGCTTGCAGGGTTGTCGACTGTGCCGGCCTACATACGCACGGCAAACGACAGCGAAATCACCGAAATGGCGTTGATCGAAAACATCCAACGAGAAGACCTCAACGCCATCGAGATTGCTCTCACTTTCAAGAAACTCATCGAGCAGTATCGCCTTACGCAAGAACAACTCAGCCAAAGAATAGGGAAAAAGCGTGCCACAATCGCCAATTTCCTGAGGTTGTTGAAACTTCCGGCAGAAGTGCAACTCGGATTACGCGACCGCAAAGTCGACATGGGACACGCCCGCGCTTTGCTCGCCGTCGAAAATCCTAAAACGCAACTCAAACTATACAACGAGACCTTGAAGAAGGGGCTGTCGGTGAGACAAGTGGAGGAATTGGCGAAAACTGCCAACAGCGAGACGGCAAGTGCCGAATCGCCGCGCCGCGCCGCGTCGCTTTCGAAAGAATACGACTTGCTCAAAAAGCATCTTTCTTCCGTGTTCCGGACAAAAGTGCAATTCTCTTGCGATAAGCAAGGAAAAGGCAAAATTTCCTTCCCTTTCAAAAACGAAGAAGAACTTGAAAGATTAATCACTATCTTTGACCGGATAAAAGACGCCAAAGCGAGCGATTGATTTTTTTCTAAAATTGAAAATTTTGTCAAAAAAGAGATTGACAGACAAGGGAATGTTTAAAAAAAGTGTAGCAGCCGTGCTATGCTTGGCTTTGTCATTTCCTTTTCCTATATTTGCCGAAGAGAATCGACAGGAAGTCGACGAAGACGAGACTTCGACCGCGACAATGCCGGAAGACTACAATGCGGAAACACCGCCGGACAACGAGCCGATAGCGTCCGACACGATTCGCATCCAAGAAGAAATCATCCCGACAACGCTTCCCGCCGATTCCATTGCAGCAGACACCATTCCTGCCGGATTCGACCGCCGATTGGAATTCAATCCCGATCCGACACGCGCCGTCTGGATGTCGGCGCTTTGCCCCGGATTGGGACAAATTTATAATCGACGATATTGGAAAGTGCCTATCGTCATTGGCGGATATGTCGGGTTGGCTTATGCCACGTCGTGGAACAACCGGATGCTCTCCGACTACACAAAAGCCTACAAGGACATCATGGACAACGACCCCGACACGAAAAGCTACATGGATTTCTATCCGTCGACAACAAAAGAAGAAGACTTGGACATGGCGTGGCTGCAAAGGGCATTGAAATCGAAAAAGGATTTCTACCGTCGAAACCGCGACCTTTGCATCATCGGAATGGTCGGGCTTTATTTGGTGTGCATGGTAGATGCCTATGTCGATGCTTCATTGTCTCATTTCGACATTTCTCCGGATTTGTCGATGAGAGTTACGCCGGCGTTGATCCAATCACGGGGAGACGCGACGAACGCATTGGGTGTGAACTGCGCGTTCACGTTTTGAACAAAACAAAAAAACGACAAGGAATGAAAAGAACAATACTGACATGTTTCCTATTTGCCGCCATCTTGGCCGCGACAGCCGGATCTTCGGTGCTTTCGCTGAAAGAGTCGATCAAGGATAGCGCCATCATCTATCCGGAAAGTTTCGAAACCGACACGCAAGAACTGTTAGACAATTGGTACTTGCAAAACTATACTGTCATCGACCAAAGCGGGGCCGAACTGCCCGACGTCCCGACAACCGACGCCGACTATATCGAACGTCTGAAAAAACTCCCGACTGTCATAGAAATGCCCTACAACAGCGTCGTGCGCAACTACATCGACATGTACACGCAGCGTCGCCGCCAGTTGGTGGAAGAAATGTTGAGGCTGAGCCTCTACTATACGCCGATATTCGAGCAAGCTCTTGAAAAAGAAGGCTTGCCGTTGGAATTGAAATACCTGCCTGTCATCGAGTCTGCGCTCGACCCCAATGCTGTGTCGCGTGCAGGTGCTACGGGCTTGTGGCAATTCATGTTGCGAACGGCTAAGAGTTTGGGATTGGAAGTCAATTCGCTCGTCGACGAGCGCCGCGATCCCATTCGCTCGTCGGAAATAGCAGCAAAATACTTGAAACAGCTTTATGAGATTTATGGCAATTGGTCGCTTGCCATAGCTTCTTACAATTGCGGCCCGGGCAACGTCAACAAGGCTTTACGCCGTGCCGGAGGGGAAAATAAGGATTTTTGGGACATCTATTTCTACCTGCCTGCCGAAACGCGGGGATATGTGCCGGCATTCATTGCCGCCAATTATGTGATGACCTACTACGCAGATCACGATTTGGGCCGTTCGTTGGCAATACGCCCGATCACCACCGATACTGTCCACGTGAACCATCGCGTGCATTTCAACCAAATCGCGTCTGTGCTCGACATCCCGATCGAAGAAATCCGCGTGTTGAACCCGCAATACCGCAAAGACGAAATTCCGGGCGACATCCATCCTTACGCGCTGACGCTTCCGTCGCAACAAATATACAGCTACATCGTAAGCGAAGACAGCATCATTGCCCGCGACGCAGCCTTGTATGCGCACAGAACGGTCGTGGAACCCAACGATGGCACAACGACGACAATCGACGGCGACACGCAATTGACCGTGATTCGCCACAAGGTGAAAAGTGGCGAAACGCTTTCGAAAATAGCGCGGCACTACGGCGTGTCGACCGCTTCCATCAAAAAATGGAACAATCTCAGAAGCAACCGCATTCTGCGAGGACAACAATTGAAAATCCACGTCTATGAAAAAGTGTCGCGCAAAGAAGAGCCGGAAGTGGAAACTGCAACGACGGAGACAACGACAACGCCGGCCGTAGCGCAAGCCGAAACGCCGGAAGCGGCATCCGTGGAAACGCAGGAAACAGCGTCTGTGGAAACGCCCGCAGAAGCGCCGGAAAAAAACCAACCTGAAAATCCGACCTACCACACTGTGAGCCGCGGCGAAACGCTTGGATCCATTGCCGATGATTATCGCGTCTCGCTTAGCGATTTGAGAGAGTGGAACAACATTTCCGGAAATACGATTTATGCAGGACAACGCCTTTTGATCGACGGCACGCACGCGCCGAAAACAAGAAGAACGACAACTTCCGTCCACACCGTGAGATCCGGCGAAAACTTGTCGATTATCGCCGAACGCTACGGTGTGACAGTTGCAAACCTTCGCGAGTGGAACAACCTGACGAGCGACAGATTGAACGTGGGCGACAAATTGAGCATCAACGGCGCGGCTTCGTCCTCGCCGGCAAGCAGCGAGAAAGCCACAACCCACAAGGTGCGCCGCGGCGAAACGCTTGGCTCCATCGCCGGACGCTATGGCGTGACCGTTGCCGACCTCCAACGTTGGAACAACCTATCGGGCACGGCAATTGACGCAGGGCAAACGCTGACAGTTTCGGGCGACAAAAAAACGTCGGGGAAACAATCAGGCAACAAGACATACAAAGTGAAATCGGGCGACACGCTCGGCGGCATAGCCGAAAAATACGGCACCACGGCAGCGGCCATACGTCGCGCCAATGGCATAAAGGGCTCGACGATCCGTGTCGGACAAACGCTTATAATTCCATAAACCATGTACGACTGGTCGCAACACATCATCGGCGAAGATGCATCGCTTGTAGACGCGCTCGAACAGCTAAACAAATTGTCGGGACAAACAATGGTGCTTTTTGTTGTCGATGCCGACGGGAAAATGACAGGCACACTGACCGATGGCGACATTCGCAGATTTTTAATCCGCGAAAAAAAGATCGACGTTGCCGCACGCGACATCATGCACCGCAATTTCCGGAAATTCAAAGCCGGCAAAATTGAAGTCGACGACGTGCGCGAAATGAGGAAAAACAACATCACGCTCGTGCCGTGCATCGACGCGGACGGCAGAATTGCCGAAGTGTGCGATTTCGCCGCCTGCCATTCAATCTTGCCGCTCGATGCCATCCTGATGGCGGGAGGTCGCGGCGAACGGCTGCGCCCGCTGACACTGACCACGCCGAAACCGTTGCTTCGCATCGGAGGCAAATGCATCATCGATTACAATGTCGAAGAACTTGCCAAAAACGGCATTTCAAATATTGCCGTGACCACAAATTATTTGGCAGAACAAATCGAAGAACATTTCGCAACGCCGGTGGGCGGCGTGTCTGTGAGATGCGTCAAAGAACCGCGCAAATTAGGCACAATCGGCGCCGCACGGCTTGTCGGCGGACTCATGCACGACAATGTGTTGATTATGAATTCCGATTTGTTCACGACCATCAACTACGAGGAACTATACGTCCGCCATATCGAAGAAGGAGCAGACATGACCATCGCTGCCACCCCCTACATGGTGTCGGTGCCTTTCGCCGTGTTCCGTAGCGAAGGGACGCGCATCCTCGGGCTTGAAGAAAAACCGACGTTCAACTACTATGCCAATGCCGGCATTTACATCGTGCGGCGCGAATTGCTGGAAACGATGATTCCTCCCGATTCCGTATTCGACGCGACAGACCTGATTGAGGCGCTTGTCGACAACGGGAAAAAGGTTGTCCATTATACAATCACCGGCACATGGATCGACATCGGTTCGCCCGACGATTTCCGCCATGCGCAAGATTTGGCAGCCCATCAAAATTAAACACACTCTACGACATGTCCGACAGACCACTGATATTCATCACCAACGACGACGGCATAAACGCCGAAGGAATCCACCAACTCATCGGCATGGCCGCCCCGTTGGGCGAAATCATTGCCGTTGTGCCCGACAGCCCGCGCTCCGGCGGCTCCACTGCCATCACTTGCGGCGCGATTCTTCGTCCCAAAGCATACACGTCGCGCGACGGCGTGCAAATATGGACGCTCAACGGGACGCCGGCCGATTGCGTCAAGCTCGGATTGAGCGCTCTCTCTCCGCGCCGCCCGGACTTGCTGCTTTCCGGCATCAACCACGGCTCGAACACCGGAAACAGCATCGTCTATTCCGGAACGATGGGCGCAACTTTGGAAGGATGCCTGCAAAAAATCGACAGCATCGGTTTTTCGCTCACATCCCACCGCCCTGCGGCATCCGATTTCCAAGCATGCCGGCACGTCGTCGAGACGATCGTTGGAATGGTGCTTCGCGACGGCCTGCCCGAAAATGTATGCTTGAATGTCAACATTCCGGCCGGAGGCGTTGTCAAGGGTATGCGCCGCGCCCGTGCCTGCAAAGGCCGATGGACGGAAGAATATGCCGCCTACGTCGACCCGTCGGGTGAAAAATTCTATATGCTCACCGGCAAATACGTCAACGACGAGCCGGAAGCGACCGACACCGATCTCTATTGGCTCGCCCGTGGCTATGCGGCAGTTGTCCCGTCGACTCCCGATCGCGACTATCTCGAAGATTTGAACACCGATTTCAATTTATAGCGAAGGCTGCCCCGAAAATGCAATAAATCGCCCGTGCGCACGTTTTTTCAGTGCATGCCAACGCGTTTTGCAATGAAACATCTATTTTACGCCATATTCACGCTATTGCTATTGTCGACGGCATCCTGCATCGAAGACGGATTCGCCACCGGCAGCGGCGACGTGCTCGAATTTTCGACCGACACGCTTAGCTTCGACACCGTATTCACGGGCGAGACGACTGCCACGAAACGGTTTGTGGTCTACAACCGCCACAAAAAACAGCTTCGCATCGAGCGCATATTTCTCACAGGCGCGCCCGAAGGAGCGGAATTCTATCTGAATGTCGACGGTCGTTCCGGCAAAGAATTTTCCGACATTGAAGTGCGCGGGGAGGATAGCATCTACGTGTTTGTCGAGGCTCGTATCGATGCGACCGATGCCGATTTGCCATTCGACGTGTTCGACCATTTGAATTTCGTCACCAATGGCACGCAACAGTCGGTAGTGATTCGCGCGGCAGGGCAAAATGCCGTCACGCTTTCCGATTTCCATGTTTCCGGCACAGAAACGTTGTCGCCGGAACGTCCCTATCGCGTGATGGACAGCATTGTCGTCGAAAAAAATGCCGTGTTGAAAATTCCGGCAGGCACTATCGTCTATTTCCACGACAAGGCTTGTTTGAAGGTGAGGGGTTCGCTGGTTGCGGAAGGGACGGTTGGCAATCCCGTGACATTCAGGGGCGACAGGCTCGACAAAGTGGCGGGAAGCATTCCTTTCGAATTGATGTCGGGGCAATGGGATGGCATCCGCATTGAAAAAGAGAGCTTCGGGAACGAATTGAGCCACGCCGTCATGCACAGTTCGAGCAATGGCATCGTAGTCGACTCTTGCGGCGTGCTCGACCGGATGAAGCTCCGCATCTGCAATTCGGTGCTCCACAATTCTGCCGCTTCGGTCCTGAAAGCCTCCCATGCTTGGGTGGAAGCCGTCGGGTGTGAATTTTCCGATTCCAAAGACGGCGTTGTCGATTTGACAGGCGGCCGGTTTGCATTCGATAATTGCACCTTTGCAAACTACTATCTTTTCGATGTCGTCACAAGCGCAATCCTTACGCTTCGCTACGCCCTTCCCGACGATAAGGTCTACGACAATCCCTTGATGGAAGCCTCGTTCGATAATTGCATCGTTTATGGAAACGCTGCCGATATTTCCATCGGCGATCTTGCGGAGACCAACGTCTATCTGCGCAATTGCTTGCTCCGCTCGCGCGGGGAAAACGACGACCGTTTCATTGATTGCTTGTGGGATGCCGACCCGAAATTCTACACCGTTCGCGACGAATACATCTTCGATTATCGCTTGCAAGACGAAAGCGATGCCATTGGCGCCGGCAATGCAGCCCTTTGTCCGGAGAACGCGCGCTACGACTTTTATGGCAACGACCGTTTCCAATCCGGCGCACTCGACCTCGGTGCCTACGTGTGGATTCCGCAAACAGAAGAAACCGATTCTGAAAATTAAAAAGCCCATGAAAACAATTGTCGCCCTCGAAAATCTCCGATTCCGTGCCCGGCATGGCGTTTCGCCGCAAGAACGCGCCGTGGGCAACGATTTCATCGTCACTGTGCGTTTGCGCTATCCCTTTCAAAAAGCCATGGATGCCGACACCCTCGCCGACACCCTTAATTATGCGGAAGCCTACGACATCATCAAAGCGGAAATGGCGATTCCGTCGAGTCTCATCGAGCATGTGGCAGGGCGCATTCGCTCCGCCCTTTTGGCGCGTTTTCCGCTCATCGAAGGCGGAATGGTGCGCGTGGAAAAGGTCAATCCTCCCATTGCCGGCATGACGGGCACGGCTGCCGCGGAAATAGAATGGTAGCGCTGCGCTCGAAAAATTAGCATATTTTTTTCGATTCGCCTGTTTATGTTTTGATTTTGGCAAAAAAATGCTATATTTGCAAATGTCCGCCAAAAATGAACGCTATGAAACGAGAATCTTTGTCGGCGAAATTGGAGAGCATCGCCGCGGTTGCCGGAGAGGACGGCTCGGCGGTGCAGCGCGTGTGGTACTTCGCATCGGGCTTGCCCGTGACGGAAAACGCCGCGGCGTCGGCGGTGAACAGCCGGCTTCACATCGGCAAGGAATTCACGGCGTTCGACGGTTTGTGGTGGTACGACAACGAGGCGCGGCAGTACGACTCCCTGACGATGCGGTTCACCACGCTTGACCCGCTCGCCGCCAACTATCCTTCGCTCTCCCCCTACGCCTACTGCGCCAACAACCCCGTCAACTACATCGACCCCGACGGGAAGCAAATTTCAGGATACACGCGTGGAGACGCTTTGGAATTTCAGAAAGATATTAATACAGTACTGTCTAACGATAAATTTTCAGAATTCCGCAAGCTGTTGGTTGTAGATGACAGTGGCGTTTTCCAAAAAGTGGAAAATTACGAAAGTGTTTTGCCGAGTCAAACTGAGGACGAGAAAGCATTTACCTCAATGCTCGTGGATGCAATAAATTCGCCTGAAATGCATACAGTGGAATATGCAACAGGCGACTATATATCTTCTGAAGGGAGCAATATATATGCTGATTTTTTAAACAAAAGCAATAACTCAGATGTAGGTACTAATCTGATAAACGAAGAAACAGGGGGTATTGCTAGCAGGATTATTCATGGTGGAGTTTCTATTCCAACAGAAAAAGGAAGCTATTCTATTATAGGAATAAAGGATCTTCAAAATTGTGCAGGTTTAAACCACATGCAACGGCATGTTGTGGCAATGCACGAATTATTTGGACATGGAATAGCTTTTAGTGCGAACATATTTGGATTTGAGAACAATTTAAATGCCGTTCGAATGACAAATTTAGTTTTAAGAATGTCTAATCTGCCAGAATGGGATGGTACGGGTCATGGAGAAGGGGATACTATCAAACAAAGTAATCCTTATGAGATGCCAATATTGAAATAAATTTGCAGCTTATGAAAACCGTTATTTATCTATTTCTCATATTCACTTCTGCTATTGCTTGCATCGCGCAGGAAAGGCGCGATTCGACGTTGTCGGATCAAACGAGCCAAGTAGGGCATACATCACTCTCGAAGTTAAATGAGTTTCGCGCGAGCACTGACAGCGTATTGGCAAAATTGGAGTTAGGCAATCGTCCCGCTTTGATTTATTCAGTTTTCAACCAATGGTTTCTTGTTTTCAGTCCCGACGAAGCAGGATATCGTCAATATTTTGTTAGCATAAGCGATGGAAAGATAGAGACGCTTTCAAGCGTCAGCCCCGACCGGTGGGAAACGTCGGTGAAAGACGCATTGCAACGGAAAGCAAAGGAAGAAAAGGAATATATATTGTCTCATCCATCAGACTATGAGCAGATTAACAAGTATGAAGATTTCTTGAATCGGGATTCGATTCTTAACGTTGCATTTGATCCGTCGACATACGATCGAAAAAAACACAAGCAAGACCTTGCGCTGTCGGACGATTCGGACAATGGACTTATACATATAGAAGGTATGAATGAATTTGCCTATTTTGTCATGCTTGACGGCACAGGCAACCGGTATGGCGAATTTTGCATTCCATTTATAGAATCCATATCGGAAATTCCATATTCGGGGCATCGAAGCATAAGGAATTTGGTGGTCTTGCTTTTTGTGGAATATTTAAATATGATTACTGACAACAAATTGGAGAAACAATTTAATTAAAATATACACTGTAACCACAATACGGTCTGTGAAATGAAAAAAACATTGATTCTTGCATTTTTCGTGGTTTTTGTTTCGGCGCGTGCCGAAAATGCAAGTTATGAATACTACTTGAAGCAGTTTGTAGACAACTCCTTGTTTTCATTGGAAAATGTCGACATGCCTGTGGACTTGAATGCTTCGCTATTTAAATTTCGCGATTATGCAGATCAGTCTGTAACGGATGAAAACTGGCGGAGAATACTGCGTATTCCCGACTATATGGTGAAAGAATTTATTGCTACCGGCGAAGGCGAATACGATGAATACGACATGTATACCAATTACAGCAAGCAGCGATGTAAGAATTTCGATATTGTTTTTTTACTTAAATGTTATGACAATGACGAAGACCCCATGTTTGGAATGTATCAGCTTATGTTTGTCACCTATACAAAAGACGGCGAGATGATTTCAAAAGTAGCTTTCAATCGAGAGCGAGGCAATTTTTATTCAAATTATCTCAGCCAATCCTACATAATCGGAAACAAATTGTACGACAGGACCGTAGGTCCGATAGATCCAAACGATGTTGTAAGCGGGGCTCCGCAAACGGTGCCAAGCGTGACGACGGTATATGAGTTGAATATGGACAATGGCATTTTCGAAAAAATAGGCGAATCGACCTCGACGGCAATTGTCGAATCACAAAGGACATTCAATCCCAGTGGACATGATTATCGGATTAATGGGGTTTCCGTGCAATATCCACAGTGACGATTTGGCGTACCATTTTGTTGAAAGGTGTGACAAGTGTTTTTGCATTGTGGCCGAATCAAACAGGCGAGACAAATATTTTGTATGTTCAACCGCAATACGATCTGTGAAATGAAAAAAACATTGATTCTTGCATTTTTCGTGGTTTTTGTTTCGGCGCGTGCCGAAAATGCAAGTTATGAATACTACTTGAAGCAGTTTGTAGACAACTCCTTGTTTTCATTGGAAAATGTCGACATGCCTGTGGACTTGAATGCTTCGCTATTTAAATTTCGCGATTATGCGGATTTGTCGTTGGTGCGATATTATGTCGACGATTATTTCGTGAAAGAATTTATTGTTACCGACGAAGGCGAATATGATGAACACGACCTGTATGTCAATTACAGCAAGCAGAGATGTAAGAATTTCGATATCGTTTTTATACTTAAAGTTTATAACGATGGCGAAGATCCCTTGTTTGGAATGAACCAGCTTATGTTTATCACTTACACGAAAGATGGCGAAATGATTTCAAAAATCGTTTTTAATCAAGAACGGGGTAATTCTGATTCAAATTACGTCAGCCAATCCTACATAGTCGGGAACAAATTGCATAGCAGGACCGTCGGTCCAATGAACCTTGAAGCTTTGAGCGAAACTCCGCAAACGGTGCCAAGCGTGACGACGGTATATGAGTTGAATATGGAAAATGGCACATTCGAAAAAATAGGAGAATCGACGTCGACAGTATCTGTCGAAAGGCAAGACTATGTCATGTCCGACGCTTGGGGTGGAGGGGGAACTTTGCCGGATCTTCGGATTGATGGCGTTTCCGTGCAAATTCCCCGGTTGAAGGTAGAACAGGGTCGGTAAAAAAGATGAGGTAAATTAGTTGAGGGTTGAAGGATGTGAGTTGATAGATCGGCAGACTGGGGAAACGTACAGTTATGTGCAACTCAACCCTAAACTCTCAACCATTACAGAACCCCTCTGTTTTCTCCGTAAGGAAAACGCTTAGCGTATTGCGCACGTGAACAGGGCGTGTTCGCCTCACTACACTGGCCTTTTTGCTTTCCCCCGACAGCCGAAACGTAGCCATGGAATTTGTTGTTGAAAAATTACGGATATTTTTTTCTCATACCGCAATAATCTATTAATTTTGCAACCTGTAAAATAAGTATTACTACGATTATTAGAAAAATACAATAAAATGGCAAAAAACGACAAAAAACAAGCTACACGCACGACAATCGACGAGCTCAACGAAAAGCTCTCCGCCGCAGAACGTCGCGTAGAAGGAAATAAGAAAATGATTCTTTGGGCGATCATCGGAATTCTCGTGGTCATCGGAATCGGGCTTTGGTATTACTATGGCGTACACCAAGCAAACATCAACGAATCGAAAGAAGCCGTGGGCAAGGCCGACATCGCCATGATGGCAGGCAACGACTCGCTGGCATTGAAGCAATATCAAGCAGCCGCTGCCCAACACAGCAACAAATACGCCAATCGCGCCAACCTTGAAGCAGCTGCAATCTTGTATCAACAAGGAAAATTTGCAGAAGCGGTGAAATACCTCGACCAATACGATGCCGAAGAGTCGTTTGTAGGCTCGCTTGCGAAGGCATTGCAAGGCGATTGCAATGTCAATCTGAAGAAATACGACGAAGCAGTAAAGTGCTACGACGAAGCAGTCGAAATCGCCGATGGCAACAAAATGCTGATTCCCTATGCGCTTACGAAGAAAGCCACTGTGCTCAGCGCGCAAAACAAACACAAAGAAGCAGCAGCCATCTACGAGGAGATCAAATACAAATATCCTGAATTCAACGCGTCGAACCGCATCGACATCAACACGTTGCTCGAAAGAGAAAATTTCCGCGCGAGCAAGAAATAAAACAATCATACCATTTGCGCGACAGGCGGACTTCTTTTCGATGTCCGCCTGTTTTTTTTATTTGCCGTAATGTCCCGCGACCGATGTCCATTTCACGGATCGGCAGATTTTTAGGGAGAATGCGCGTATAAGTCGGGCAATGCAGTGCAAGTGAGGTTGAGGTTAAGGTTTAGAGGTCGGTGAAGCTGGCAAACGCGTAATGTCCTCCTCTGCCGCGCGGAGCGCGGATAGGGGAGGTGCCGCAGGCG